>OHXB01000261.1_pt1 | contig 11660 bp, 13 predicted proteins | sample 1579811 | NCBI WGS metagenome assembly OHXB01 (sample SAMEA3882533, study PRJEB24775) | human gut metagenome | biome: human-associated habitat; feature: intestine environment; material: feces | place: Netherlands | collected 2009/2010 | reverse complement strand
CCCGCCTGATGAAGCTCGTGCCCGACCACCGTGCGCAGGTGTGGGATTTCTGCCTGCCGCTGCTGCTGGTCATCACGCTGTCCGCACCTGCCGGCTGGGCCGCACACGACCTGTTTTTCCCGTGGCTGCGTGATTATCTGCCCGCATGGCTGCCCATTTCGGCCCTGCGGCCCATCGTCTACCTGACCTGCGGCATCGCGGCCATGGCCGTGGCATGGTTGCTGCTGGGCGTGCTGCCCCGCAAGCTGCGCGCCAGCTGCCGCAGCCAGCTCAGCCTTGCCACCTGCAGTACCGCCGTGCTGGGCACGATGCTCATCTGCGCGAACCAGAACTATACGATTTTGCAAAGCGTCGCATTCGCTCTGGGCAGCGGGCTGGGCTATGTCTTTGCCGTCTTTATCGTTCGGGAGGGCCGCCGCCGTCTGCGCAGCAAGGCCATCTCCTCGATCTTCCAGGGTCTGCCCAGCTCGATGATCTATGTCGGCGTGCTGTCGCTGGCGATCTACGCTCTGGTTGGCCACACCGTTGTTCTGTAACTGTTAGGGGGTCGTTGTTATGTCCGAAGCCTGCTTTACCGCAGCCGATATTTTACTGCCCGCTGCCGGGGTCCCGCTGGACCCGTGGGCCTGCATCGCCGTTGACCAGTTCACCTCCCAGCCGGAGTACTGGCAGCGCGCCGAGCACCTGGCCGACGGCAAGCCCAGCACCCTGCACATCGTTCTGCCGGAGGCATACTTAGGCACCCCGCAGGAGGCCGAGCGCTTAGAGAGCATCCGCCGCACGATGGAGGAGTACCGCAAGTCCGTTCTGACCCGGAAAGTACATGGCTACGTTTATGTTGAGCGTACCCAGATGGACGGCACGGTCCGGCAGGGCCTTGTCGGCGCTGTCGATCTTGATGCCTACGACTACGCGAAGGGCTCCAAGCCCGCTATCCGCCCGAGCGAGAGCACCGTCGTGGAGCGCATCCCGCCGCGCCTCAAGGTCCGCCGCGGGGCGACGCTGGAAACGCCCCACGTCATGATGCTGGCCGACGACGCCGACTGCACGCTGATCGAGCCCATCGGGCTGATGAAGAACCAGCTGCCGCCGCTCTACGATGGTGAGCTGATGCTGGGCGGCGGGCATCTGCGCGGCTGGGCCGTCGAGGACCCCGCGCTGATCGCCGGGATCGACGCCGCGCTGGCGGCGCTGGCCGACCCTGCCGCCTTTGCCCGCCGCTGGCCCGCTGCCAAAGGGCAGCAGCCGATGGTACTGGCCGTCGGTGACGGCAATCACAGCCTGGCCACCGCCAAGGCCTACTGGGAGGAGCTGAAGCCCACCCTGAGCGAGGAGCAGCGCAGGACCCATCCGGCGCGCTGGTGTCTGGCCGAGGTCTGCAACGTCCACAGCCCCGCCATTGAGATCGAGCCGATCCACCGCGTCGTGTTCGGCGTCGATGCCAAGGAGCTGTATGCCGCGCTCGACGCCTGGGACCAGCAGCAGGGGAGCAGTACGACGATGTCCGACCAGCGTCTGCGCCTGGCCGATGCCCACGGCGAGAGTGCCGTCGCGCTGGCCAACCCGCCTGCGCCGCTGACCGTCGGCAGTGTGGAGGCATTTCTGGCGGACTTCCTGCCCGCCCATCCCGGCGTGACCGTGGACTACATCCACGGCGAAAGCACGGCGCTGGCGCTGGCCTCCGACCCGGCCAAACCAGCCACGGCCATTCTGCTGCCCGACTTTGCGAAGGCTGACCTGTTCAAGGGCGTTGTGCTGGGCGGCGTGCTGCCCCGCAAGACCTTCAGCATGGGCCATGCCGAGGAAAAACGATATTACAATGAATGCCGTGTCATCGGCGTATAACAGGATTCAGGTGAATTATGGAAAAAGCTGCACAAACCCCGAACAGTGCACCGCACCGTCGCCGCCGCCGTCGCCCTGCTGGCAATGGCAGCGCCCCGCAGGCGCAGCAGCCCGCGCGTGAGGGGAAAGCCGGCCCCGCAGGCCGCTGCGCCCGCAGCCACCAAGGCACCGCGCAGCGAGAATGCGCCCCGCGCCAATGGCAGCCACCCCCGCCGCGGGCAGGGCAGACCCGCCCAACCGCAGAGCCAGCAGGCACCGCGCCAGAATGCCCCGGCCCAGCGCCCGGCTGCACCCCAGAATGCGCCCCAGAGCGCACGCCCTGCCGCACCCCAGCCGCCGCGCCGCAATGCCCGCCCGGCCCCGCAGGTGCCCAGCCAGCCGCTGCGCGACCAGCCCAAGGCACCGCGCCCGCCCCGCAATGCCCGCGCCCCGCGCAGCACCGCGCCGGAGCAGCCGGGTCTCGATCTGATCTCCCGCCGCCCGCCGAAGCAGAAGTTCGCAAATTTCGAGGACTATCTCGCCGCCCACGGCGGTATGACTGTGCCGCTGCCGCCCGAGGCATCGGACGCAGCGGACACCCCCGAGACGGCCACGCCCGCCGAGGCTGCCGAATGACCCCCGCCACCGCGGCAGCCCTGCGCTGCCCCGTATGCGGCGGGCCGCTGCTGCTGGCCGGGCGCAGCCTGCGCTGTGCCAAAGCCCACAGCTTTGACCTTGCCAAAGAGGGCTACGCCTACTTACTGCCGATGCAGAAGAAGCACGCCGCCGACCCCGGCGACGGCAAGGCCATGGTCCGCGCCCGCCGCGCGTTCCTGTCGGCAGGGCACTACGCCCCGCTGATGGCGACGCTGGCCGCGCTTTGCGCCGCGCTGCCCCACGACCATATTGTGGACGCCGGCTGCGGCGAGGGCAGCTACGATAAGTATTTGTATGACGCGCTGGGCTGCCCTCAGATTGCGGCGTTCGACCTGTCCAAGGAGGCCGTGCGGCTGGCGTCGAAGCTCGTGCCCGACGCGGCATTCTGTGTCGGCGGCAGCTTCTGTGCGCCGGTGCGCGACGGCTGGGCCGACCTGCTTTTAAACATCTTCTCGCCCATGGCCGAGGCCGAGTTTACCCGTATGCTGCGCCCGGGCGGGCATCTTGTTTACGCCGTGCCCACCGCGCGGCATCTGTTCGGCTTGAAAGAGATTTTGTACGACTGCCCGTATGAAAACGAGGTCCGACAGACCGAATACGACGGCTTTGCGTTTGTGAAGGCTGTTGAGTCCACCGCTGTCATCACGCTGGAAGGGCAGAGTGTGCAGGATTTGTTCGCCATGACGCCCTATTACTGGAACACTCCCGCCGACGGCGCAGCCCGGCTTGCGGAATGTGAACGCCTGACGACAGAGATCGGGTTCCGGTTTTTGGTGTATCAAAAGGTATAAATGTACGTGCCTTCCCCCGCGGGGGAAGGTGGCCGAGGCCCCGCCCGAGGCCGGATGAGGGGCGAGTTTGCGACGTCTCCCCGTGTACGGGCTGCCTCCGCAAGCTCGCCCCTCATCAGTCGCCTGCGGCGACAGCTTCCTCCGCGGGGGAAGCCCTTTTACTTTAGCTCTCCTCCGGCGGCACGATTCCCGGGCCATACGGCTCCTGCGCGGGTGGGACAATGACCTCCTGCGTCTGCTTCGGCTCATCCTCATCGCGGTACTGCTCGTCTGGCACCTCGCTCAAATCGGTCCAGAAGCCTTCGCGCTCATCCTCGGCACCGCGGGGTCCAAATTCATCAAACATACCAGACACTCCTTTATAATAGTGTATAAGCGCGGCCCTTGCGGCCTACACTGTAGGCATAGTCTTTGCTGGGGGAGTGTGGGTTATGCGTTCCAACCGCGGAATTTTCTGGTACAGCCTCGGGCTGACGCTGCTTCTGCTGCTGCCGATGGTGCTGACCGTCGCGTTCTTCACCGACCAATACCAGAAGCAGCAGCTCCTGCGCCAGGCGTCGGCGGCGGACAGTACGCTGCACATCGAGCCGGGTGCGCAGGGCGTGTATACGCTGCTGCTCGTCGTCCAGCAGGAGGAGCCCGCCTTTGTGCTGGCCCGTGCGGACGGCCCGCAGCAGACGGTCACACTCTGCGCACTGCCGGGTTCGCTGCGCGTCAGCGCACCCTCGGGCACAACAACGCTGGCGGAGTGTGCGCTGTCTGCCGGGGCCGGGCGGGCCGCACAGCTGCTCGTCGGCACGGTGGCTACGGGGGAGACCGCTGCCCCGGCGCTGCACTATATCGCGGCCACGCCCGCCACCTGGGCGGACTGCGCGGGCCGCACAGCCTCGGCACGCATCGACACGGCATCGCTGCTGGATGCCGCCGCACGCACGCGCCTGGGCTACGGCGAGGACCCCATCGCCGTGTGTACCGCCGCGCAGGCGTCGGAGCTGATCGCCCAATTGCAGGCGGCGCTGCCCGGGGCAGGGGAGGGCTGCATGGCCCGCGCCGCCGTCTGGGCGGCATTCCTGCGGCAGGACCCGGCGCTGCTGGCCGGTCTGCCCGACGGTCTGCGCAGCCGCAGTGCCCGGCTGCTGACCGACCTGCTGGCCGCAGACCTGAACGCCCTGGGCGAGACACTGACCTATTTAAGTGCCCGCACCGCCCTGACGATTGACTACACCACCGCCGCCGTGGCCGCTGCCCGGGGCGGCGTGCAGCTGACGGAGGAGGGAATGGCAGCCGTTTGCGCCCTCCTGCTGTGACGGGGAACGCGGCTATGCCCGCCCGCGGAGCTTCCGCTTCTGCGTTCGGCGCAAGGCCGTCAAAATTTTACAAGAATTTTTGCAAAACCGCTTGACGTAGACCCGCAGTCGTGTTATTATGATAGCACCTCTTTTGCGGGTTTATTTTTTATGCCCTTTTTCAAGGGCGCCTGCAAGCGCGAGGGAGGCTTATTAACCGATAATGGAGGTGCCGAACAATGACTGTCAAGATCACCCTGGCCTGCACGGAGTGCAAGCAGCGCAACTACAACAAGGAGAAGAACAAGAAGAACTCTCCGGACCGTCTTGAGATGAAGAAGTATTGCCGTTTCTGCAAGAAGCATACCCTTCACCGCGAAACCAAGTGAGGATAGGAGCTTAGAGATGGCAGACAATAAAGCAGCCACCGCTGCAGCCCAGACTCAAAGCGACAAGCCCAAAAAGAACGACGGCAAGAAGAAGGTCTCCTTCTTCGACAAGGTCAAGAACTTTTTCAAAGGGATCGGCAAGTATTTCAAAGATACGAAGAGCGAGCTGAAAAAGGTCGTGTGGCCCAGCAAGAACGACGTCAAAACCAATACGATCACCGTTATCGTGGTCGTGCTGGTCGCAGCTGTCGTGCTGATCCTGCTGGACCTCATCTTTGGCGGCGCCATCCACCTGTTGATCGGCGCCTGAGCGCGTTGAGCGGAGGCAAAGACAATGGCTGAGCAAGCAAATTGGTATGTGGCACATACCTATTCCGGCTATGAGAACAAGGTCGCAAACGACCTGCAGACCATGGTGGAGAACCGCCACCTGCAGGATCTGATCTGCGACGTCAAGGTTCCCACCGAGACCCGCATTGAAGAAGTTTTTGACAAGCGCGGCAACAAGACCGGCGAGAAAGAGGTTCAGTCGAAGCTCTACCCCGGCTACGTCTTTATTAAAATGGTCATGAACGACAACACCTGGTACATCGTGCGCAACACGCGCGGCTGCACCGGCTTTGTCGGCCCGGAGTCCAAGCCCGAGCCCCTGACCGAGGCGGAGGTTGCCAAGATGGGCGTCGAAACCACCGTTGACCTTGAGGTCGAGTACAAGGTCGGTGATACGGTTGAGATCACCGCCGGTCCGATGGAAGGCTCCGTCGGCACCGTCGACGAGATCGACATTCCTGCGCGCAAGGTGCGCGTAAGGATCACCATGTTTGGCCGCGAGCTTCCGGCAGAGCTGGAGCTGCATCAGGTCAAGCTGTTCTGAGTTTTTCTCAGGACACCCTAGTTTCCGGTAAAGACCGCGAACGGGCCTGTGCCCGGGGTACGGTTTTTATAGGGCGCGCGGAGGTCGTGCGCCCGTGGGAGGTCTGCACCGCAGGCCGCAACTCACCACAAAATTTGGAGGTGCAAGTATTATGGCACAGAAAATCACTGGCTACATCAAGCTGCAAATTCCCGCCGGCAAGGCAACTCCGGCTCCCCCTGTTGGTCCTGCTCTGGGTCAGAAGGGCGTCAACATCATGGCGTTCACCAAGGAGTTCAACGAGCGTACCAAGAACCAGATGGGCATGATCATCCCCGTCGTCATCACGGTCTACGCTGACCGCTCCTTCTCCTTCATCACCAAGACTCCTCCGGCGCCCGTTCTGATCAAGAAGGCTGCCGGCATCGACACTGCTTCCGGCGTGCCCAACAAGAACAAGGTTGGCTCCATCACGCTGGCTCAGGCCGAGGAGATCGCCAAGACCAAGATGCCCGACCTGAACGCTGCTTCCCTGGAGGCCGCTGTCAGCATGATCAAGGGCACCGCCCGCAGCATGGGCGTTACCGTTGAGGGCTGAATAGGAGGGTAATACGCAATGAAACACGGCAAGAAGTATATCGACGCTGCTAAGCTGATCGAGAATAACAAGACTTACGATCCTAGCGAGGCCCTGGAGCTGTGCTGCAAGACCGCTACCGCTAAGTTCGACGAGACCGTTGAGCTGCACGTCCGCCTGGGCGTTGACAGCCGTCACGCCGACCAGCAGGTCCGCGGCGCTGTTGTCCTGCCCAACGGCACCGGTAAGAACGTCCGCGTTATCGCCATCGCCAAGGGCGAAGCCGCCAAGGCCGCTGAGGCTGCCGGTGCGCAGGAGGTCGGTGATGACGATCTGATCGCCAAGATCGCCGGCGGCTACCTGGACTTCGACGTTCTGGTCACCACCCCCGACATGATGGGCCGCGTTGGCCGTCTCGGTAAGGTCCTGGGCCCCCGTGGTCTGATGCCCAACCCGAAGGCCGGCACTGTTACCCCCGACGTCGGCAAGGCTGTTACCGACGCTAAGGCCGGTAAGATCGAGTACCGTCTGGACAAGCAGAACATCATCCATGTGCCCATCGGCAAGGCCTCTTTCGGCGCCGAGAAGCTGATGACCAACCTGGACACCGTCCTGGATGCCATCGCCAAGGCTAAGCCCGCCGCTGCCAAGGGCCAGTACTTCAAGAGCGCTACCATCGCCACCACCATGGGCCCCGGCGTCCGCGTTGCTACCAACAAGTACGGCGTATAAGTTTTTCAGCTTTGAGCTGAAAACGCTTGACAAACGCACGTTCGCGTGCTATACTAATTAAGCTGTTTTTGAGACAGCAGGTGCCGCAAGGCATAACGGGTTTTACCCACCTGCCGAGAAACGTGCGTTTGATTGCAATGCTTTCAAGCCCTTTCCCGGCGACGGGAAGGGGCTTTTTTCTGTATATCACATAAAAAGCCGCTTACCGAAACCAATCTGTAAGTGGAATGAGGTGAATTTCAAATGCCCAGTGCAAAGATTCTGGAAGCTAAGAAGGCTCTTGTTGCTGATCTGAACGAGAAGATCGCAGGCTCTCTGGCAGGTGTTGTCGTTGCTTACAACGGCATCAGCGTTGCTGATGATACCAAGATGCGTAAGGAACTGCGTGAAGCTGGCGTTGAGTACATGGTTGTCAAAAACACCATGCTGCGCCGTGCTGTTGCTGGCACCCAGTACGAAGCTATTGCTGAGTACTTCAAGGGTGACACCGCAATTGCTCTGTCTGCTGAGGACCCGGCTGCTGCTGCCCGCATCCTGTGCAAGGTTGCTGACGCAGACAAGTCCAAGCGCTTCACTGTTAAGGGTGGCTTCTGCGACGGCCAGGTGCTGGATGCCGCTGGCGTCAAGAGCCTGTCCACCATGCCCAACCGCGAAGGCCTGCTCTCCATGCTGGCTGGCTCCCTCAACGGTATCGTTGGCGGTCTGGCTGTTGCCCTGCAGGGTATCGTCGACAAGCAGGACGAGACTGCTGCCTAAGTTTAGGTTTAGCAGGTTGAGCGCACCGGCGTAGCGCTCCTTGAATACAAACCGCGCCGCTTAAAACTATAAAATTTATGGAGGTAACTACCATGGCTTCTGAGAAGATCACTGCCATTGTCGAGTCTGTCAAGACTATGACTGTTCTGGAGCTGAAAGAGCTCGTTGATACCATTTGCGAAGAGTTCGGCGTTTCCGCTGTTGCTGCTGCCGCTCCGGCTGCTGCTGGCGCTGCTGCTCCTGCTGAGGAAGAGAAGACCGAGTTCGATGTCATCCTGGCTGATGTCGGCGCTAACAAGATGCAGGTCATCAAGGCTGTTAAGGAGCTGACCGGTGCTTCTCTGATGGAAGCTAAGAAGCTCGTTGAGACTGCCAACGCTAAGCTGAAGGAGCAGGCTTCCAAGGCTGACGCTGAGGAAATGAAGAAGAAGCTGGAAGAAGTCGGCGCTAAGGTTGAGCTGAAGTAATTCTTCTTACTTGAATCTTTTCCAAACCGCCCCGTGGTGTAAACCGCGGGGCGGTTTTTGTATGTCAGCCACCTGGATCCCCTTTGCGCGGAATACACAAATCACGGTTTCATTTTTGTACAAAAACGAGAATTTGACAGTGTGATTTTACAAATGTTCAAGATATATCCATTTCTTTCTGACACAAAAATCCTTATAATAAAAATGATATAAATAAAGTGCTCTCTGCGCCCGGTTCCATATAAAAATAGGGCAGGAGAGTGCCGATAAAATGATTGGGTGTTAAGTACGGGAAAGATACAGCCACACACCGTGCACCGGCAAAACATGCACGGCGCTGTTGGTTTTGTACTTTTGGTACTGTGGTTAATCAGGTAAGGAGTGTGTATATGGAGGAGCAAAAGCCAAAAGGCAGCGGTATGGAAAAAATCGCTACCTTTATTGTGGATAAGCGCAACCTGTTCTTTCTGCTTTATGCATTTGCGCTAATTTTCAGTATTGTAGCAACCGGCTGGGTCAAGGTGGAAAATGATATTACTACCTACCTGCCGGAGGATACCGAAACCCGCCAGGGCCTGACCGTGATGAATGATAACTTTGTTACATACGGCACAGCCCGCGTGATGGTTTCCAATGTTACATATGAAACCGCCGAGAATATTTGCAGTGACCTGGAAAGCATTGATGGCGTTACCAGCGTGGATTTTGATGATACCACGGACCACTACAAATCCGCTTCGGCGCTGTTCAGCGTAACGTTTGACGGTACCACAACGGACGATATCAGCATCCATGCGCTGCATACCATCCGGGATATGCTGGCCGGGTACGATACCTATATTGATACCGAAGTCGGCGTGGATACCTCCGCAGACCTGCAAAGCGAGATGAGCGTCATTCTGGTACTGGCGGCCATCGTCATCGTGCTGGTGCTTACCCTTACGTCCCGTTCCTATGCCGAGGTTCCGGTTCTGATTATGACCTTTGGCGCGGCGGCTTTGCTGAATATGGGCACCAACTTCCTGTGTGGCACCATTTCCTTTATCTCCAACTCCGTTACCGTTATTCTGCAGCTGGCACTGGCCATTGACTACGCCATCATCCTGTGCCACCGCTTCTCGGATGAGCACGAAACCAAGGATACGCGGGAGGCCTGTATCGCGGCATTGTCCAAGGCAATCCCCGAAATCAGCTCTTCCTCTCTGACCACCATTTCCGGCTTGGGGGCTTTGGCGTTCATGCACTTTGGCATTGGCCGCGATATGGCAACCGTGCTGATCAAGGCTATTCTGTTCAGCTTGCTGTCGGTGTTTACCTTGATGCCCGGCCTGCTGATGGTGTTCAGCAAAAAGATCGATGCAACCCGCCATAAAAACCTGATCCCCAAGATCACCTTCCTGGGCAAGTTTGATGTCGCCACCCGGTTTATTGTCCCGCCGATTTTTGCCGTTGTGGTTGTAATCACCGCAGTGCTGGCCAACAAGTGCCCCTATTGCTACAGCTATACAGACCTGGTCACCGCCAAGCAGAGTGAAAGCCAGATTGCCCACCAGAAAATCAAGAATACTTTTGGTGTCAACAACATGGTGGCGGTGATCGTGCCGACAGGGGATTATGATTCCGAACGCCAGCTGCTCAAGGACCTGGATTCCTGCGCGGAAGTAAAATCCACCCAGGGCCTGGCCAACATTGACGCTATGGATGGCTACAAACTGGCCGATGCTCTGACCCCGCGCCAGATGTCGGAACTGGCCGGGCTGGATTACGAGGTGGCCGAAGCCCTGTACGCCGCCTATGCCGTGGACCAGAACGAATACGGCAAGTTGATCAGCGGCCTTGGCGATTATAAAGTACCGCTGTTTGATATGTTCATGTTCCTGCAGCGGGAGATGAAAGACGGCAACATTACGCTGGACGGCGACATTCAGGAAACGCTGGATGACCTGTTTGAACAGCTGAACAAGGCACAGCTGCAGCTGCAAAGCGATAAATACAGCCGCCTGGTTGTCTACCTGAACCTGCCGGAAGAAAGTGACGAGACCATGGACTTCCTGGATACGATGCACGCCTTGATTGCTAAGTATTACAGCAGCGATACCTACATTGTCGGTAACTCCACCAACGTCAAAGACCTGTCCAGCTCCTTTGGCGAGGATAATATGCTGATCAGTGTGCTGTCCGCTTTGTTTGTTGTCATTATCCTGCTGTTCACCTTCAAATCGGCCGGTCTGCCGGTGCTGCTCATCGTTGTCATTCAGGGCAGTATCTGGATCAACTTCTCGGTGCCGACCATCCAACATGAATCGCTGTACTTCCTGGGTTACCTGATTGTCAACTCCATCCAGATGGGTGCAAACATTGACTATGCTATCGTTATTTCCAGCCATTACACTGACCTGAAAAAAGAAATGCGGCCCAAAGAGGCAATTATCGCCGCATTGAACGAAGCGTTCCCTACTATCTTTACATCCGGCACCATTCTGGCGGTGGCCGGTGCGCTGATCGGCGTTATGACCACCAATCCGGTCATCGCTGCCATCGGCACCTGCCTGGGCCGCGGCACGGTCATTTCCATTGTGCTGGTTATGGCGGTTCTGCCCCAGATCCTGCTCATCGGCGATACCATTGTGGAGCGCACCAGCTTTGATGTAAAAGTTCCTGTGGATCTGTCCCGCGTCAACCGCACGGCCAGCGGCAACATGCGCGTCAGCGGCCGGGTGCGCGGCTATGTGAACGGTGTGATCGATGCCGAGATCAAGGGTACGTTGAACGGTACGTTGAAAGCCTCTGTTACCAGCGGCACAACGATAGAACCAACAAAGCCTGATTTTTATCTGCCGGAAAGCAAGGAACAAGCGGCGGCTGAATGGGCAGAAAATTATACGGAAGGGGAGGAAGTCTGATGGAACGCAATACAGCAAAACGCACGCTGGAAAAACTCCTCTCTGTGTGTATCTGCCTGTGTATGCTGGGGGTCATGCTGCCCGCCCAGGTGTTTGCCGAGGAAGCCGACACCGCCCAGACCGAAACCGTGCAGGATACGACCCCAAAAGATACGGTCTACCTTTCCAGTGCGGATGACCTGATCCAGCTGGCCGAGAACTGCCGCCTGGACAGCTGGAGCCAGAACCGCACCGTTGTGCTGGAAGCCGATATTGACCTTTCCAGCGTTGACTTTAACGGTATCCCCAGCTTTGGCGGCACATGGGAAGGCCAGAACCACGCCATTACCGGCCTTTCCCTCAGCCAGGACGGCAGCGTGCAGGGCTTATTCCGCTATGTGCAGCAGGGGGCCCTGGTGCGCGATATGACGGTAAAGGGCCGTATC
>OHXB01000259.1_pt1 | contig 11724 bp, 11 predicted proteins | sample 1579811 | NCBI WGS metagenome assembly OHXB01 (sample SAMEA3882533, study PRJEB24775) | human gut metagenome | biome: human-associated habitat; feature: intestine environment; material: feces | place: Netherlands | collected 2009/2010 | reverse complement strand
GCGACGAAACCGTGACCGCAGACTACGACGGCGTACTGATCAGCCCCGGGCCGGGCGCACCCGCCGAATCCGGCGCCAGCGAAGACATGATCCGCCTATGCGCCACACAGAACAAGCCGATGTTCGGGGTCTGCCTCGGCCTGCAGGCGCTCGCAGAGGTGTATGGATGCACCGTCAGCCATGCGCCGACGATCATGCATGGCAAAACCAGCCCGGTAGAGCATGTGGACGATGAGATCTTCGCAGGCATCGCCAATCCGATGACCGCCACGCGCTACCATTCGCTGGCCGTGGAACCGGACTCCGTGCCGGACACGCTGGAAGTGACCGCATGGACGCAAGGCGACCATATCGTGCAAGGCATTCGCGTGAAGAACAAGCCGATGTACGCCGTGCAATTCCACCCCGAATCGGTGATGACCGAAGGCGGGTACCGTCTGCTGGCGAACTGGCTGGCCGTGTGCGGGCAGACCACTGCAGTGGCCAATGCCGCAGGGCTTAAGCCGCGCGTCAACAAATAACGCCGATACGGCACCTATACGGCGCCATAGCACGCCGATATGAGTGATGCCGCCTGTTCCTCTATGGAAACAGGCGGCATCACTCATACCGGCCTTTTTGCGATTCTACATTGCAGCGATTGGAATCAGCTGTTGGAATTGCCGTTCGTAGTGCCCGGAGTCGTGCCGCCGCCAGTGCTGCTCGACTTCGTGGTCAACGTGATGGTGGCGCCCTTATCGGCCTCACCGGAAGTCGGATTCTGGTCGATCACCTGATCGGTCTCATCGGTAGACCCTTGCTGCTTCACCGTGAACCCCAGCGATTCCAAGATCTGCTTGGCGCTGGAGAACGTCTGCCCGGTGACATCGGGAACCGTGACCTTCGGCGTGGGCTCCTTGCCCTTGGAAATCGTGATGGTGATCGTGGAACGTTGCGCCACCGACGTGCCGGAATTAGGATTCACGCTGATCACCATGTTCTCGGCCACCGAATCGGAATATGCCTCTTCGGTGATCACACTGAACTGAAGGCTCTGCAAGGACTTGATGACGGCATCCTTGGTCTGGCCGGCCAAGCCGTCCGGCACCTTGGTCATGCCTGAGGAGACGAACAGCAGAATCGACGTGCCCTTGGGCTGCGACGTGCCGGCGGCGGGATCGGTGCGAGTCACCTTGTCCTTGTCCACTGTGGCGCTGTCTTCGGAGTTCACACTGGTCTGCACCTTGAACCCATACGATTCGAGCCTATTGCGCGCCTCACTTTGGCTTAGTCCCTTCACATCGGGAATCTGGGCGTTCTGCGGGCCCGCGGAGAACCACACCTTGATCAGGGAACCCTTCTTGGCCTTGGCACCACCGGCCGGATTCTGCTTGGTGAACGTGCCGGCAGGCTCGGTGGAATCGTTGTCGGTCATGGCCTTGAACTCGAATCCGGCGGCTTCTATGGCGGCCTCCGCGCGATCCTTGGTCATGGACGAGGTGATGGTCGGTACGGTGACCATCTGCTCCGTCTTCGACTTGCTTGGATTCAGCAGGAACCACGCGCCGGCAATCACGCACAGCAGCACGATCACGCCGATCACCGAACCGATGATGATCTGCTTCTTGCGCTTGGCCTTAGCCGCCTGGGCGCGTTGCGCCGCACGGGTCTGCGCCAGCGTATTCGACGGCGAAACCTGCTGGAACTGGCCTGTCACCGGATTGAACGCCTGGGTTGCGGTCCCGCTTTCCCCCTGGTTTAAGGCAACGGTGGCAGCATCCTGTTCGGCCTGCTTGCGCGCCTTCATATTGGTCAGATCGGTGAGCGGGTTGAACGCGGCCGCAACCGGTTCGCCGCCGTTCATAAAGGTGAGGATGTCCTGCTTGAACTCGGTGGCCGTGGCATAGCGGTTCTGACGATCCTTGGCCATGGCCTTGGCGCAGATCGAATCCCACATCTTCGGCAGTCCGGGCACCACCGCGGAAGGCGGGGTCGCCACTTCGGACACATGCTGGTATGCGATAGCCACCGCCGAATCGCCGGTGAACGGCGGCTTGCCGGTCAGCATCTCATACAGCACGCAACCGGCGGAATACAGGTCGGAACGCATATCCACGGTCTCGCCGCGCGCCTGCTCGGGGGAGAGGTACTGCGCGGTGCCGACCACGCCCTGAGACTGGGTCATGGTGGCAACGGAGTCGTCCAATGCGCGGGCGATGCCGAAATCCATCACCTTCACGGCACCCTGATCGGAGATCATGATGTTCGCCGGCTTGATGTCACGATGGATCACGCCCATGCGATGCGAATACTCCAACGCGCTGAGCATGCCCAGCATCACCTGTGCGGCGTCGCGTTGCGACAATGGCCCGTTCACACGGATGATGTCACGCAGGGTCTGACCCTTCACATACTCCATCACCAGATACGGCAGATGCTCGATCTCGCCGGTTTCCGTGGTGACGGTTTCCGTCAGGATATACTGCTTTTCAAACAGCATCTCCAAGATGCCGCCGACCTCGGAGATCGTCCACTCCCTGCCCATGAGGGCAGTAACGGCGGAGATCAGCACATAGGGGTCATGCTCGATGTCGTCCAGATCAAAATGGTACTCATCGTAGTCGTGGGTGCTTTCGTAGGTGTCGAGATACTGCTGCAATTCCGCTTCCATGGCGCAATATTGCGCCTCTGCCGCCAGCATATCCGCGTCCTCACTGGGGTAGGTAGACACGTTGACGCCGGTTGCCCCGCCCTGAATCAGCAGGGAGCAGGAGGACACGGTGCAGAGGATGAGGACGATCATTGCCGCGATGCCGCCCACGATGAGAAAGCCCTTTTTGTGACGGGCGATGAACTCACCGGTTTTCTTGGTGTTCTCTGTGGCTTTCCGCGCCGCCTTTGCCGTGGCTTCGGAGGCTTTGACCGTATTCCCGGCGCTTTTTCCGGCTTTGGCGGCGGCGTACTCCCGCTTGATGGCCTGCTTCTGCTGCCAGCGGGAGTAGGGATTGCTGGAAAACTGCGGGTCATGGTGCTGTGCCGTTTTGTCCAGCGCACGGAGGTTGGCGCGGTCTGCCTTGGCCTCGGCGCGGTCTGCGCGGCGGTAGGGCTTCTCCTTGTGGGAGCGGTGGGCGTGCTGGGCAAGTCGCACGGCGCGCTCCGCCGCCTGCTCCACGCCGTGGGCGCTCTCCACACCCACATTGTCCTGCTCATGCTCCCGAATCTCACGGTGTACGGCGGACAGTGCCGCCGCACCGGGCGCGTCCCGCAGGGCGTGGGTGAGCTTGGAGGGCGGTCGTTTCTTGTCCACCTCCTCAAAGGAAAGGCGCGTCGTCACCCTGCCGGTCTGCGGGTCTACCGTGCGCTGCTTCCGCTTTACGGTTTTCTTGGGTATCTTCGTCTCGGCTTTTTCCAGCTTTTGATAGGCTTTATCCGCTTTTTTGACGGCCTTTTTCAGTTCCGGCGCTGTCCGCTCCTCCTGCGTGAACAGCAGCCGGGGCGAGCGTTTGCTCATGGAAATTCACCTCCGTTCGGGGCATACGGTACGCCGAGAAAGTCCAGCACCTTACCGCAGCCCAATTTATGGATACAGAAATCGTACTGCTTGGGATGTGTCAGAGCCATGCGCTGAAAGCGGTTCGGCTTCTTTTCCAGATGAACGCCGAACATACAGAACATACAGCCGGTGCGCTTCGCGCCGGTGGTGGTCAGCCTGCCGTTTTCCTCCACGATCTCGCCGTAGACGGAGGCATACGGGATGCCGGTCATTTTGAGATAGGCCAGCACATCCTGCTCTGTCCAGAAAGACATGGGCTGAGAGGTGGGGTCCCGCTTGTGATAGGCGTTGCATCCGATTTTGAGATAGACGCTCTGGCGGCGCGCGCTCTCACAGGCCATGGTCGCAATGATCTGCTTTCTACCGGTTTCCCGGTTATATCTGTGCAGGGGACGCTCCTTTATCACGGTGCAGCAGGCGTCAGAAACGGGAAATGGCGCATCCAGCAGGACGCGCCATTTCTGATACCGTTCATTGAATTTTGAGGGCGTACCGTCCTGGTTCAGGCCGTTCAGGTGGCAGAGCGCCCATGTGCCGCCCTTTCTGGCGTAGCGGATACGCCGCGCCACATCCTTGGATATGACGGGATAGCCGTATTCCGATATGACCTTGGAAAAGGGCATTTCAGGCCGCAGCCACGTTACATTGGGAACGGTTTTGACAAACTCCCGTATCTCCGGGTATTCCAGCCCCGTGTCCACAAACACGGCGGGAATGTCGGGGAACGCCCGCCGCGCAAGGTCCAGCAGCACGGTGCTGTCCTTGCCGCCCGAAAAGGAAACGGCGACCTTGCCGCCGTAGTGGTGATACCACTCGATGATCTTCGCCTGCGTCACGCGAATTTTCCGCTCCAGCGGCCACGCCTGCATGACGCTCAGATCCTGCCGGGTGTAGGCGTTCATACCGCAACACCTCCGATCCGTTTCTCTGCCAGCGTACAGTATTCGGGATTCAGCTCGATGCCGATGTAGTGCCGTCCGAGCTGCTTTGCCACCGCCGCCGTGGTGCCGGAGCCGAGGAAGGGGTCCAGCACCACGCCTCCGGGCGGGCAGCCCGCCAGCAGGCAGGTTTCCGCCAGCTTTGGCGGGAAAGCGGCGAAATGCCCGCCCCTGTACGGCACGGTGTTGATCTGCCATACGTCGCGCTTGTTGCGAAGCTGCGGGATGTCCTCATCGGCGTACCCGTTCGGGCGATGGTCGTTGAGGTGTTGGTGCTTCTGACCGGGAATATCCGCGGAATATTTGTTGCCTGCACCAAATCCGCGCTTCATCCGCGCAGGAGTGGAGGCCGCAACCGGCTCTGCGATGGCGGCAGCATCGTAATAGTAGCGGCGGGACTTGGACAGCAGGAAAATATGCTCATAGCAACGGCTTGGCCTGTCCTTGGCGCTTTCCGGCATGGGATTCGCCTTCTGCCAGATGATGTCCGAGCGCAGATACCAACCGTCTGCGCGCAGCGCAAAGGCAAGCAGCCATGGCACGCCAATCATATCCTTTGCCTTGCAGCCCTCCACCTTGCCGTTGAGGGCAACGATCTGCCCCGTCCTGCCGTTGGGGTACTTGGGGTCGAGGGCTTCGCCCTGATTGCCCTTTCCGGCATAGGTGTCCGCGATGTTCAGCCAGAGGGTGCCGTCCGGTGTGAGAACGCGCCTGGCCTCCCGGAAAATGGAAGTCAGGCGCTCCACATACAGCGCGGGCGTTTCCTCCCGCCCAATCTGGTCTGCCATGCCGTAGTCCCGCAGGGCGTAGTACGGCGGCGAGGTTACGCAGCAGTTCATGGAATTGTCCGGCAGGGTTTTCAGCACGGTCAGGGCGTCGCCGCAGTAAATGCGGTCAGCCTGCATAGTCGAACTCATCCCTTAGAAGCGAGGTAAGCCCTTCGACAGCCGTGAGGATGTCCCTGCACACGCCGGTCAGCTCAGATATGGCCGGTTCTCCGTCATACTCAAATACGTCGGCGTCCTCATTGTCCTCGTCCACCTCGCGCTCTGCGGCATATTCGCGCTCCATGCGCTCGGCATACTCGCAGCAGCGTTCGCCGGGGCAGCAGGGATTATCCGCAGGAACGTAACCGGCGTATTCCGGCTCGATCAGGTCGTTTTCGATGAGGTCGGACAAGTCCGCAAGGTCACGGGACTTGAGGTAATTGAGCGCCCTGCCCCAAGAGCTGAACATCTCCTCGCATCGCTCGTCAAAGTCGAGGGTGGATCTGCGCACAAGGTCCAGATAGCCGTCCTTCTCGGCTCCGTTTTTGATGTAGTGCATGAGGATGGTCGCCATCCACAGCAGCTCCAGCTTTTCCTCGATGTGACGCAGGTAGTCCTCGCCGTGGATCAGGTACAGATTTTCTTTTTCCATTGTGATGCTCTCCTTTACATTATTTATAGTAGAATCAGGTCAGGCGATCTCACCCAGCATGGTGAGAAACAGCGACTTGCCCTTGGGCGTGACAAGGGTATATACCCCCTGATGCCCGTTGACGGCGATATAGTCCTTCACGAAGAACAGGCCGTCGCTGGCGGGCTTGGCGTAGGGCAGCAGTGTACCGGAGGGCGAGCGGTAGAGATAGCGCTTGCGGATGAGGAACGCGGTGAACATTTTCTCCGGCACCTTCAGTTCCTTTGCGGTGGCGCGGAGATTGGTGCAGCACTCCGGGTGAATGAAGGCGTCGTAGAAGTCCGCCTTGGGCTTTGCCAGACGCAGCTCCTGCTGAAGCAGCTCGTTCTTCCGCTGTTCCTCCAGCATCCGCTGCGCCATGAGCAGCACCAGCTCCGGGTTTTCCAAGACCTGCTCCAGCACGGATTTTGTCATGTATGCGCCGTGCTTGCGGATGGCCGGAATGACCTCATGGGTGATCCAGCGCTTGAACGCCTTTGCCTCCGGCTTGCGGGAGGTGATCACCAGCGAATACAGTCCGGGTTCGTTGATGATTGCCATGCGCTGTTTCCCGCCAAGGGTATCAATAGTACTGATACCCTTTTCATCATCATCCAGACGCTCAACCGTCATGCTCGGATTCCCCAGTTCCAGCGCTTTGCACACATCCGCCGCTACAAACCACGGCTCGCCGTTGAGGTTCAGCGTTCGCACCTTTCCAAAGGCTTCGTTTTCAAAAATCATCAGTTTGTTTTCCATCGTGCAATTCCTTTCTTGTTTTGTTATGTAGTCTGCTCCTGTGGCTTGGTGGTGAGCAGGTCATAGAGTTCCCCGCGGGGGAAGCGGTCTACAAAGGGAAGAATGACGTTGCCATAAAAAAGCAGCCCTTCGCCTTCACCGCTGTGGGTGACATACGAGAGCTGGTGCGGGGAGATATTGAGCTGTTTTGCGAGAATCTGCCGGTCGCCGCTGGCCTGATTGAGCATGAGGATGAAATCGCTGTTTTCAAAGATGTTCTCCACCTCGCGGGAGGAGAGCAGGTCCTTGACATTCTGGGTGATGCCGGTGGGGATACCTCCCCACTTGCGGAAGCGTTTCCAGATTTCCACGGTGTAGGCGGCGGTCTGCTCCTCGCGCAGCAAAAGGTGCATTTCGTCAATATAGTAGCGAGTGGATTTGTGGGCTTCCCGGTTGACGGTCACTCGATTCCACACGGCGTCCTGCACGATGAGCATCCCGATCTTTTTTAGCTGCTTGCCCAGCTCCTTGATGTCGAAGCTGACGATGCGGTTGGCGATGTTGATGTTGGTGCGGTGGTTGAACACGTTGAGAGAGCCGGAAACGTAGATTTCCAAAGCCGTGGCGATGTACTGCGCCTCCTTTTCCTCCTGCCGCCGCAGCTCGTTATACAAGTCCTCCAGAATCGGCATATTCTCCGGCACAGGGTCGCTGAGATAATCCCGGTACACCATGCGCACACAGCGGTCGATGATGGTCTTTTCCACCGGCATGAGGCCGTCCTTGCCGCCCACGATCAACTCGCAGAGGGAGAGGATAAAGTCGGATTTCAGGCTCAGCGGGTTTTCATCGTCCGAATAGTTGAGATTCAGGTCCATAGGGTTGATGTAATGCGGGCTTGTGGGGGAGATTTTAATGACCTGTCCGTGCAGGCGCTCCACCAGCGGCCCGTATTCAGCTTCGGGGTCGCAGATGATGATGTCATCGTCGGTGACGAGGAACACGTTGGCGATCTCCCGCTTTGCGGCAAAGCTCTTGCCACTGCCGGGAGTGCCTAAGATCAGCCCGTTGGGGTTCTTTAACAGCTTTCTATCTACCATGATGAGGTTGTTGGAGAGGGCGTTCAGCCCGCAGTACAGGGCTTCCTTGCCGTCCTGAAACAGCTCCTGCGTGGTAAAGGGAATGAAGATGGCGACGCTGGAGGTGGTAAGGCCCCGCTGTATTTCGATCTGGTTCAGCCCCAAGGGGAGGCTGCTCATCAGCCCCTCCTCCTGACGGAAATCAAGGCGGGTAAGCTGGCAGTTATACTTCTGGGCGATGCTGGCCGCCTGAAACACGTTGTTGTCAAGCTGCTGGCGGCTGCCTGCGGTGTTGACCACAATAAAGGTCAGCAGGAACATTCGCTCGTTGCGGCTTTGCAGGTCTTGCAGCAGCTTCTTCGCCTCCGTGCCGTAGGTGGCGAGGTCGCTTGGGATGATGTCCATGTCGTAGCCGCTTCGCACTGCCTTTTTCTGCTCCTCGATGGTCATTTTCTGCAAATCGGTGATCTTGCGCTTGATGGTCTTGATGGCCTTGACCTGATCCACGGACTGGACGTGCATACTGACGATGAGAGAGCTTTCCATGTCGAGGAAGTCCGCCAGCATCCTGTCGTTCAGCTCTGGTGCTAAAATCTGCAAGAAGCTGGCGCAGCCGATGCGCCTGCCGACGCCGAAGGAGCGCCCGGTGCGGAACTCAAAGGAGCTGGGGGCGATGAAGTCCTTGACCGAAAGCCCGGAGGGTGCCAGCCAGTCCCACGAGAAGCGGAACGGCTCCTGCTCGTCCATGTGCAGCATCCCGTGCAGCAGCCGCAGCCGCTCCGTGCCGTTCATGGGCTCCGCCGCCACGCCGAGACGCTTGAAGTTGTTGAGGATGTCCGTTTCGATGCGCTCTAAGCGGGGCTTTGCGGCTTTCAGCCCGTCCGCCTCCACGCCGAAGGTCAGGTACTTGGTCTTGATGAGGCCGTTGTTGCCGCGGGCAAGCTGGTTCTGGAGCATCTGGGTGTATTCCAGACGGATGCTGTCAAAATCGTCGCCCTGCGGCGAGATGGTGATGTACCTTGCGTAATTGTCCTTGTTGGCGGACATATTCACGAAGGAGAGCTGAAAGCGCACGGAGCTGTCGAAGTAGTTGAGGAAGTCGCACCAGCCGTCAAAGATGGCGGTCTTGTCCTCGTTCTGGTTGAGCTGGTAGTTGATGTCCTGAAACTGGACGGTTTTCGTGTAGTAGCTGTCCGTCACGCGGCAGATGCCGTCGGGGAACATCCGCTGAAACGGGATGCTGTCCTGTGCGGACTTCTGTTTCTTATCCTGCCGCTTCGCTCTTGCGATGGCGGCCTCGATCTGCCTGCGTTCGGCGCGGGTGAGTTTTGTGCGGGTGGACAATGCGATACACCTCCCGGTCTAAATTGTCCTGCCGTTCCAGAACGGCGTAGAAATTATTGGTTGCGTAAGGGCGCTGCTTGGGGCGCAGGAAGCAGACCTGCACGATGTTGCGGACGATCTTTTCAAGGGGCTGTCCGTTCTTCTCATACATGGCCAGCAGAAAAAAGGGCAGCATGAGCAGGATCATGCAGATCGCCGCCGTGCTGACGCCGGTATGGGCTTTGAGCAGGAAGAACAGCGGAACGCCCAGCGCCGCGCCCGCGCCGAAGCAGATGAGCTGGCGCTTCGTCAGGTTCAGCAGCACCTTGGTCTTGACTGCGTTCAGGTCTTTGGGTACGGGAACGTATGCCATGTTGATTTACCTCCTATGTCATAGTGCTTTTTCATAGCGGAGCTTCATCTGCGCCGGGTATTGTCCGGCCTTCGGCGCTCTTGCGCCTGTCCATGCCGTGCCGCCTGCCCGTCCCGCACAGTGCCAGCCGGCAGCGCGCAGACTTACGCCGCCTTCGGTGTCCAGCGTATAGGTAATGATCCGCTGATAGCCCATTGCCCGCGCCGCCCGTGCCGCAGCAGCGTAAAGGAAGCTGCAAGCGTTTTTGGTGCCGTCGGTGCAAAGGCGGTTGACCTCCAGTGTTTTCCCGTCGTCCAGATACCGGCTGACCGGACGCCCCACGATGGCGACGCCAACCAGACGCCCGCCTGCCTCGCAGCCAATGGAAAATTTGTGTCCAACGACGGGCTTATGATGGCGGTGCCAAGCGGCGACGAAGGTATTTGCTTCGGACAGAGAAATGGGGATAAGCGTCAGCAAAGCTCTGCCTCCTTGCCCTTGGCTGCCCTCACGGGTGTGTGCTCCGCCGATGTGCGGAGCTTCTCCAGCACAGACACGCGGCGCTCGACGCTGCTTGGCGCGTAGCTCTGCAAAGCGTCCCTCTTTTCAAACACCTCGTTCAGCGCAAAGCAAAGGTCGCTTGTATCCTCCATGCGCTCCTGCCACTTGTCCGCCGCCACCTTCAAGGGGTTATCGAACAGCAGCAGGTAGTCCGCCTCCTCCGGCGCAAAGCCGTGGGTGGTGGTCAGGTATTCATGGGTCTGGCGCACGGCGGTGATAGCGGTGGAGTTGCAGATCAGGTCATATCTGCTCATCTGCTCCCACTCGCCCTGTAAGGCGGCGAGGTTTTCATCCAGCCGCGCAAGCAGGCGCGCCAGTTTTTTCTGTTCAGGATTTGTGGATTTGTTCATGTTGATTTCACCTCCCTAATGGCTGTTGAAGATTGACTTGGCGAGGCTGCCGGTCTTGAACAGGGTGAAGCAGAGCAGCACCGTGTAGCCCATGCACAGCCAGATCGCCGTGGAAATGTTGTCGTCTATGAGCATATTCTGTACCAGCACCGCATAGATGGCGATGCAGATGATGATGAGAAAGCCCTGAAACGCGTTCAGCCCGGCGTTTCGGGCCGCAATGCCAAGAGAAAACGCCACGGCCAGATACCCAAGCCCAATGGGAACGCCGTCGCGGACACCGGCAAGAAACACCCTGCGCCGCTCGGCGCGCTGTGCGCAATCCATAGGAAAAACCTCTTTTCTGCCCGGTTCAGATACCGGAAGATTTACTTTTAGCACAGCTTTTCCCGCTTGTCAAGCACCGACGGCATTTTGACGAAAGCGTGGGAATATGCGCCGTGCCGTTTGCAATCTGTCCGTTTCTGAACGGCAAATGTACGCAAATCGCGCGCATAGCCTTGACTTTCCAGCCCAAGTCTGCTATAACTTCAAAGTAGCAATTTAAAGCATTTGCCTATTAAAACGAAAAACGGAAAGAGAGACTCAAATGGAAAGAGAACGCTTGGGTTCCCGGCTGGGCTTTATCCTGCTGTCGGCAGGCTGCGCCATCGGCTGCGGAAACGTATGGAAATTCCCGTGGATGTGCGGCCAGTACGGCGGAGGCGGCTTCGTCCTCATCTATATCCTCTGCCTGCTGCTTCGCACTGTTGATGATGGCATCGCCATCTGCTTTTGCCGCCGCCTTTGTTTCCTCCGCAGCCGCCTCCGCAAGGCTTAATGTACGTTCAATGGATTTTTCGAGATGCTTCAACCGGTCGGTATCCTCAGCCACAGCCTCTGTCTTTGATTTTTCCTTCTGGCTTTCCTTATACAGCTTCTCATAGTCCTCATAGATGTCATCCAAAAAGGTATCTACTTCTTCAGGGGAATAGCCTACAGCTACCTTCTTAAAGTCCTTGGTTGCGATATTGTTCGGTGTGATCACGAAAAAACCTCCTTATACATATTTTTCAATTTCCAATCCGATTCTGTCTTTTTTGGTTCTGCCGCCGATTTCCTTCACGCGAAACCGCCCGAAGCCGCGCAGGCTCACCAAATCCCCTTCCTTTAACAGATGGGATGTGCTTGTTACAATATTCCAATTCACCTGTGCCTTTTCCGCATGGATGAGCGTCTGCGTTTTCCCTCTTGCCAGATGAAACGCCTCACTTGCCACCGCATCTAGCCGCATGGATGCCACCGTTAAGCGTCTTGCCTCCGTCTGCCTTTGGGGAATGTCCTCCGCCTGCTCCGTTTCCTCCGCCACTACCGCGGTTCTGGAAACCTGCTCCAGCACAGCCGTTATGTATGGCGAAATTTCCTCCGCCACAAA
>OHXB01000258.1_pt1 | contig 11943 bp, 9 predicted proteins | sample 1579811 | NCBI WGS metagenome assembly OHXB01 (sample SAMEA3882533, study PRJEB24775) | human gut metagenome | biome: human-associated habitat; feature: intestine environment; material: feces | place: Netherlands | collected 2009/2010 | reverse complement strand
ATCCGAGGTCGAAACCATGGATAACGAGCCAAACGCTGAGAAGAAAGCGCGCCGTCATGCGGTATTGATGCGCGGTGTGGTAACCCCGATTCTGGGACTGCTCGCTGTTGCGGCCATCGGACTTGGCATTATGAATGCCACGGAATGGAAGCCCAGTCGTACGATTACGGCGCAAACGCAGGTTTCCGGTAGCCGTTATGTGGTGACGGATCCCGGTGTGGCCGGCCTAGTGGATAGCGATGTGAGGGTGAAGGTGCTGTCTGGCGGATCGGGGAAGGTCTGCGTTGCCGCCGCCTCCGCCAAGGATGCCGCCGGATGGTTGTCCGGTGAACGCTATGTGCGCCTGACTGGTCTTGATAATTGGCAGACGCTGGGTACGGAGAAGGCCGGCTCGTCGTCAGGGCAGAATGCCGGAACGTCGCAGGACGGCACTGTGGAAGGCGTCGATTTCAAGGATTCCGACATGTGGCATGCCGTGACATGCGACACGAAGAGCGTTGAGTTCGAAAGCAATGTGAAGAACGATTCGACGGTTCTGCTTGTTGATTTGGGCGAGAAGCAGAATGCGGATATCTCGTTCACCTGGACGCGTAAGACGCTGCCTGATTTTGCTACGCCGTTCTATTTCGTTGGCGGTTTGCTGGCTGTGGGGGCGGTGCTGACCGCTTCCGTGTTCGCCATGCCTCCGCATCGCCGCCGTCATCGCATGGTGATGGGTACTGCCGGGCAGCTTGACGAGCATACCGATCAGCAGGCTGAGGAGCCGGTCGAGGAGGTGTCCATCCGTGAGGCGCTGACCGGCAGCATGAGCAGTCTTGCCGCCGCGTTGAGCAGCCGACGGTAATCGATCCGTCCGCTCGTAATCTGGTGGCTGATGCAGCCGGTGCTGCCGCGGATGATGACGATATGTCCGTTGGCGAAGAGACTTCGGTTATTTCCGCGGACGAATTGCAGGCGTATTTCGCGCGATTGGCTCAGGAGTCCGACGAATCCTTCGGTATTGCCGAGGATGGCGATGCTGCCGATACGGGTATCACTGATACGGATGCCGCCGACGTGGCTGATTCCGCCGGTGAAGTACATGATGATTCCGCTGATGCTGATGCTGATGCTGATGCTGAGAACGAGCCTGTCGAATCCGCCGATCCAGTTGAATCGGACGATACCGCTGAATCCGACGAATCGGACAACACCGATGAACGTGATGATCCGAACGACGATAGCGAAGCGGATACCAACGCCGAATCGGACGAGTCGCATACGGCCGATGCGGTTGACGATGCAGTCGAGGCCGCTGATGCTGATGCCGATGCATCGAATGAGGAAGTGGCTGACGACCAGCCCGACGATGCGTCCGATACCCAAGCCGACGATTCCGAAGCGGAGCCGGTTGAAGAATCCGCCGACGATTCGCCCCAATCCGAACAATCGTCCGAACAATCTGATGACGAAACCGAAGACGGAGCCGACGAAGACGATCATGCCGCCGAGCAGTCCGCCGAGGAGGAATCCTGATGAAGAAACGTACCGTTACCAAAGCCGCGGCATTACTGGTCAGCGCCGGCATGCTGGTCTCCCTCGCAGCGTGTGAAGGCCAGGTGCCGCAAGCCACGTCAAGCCAGTCGTCCGAACAGTCCTCGCCTGATCTGACCACCACCCAGGAACACGCGATTCGCAACAAGATCCTTGACGCGATCGACGCGGCCGACGCGGCACAAAGCGCCGACGGCCTCAGCGAACGCGTCACCGGCCCACAGCTCGACATCCGTTCCAGCGAACTGACCATCGCCAAGGCCACCGGTACCATGCCGGCCAAGGCGACGATTCCGCGCAAGATCACGCAGACCGTCATCCCCGTTAACGACGGCTGGCCCCGCACCGTGTTCACCATCACCACCACCACCGATGACCAGCAGTCCAAAAGGCTGCTGGTACTGACCCAGGACTCGGCGCGTGACAACTACAAGCTGTGGGGCGTCGCACGACTGTTCCAAGGCGCGAAACTGCCCAAGTTCGAAGTGCCCAAGCTGGGCAGCGAAATGGGCACCGCCAAAGACGCCAAACTGGTGGCGACCCCCGCCGAAGCGGTCAGCGAATACTGCGATCTGCTGAACAAGGGCGATGCCAGCGCCTACAAGAAGAAGATCGCCGACGACATGTTCCGCAGCGATCTGGAGAAGCTTTCCGCCACGGTGCAGCAAGGCATGGAGGCCAACAAGGGCACGCAGCAGCAGGTCTTCACCGTGCCGAAGGACCAGATCAAGATCATGCGTTCGGCGGCGGATGGCGGCGACCTGGTCGTGGCGCGCATCGATTCCACATGGACCAGGCAGGCCGGTGAAGGGCGTGAATCATTGCCTGCCTCCGACGAGGAAAAAGCGTTGTTCGGCAACGGCAAGGCCACCAGCACCATGAAGGTCACCTATGTGAACGTGGTCGCGTTGTGGATTCCCGCAGCGGGTTCGAATCAGCAGATCGTCGCCGTGGGCGCCGAACGCCAGCCCATCAAAGTGGAGGCGATATAAGCCATCCCATGCCGCCGCTAGCACACATGGGGCTTGCAGCACGGCGAATTTTGCGTAGCACGAAATCGTTGCTGGTACTTATAGTTAAGCCAGCAACGATTTTTGTTTTCGGGAGGGCAGATGGCAGGTCAGCAGCAGTTCAATCCAGGAGTTTCGTTGGCGGGCGCGGTCGATCTGGAAGCGTTGAAGCACCAGGTCAAAGCCGAGCCGGGGCAGGCCGGTGGCGCTCCGGCGGCAGACGGCTATGTGATCGACACCACGGAGAACACGTTCCAGGCGATGGTGCAGACCTCGACCACGTTCCCGATCCTCTTGTTCCTGTGGATTCCGACCGATGACCGTCTGTTCCCCATGGCCCGTGCGCTCGCCAACGCGGTGAACGCGATGAACGGTCAGATTCAGCTGTCGCGTATCGATATCGCATCCAACCCGTCCATCGCCCAGGCATTGCAGGTGCAGGGCGCCCCAGCACTGTTCGCGTTGATCGGCGGTCGACCGATGCCGTTATTGCAGGGCCTGCCCAGCGACGAGGAAATGCAGCAGATCACCGAACAGGTGCTGCCGAAGATCGTGGCCATGGCCCAGCAGGCCGGCGTAAACGGCACGGCGCCATATTCGGGCGATCCGGATGCCGATGGCGCGCAGGGCGAAGGTGCCGCGAATCCGGCTTCCGTGGTGCCACCGGAACATCAGGAGGCGTATCAGCTGGCGCAGGCCGGCGACTATGCCGGTGCCGCGGCGGCGTATGCGCAGGTGCTTGAAGCCGATCCGAATGATGCGCTCGCGGCCCGTGAACGTGCCAAGGCGCTGCTGTTGGCGCGTTCCGCCACCGCCGACGTGCGTGATGTGCGCACCGCCGCGGCCGATCGCCCCGACGATGTGGAAGCGCAGCTTGCCGTGGCCGATATCGATATGATCGGCGGTCAGATTCAGGATGCGTTCGACCGTCTGCTGGACTTCGTGGCTGCCGGGCATAAGGCGGATATCGAACCGGTTCGCCAGCGCTTGCTGGAATACTTCGCCATTCCCGAGGCTGGCGATCCGCGTCTGGTTGCGGCTCGTCGCCGTCTCGCCACGCTGATGTACTGACGTCTGATGTACTGACGGCAAAGTCGCAGGAACCGGCATATCGACAGCGGGCGGAGCGTAATGCTTCCGCCCGCTGTCGTCTCTATATCTGTATGGGTATATGGGCGCTATCCGAATGGTGGGCTCTGCGGAGATGAGGCAGACGTGGTGCTGATGCCGAAACCGGTTGCGTCTGTCTAGTCGCCGATTCTGTTCGTGCCGAACACCTGTTGGAAGCTGGGGCCCTTCTCGCTCAGCTCGGCCTCGAACTCGCCCGCCCACCTGCTGAACGGTCTTGCGGCCAGGCTTTCGTTGCTGAACCGTGGTTGATCGGTGACTTCCGTCAGGTTCGTCACCGGGCCGCTGCGCGCGGCCTCCGCCACGATAAGCGGCGCATTCGTCGCGCCGAACACGTCCACGTTCCAGCCGTCCTCGGCGATCCACACGGAATAGCGGTTCTTGATGACCGTATCGCCGCCACGCCTGACCAGTTCCGCGGCGATGCGGGTATCAACCTCCATCTCCTTCTCATACCGTGTTCCCAGCGATGCCGGCCCCTTCACCGTCACATACGCGTGGGAGAACTCGTCACGGTAGTCGTGCAGCACATCGATGGGGTAGGTGTCGCAATCCATGGTGAGGTTGATGCTGTTGGAAGTGAGTCGCACGCGCAGCACGTAGTTGCCGGAATGCACGTAATAGCTTTGGATGACGAGCTTTGGGGGATTATCTCTGCGATATTCGGCGGGCAGCGCATGGCAGAAGAAGCGCCGCTCGTATTGGAAATCATTCGTTGGCTCGGACATAATTCAAGTCTAGACGGTTTTGTTGCGAGCAATGCGGCGATTATGGCGTTATATGGCGCAATGCGCGCGGTGCCGTGTCCGTGGCGGAGGTTTTCGTTCAGATGGTGTAGAGTGGGGGAGTTGCTTGGGTTTGTAGCTCAGTGGATAGAGCGTCTGTCTCCGGAACAGAAGGTCGTGGGTTCGATCCCCATCAAGCCCACCGGTAGGGTTCCAGCCATTCGGCTGGAGCCCTTTTTCATGCGCGAGGTCCTGCAGGCGTGTGCACGATATGCGTGCGGCTCCGCAGCGGCCGGATTGCGGGCAGGGATGGCACGCGTGCGAGGGGGAGCAAGTAGACTGCTGGGAAAGACGGACGGCATTGATTGCCGGACGAAGCTTATGGCACGCGTGCACAGGCGCATGCCCCGAATCGCAAGGAGCGTACAATGAACGAATCTCTTGAAGCAGTGGCAACCACCCAGGCGCCGGCCGCATTGGGCGCGTACAGCCAGGGCGTGAAGGCGAACGGCTTCGTGTTCGTCTCCGGCCAGCTGGGCATCGATCCGGCCACTGGCGAACTGGCCGGTGCGACCGCAGGCGAGCAGGCCGCTCAGGCGTTGAAGAACATCAAGAACATCCTTGATGCCGCAGGCAGCAGCCTCGACAAGGTCGTTCGCGCCACCATCTACATGAAGAACGTCGATGACTTCCACGAGGTCGACACCGTGTACGCTCAGACTTTCACCGGTTCCGTCAAGCCTGCCCGTGTGGCCTTCGGCGGCAACAACATTCCGAAGGGTGCGCTCGTCGAGATCGACGCCATCGCCGTGCAGTGACGATTGCAATGATCGCAGCACAGTGACATTGGTCCCGGTTTCGTCCGGGCCTAATCCGTCTGGCCCCGTGTGAAGTTGATTCCCACGGGGCTTTTGCATGCCGCCACAGGTGCACGATAATCCGAATACTGCCCCATGCGAGGGCTTCGCGTACCCGCATACCGTATAGTTGCCCCTTGGATGCGCGTGCCGGAACGGTCGCATCCATCACAGTATCGCGGGCAAGGAGCATATACGAATGACCGTGCAATCGGACAATGAACGCAGACGGCCTGAAACGGCGGGGGAGTCAAGCGTGACGGAAACAATGGAATCCGCGCAAACGACGGGAACCGCGGGAACGGAAGTAACGGACGAGCAGGGCGGCCTTGAACGCAAGATGAGCGCCCGCCACCTGACCATGATCTCCCTGGGCGGCGTGATCGGCACCGGCCTGTTCCTCAGCTCCGGCTACACCATTCACCAAGCCGGGCCATTCGGTGCGATCCTCGCCTACGGCATCGGTTCGCTGCTCGTATACTTCATCATGCTGAGCTTGGGCGAACTGTCTGTGGCCATGCCCTACGCCGGCAGCTTCCACCTGTACGCCAAACGATTCATCGGCCCCGGCACCGCGTTCACCATCGCCGTGCTCTACTGGCTGAACTGGGCTGTGGCGCTCGCCTCCGAATTCACCGCGGCGGGCCTGCTCATGCAACGATGGTTCCCCGATTCTCCCGCATGGATATGGTCCGCGGTGTTCATTGTCGTGGTGTTCCTGCTCAATATTCTTTCCGTGCGATTGTACGGTGAATCGGAATTCTGGTTCGCCAGCATCAAGGTGATTGCCATCATCGCGTTCATCGCGGTCGGCCTGTTCGCAATCTTCGGCATCATCCCCATCAAGGGCTACAGCCATGCGCCGCTTTTCGGCAACTTCGTTTCCGAAGGCTTGCTGCCGAACGGCATCATCCCGATCTTCTCCACCCTGCTCACCGTGGTGTTCGCCTTCTCCGGCACGGAAGTCGTGGGCGTGGCCGCGGGCGAAACCAAGGACCCGCAGAAAGCCATCCCCAAGGCCGTGCACACCACGGTTTTGCGTCTGGCCATCTTCTTCATCGGTTCCATCGCCGTCATGTCCGCGCTCATCCCGTGGCAGAAAGCCGGCGTCGACACCAGCCCGTTCGTGCTCGTCTTCCAGTCCATCGGCATGCCGTTCGCCGGCGACATCATGAACTTCGTGGTGCTCTTCGCCGTGCTGTTCAGCATGGCAGGCAGCTTGCTCGCCCTGCTGTCGTCCGTGGTGGCCGCGTCGACCGTGTATCTTGCGCTGGTCGCCGTGTCCGGCTTGGCCACGCTCGTGGTGTGGGCGTCGGTATCCGTATGCCATATGCTCTTCCGCAAGCGTTGGATCAGTGAAGGTCATAGCGTGAGTGAACTGCGCTACAAGGCTCCTGGCTATCCGTTCGTGCCGATCGCCGCGATTGTGATGTGCGTCGGTGCGCTGGTGCTGGTGGTGCTCGACCCGTCGCAGCGTTCGACCCTGCTGTACATGATTCCGTTCGTCGCATTGTGCTATGTGGCCTACTACGCTTCCGAAGCGTGGCGTCGCCGCAGGAACGGCAAGCGCTGAACCTGCGCTGAATCTCACCGCCGGATCGGCACAACCCGCGTAATCCGTGATTTCACCCCTCCCTTTTCCTCCACTCGGGCGTATGTTCCACGCCTTGAAGCGAAGCGGAATAGGAGGGGTGATTCTGTCTGTGCGCTCGGTAGACTTGGAGGAATGAGTCCAGAAGCGCTTAGTGAACTGATTTTCAACATTGCCAACACCCTTGTCTCCGAAGGCAAGGCAGGCACCCTGACCGCCGATCTGATTCCGCCGCAGGCCAAGTTCGCCGTGATGCGCCCGAAGGACCGTGCGCATGGCGACTGGGCCTCCAACATCGCCATGCAGCTGGCCAAGAAGGCCGGCATGAAGCCGCGTGACTTCGCCGAACTGTTCGCCGCCGAACTGACCAATGCCGACGGCATCAAGTCCGTGGAAGTGGCCGGCCCCGGCTTCATCAATATCACGCTCGACTCCGCATCCGCGGCCGCAGTGGTGGACACCGTGCTCGAAGCCGGCAGCGACTACGGCAAGAACGACCACCTGTCCGGCAAGACCCTGAACCTCGAATTCGTATCCGCCAACCCGACCGGCCCGATCCACATCGGCGGCACCCGTTGGGCGGCCGTCGGCGACTCCATGGCCCGCGTGCTTGAGGCCAACGGCGCCAAGGTGGTGCGCGAATACTACTTCAACGATCACGGCGAGCAGATCAACCGTTTCGCCAAGTCCCTCGTGGCCGCCGCACACGGCGAAACCACGCCGATCGACGGCTACAAGGGCGCGTACATCGACGAAATCGCCAAGCGTGTCATCGACGAAGCCAACGCGGACGGCGTGGACGTGCTGAGCCTGCCGCGCGTCGACGGCGGCGCCGACCAGGACGGCAACCCGCTCGGCGAAGGCGATTCCGAACAGCGCGAGGAGTTCCGCAAGCGCGCCGTGCCGATGATGTTCGACGAGATCCAGAAGTCCATGAAGAACTTCCGCGTCAACTTCGACGTGTGGTTCCACGAGAACAGCCTGTACTCCGACGGCGAAGTCGACAAGGCCATCGCCGATCTGCGTGAACGCGGCGACATCTTCGAAAAGGACGGCGCCACCTGGTTCGCCTCCACCAAGCATGGCGACGACAAGGACCGCGTGATCATCAAATCCGACGGCAACTACGCATACTTCGCCGCCGACATCGCCTACTACCGCAACAAGCGCCACCGCGAGGTCAACCCGGCCGACGTGGCCATCTACATGCTTGGCGCCGACCATCACGGCTACATCGGCCGCATGATGGCCATGTGCGAGGCCTTCGGTGACAAGCCGGGCGAGAACATGCAGATCCTCATCGGCCAGCTCGTCAACGTCATGAAGGACGGCAAGGCCGTGCGCATGTCGAAGCGCGCCGGCAACGTCGTCACCATCGACGACCTGACCGACGCCATCGGCGTGGACGCCTCCCGCTATTCGCTGGCCCGCACCGACTACAACTCCCCGGTGGACATCGACCTGAACCTGCTGTCCTCGCATTCCAACGAGAATCCGGTGTACTACGTGCAGTACGCGCACGCCCGCTCCTGCAACGTGGACCGCAACGCGGCCGCCGCCGGCATCACCTACGAAGGCGCCGACGTGAGCCTGCTCGACACCACCGCCGACGGCGAAGTGCTCGCCGCGCTCGCCCAGTGGCCCGCCCTGCTGCGCGAAGCGGGCGACCTGCGCGCCCCGCACCGCGTGGCCCACTACCTGGAGGACCTCGCCGCCACCTACCACAAGTGGTACAACGTCGAACGCGTGGTGCCGATGGAACTCACCGATCCGGAAGCGCGCGGCGAGGAGGCGGAAGCACTGCGCATCGCCAAGGCTCCGGAACCGGCCCGCGCCGCCGCGCGACTCAAGCTCAACGACGCCGTCAAGACGGTCATCGCCGAAGGCCTCGACCTGCTCGGCGTCACCGCTCCGGACAAGATGTGAAGCGAATCCACGAAAAAGGGAGATACGCAAACCATGCCTGTAAGCCCAATCTGGCCGGCCGGCTCGGCCGTGAACGACGAAGGCGAGATCACCTTCCACGGTCGTACCGCCGCAAGCCTGCTCGACGAATTCGGATCTCCGCTCTACGTCATCGACACCGATGACGTGCGCGCCCGCGCCACGAAATTCGTGCATGCCGCGTCCCACGCGTTCAACAACACCGTCACCCACGTCAGCTTCGCCGGCAAAGCGCTGCTGAGCAAGGAAATCTGCCGCATCGTCACCGAATCCGGCATGCTCATCGACACCTGCACCATGGGTGAGATGCGCATCGCGCTCGCCGCGGGCGTCCCAGGCCGCCGCCTCGTGCTGCACGGCAACAACAAGTCCGATGCGGAAATCGAGCTGGCCATCGAACAGGGCTTCAACAAAATCGTGATCGACGAGCCGGATGAGCCGGCACGCATCGCCGCGATCGCCAAGCGGCTCGGCAAGCGCGCCCGCGTCATGCTGCGCGTAACCTCCGGCATCCACGCCGGTGGCCATGAGTTCATCTCCACCGCGCACGAGGATCAGAAATTCGGCGTCTCGCTGCTTCCGGCCGGTGCCGACACCTCCAAACTCGACGTGCTGGACGATCTGACCGATGTCACGCCGGCAGGCTCCAACGCGCGTCTTGCCGATAATGGCGGCGCCGCGAAGAACGATGGCGCAGGCACGGAACGCCAGCTGCAGTACGACATCAAATACCCGTACGACTTAAGCCACGAGAAGGTATCCGAAGGCGACCGCAAGCTTGCCGACGCCATGACCATGGTGGCGGACGGCCCGGCGCTCGCCGTGCTCAAGGAGATCTACCGGCATCAGGATGTGCTCGAACTGGTCGGCGTGCATTCGCATATCGGCTCCAACATCCACGATGCCGACGCGTTCATCCAGGCCGCCAAGCGCATGATGCTGCTGCGTAAGACCTTCTATGCCACCGATGCCTATACATTGCCGGAAGTCGATCTGGGCGGCGGGTACTCCGTGGCCTACACCGATGGCGAGGATTCGATGGACATCGATGCGGAGCTTGGCCGTCTGTCCCAGGCCGTGTCGTCCATCAACCGTGCGCTTGGCATGCCGGCGCCGGTCATCTCCTTCGAGCCTGGGCGTTGGATTGTGGCCCCTGCGGGGGTGACGCTGTACCGCGTCGGCACCGTCAAGCCGGTCCAGTTGAGCGGCGACGCCACGGACAAGGCCGGTAACCCGGTCACCGAACGCGTGTATGTGTCCGTCGACGGTGGCATGAGCGACAACATCCGTCCGGCGCTGTACGGTGCCGATTACGCGGTGAAACTGGCGAATCGCAAGGGTTCCGATGAGACCAAGCTCTCCCGTGTGGTGGGTATGCACTGCGAATCCGGTGACATCATCGTGCACGAATGCCAGCTTCCCGCCGACATCAAGCGTGGCGACATCCTCGCGGTGCCGGTCACCGGCGCATACGGCCGCACGATGGCCAGCAACTACAACCAGGCGCTGATTCCCGCCGTGGTCGGCGTCGGCGAGGCCGGCGCACACGTCATGATCCGCCGGCAGACGATCGACGATCTGCTGAGCTGGGACGTCAGCGAATAGTCCACGATTGCGTCTCACGGTATGGACGGTTTTCGGGCTTCCTTGCGGGGAAAGCTTCGGAAACCGTCCATTTTCTTGATATTCCGCGGCCTTACGTCATATTGAGACCGTACAATAAGCAAGGTCACACCAATACTTCACATTCAAGGGAGGATGCCTTGGCACAGGAAGATGTTGCGCCGATTCGCGTTGGATTGCTGGGCGCAGGTACCGTTGGTTCCCAGACCGCACGCCTGCTGGTCGAGCAGAAGGACGAGCTTGCCGCACGTATCGGCCGCCCGATCGAACTGACCGGCGTCGCCTGCCTTGACCCGGCGGAAACCGATCCGTTCCCGTGGATCGACAAGGCCATCGTGACCACCGACACCATGAGCGTGGCCACCAATTCCGACATCGTCATCGAGCTGATCGGCGGCACCGGCGTGGCACGCAAGTTCGTGCTCGCCGCCATCGAATCCGGCGCCTCCGTGGTCACCGCCAACAAGGCGCTGCTGGCCAAGTACGGTCCGGAGATCTACGCGGCCGCCGAAGCCAAGGGCGTCGACATCTACTTCGAAGCCTCCGTGGGCGGCGCCATCCCGTTCCTCAAGCCGCTGCGCGAATCCCTCGTCGGAGACAAGGTGACGAGCATGCTCGGCATCGTCAACGGCACCACCAACTACATCCTCGACGAGATGACCACCAAGGGCCTCGACTTCGATGATGTACTCAAGGACGCGCAGGCCAAGGGTTACGCCGAAGCTGATCCGACCGGCGACATCGAAGGCTACGACGCCGCCAACAAGGCCGCCATCATGGCCACCCTCGGCTTCCACACCTCCGTCACCATCGACGACGTCTCCGTCGAGGGCATCACCAAGATCACCGCCGACGACATCGCCGCCGCCACCGCGGAAAACAAGGTGATCAAGCTGCTCGCCGTCGTGGAGAACACCGATGCCGGCGTGTCCGCGCGCGTCTACCCGGCACTGATCTCCAATACCCATCCGCTGGCCTCCGTGCACGGCTCCTTCAACGCCGTGTTCGTCAAGGCCGAAGCCGCGGACGACCTCATGTTCTACGGCCGCGGCGCCGGCGGCGCTCCGACCGCTTCCGCGGTCGTCGGCGACGTGGTCACCGAAGCCCGCCACATCGCTCAAGGCTGCACCGGCCCGTCCATCCCGCTGTACAAGGATCTGAAGAAGGCTCCGATCGAGGCTTCCAAGGCCGAGTTCGCTGTCCGCTTCGTGATTCACGACAATCCGGGCGTGCTCGCCGCGATCGCAGCCAAGTTCGCCGACCATGGCGTGTCCATCAACGGCGTGAACCAGGATCTGAAGCCGACGCTGAAGGATCCGGGCTATGACGGCGAGCTGCAGCAGCTGCGTCTGGTCACCCACATGACCGATGAGCTCACTCTGCGCGAAACCGTCAAGGACGTGTGCGAGCTGGATTGCGTGTGCGGAGAGCCGTCGATCCTGCGCGTGCTGAACTGATATCGGATGCGATTCGGGCCCATGATGCGATTGGCATGCAAGCCATGCCAAGCCGCCGTCATGGGCCCGAATACG
>OHXB01000255.1_pt1 | contig 12039 bp, 9 predicted proteins | sample 1579811 | NCBI WGS metagenome assembly OHXB01 (sample SAMEA3882533, study PRJEB24775) | human gut metagenome | biome: human-associated habitat; feature: intestine environment; material: feces | place: Netherlands | collected 2009/2010 | reverse complement strand
CGTAGGCGGTATATTTACCAACCTTACCCGTGACCATCTGGACTACCATAAAACTGTAGAGAACTATCTGAAAGCCAAAAAAGCATTCTTTGACGGTCTGCCTAAAACAGCCTTTGCCTTAACCAATCTGGATGACAAAAACGGATTGGTCATGACTCAAAATACCAAAGCAAAGGTACACACCTATTCGCTGCGCAGCTTGAGTGATTTTAAAGGAAAAGTGCTGGAAGATGGATTCGAAGGAATGCTGCTTGATATAAATAATGTGGAAGTCAATGTACAGTTCATCGGACGTTTCAATGCTTCCAACCTGCTGGCAGTCTATGGAGCAGCCTGCCTGCTTGGGAAAAAGACAGAAGAGGTATTGCTGGCATTGAGTACTCTTCGCCCCGTTGCCGGGCGTTTTGACTCACTGCGCTCACCCAAGGGATACACCGCCATTGTGGACTATGCCCATACTCCGGATGCCTTGGAAAATGTGCTGAATGCCATTCACGAGGTCCTGAATGGCAAAGGTCATGTAATTACGGTAGTAGGCGCCGGCGGCAACCGCGATAAAGGCAAACGCCCCTTGATGGCACAAGAAGCGGTAAAGCAAAGCGATAAAGTCATTATCACCTCTGACAATCCCCGTTTTGAAGAGCCGCAGGAAATCATCAATGATATGCTGGCAGGGCTGACTAAAGAGGATATGCGTAAAGTGATAAGCATAGCCGACCGTAAAGAAGCGATCCGTACAGCTTGTATGCTGGCCCAAGCTAAAGATGTCATTTTAGTTGCCGGGAAAGGACACGAAAATTATCAGGAAATCAAAGGTATAAAGCACCATTTCGACGATAAAGAAGTATTAAGAGATATTTTTGCTAATGAATAAACCAACCAAAAGATGTTATATTATTTATTTCAATATTTAGAAAAGTTCGATTTTCCCGGAGCCGGTATGTTCGGTTACGTTTCATTCCGTTCATTGATGGCAATCATTTTATCATTGTTGATCTCAGCTATCTTCGGTGAATATTTCATCAACCTGCTCAAACGTAAACAAATAACCGAAACCCAACGTGACGCATCTATAGACCCTTTTAATGTGAAAAAAGTTGGTGTGCCGACGATGGGAGGTATAATTATTATTGTCGCAATTCTCATACCTTGCCTCTTGTTGGGGAAGCTGCATAATATTTACATGATATTAATGTTGATTACCACCATTTGGCTGGGTACGTTAGGCTTTTTGGACGACTATATCAAGGTCTTCCGTAAAGACAAAGAAGGGTTGCACGGCAAATTCAAGATCATCGGCCAAGTAGGTTTGGGACTCATTGTGGGACTCACCTTATATTTAAGTCCGAGCGTGGTTATCCGTGAGAACGTAGAAATACAAAGAGGAGGAGAAATTGTGGAAGTGGTGCACAAGGAACAAGATCAGAAGTCCACCAAAACTACGATTCCTTTCTTCAAGAACAACAATTTGGATTATGCTGATTTCGTAGGTTTTCTGGGAGACAATGCCCAGGCTGTAGGTTGGATTATTTTCGTATTAGTTACCATCTTCGTAGTTACTGCCGTATCTAACGGTGCCAACCTGAATGACGGGATGGACGGGATGGCAGCCGGAAATTCTGCTATCATCGGTCTTACCTTAGGCATATTGGCATACGTATCCAGCCACATCGAATATGCAGGATACCTTAATATCATGTACATTCCCGGCAGTGAAGAACTGGTAATCTTTATCTGCTCCTTCATCGGCGCACTGATCGGTTTCCTTTGGTACAATGCTTTTCCCGCCCAAGTATTTATGGGCGATACCGGCAGCTTGACCATTGGTGGTATCATAGCGGTATTTGCAATCATCATTCATAAAGAGTTGCTTATACCTATTCTCTGTGGAATCTTCTTGGTAGAAAACCTTTCGGTCATTCTACAGGTGAGATATTTCAAAAGCGGAAAAAAGAAAGGACATTTGCAACGCGTATTCAAACGTGCCCCTATCCACGACCATTTCCGCACTACATTAGCACAGTTAGACCCCAATTGCAGTTATCTGTTCATGAAACCCAACAGCGTATTCCATGAGTCAAAAATCACGGTACGCTTCTGGATTGTCACCATCGTACTCGCTGCAATTACGATTATTACATTAAAGATAAGATAAGATAAACGAAGATTATGGCTAAAAGAATTGTCATACTAGGAGCCGGAGAAAGCGGTGCGGGAGCAGCCGTTCTGGCAAAGAAACAAGGTTTCGACACCTTCGTTTCAGACATGTCCACGATTAAGGACATATACAAAAACATGCTGAACGAGCGAGGCATCGAATGGGAAGAAGGCAAACATACCGAATCTCTCATTCTGAATGCGGATGAAGTAATCAAAAGTCCGGGTATTCCGAATGATGCCCCGATGATTCTTAAGTTAAAGTCACAAGGCACCCCTATCATCTCCGAAATAGAATTTGCGGGACGTTATACCAATGCCAAAATGATTTGCATTACAGGAAGTAATGGAAAAACAACAACTACTTCGCTGATTTACCATATTTTCAAGAGTGCAGGTATGAATGTAGGTTTGGCAGGCAATATCGGCAAGAGCCTGGCTTTGCAGGTAGCCGAAGACCACCATGACTATTATATTATCGAACTGAGTTCTTTCCAGTTGGACAATATGTATAACTTCCGTGCAAATATAGCCGTATTGATGAATATTACTCCGGACCATCTGGACCGCTACGATCATTGTATGCAGAATTACATCGATGCCAAATTCCGTATTACGCAGAACCAGACAACGGACGACGCTTTCATCTTCTGGAACGATGACCCCATCATCCAGCGTGAATTACACAAATATGGCATTCATGGCCATTACTACCCTTTTGCCGAAAGGAAAGAGGAAGGAACCGCCGCATACGTGGAACAGGACAAGGTTTATTTTACAGAACCAATCGCTTTCAACATGGAACAGGAGGAACTGGCGCTGACCGGAACCCATAATCTGTTCAACTCCATGGCGGCCGGTATCTCTGCCAACCTGGCGGGTATCCGCAAAGAGTGTATCCGCGAGGCCTTGGGTGATTTCAAGGGAGTGGAACACCGCCTTGAAAAAGTCTGCCGGGTAAGAGGGGTGGATTATATCAATGACTCCAAGGCTACCAATGTGAATTCCTGCTGGTATGCTTTGCAAAGCATGAAAACCAAAACCATCCTGATATTAGGCGGGAAAGACAAAGGCAACGACTATAACGAAATTGCCGACTTGGTAAAAGAAAAATGTACCGGATTGATCTACATGGGATTGCACAATGAGAAATTGCATGATTTCTTTGACAAGTTCGGCCTGCCTGTAGCCGATGTACAAAGCATGAAGGATGCCGTAGACGCTGCTTACCGGATGGCCAAGAAAGGCGAAACCGTATTATTAAGTCCATGCTGCGCCAGCTTCGACCTTTTCAAAAGTTACGAAGACCGTGGCGAGCAGTTCAAGGAATGTGTAAGAAACCTGTAATATAGTATTAAGGTATATAGATAATGGATCTTATAAAAGACTTGTTCAAGGGCGACAAAGTAATCTGGATTATTTTCCTGTTTCTTTGTCTGATCTCTATCGTCGAGGTATTTAGTGCCGCCAGCACGCTTACCTACAAAAGTGGGGATCATTGGGGACCTATCACCCAGCACAGTGTCATCCTGATGGTAGGTGTGTGCATTGTGGTACTGGTACATAACATTCCCTACAAATATTTCCGTGTGTTTCCCGTCTTCCTGCTACCCCTATCGACATTATTGCTGATATTTGTAATGGGTATGGGATTGATTACCGGAGACCGTGTCAATGGTGCAGCCCGTTGGATGACTTTCTTCGGTATCCAGTTCCAGCCTTCCGAACTGGCAAAAATGGCCGTGATTATTGTCACCGCATTTATTCTATCCAAGTTTCAGGAAGAAGACAATGCCAATCCGAAAGCATTTAAATATATCATGTGGATCACCGGAATTGTTTTCATTCTGATTGCTCCCGAAAACGGCTCTACCGCAGCACTGCTTTTCGGAGTAGTCTTTTTAATGATGGTGATCGGCCGGGTACCCTGGAAGCAATTGGCCAAGTTAATGGGAATAGCCGGAGTTATGGTGGCTTTTTTTGTAGGCATAGTGATGATTATGCCCACACACAAACTGAACAAAGTCCCCATGATGCACCGTGTAGAAACCTGGCAGAACCGTATAAAAGGCTTCTTTGAGGACAAAGAAGCCGTTCCCGCCGCCAAATATGATATAGACAAGGACGCCCAGATAGCACACGCCAATATTGCTATCGCCTCCAGCAACATCATAGGAAAGATGCCGGGTAACAGTGTGCAGCGGGATTTCCTGTCACAAGCATTCTCGGACTTCATCTTTGCTATAATCATAGAAGAGCTGGGGTTGCTGGGAGGCGCCTTTGTAGTGATTCTCTACATCTGGCTGTTGATGCGGGCGGGTAAAATAGCCCGAAGAAGTGAAAAAAGTTTTCCTGCCTTTCTGGTGATGGGCATCGCCCTGTTGCTGGTATCTCAGGCGATGCTTAACATGATGGTGGCCGTAGGTCTGTTCCCCGTCACCGGACAACCCCTGCCGCTTATCAGCAAAGGGGGAACCTCTACACTCATCAACTGCGCCTACATCGGTATGATATTAAGTGTCAGCCGCTACGTGGCTGAGAAAGAAGAACAGAAAGCCGCCGAGCAACAAGCGCAGAAAGAAGCCGAACTGGCAGCCAAGACCGAACGGCATCAGGAAATGGTAGCTGCCATGCAGGAAGCCATTACCACACTTCCGTCGGGTGACAATGCCACCACTTCCCTCCCGCCGGAGGAGAACTCGCTGCCCGATGACTTGAAGGCAATGCTGAATGCAGCCGGGAAGCGGGAGCCGGAAGAAGAAATATAATATAAACCATTCATTTTAAAAGTATTATTTATACTTTTGCGAATAATTCGACTAAAAAGGAATTATGGAAGAAAATTTAAGAATCATCATCAGCGGAGGAGGAACCGGGGGACACATTTTCCCCGCAGTCTCTATTGCCAACGCCATCAAGGAACAACATCCCGAAGCGGAAATCCTGTTCGTAGGCGCTGAAGGCAGAATGGAGATGCAACGCGTTCCTGCTGCCGGATACCCTATAAAAGGATAACCTGTTGCCGGATTCGACCGTAAGAACTTATTGAAAAATGTTTCGGTTCTTTTCAAATTGGTCAAAAGCCAGCTATTGGCACGTAAAATCATCAAGGATTTCAAGCCACATGCAGCAGTAGGTGTAGGCGGATATGCCAGCGGTCCCACTTTGAAAATGGCCGGGATGATGGGTATTCCGACATTGATACAAGAGCAGAACTCTTATGCCGGAGTAACCAACAAACTATTGGCAAAGAAAGCCTGCAAAATATGCGTGGCATACGACGGCATGGAACGTTTCTTTGAAAAAGACAAGATTATCCTGACCGGAAACCCTGTCCGCCAAGGACTGCGCAACCATCACATCAGCCGTGAAGAGGCTATCCGCTCCTTCGGGCTGGACCCATCCAAGAAAACAATCCTGATTGTAGGAGGAAGCTTGGGAGCACGCACCATCAACAACTGCGTGATGGAAGGTTTGGACAAGATTAAAGCATCCGGCGCGCAGTTTATCTGGCAAACCGGGAAAATATATATCGGCGAAGCACGCGCCGCAGTAGCCCAGGCCGGTGAGTTACCAATGCTCCACGTAACCGATTTTATCAGCGATATGGCCGCCGCATACAGTGCTGCCGATTTAATAATCAGCCGTGCCGGAGCAGGTTCCATCTCCGAGTTCTGTTTGTTGCAGAAACCCGTCATTCTGGTTCCGTCACCTAATGTGGCCGAAGATCATCAGACCAAAAACGCACTGGCGCTGGTCAATAAAAACGCAGCACTCTATATCAAGGACGCCGCTGCCAAAGAAGCTCTGCTGGACAAAGCGGTTGAAACCGTGAAACAGCCGGAAACATTGAAAAGTTTAAGTACAAATATTGCTAAATTAGCCTTTACCGACTCAGCCAACGTTATTGCCCGGGAGGTATTCAAACTGGCTGATAAATACAGAAAAGAAAATGGACGTTAACACATTAAAATCAGTTTATTTCATCGGTGCCGGAGGTATCGGCATGAGCGCATTGGTACGCTACTTCCTGTCAAAAGGCAAGAAGGTAGGCGGATATGACCGTACGCCCAGTGAACTGACAGAAAAGCTGATAGAAGAAGGAGCAGCCATCCATTACGAAGAAAGCACGGAACTGATAACGGATGCATTCCGCGACCCGGCAACTACATTGGTTGTCTATACTCCGGCTGTCCCCGATACACATAAAGAGTTTACCTATTTCCGGGAAAACGGTTTCGAGATACATAAACGTTCGCAGGTATTGGGAATGCTTACCCATGCAGGAAAAGGACTTTGTGTAGCCGGCACTCACGGTAAGACCACCACTTCTACCATGACAGCCCATCTGTTACACCAATCCCATGTAGGATGCAACGCCTTTTTGGGAGGCATCTCAAAGAATTACGGCACCAACCTGCTGTTGTCTGACAGCAGTGAATACATGGTTATTGAAGCCGACGAGTTCGACCGTTCTTTCCATTGGCTCTCGCCCTACATATCGGTGATTACCGCAACCGATCCCGACCATCTGGATATCTACGGAACCAAAGAGGCTTATCTGGAAAGCTTCCGCAAATATACCTCACTCATCCAGCCGGGAGGTGCATTGATTGTACGTAAAGGCATCGAGCTGCAACCGGCTTTGCAGAATGGTGTGAAACTGTACACCTATTCCCAAGAAGAGGGTGACTTTCATGCAGAGAATATCCGTATTGGGAACGGTGAGATTTTCTTTGATTACGTATCACCCTTGGGAAATATCCCCAATATACAGTTGGGTGTCCCCGTCAGCATCAACATTGAGAACGGGGTAGCCGCCATGGCTTTGGCGCAGATGAGCGGATTGACTGATGAAGAAATAAAGAGAGGTATGGCAAGTTTCCGCGGAGTAGACCGTCGTTTCGATTTCAAGATAAAGAACGACAAGGTGGTTTTCCTGAGCGACTATGCGCACCATCCTTCCGAGATAAAGCAAAGCATACTCTCCATGCGTGCCCTCTATCGGGACAAGAAGCTGACGGCTGTTTTCCAGCCGCACCTCTACACACGTACCCGTGATTTCTACAAAGATTTCGCCGACAGCCTTTCCTTGTTGGACGAAGTCATCCTGGTAGATATCTATCCGGCACGCGAGCAACCCATCCCCGGCGTCACCAGCAAACTGATTTACGACCATCTGCGTCCGGGCATCGAGAAGAGCATGTGCAAGAAAGAAGAAATTCTAGACGTACTGAGCAAGAAAGATATAGAAGTATTAATCACCCTGGGTGCGGGCGACATAGATAACTATGTACCCCAAATCTGCGGATTACTGAATAAAAAATGATAAAGAAAATTCTCATACTCCTGTTTCTGTTGCTGATAACCGCCTACCTTATTGTAGCCGTTACCGCTTTCAACACCAAGCCTGCCGACCAGGTTTGCAAGGGTATGGAATTGATTATCAAGGACAGTATAGACCATGGTTTCATCAGCCAGAAAGGGATACTCCGCTTACTGAACGGTAAGAAGCTCTCCCCTGTGGGTAAGAAGATGGGCGACATCAACACCCGCCTGCTGGAAGAAGAACTCAGCCAACATCCCTTGATTGAAAATGTGGAATGTTACCGTACACCGGGATGCAAGATAGGTATCGAAGTGACACAGCGCCTCCCCATCCTCAGAGTGATGGCAAACAACGGAGACAACTATTATATTGACAATAAAGGAAAAATCATGCCGATACCCAACAGTTCGGCACACGTAGCTGTTGTTACAGGATACGTGGATCGTGATTTTGCCGTCAAGGAACTATATACCTTAGGAGTCTTTCTACAGGCCCATCCGCTATGGGATGCCCAGATAGAGCAGATCAACGTGACACAAGCCAAAGAACTGGAACTGGTTCCACGGGTTGGCGAACATATCATATTCTTAGGCAAGCCCGGGAATTATGAGGAAAAGTTCGAGAAACTAAAAACTTTTTATGAGAAAGGACTGAACCAAGTAGGCTGGAACAAGTACAGCCGCATCAGTCTGGAATTTAATAATCAGATTATTTGTACTAAAAAAGAGAAGTAAGATATGGCAGCAACAGATTTTATAGTAGCAATAGAACTGGGATCCTCCAAGATCACAGGTATTGCAGGAAAGAAACATGCGGACGGAAGCATACAAGTGCTGGCCCTCGCCAGCGAAAACTCTTCGGATTTTATCCGTAAGGGAGTGATTTACAATCTGGACAAAACCGCACAAAGCCTTACTTCGATTATCAAGAAACTGGAATCGACATTAAAGGCTTCTATCGGAAAGGTCTATGTAGGTATCGGAGGACAATCTCTACGCACCATCCGTAATACGGAGGTACGTCATCTGGAAGAAGAAACCAAAATTTCACAGGAACTGATTGACTCCATCATGGACAGCAACCGCGAAGTCCCCATCATAGACCAGGAAATACTGGAAGTGGCACCCCAGGAATATAAAGTAGGCATCAACCTGCTGGCCGATCCTGTAGGAGTTCCCAGCGATCATATAGAAGGGCGTTTCCTTAATATCATCGCCCGCAGCAGCGTGAAGCAGAACATTGACAAATGTTTCAAACAGGCAGGAATCGAAATAGCCGACTACATCATCTCACCGTTGGCTCTGGCCAATGCCGTACTGACCAACAGTGAAAAACGTTCGGGCTGCATGTTCATCGACTTTGGCGCAGATACGACTACCGTATCTGTCTACAAAAACAACATACTCCGCCATTTGGCAGTCATCCCACTGGGAGGAAGCAACATCACCAAAGACATTTGCAGCCAGCAGATTGAAGAGGAAGATGCCGAAGAACTGAAAAAGAAATACGGCAATGCTTATGCCGACAAGTCGGAGGACGGAGATGACAACCCTACCTACTCGCTGGACGGGAAATGCAGTATTGAGTCACACTTACTGGAAGACATCGTAGAAGCGCGTGTCAATGAGATACTGGCCAATGTATGGAACCAGATTGTTCTTTCGGGATATGAAGACAAACTGCTGGCAGGAGCTATCATTACCGGCGGTGCTGCAAATCTAAAGAATATGGAGGAAGCATTCAGCAACCGTACCAAAGTAGAAAAGGTAAGAATGGCCAAAGAAAGCCAGCTAAGCCTGAAAGGTGGCATGATGGAACTGAAAAAAGATGGTACATGCAATACAATCATCGCTTTGCTAGGAGCCGGAAAAGAGAACTGTTACCGCCCGGAACGTCCTATCCAAGTACCTCTCTTCGATGAAAGCGGCGAGAATGTGGAAGACAAAAGGAAAAGAGAGAAAGAAGAAGCAGCCAGAATAGCAGCGGCAGCCAAGAAAGCAGAGGAAGAGGAGAAGCTGCGAAAAGCCACTTGCGAGAGCCTGATAAGAAACGCAAAAGAGCTGAAAGAGGCAGGCAAATACAAAAATGCCTTGTCGCAACTGGCCAAAGCACGCGATCTAGGAGTGGCAGAAGCTTTGAACCAAATACGCGACCTGGAAAAAGAAATCAAGAGTTTGAAAGAAGCCAACAGTCCGATCAAACGGCTGACCGACTTGTTTGGAAGGATTCTGGAAGAATAATAACGAATTTCATCACCTTGACATAATCTTCTATATTATATTAAGGTGATGTAATTCGTTATTAACGAATTACATCACCTTAATATAATATAGAAGATTATGTCTGATGAAACTATAATGCCATTCGATTTCCCGGCAGAAAACCCGACTATCATTAAAGTAATCGGTGTGGGAGGTGGCGGCGGCAATGCCGTAAATCACATGTATAAAGAAGGTATACACGATGTAACATTTGTTGTGTGCAACACAGATAACCAGGCGTTGGCCGAATCCCCCGTTCCCGTGAAGTTGCAACTGGGAAAAGAAGGATTAGGAGCCGGAAACCGCCCGGAGCGTGCACGTGAAGCAGCCGAAGAAAGTATAGAAGACGTAAAAGGAATGTTGAACGACGGCTGTAAAATGGTATTTATCACTGCCGGAATGGGAGGAGGTACCGGAACCGGTGCGGCTCCGATCATTGCCAAGACAGCCAAAGATATGGATATCCTCACCGTAGGTATTGTCACCATTCCGTTCCTTTTTGAAGGAAACCGGAAGATTGACCAGGCGCTGGACGGCGTGGAGAAAATGAGCCAGCATGTAGATGCCCTGCTGGTGATCAACAATGAACGTCTGCGTGATATTTATTCGGACTTCAGCGTGATGAACGCTTTCGGCAAAGCGGATGACACTTTATCCATAGCAGCCAAGAGTATTGCCGAGATTATCACTATCCGCGGTACCATCAACCTGGACTTCAATGACGTGAAAACAGTACTAAAAGATGGTGGAGTAGCCATTATGAGTACGGGATACGGCAAAGGGGAAAGCCGCGTGAGCCAGGCTATCAATGATGCGCTCCATTCCCCGCTGCTGAACAACAACGATATCTTCAACTCGAAGAAGATCCTGTTCAACATCTCTTTCAGCACCAAGAGCGAGTTGATGATGGAAGAGATGAATGAGGTTCATGACTTCATGAGCAAATTCGGCAAAGACGTGGAAACCAAATGGGGGCTCTATATCGACGAGTCGCTGGAAGAACAGGTGAAGTTCACCGTACTTGCCACCGGCTTCGGCATCAAGGATGTACCGGGCATGGACAACATGATGAACAAACGCACCATCGAGGAACAAAAGAAACTGGAAGAACTGGAAGAAGAGGAACAGCGCAAGGATGAACGTCGTGGAGATTACTACGGCAAAGACACCTTCAAGAACAGCAACAAGAAGAAACGCCATAACATTTACATCTTCAGCCTGGAGGATCTGGACAATGATGACATTATCAGTATGGTGGAAACGACCCCTACTTTCCAACGTACCAAAACTGTGTTGGAAAGTATCCAGTCTAAAGCAATAGCCGAAGAAGAGGAAACATTCAATAACGATGCCGAAAACGGCGGAATAACGATCACATTTTAACAACTAAAATAGAAAAGAACCATGGATTTATTTGACGTAATCAGCAACGATATCAAAGAGGCTATGAAAGCCAAGGACAAAGTGAAACTGGAAACTTTGCGTAATGTGAAAAAATTCTTCCTTGAAGCAAAGACAGCACCGGGCGCCAACGACACTTTGACGGATGACGCTGCATTGAAAATCATGCAGAAACTGGTAAAACAAGGGAAAGATTCAGCCGCCATTTACCAAGGTCAGGGCCGCGCCGACTTGGCTGAAGCCGAACTGGCCCAAGTGGCAGTGCTTGAAGCCTATCTGCCCAAACAAATGAGTAACGAAGAACTGGAAGCCGCTTTGAAAGAAATAATTGCAGAAGTGGGTGCCGCCGGTCCTCAGGATATGGGTAAAGTCATGGGTGTCGCCACCAAAAAGTTGGCAGGCAAAGCCGAAGGACGTGCCATCTTGGCTAAAGTGAAAGAATTACTGGGATAATACTCCGGCAATCCATATTCGAGAAACGAAACTTCTGCCCCGATTCATCTTTACGGGCAGAAGTTTCGTTTTTTATAAAATCAGTGAGAAGCAAACATATGCAGTACCCTATCCAGCTTCCCGTTTATCATTCTCACTTCACCAATACCCTGGAATTCAAAGTATCCTTCAGTGTGTTCAGCCACAATAAAAATCTGATATACAGCGCATAAGGCTGACAGTAGTTCCTTCAGTGCGCTGTCAGCACCTTCAGCCGCCGCAACACCCGCACCGGACCGATATCCTTGACCATCATGCTAAAGGACAAGAATGAGTCATACAATATCGTGGTCAAAAGATTGCACCTGCTTTCCATCTTAACTTTCAAGACAGGAAGAATACTCATTTGCTTCCTGTAAGCATTCGGCCTCGTGCGTGTTTTTTTCCCCTCTTTTCCTT
>OHXB01000238.1_pt1 | contig 12624 bp, 9 predicted proteins | sample 1579811 | NCBI WGS metagenome assembly OHXB01 (sample SAMEA3882533, study PRJEB24775) | human gut metagenome | biome: human-associated habitat; feature: intestine environment; material: feces | place: Netherlands | collected 2009/2010 | reverse complement strand
TCGATGGCCATGTTGCAGACGCACAGGCGGTCGTCCATGGTCAGGGAGGCCACGCCGGGGCCGGTGAACTCCATGGACTTGTACAGCGCACCGTCCACGCCGATCTGACCGATGATGTGGAGGATGAGGTCTTTGCCGGAGACGCGGGGGCCGAACTTGCCCTTGAGCACGAACCGGATGGCGGCAGGCACCTTGAACCATGCCATGCCGGTGGCCATGCCCGCAGCCATGTCGGTGGAGCCAACGCCGGTGGAGAAGGCACCCAGCGCACCGTAGGTGCAGGTGTGGCTGTCGGCACCGATGACGCAGTCACCGGCGGTCACGATGCCTTTTTCGGGCAGGAGGGCGTGTTCAATGCCCATCTGACCGACATCGTAGAAATTGAGGATGTCGTATTTGTTGGCGAACTCACGGCACTGCTTGGACTGGGTGGCGCTCTTGATATCCTTGTTGGGGACGAAGTGGTCCAGCACGATGGCGATGTGCTCTTTGTCGAACACGCCGTCAAAGCCTGCCTTCTCGAACTCGTTGATGGCAACGGGGGTGGTGATGTCGTTGCCCAGCACGAGATCCAGCTTTGCGTTGATGAGCTGGCCTGCCTTGACCTCGGCCAGACCGGCATGTGCGGCTAAAATCTTCTGCGTCAGGGTCATTCCCATGGTGGTACTCTCCTTTTATATGATATCTGCTGTTTGCCCTCTCAGTCTGCGAAGCAGACTGAGAGGGCAAGGTCTTTTACTTACTATTGATCGCACTCACCAGCGCCTTGATGCCGGCGACGATGATGTCGGTGTCGGTGCCGGCACCCCAGGTCATGCTGCCATCGCCCCAGGCCAGGCCGACATAGGAGGCGGCGCGGGAGGTGGAGCCTTCGTCCAGGCTGTGTTCGGAGTAGGCTTCGAGGTGGAAGTCCATCCCGGTCGCGCTCTGGATGGCGTTGGCCACGGCGTCCAGACGGCCGTTGCCCACCGAGGTGACGACCTTGCGCTGGCCGTTCAGCTCCAGCGTGACGGTCGCGGTGATGCCGTCCACCTGAGCGAAGTGTGCCTCGATGACCGAGAGCGGCTTATTTTTATTGAGGAAGTTCTCCTCGAAGATGCGGAGCACTTCGGAAGCGCTCAACTCCTTGTGGCTGTGGTCGGAGACGTTCTTGACCTTGTAGCCCAGGTCTTCGCGCATCTTGGGGGGCAGGTTGTAGCCGTAGTTCTGCTCCAGCACAAAGCCGATGCCACCCTTGCCGCTCTGGCTGTTGATGCGGATGACATCGGCGTCGTAGGTGCGGCCGATGTCGTGCGGGTCGATGGGGATGTAGGGGCAGGTCCAGCGGTGTTCGCCGTGCTCCTTGCGGTAGGCCATGCCCTTGGCGATGGCGTCCTGATGGCTGCCGGAGAAGGCCGCGAAGACCAGCTGGCCCGCATAGGGGGTGCGCTCGTAGATGTGCATCCGGGTCACACGCTCATAGGTGGCGCAGATGTCCGGCATGTTGGAGAAATCGAGTTTGGGGTCCACGCCGTGGCTGTACATGTTCATGGCCAGAGTGACGGCATCGACGTTGCCGGTGCGCTCGCCGTTGCCGAACAGGCAGCACTCCACGCGCTGTGCACCGGCCAGCACGGCCAGCTCGGCGCAGGCCACGCCGGTGCCGCGGTCGTTGTGGGGGTGGGTGGAGATGATGACGCTGTCGCGGTGCTTGAGGTGCTTGTCGCAGTACTCAATCTGGTTTGCGTAGACGTGCGGCATGCTCATCTCAACGGTGACGGGCAGGTTGATGATCATCGGGCGGTCGGGCGTCGGCTCCATGATGTCCAGCACGGCGTTGCAGACCTCGACGGCATAATCGACCTCGGTGCCGGTGAAGCTCTCCGGGCTGTACTCGAACAGGAAGTTGCCCTCGTACTCCTGACTGAGCTGCTTGACCAGTCGGGCACCGTCGGTGGCGATCTTCTTGATCTCTTCCCTGCTCTTATGGAACACCTGCTCACGCTGGGCCACGGAGGTGGAGTTGTAGAAGTGGATGACTGCGCGGGGCGCACCCTTGACGGCCTCGAAGGTGCGGCGGATGATGTGGTCGCGGCACTGGGTCAGCACCTGCACGGTCACGTCGTCGGGGATCATATCCTTCTCGATGAGGGTGCGCAGGAACTCGTACTCGGTCTCGCTGGCGGCAGGGAAGCCGACCTCGATCTCCTTGAAGCCGATCCGGACCAGCATCTGGAAGAACTCCAGCTTCTCTTCCAGACTCATGGGCACGATCAGCGCCTGATTGCCGTCGCGCAGGTCCACGCTGCACCATGCAGGTGCCTGTTCAATGTGATCTTTTTTGACCCAGCTGTCGTAACCGGCCGGTACGGGGTAATACCCCGGTGCGTACTTGGTAGCGTCCATCATATTCGTTGTCCTCCTGGCTTCCTATCAGCTTACATTCAACACTTTTTGCAGGCGGCCTTGTCCCTCTCCGTCATTGCTTCGCAATGCCACCTCCCCCGAAGTGGGAGGTTTGAAGCTCCCCCCTTTGGGGGAGCTGGCGCGAAGCGCCTGAGAGGGTAAGTCTGCTGCTCAAACGAAAAAAGGCTCCCGTCTCTCAAAGGACGAAATCCTCTGAGAGACGAGAGCCTGTAAGTTCTGTTACAGGGCACCCGTGGTACCACTCTCTTTGCTGGCAAGCCAGCCACTCACACGATCGGCTTTTGGCGGCGAATCGCTGCCCCGGTAACGGTGGGCATCCGTCAGGGCCTACTGTGGTTTCAGCCCTGCCGCTCAGGGGCCAGTAACCGAAGCTTCCCGCACCGCCTTGCACCACCCGGCGGCTCTCTGCAAGCAGAAAACACTTCGTTTTTTCCCCGTCAACGCATTTGCGCTTGTTTCAAAGTGAGCTTATTTTACCAGACCGGTCTGCCTCTGTCAAGCAGTTTGGCTCAGATGCAGAATGAAGAAAATTCAACTTTCGACGGAAAATTCCGGGCAGGTTTCATTCTTCGATGCACCGGAACCGGTCAGCGGCCAGCGGAAGTCTGTGCATCGCCGGTCTCGTCGATCATCATGACGTTGCCCTGGATGGGATTTTCCACCGGGGAGGCGTAGCCGCCGTAGTTCGAGTCACGGCCGACGAGCAGGTCGCGGCGGCAGCGCAGGCCGACATGGAGGACGGCAGAACTGCCGATGTGGCGCAGGGTGACCTTGGTGGTGTCGCGCTGGCCCTCGCACAGCAGGGACAGGTTCAGGGTGGTGGAGGCCTTGTTGGTCGTCAGGACCACGGTGCGCACCCCGTTGTCCATCAGCTTGCGCATCTCACCGACGGTGGCGCGGAAGGTGGCGACATCCTCCGGGACGGAGAGGGTCAGAACCTGATCCTTCACCGAGGCGGTATAGAGCACCTGCTTGCCCAGCAGGCCCTTGACGGTGTATCTGGCCGAATAGGCAGGGTTGGAGGCAATCGTCGACTCCGAAGTCTGCGCATCGCCGGTCTCGTCGATCATCATGACGTTGCCCTGAATGGGGTCTTCCACCGGGGCGGCGTAGCCGCCGTAGTTCGGGTCACGCTCGGCGGAAGTCTGTGCATCGCTGCTGTGCAGGGCGATGTCGCCCTGGGTCATGGTGCTCTCGTCCTGCGGGGGCAGATAGCCTGCTACAACAGCCTCGTCTGCGGCCGTTTCGGCGGAAGGCTCAGCGGCAAACGCACCGAGGCTCATGGACGCCATGGCGGACAGGATGAGGGCGGCGGCGATGGCCTGACGGCCAAATTTCGTATTCAAAATCTTCATGGATCATATCCTCCTGATTCAGGGGCTCGTTCGGCCCGTTCTGCCTTGTATACGAACCGGAGAAACGGATTATTGCAGCATCGCTGGAAAAATATTATTCCCGTTCCAGGATCTCCATGAATTCATCGCCGGTGATGGTCTCTTTCTGGTAGAGGTACTTGGCCAGCTCGTCCAGCTTCTGGCGGTTGTCGGTCAGGATCTGGATGGCCTTCTGGTGCTGGGCCCTGACCAGCTCCACGACCTTCTGGTCGATCTCGCGCTGGGTCTGGGCCGAGCAGGCCAGCGAGGTGTCGCCGCCCAGATACTGGTTGTTCACGGTCTCCAGCGCCACCATGTCGAACTCGTCGCTCATGCCGTAGCGGGTGAGCATGGCGCGGGCCAGCTTGGTGGCCTGTTCAATGTCGTTGGAAGCACCGGTGGTGATGGAACCGAACGCGACCTCCTCGGCAGCGCGGCCGCCGGTCAGGGTGGCAATCTTGTTTTCCAGCTCGGTCTTATCCATCAGGTAGTGGTTGCCCTCTTCCACCTGCATGGTAAAGCCCAGTGCGCCGGAGGTGCGGGGAATGATGGTGATCTTCTGCACCGGCGCGGAGTGGGTCTGCTTGGCGGCGACCAGCGCGTGGCCGATCTCGTGGTAGGCCACGATGCACTTTTCCTTGTCGGTGAGGATGGAATTCTTCTTCTGGTAGCCTGCAATGACCACTTCGATGCTCTCTTCGAGGTCAGCCTGGGTCACGCTCTTGCGGCCCGCGCGGACGGCCCGCAGCGCAGCCTCGTTGACGATGTTGGCCAGCTCGGCACCGGACGCACCGGAGGCCATCCGGGCCACGACGCTGAAATCAACGCCGGGAGCCAGCGCGATCTTTTTGGCGTGGACTTTCAAAATCTCTTCGCGGCCCTTCAGGTCGGGCAGCTCGACGGGAACGCGGCGGTCAAAGCGGCCGGGGCGGGTCAGAGCCGGGTCCAGAGACTCCGGGCGGTTGGTGGCTGCCAGAATGATGACGCCGTTGTTGCCCTCAAAGCCGTCCATCTCGGTGAGCAGCTGGTTCAGGGTCTGTTCGCGCTCATCGTTGCCGCCGTACTGGCCGCTGTTGCGCTTCTGGCCAATGGCGTCGATCTCATCAATGAAGACGATGCAGGGGGCTTTCTCTTTGGCCTGTTTGAACAGGTCGCGCACCTTGGAAGCGCCCATGCCCACGAACATCTCCACGAATTCGGAGCCGGACATGGAGAAGAAGGGCACGTTGGATTCACCGGCCACGGCCTTGGCCAGCATGGTCTTGCCGGTGCCCGGAGGGCCGACGAGCAGGATGCCCTTGGGCATCTGGGCACCGATGTCCTTGTATTTGCTGGGGTCATGCAGGTAGTTGACGACCTCCTGCAGGTTCTCCTTGGCTTCGTCCTCACCGGCCACATCCGCAAAGTGGATGCCCTCGGTGGACTGGACGTAGACCTTGGCATTGGATTTGCCCATGCCGCCGAACATCATCGAGTTGGGACCGCCCATCTTTTCCATGAGCTTTTTGTTCATAAAGTTGCCCAGCGCGGTGAAGAGGACGATGGGCAGCACGAACCAGAGCAAAAAGCTGAGGATGGGCGAGGTCTGCTCTACGATCTCGCTGGAAAACGCAGCCCCGGCGTCATACAGGCGTTCGGTGAGGCTGGGGTCGTTCATCAGGCCGGTCCGGTAGACCTGGGTCTCGTCTTTGTCGGTAAAGATGATCTGGTTGCTCTCAATGTCCACACGGCCGATGTTCTTTTCCTCGGTCATGCTCATAAAGGTGCCGTAATCCACCTCTTTGACCTGGCGCTCGCTCATCCACGGTACCAGAACGAGGTTGAGGAGCAGAAGCACCAGCAGCACGACGGTGTAATAGATGGCCAGCGGCTTTTTCGGCGTTTTGACTTCTTTCATGATGATCCTCCTTTTTTCAGGGTCTCTGCTGTTATGATACCACAACCGAAGTTCAGTTCCAGCGTTTCCAGCGCCTTTTTGCAAAAACTTCGCGGTTTGTTCACAAAAGGTGCAGAACAAAAGGGCCTCCGCCCCACGGGGAGCAGAAACCCTTTCGTTCACACACACATTTTAGGAGAAAAGGAGAGTTGATTCGGAGAATGGGGGAGTTCGATCGCACGAGCGGGCAAACAGGGGAGGGTTACTCGCCGCGGACGGCTGCAAAACCGGCTTCGAGGTCGGCGAGGATGTCGTCGATGTGCTCGGTGCCGATGGACAGGCGGATGGTGTTCTGGTAGATCTGCTGCTCGGCCAGTTCGGCGTCGTTCAGCTGGCTGTGGGTGGTGGAAGCCGGGTGGATGACCAGGCTCTTCACGTCGGCCACGTTGGCCAACAGGGAGAAAATCTTTAGGTTGTCGATGAACTTGAAGGCTTCCTCGCGGCCGCCCTTGATATTAAAGGTAAAGATGGAGGCACCGCCGTTGGGGAAATACTTCTGATACAGCGCGTGGTCGGGGTGGTCGGGCAGGGAAGGATGGTTGACCTTCTCGACCTGGGGATGGTTGGCCAGGAACGCGACGACCTTCTTGGTGTTCTCGACGTGGCGCTCGATGCGCAGGCTCAGGGTCTCGGTGCCCTGCAGCAGCAGGAATGCGTTGAACGGAGAGATGGTGGCACCGGTATCGCGCAGCAGGATGGCGCGGATGTAGGTGACGAAGGCGGCGGGGCCGGCGGCATCGGCAAAGGAGACGCCGTGGTAGCTGGGGTTGGGGGCGGCGATGTTGGGATAACGGCCGCTGGCTTTCCAGTCGAAGTTGCCACTGTCCACGATGATGCCGCCCAGCGTGGTGCCGTGGCCGCCGATGAACTTGGTGGCGGAGTGGACCACGATGTCTGCGCCGTGCTCGATGGGGCGGATCAGATACGGGGTGCCAAAGGTGTTATCAATGACCAGCGGCAGGCCGTGCTTGTGGGCGATGGCTGCGATGGCATCGATGTCGGGGATGTCGCTGTTGGGGTTGCCCAGGGTCTCCAGATAGACGGCCTTGGTGTTGGGCTGGATGGCGTTCTCCACCTCGGCCAGGTCGTGGGCGTTCACGAAGGTGGTGGTGATGCCGAACTGGGTCAGGGTGTGCTCCAGCAGGTTGTAGCTGCCGCCGTAGATGGTCTTCTGGGCCACGATGTGGTCACCGGCCTGTGCCAGAGCCTCGATGGTGTAGCTGATGGCGGCAGCACCGGAAGCGGTGGCCAGCGCAGCCACGCCGCCTTCCAGCGCGGCGATGCGCTTCTCGAAGACGTCCTGGGTGGAGTTGGTCAGGCGGCCATAGATGTTGCCTGCGTCAGCCAGACCGAAGCGGTCGGCGGCGTGCTGGCTGTTGCGGAAGACGTAGGACGTGGTCTGGTAGATGGGCACTGCGCGGGAATCGGTGGCGGGATCGGCCTGCTCCTGGCCAACGTGCAGCTGAAGGGTCTCGAATTTATAGTTAGACATGTTGATTGCCTCCATCTTTGTACAAATAGTATTATTTTTATCTACAAAAAATCCCGGTCGCTGCGGTCTCAAGACAGCGCACCGGGCAAGAAGATCCTGACGTGTTTCGGGGCTTTACCGGCACGGACACATTCGTCCGACGGAGGGCAAAGCACAGCAGTTCGTCCAGAATTCTGCCCGGTCTGTGTACATTCGCCCACAACGGAAGTTTGCATGAAGCAGGTTTTTCCAAATCAGCGACATCGCGGTGCCCTCCTTTCTCTGAATTTCCCACCAAGTTGGTGGATTGGATGGTTGCATTATATCCCCATTTACCTAGATTGTCAATAGGTTTATGGAAGAATCTTCAAAATTTTTTACGGCGGCACAGAGCGGCATTTTTGGTTGACCGTCTGCCCTTCGTGTTGTATACTGAATCTATTCTTTTGTCTTATGAAGGAGGGGAGCCGGGATGTCCATCGGGCCAAGTCGTCCGCTCGTGCTGGAAAAGCCGGACGCCATTGATCTGCAGCAGGCCGCGCGGTATTTTGGCCAGCGGGGCCCGACGGATGAAGCGACGGCTTCTTTATTAGAACGATGTGCCGTGCCCATTCTGGCGGCAGCCACACCCCGCGCCGTCTGGCTGGAAGGGGATGTGCAGAGCCTTGCCGAAGCCGGGCTTCTGCTGGGAGAGGACGTTTTCCGCCACCTGACCGGCTGCAGCCATGCCGTTTTGCTGGCCGTGACCCTTGGCCCCGGTGTGGATGCGCAGATCCGCCGGGCCGGGGTGGGGGACATCGCGGCCGGGGTGGCGTCGGATGCGCTGGGCTCGGCATTGGCCGAGCAGATGGCAGATGCCGCCGAGGCGGAGCTGCGCCAGTGGGCCGCAGGGCAGGGCAGGTATCTGACGGGCCGCTATTCGCCCGGCTACGGCGACTGGCCCATCACGGTGCAGCCGCTGGTGGCCGCAGCACTGGACACCGCCCGCCGGGCGGGCCTCTGCGTAACGGACAGCAACCTGATGACGCCCCGCAAGAGCGTTACGGCGCTGCTGGGCGTCAGCGACCATCCGGTCCGGGGGCATCTGGCAGGGTGCGGCCACTGTGTGCTGCGCACCCGCTGCGAATATCGAAAGAGGGGGATCACCTGTGCAAGTGAATGAACTGTTTACCCAACCGAATACCATCCTGCTGGACGGCGGCATGGGCACCATGCTGCAGGCGGCCGGCCTGAAGCTGGGTGCCCGCCCGGAGGAGCTGAACCTGACCGACCCGGCCCTCATCGAGGGCATCCATGCGCAGTATGCCGCCGCAGGCAGCCGCATCATCAATGCGAACACCTTCGGCGCGTCAGCCCACAAGCTGGCAGGCAGCGCATATACGCTGGAAGAGGTCATCGCGGCGGGCATTGCGAACTGCAAGCGGGCCTGTGCGCCCTATGGCGCGTTGGCGGCGCTGGACGTCGGCCCGCTGGGCGAACTGCTGGAGCCCAACGGCACACTGGCCTTTGAAGATGCTGTGGCCGAGTTTGGCCGCATCGTCCGGGCGGGCGCTGCCGCCGGGGCTGACCTCATCTTCTTTGAGACCTTCACCGACCTGTACGAGCTGAAGGCTGCTCTGCTGGCCGCCAAAGAGAACAGCACCCTGCCCATCCTCGCCAGCATGAGTTTTGAGGCGGGCGGGCGCACCTTCACCGGCTGCACGGTCGAGAGCTTTGCGGCCACGGCACGTGGTCTGGGAGCGGATGCCATCGGCATCAACTGTTCGCTTGGCCCCAGGGAGATCTTCCCGATGGCAAAGCGGCTGGCCGAGGCCGTGCCCGGCAGCTTCCCGGTCTTCGTCAAGCCCAACGCGGGCCTGCCCCGCGCCGACGGCTCCGGCTATGACATCACCCCGCAGCTCTACGCCATGCAGATGAAGCCCTACCGGGAGCTGCACCTCTTTGCGGCAGGCGGCTGCTGCGGCACGACGCCGGAGTTCATCCGGCTGCTGAACGGTGTGTTTGCAGACTGCCAGCCCGGCCGGCCCGACCACCCCATGCAGTCGGTCATCTGCTCCCCGGTCAGCTGTGTCAACGTGGACGGCATCACCGTGGTGGGCGAGCGGATCAACCCCACCGGCAAAAAGCGGTTCCAGCAGGCCCTGCGCGAACGGGATATGAACTACATTCTGGAACAGGCGGTCAGCCAGGCCGAGGCCGGGGCGCAGATCCTGGACGTCAATGTGGGTGCGCCCGGTGTGGACGAGCCTGCGCTGATGGAACAGGTGGTCAAGGCCCTGCAAAGCGTGGTCAGCCTGCCGCTGCAGCTGGATTCCTCCCACGCCGATGCACTGGAACGCGGTCTGCGGGTCTACAACGGTAAGCCCATCGTCAACTCGGTGAACGGCGAGCCGGAAGTGCTGGAAAAGGTGCTGCCCCTCTGCAAAAAGTACGGTGCTGCCGTCGTCGGTCTGGCCATTGACAAAAAGGGCATCCAGCCCGGAGCGGAAGACCGTGTGGCCATCGCCCGCCGCATCAAGGAAGCGGCGCTGGCAGCGGGCATCCCGCAGGAGGATCTTTACATCGACTGCCTGACCCTGACGGCCAGCGCCCAGCAGAAGGATGTCCTCGCCACGGTGGAGGCCCTGCACACCTGCAAGACGGAACTCGGCGTCCGGACCATCCTGGGCGTGTCGAACATCAGCTTCGGCCTGCCCTGCCGCACCTACCTGAACACGACCTTCCTCACGATGGCCATGTATGCGGGGCTGGACCTCGCCATCATGAACCCGTCCAGCGAGGAGATGATGGCGGCGGTCTACGCCTACAACGTTCTGACCAACCGGGACCCCCAGAGTACCCGGTACATCGAGCGGTATGCGAACCGGGTGCCCGCCTCCACGGCGCTGGCACAGGCGAACCAGAACGCCGTGGCAGCGCAGGGCGCGCAGCCCGGCGATGCAGCAGAAGTCTCCGGCCCCTATGCGTCCCTCATCAAGGCGGTGGAAAAGGGCCTGAAGGGCGAAGCCGCCGCCCAGACCCGCGCCCTGCTGGAGACGAAGGAAGCGCTGGAACTGGTGGACGAAGCCCTCATCCCGGCGCTGGACATCGTGGGCAACAAGTACGAGAAGGGCACCCTCTATCTGCCGCAGCTGCTGCAGGCGGCCAGCGCCGCCCAGAGCGCCTTTGAGGAGATCAAGACGGCCATCGCCAAAAAAGGCGGCACCAGCGAGAGCAAGGGCCGCATCGTCATCGCCACGGTCAAGGGGGACGTCCACGACATCGGCAAGAACATCGTGAAGGTCATCCTCGAAAACTACGGCTTTGAGGTCATCGACCTGGGCCGCGACGTGCCGGTGGAGACGGTCGTGAACACCGTCCGGGAGAAGAACGTGCATCTGGTCGGCCTGTCCGCCCTGATGACGACCACCCTCAAGAGCATGGAAGAGACCATTGCGGCCCTCCATGCAGCCAAACTGGATTGCAAGATCATGGTCGGCGGTGCCGTCCTGACGCCGGAATACGCTGAAAAGATCGGTGCCGACTGGTACGCGAAGGACGCCAAGCGCAGCGCCGATATCGCCAAGGAATTTTTCGGGGTCTAAAAAAGGGGCTGCTGCACAAGGCGAAAAGCCAGTGCAGCAGCCCCTTTTTATAGTGTCAATAGCGCTCGAATCTTTAAGCTGGCATATCGTTGCTGCGGTCGGAGCGTTTCAAACCGAGAAACGGCGGCACTTCTGCGATGAGGATGTGCGGCGAACTTATTCGTTCCAATGTTCAAGTTCTTCAGTAGGGTATGCTTTTGTCCAATGATAGGGCTGCAATTCTTTCAGCTGTACGAATTTGATTTTTTCTTCTTCTGTGGTAACTGCTACCTGCACATCTTCACCCCAATATCTTAATCTCTCCTGGCAAATACCGCACGGAGACAATACCTGATAAGGGGATTTCTCATCTTTACGGACAAGACACATGCAATGCGTTACCTTTTCATTGAATTTGTGTGCTTCAAGCATTGCACCTGTCTCAATGCACAAAACAGCAGATGCGTTAGCGGTCTCAATGCTGACACTTGTGTAATAATTTCCATTCGATGTATGCACGACACCAGCACCGCCCCAACCGACAGGATACCGTGTTTCAATCAGTTCTACCGCCCTGCGGTACATTTCGTTTTCGATTTCATAGTTTCTCATATAAATCTCCATGCCAACTTCTGAATTGTTGAGCTGAGTATACCATACTCTATGAAGAATAGCAAAAGGCAGGATACCACCGCTTGGTGATACCCTGCCTGTTTTATCTCGCAGCTCTTTCAGTACGCGGCTGGCCGTTTTCGGGTAAAAGCCGGACAGATACCGGGCGATCTCGTTCAAGTCCTGCACAGCAAGGGGCAGATATTGGATCTTATACGTCATACTGTTTGCCCAGCGTCTCCCATACGCTTTCGTGGTCTGCCCACTGCGTGTCGGGGTCAGCCGCCTGCTGCTTTGCCTTGGCAAGTGCCTCGGCAACATATCGCTGGTGCAAAAACTCTTCGTACTTGGCGTAGTCCTCAATGTTGATGAGAACTGATTCTCCACGGCCATGATTCGTGATGATCACATGGTCATGATCTTTGAGCATCTCCGAAACTTCGGCGTAATGGTTGCGCAGATCCCGGGAAGGGCGAACGAATGTCTGCATCATACGAGACACCTCCTATCGGGATAATTGTATCACAAAATGACTACGAGCGCAAGGCGGATGATTCTGACGGTTCTTGTTGAGGCGTGCCTGCCCCAAACCCTGCTGTTGAGGTTGCGACAAACCAGGAGTTATCGAACCGCACTTGTGATTTCTTCTAATGTGTCCTGGCGAAGCCACTTTCCAAATACTTGAGAATTCTTTGACGGCAGATAACCCAAATTCGTATATCCCAGCTTCTTCAAAAGACTCATACTTGGAATGTTCTCTCTTTCAGTAAAACAGATAAAATCCCACTGAGGATAGTGCTTGTGTAAATACTCAATTAAAGAGGACAAGGCTTCATAGGCGTAACCGTTTCGGTGAACTTTATAAGAAAATGTGTACCCTAAAGAAATTGTGCCCTCGTTAGGCATAACGACGATTTCGCCAATCATGACATCCGTTTCTCTTAATGCAACACTAATCATAGTCGGCGATGCGATATTCAGGGCATTGTCTTTATTACGCTCGATCAAAGCAACAATATCCTTATAATCTTTCGTCTGGCCTCGTTGATATTTCGAGCATCGCTCGTTATTTCGATAATCAACCATCTGAATCGCATCTTTAGGACTTACATTTCTTAGTCTGAGCCGATTTGTTTCTAAAAAGGTCATCTTCTTATCCTTTCACATTCCGGCTTATGGGCTGAGTAGCCCTTTCTCAGAACCTCCTGTAAACAAAAAACGTACCCGAACCCTTTTTCGTAAAGAATCGGGTTCGAGTACGAA
>OHXB01000237.1_pt1 | contig 12733 bp, 17 predicted proteins | sample 1579811 | NCBI WGS metagenome assembly OHXB01 (sample SAMEA3882533, study PRJEB24775) | human gut metagenome | biome: human-associated habitat; feature: intestine environment; material: feces | place: Netherlands | collected 2009/2010 | reverse complement strand
TTATCATGTTTATTCTCCGGTTACAACCAAAACCCCATGAATACTGCATTTCTTACACCTGCACATTTTTATGCAATTTGTACAGTTTCTTTTTGGCTTTCTGTGCTTTTTCGTAAAATTCACCAAGCTTTCACATTGTGTTCATATTTTGTTCATAATTGCAAAACTGGCATGAATCTTGCTAGGCAACTATAACATTAAATTGTCTGACAATATCATACAAAGTCTGTCACTTATTCTGTTGACATCTTAGTTCATATGGACTATAATAGACTTATCAAATAAATTAAGCAACAGCCATATGGCGGGAGGGTGAAGCATGAGAGTAAATCCATATTACAATAATGACACAATGAATCTCAAACAGCTTACTAAAGACCTTGAAAAGCAAGGCTATATCTGTGAATTATCCGAAGATGGGGAATATCTGTCAGTATACTATCTTTGTTATTTAGATTATGTCGAAATAGCTTTGACAGGATTCAAAGATTGGTCTGTAGATTACTATCACCCATTTAAAGGACTTGAAATCTACAAAGCCAATACAAACTGGTCAGTAGTCAAGCTACTCAGAAAGCTTTTGATAGATGTAAAGAGAGGTAGCCCAGCGGATGCTGGGCTACCTCTTTACATCGTAATTGAACCTCTGTGAATTTGTACCTGTGTGACCTCTGTCAACGTCCGGTAGTTGTGCTTGTCATCTGAAATATCGTATAAGCTCAAATAAATATGACGACCTCGGAAATTAAGCTGTGCAGGGATATGATAGAAGTCACTGATGGACTTAATGATCACGGTTGTTGGATAGCATGTATAGCCGTTGTGATCTCCAATAAAAGACGTTGAAAAAATACGCCCCAAATAGTACTCAGTGCCATCACAGATAAGTTTTCCGCTGTTTGGTAAACAAACATAGTTGCCCCAGATCAGAGTACTTGTGTTCTCATTGTAGGAACTAACAAGCACCCAACTTGATCCCGGAGCAGGTGCAAAGTCGCCAGGTTCAAAGTTTGCAGTAACTTCATAAAATGACGGACTGCAAGCCCCTGTTTCAACAGCGGTAGCAAGATAGGTTGCAAGCCTCTCCTGTCCGGTTGTGTTTGGATGGAAGCCATCAGAACCAAGGAATCCATCAGCATGGAGAATATAATCTGACCCTGTCAGATACCGCCAATTCTTCCGCTGAGTATTATAAACAGATTTTGCAATCTTGAGCCTATTCTGTACATTTGGGTCATCTGTCCGATCTACTGACCATGCTACCATAGCAGAAAAAACTTTTGCATTCGGAAATCTTACTTCTGCCACTCCCATAAAAGCATTGATTCCATTTTCAATGTCTGAGTAGCTTCCGAACTCATTAAATCCGCCTACGACAAGGATTTGTTTGACCTCCGCAGAAGCTGGAACAGCATTTAGCAGCATAAGAAATGAATTAGCAGCTGTTGAGAAAGAAGCCCCACCATTTGCGGAGATTGTGACATCCTCAAGTCCGGTGTATTTGATAAAGTTAGTTGTCCAAGGTCTCACATTACCATCCGGAGTATAACCAACGGTGTAGCTGTCTCCGATAATGATAGTTTTCCCAGAATGGTCAAAAAGTCCTTCTCTTTTTTGTAACTTTGTGAGTTCAGCTGTATTTGTTCCAACCTGTTCTTTTAATGGGTCAATCTGTTCTGTGATTACTTTTGTAGTGGCATCATTTACTACTTTTCCGATCTCTCCATCATCCAGACTTTTCTGGATTGCATCATCAATCATTGTCTGAGCAGTGTCTTTAATGTGCGTCCACTCTTCATGGTCTTTGTCAACCTGTTTGCCAACTTTAAGTAGCCAGTCTAAATTCATATCTTGTGATCCACTATGTGGGTATCTGAAAAACATAATTTATTCCTCCTTAATAAGTTACTAAAAGCAAGTCCTGTGCAAATAGCCCAGTACAGTAATCAATAAAGCTTTGTTTCCGTAACTCAAGCTCTGACTGGATCATCTGCTGAGAGGTAGTAACTCCAATATTGCCATGAATACGTCCTACGTGCTTATTCTGTCCGCTCTCCCGGCTTGTCTCACCCTTGCCATATTCAAACGTATTTTTGTTTTCTCCGGAACTTTGTACTTTTGTACTGCCACCGTACTCTGTTGTCGTTTTTTCGTTCGGGCTGTAGCTTGCATCATTAAAAGCACTGACTTCATTGGTAGCTGTATCTGCCCCAGAGTTTGTCGTAGTGGTTCCCTGTCCTGCTTCTGCCCTGTTTACATCCTGTCCGGAAGTCTGACTTGTCCGTGTCAGATCAGGGCTGTCTGTCCATTCTTCATGACGGTCATAGTTTTCAATTGGTTCATAATTCGTTAATTCTAACACATTATAAACCTTGTCAATGCTACTTTTCCACTTCCTGCTCCAGGCAGGAATAGCACTCTCATGCATGAAATCCCAGTCCGGGTATAATGGTTCACAATCCCCATAGGACAGAAGCAAGCTATCAATAAAATTCTGTTTGTCTGCTGATTCTGGAAATTCCATTTTAGCAAATAAAGCCTCATTCCATTCATAAAGCCCAGCTATCGTCACCTTATAAAGTCCCATAACTTTTCACCTCCGCAGTTTCATAGCTTCTGATCTTAATTGACAGATTCATCTCCGGATAAAGTCTGTTTGTCATGTCAACCCCTGCTTGCATGGTTTCAAGCCAAGTAGTTAACCGTGTTACGGATTCTGCATCATTTTTGCTTGTCTCAAGCACATTCAGACGTTCTTTTTTATCAGTTCCAACAGACGGAATACCGACCTCTGTATCGAACTGATCCAGAAGTTTTTCAAACACTTCAATCAGTTCCGGTGCAATAAAGTTTTGCTTCAAATCTTTGTTGAATGCTTCCCATGCCTCCTGCTTGCTTCCTTGTCTGTCTTCTGTTTTGATTGATACGTCAAAAGCTTCAACTGGGTTACCTGCCTGTATGCTATCATAGATTTTTTTCAACGTCTGAGCTGCTGATTTGTTTTTTGCAGCTATCAGAAAAGCAAGTTTTGAATTAAAAACATTCATGTCAAAAGCAGATGCTACAAGTGCCAGTTTGTAACTATAAAAGCCAATGATATCTCCAATTCCACAAAAAGTCGGTCTGAGATAGATTACTGAGCACTCTTTTCCGATCTCCATATCTTCCATGTCAATCACAGCGTTACTTGCATACGTGTGTATAGTAGCTGTGGTCGGCTTAAAATAAATATTGTACCCTGTCAGCGTAGGGTATTGGGCAATCAATCCATAAAGATCTGTCTTTGTGATGCAAATATAGCCACCAAAAAGGAGGCAATATTTGAAATAGTCAATGTCAATGTTTCCATTGTATGTGATATTAAGGATAGAACATACACGCTCGTAAAGCATGCGGTCAAACGTATCAGTATATAAACTGTCAACTTTTATGCCGGATGGTTGGAAGTAATTAGTGCATATGTTGATTTTATCAAAATTAACCGGTGTCCACATGTTTTTTCTTTTCCTCCTCTATTCAAAGTAAAATCCGTTGTTTAAGTAACTATTAACCTGTTCTTGGTCCCCCTCAAATCCTGCAATCTGTATAGACGCATTCCGGCACTTTACAAACCCACTCAGTGCAGAAATAGAGCGGATAGTTCCGTCTACATAACCCTCACTTGTTCCATCTGGATCTATGCTTGTGCAGGCATAGCAGATGCTGTTTGCATCCATGTTATTGAGTATTGATGAAATATTGCCAACCGTTCCTAGCATGTTAGGCTCTGGTGAAGTCACACTCTGGAAAGCCCCCAACGTATTTGTGATAGCTCCAATTGGATTACCGGAAGCAAGACTTGTGCCAACGTCTATCAGGTTGGTAGTAAGCTGACCAATGTTAGTGGTAGCATATCCGATTTGTACTGGAACCGCAAGCTGGCATTGGAAGTGTGCATATTCATCTCCGGAAGTAAGCCAAACATCAGCCATGCCGGAAACAGCATCAAAATTATAAGTAGCTTTTAACTGTCCCTTATGGGTCTTTGTTGGATTGACAGGAATAACCCCTACAAATGGAAGTTTTACGCTATATTTTGAAAAAGCAGGATTGTAAAATCTGAAATCAGTATCAGCGTATAAGGGATTCCCAAGGCTTAAATCATAGGAAAAAGTGCATGTTGCATCATTAATTAATGCAGCAGTTACATTGCTATCCCAGTAGCCAAGTTTGATATTATCGGCAATATTCAAGAATGAACTTAATCGGAATGGCAGCCATTTCAAGTCAACAATGTATTGAAACGGATTAAAAAGCAAACGTGTAAGTGCTGAGTCAATCACATCCGGGATGGATCCATAAGTGTACATAAATTCCATTAGTTCATCTAATTGGCTTCCTGTGACATAATAAGTGCTTATCCCCTCTACTGAAATAGTCCGCAACAGATAGTTTCTAGCATATCCATTCACAAATGTATTGATCGGCTGCCCTACGATCGTGGACTGACTGACCCAGTCATTTGTTGGAATGTACATGGAATCATTTGCAAGCGTAGTCTGCTTAGCAGATCGCTCAATAAAACATGTATAGTTGCCAATCTCTGTCCGGTAGGTAGCTAACACATCCTCACTCGCTGAGATCTCGACCATGTCATTATTCAGTGAAACCGTTGAATTAATAAAATAATAATGGTCAGCCCATTTCAGATAGTTGTATTGCAATGCACTATTTAATGATAATTTTAATTTGAACACTGGATTTTGAAAAGTTGTATTTGATTTTAAAAGACAGGGAACCGTAGTTCCCTGTTCTGTTGGTCTTTTTGTACTATTTTTTCGTTTTGAAAAATGAAATAAAATAATCTCTGTCATGATAAGTAAATATCCCCTTTTGCTGTGATGGCACAAATCCAGCCAGATGGAATCCTAACCCATGTTGCTCCGGTTTCATCCTTTTTGATATCTTTTACAGTGACTGTGGTTCCTTTTTTCAAGCATCCATCAGAATAGGCATGTTTCATGCCGTCCCGTGTCAGCTGTGCATATTCTTTGATCTGACCCCATACTGAATAGCGAACATGTAAATGGTCAACTCTGGTTGTATATGTTTTTCCAATCGAATAGGTCAATGCTTCATTATATTCATTCCATACCCTGCGGATGCAGGATAAGTCAGACCTACTAGTTACAAGGCTTTTGACTACTCCAATACCGGGGTTGTATGATGTATTTTTTCTGCCGCCTCTACTCTCAATCATATAGCCGTTGCCTATAAAAATAGCACAATGAGTAACTGGCGTACCGAAAAAAAGAAAGTCACCTACTTTCTGCTCTCCAATTGGAATCTTTGTCCCAAGCTTGGAATAGCTGGAAGCAGTTAATCTTCCAATATTTGATCCTGCTTTTTTCTGGATCCAATAAAGCAATCCAGAACAGTCAAGTCCCTGTGTGGGTGTTGAACCACCCCACACATATCTAACTCCAAGTAAATCAGTAGCATTCGCTACAAGTTCGTTCGCTGTCATGTTTTACACCTACTTTTCTAAGTGTTCAATTAATGAGTTCATTTTTTCAATCGCAAGTGTATTGTTTTTAATTACTTCTGAAAGTGTATCAACTTCATTTTTGTGATCCTCGTTGAGTTTGTCAACTCTCTGATTGGTCTGATCATACATGTATTTCACAAAGTATGCCATAAAACAACAGCATACGATTGGAAAAGCATAGTTGCCAAGAATTGTCAAAAATGTGTCCATCATGCTCTAACCTCCGTAAAATAATTCTCATTAATTTGTGTGCCGGGTACTGTATCAATTAATACTTTCACATACGTATCATTGGTTGTATTATTTACGAGTTTAAAGTGTGAAGCATCAGGGAAACCATAATATGATTCAAATTTTAATTCATACAATGCGGTGTATAAACTTGTATTTATTAAGGGAATAGTGTCATAATACAAAACTACACCATTAGCTGCCACATTCATTAAAAACCTTCTCACCGAAACAGATTCAAAAGGAAGTGTAACTACTATTGAACCACCAGCAGGTGTCTTTATGTTTGTTGTTAACATTATACCCCCTCCCCCAGTACGTACAGAATTGCATTGTGTGTGAAGTTGTTCCATGCATTAAAGCGGTAGTGGTCAAAGATATTGTAATATCCACCGGCTGCATTGAACGGCGTAGCAGCTGAATACATCCATTGATTATTAACTCCCATCGCTCTACGATCATACAGTAAACCAAGGACATAAGGAAGACTTACCGCTGTAGTGGCTGTCTTTGAAACTCCGTCAGCATCAATGATGTTAGGTGTAATATTGATAGCCGGGCTGTCGAACTCCTGCCAGCCATTTACAAGCTCCATGTCGGCAATTTTCAAATACTTATCATTAAATACTTCCGGAAGTACCTGTGTTTCGCTGTCAACCCAAAAATCAGTGTACATAAGCAATTTCTGATTCTCCGGTCTTGTAAAGCGTAAGATGTTTTTTCCGGTAAGATTCATATGATACTTTGTGGTTCTATCCTGCATCTTCTTAGAATCTTTCTTAACTCTTGCTACTACAAAAGCCATGAAATCTTTGTGATGTTCAGGACTTAAAAGTTGCTTACGTGTGAGTTCTGTTCCATACTCTGTATTGTAAGCTTTTACCAGATCTACCTCATTTGTTCCAAGGGAGGAAATGCCTGCCATGAAGTTAAGTACTGTCAGTCTGCGTTTTGCTTCATTTCTGCATTCAATATCGTTGTAATAAGCTGTCATATAGCTACTTACAAAGATGAGAAACTCTGCTTCGTTTGAGAAAGCAAGTGCCAGTTGATCTCGGAAACGTGTTATATGGGACTGCAATACCTTGCTTCCATAGAATTTCAACTCCACTACTTTTGGTGCATTAATATTGTACATGTCTACAGACTGACCGTTGGCAAGCTGGTTTTCATTAAGGTCTGTGTTCCAATCCTGCGATGGCTCCGCATCGTTTGGGAGGGTGATGATCTCACGTGTGATAGCACCCCACCGTTCATTATCCTCAATGATTGACCGGAACACCCCGGATCTGTATTTTTCCATTTCAAAATAGGTTTTCCCACACCACTGACTGAGTGCTTTCAGTGTTGGTTCTACACCTGTCCGCAGCATGGTTTCGCCAACTGCCACAAAAGAGCTTGTGTCTACTGCTTTAAGATTTTCACGACCAGTAGCCATTTTATACAATTCATTAATGACAGTATAGGCGTCCTGTACAACTAAACTGTTCGCCATTATTTACACCTCCTTAATTCATAAGTTTCATGAGATCTTCTGCTACGTTCTCAGAGGTACGCTGGCCATTTACATTTTTTCCGGATGCTGACAGGTTCCCAGCCTGTAATGTAGCAGTCAGAGTATTGATTGCAGTCAGCAGAGCTGCATTGGTTGTATCCTGTCCTGTCAGATTCAGTGGAGTATTTGCAACCTGCTGTCCCATATTCTGAATCTGTTCTGTACCCTGTGGGCTTGTGATCTGATTAAGCCCAGTCATGTTCTGAGCATTCAGAATCCCGATAATCTCATTTTTTGAAAATCCAAGTTTACCAAGTTCTAAAATCTGATCTACTTTCATTTTTATCTCCTTTTCTGCCGGAAGTGAAAATTAAAATAGGTCAACGCTTTCGGGTTATCATCCCATGGCATCCGCTTCCGGCGGTCGATGTAGCTACGTTGACCTACCTCAAATATACTATTTTAAAAAAAGCTTGTCAATATAGAATTTTACAGAAATATTCTGGTAGCTGATTCTATTTGTCAGACGATAGCTGTCAATCCAGCTATAAAACCATCTAAACTGATCTTTTCCATGTTGAGTATCTTCAAATACGTCTTTGCATGAACCCGATATATGATCCGAAACATACAAGTGTGCTTTTGACTTGTGTTCGTAAATAGCTACTTTTCCAATCACACAAATAAGCTTGTATTGGCGTATATCTTCTGATCGGATAGCAGAAACATCATCATATGCAAATTCATTTGATAAAGCCATCTTTGCAAAGTCAGTATTGCCCGATAATGCACGATACAAAGCAGTATCTTTCTTCTTTTCTGAAATCGGGGAATTATTAATGAGAACCAAGATGATACCTCTCTCTTTTAGCAAGGAAAACTCCTGCTTATTCTTTTTCATTCGTTCCAAGATTGGCAGCAGTCCGAAAGCTTGCACGATTGCATTATCCAGTGTGTTTGAGTTGGAAGCCAACCACCAGCGAAATGGCTTCTTCCCTTGCAACTCCCTGTTTGCGGAGATGGTTTCAACAGCATTTAAAAAAGCATCATCCTCCCCACTGATTGACTTAGCGATCTTCTCCGGGATAAACTCGTCATAAATCCCTTCCGAAAAATCAGATCCGGAGAAACCACGGTTGTTATGCATAGAGGTGAGACAGAATGCCTCACCTCTATAAACTTCTTCGTCCTCTGTTTGCTCCATGATCTTTATACGCCCGTATTCACCTCTTGGTTTCTCGAAGTGAAAATACCTATTCATATCTTTGTTTATGTCCTGCCATGGATCAAACTCCGGAAGAAATACTTTTGTCAGCTGTTCCTTTGTACGTCTCATGTAGATGATCTTCTCATTTTTGGAAAAAACATCATTAATGAAGTGCTGGAAAATGCCATACGTTTTTCCACTTCTTCTGGCTCCAATAATGAATATGAAGTTAATTTTATTTTTATCGGCAAGCTGGACAATCCTTGGAACGTCCAGCCAACCATTTCTATCGTAGATGTTCATTTTAGCAAAATTTACCTCCGGAGGATGATGCAGGTTGCAAACTCTGATTACATTCATTATATTTTTTCACACATGCATCCGTCAATAACTTTGTCCATTCTTTATCGAGTGAATAGACTAAATTATAGTATTTTCTGTCTTTTCCTTTTGTACTTGGGAATGACAGGAAAAGCCCATTTTTCCCCTCAACCAACGTAAGCCCTTTGATTACAAGTGTGCCGTCCAGTTCCAGATCAACAAAAGCTTTTGTTTTTGAGTTATCATTATAAGGTCTGCAATTAATTTTTACGTTTGAGTTTAACATGATTTTTCTCTCCTTTTATTCATATAATCTTCTTGTTGGCTCAACCAGTTTCCAGTTTGACGGTGCTGTATCTTTTATAAAATACAGCAATCATCACTATCAATGAGCGGACAGTCCTTGCATTTATTGTTTGATGTACAATACTCTTTTATAGTAAGTAATGCGTCATATAAATTATAAATTGTAATCATTCTGCTACCTCTCTTACTTCAATTCTAATGATTTTCCCCACCTTGTAAGCTACGATACTGATTTCATCATCCTCGTAGGTTACTCTTCGTAGACTGCTTGTTCGCAATGTTTCATATATCTCTGACATATCAATCATTTTTCTCACCTCCTTAATCACCCAACAATAACCACACTTGACAGCTTGCAAACATGCAAGCAAAAGTGATGCAAGTCCAGAAAAGGGTACTTAAATCTTCCTTATTTTCTTTCCAGAATTTTTTCAAAGTTTTTACACCTCCTGTCTATATATTGTAAGTTATTTATGTTACAAAAATATTACAGATTTATAACATTTGTTCTAACTATATATGGTATCTTCCATCTCAAAAGGCAACGGTAAGCCCGTTTCTTTATCATACGGAATCGTGTGATCTAACTCATACTCCGTATCCATTAACCGGATAGCACAGCCATACTCAATCTTGCATCCGTCAATGGTCACTTCATTAATCCCCTCGTGGAAAAGATACTCTGTTTTCATTTTCCACTTGGGATCCTGCCAATCATTTGATCTGCGGTAGTTCCTGCGGAATGTCAAATCATTTTTGAAAATAAACCCTTTTCGAAAATTTGTGACGTCATCATTAAGACAATATATACCCTCTTTTGGAACTCCTGCGACCGTAAGATGCATCTTTGCATCTTTTTTCAGTCGGTAGCAATACCGCTTGCTACCCATGGTGATAAACTCAGAATAGATTCCGTCAAACTCAGCAATTCCCAACCGGAAAGTTTTTTCTTTATACTCTACCACTCCAATGTTTCTCTTTTGTGACATTTCAATGATTGAGTGATTAAACTCATTCAGTTTATCATGATCCCAGTCTGTTCCCTTTACTGAATCAGTGTCCGAATATAACCACCTCCGGCAGCAGGCTCCCAACCGGAAAAGATATGCTTGTGCATATGATGTTATCCATACGCCCCACTGGTAGGGCATGAAGCTGTTCTTGTTACGATAGAACTTTTCAAGTTCCTTTTCCCTGTCCTCTGGTTCTTTTGCTTCCCACTCTCCGGATTCCATCAGCTCCGTGCATAAGATCTGGATGATGCGCTGCACAGTCATGCCGTACATGCCATTTAGTTCTCCTTTTGAGATCATGTAGTTTGCTTCGTCCAAGTTCTTAAGGGTGCATTTTTTAAAAAATAATTCCATCAGGTAACCGGTAAACCACTCCGGTAAGTATTCTTTTGTAGCTCTCATGACTTTTGACACATCAGCCCAGTCATAATCATAACTTGACAGGATAACTTCTAAATCTGGATCAGTAAAAGGATAGATTACAAGATCAGCGTTGACGATCTTTCCATTATCCAGATTATCATGGAACTGTTCTTTTTTGCTTTTTGCTTCTGGGAAAACACAAACTTTTGCTTTTGAGAAAGCCAATGGCGGCATAGGGCATTCTTTTTTCAATCTCAGATTCTTTAATCTGAGATATCCGGAAAAAGCATAATCCTCTTTCAATTCCATAATGTCTTGTAATGTTATATTGTTAGTATAACAAAACTTTGACATTGGAAACTTACAATAGCACATCCAGGCAATATATGAACTTACAAAGTCATAGCACTCAACAGGTTCTTTTATTAATCGATTCACATAATACCTATTAGCATGCGTATAGCCACCGTGATAGCAGTCAACCATCTGGTCATACTGTTCTAACGTCAGAGCCATTTGCTCAAATTGTTTACGCCATTTCTTGTCTTTTCTTGCTCTCCTGCGTGCATTCGTCCGAATAAAGCCTGTATTTGTCAGTGGACAGTTCGCCACGTTAAATCCTCGTTGATCTATGTATTTGCGCAAGGCTTTGCAAAGACTGATCGTATCCGTACAAACATAGGCTATTTCTTTTGCTGTACGGATACTTGCTGGCGTTCGGAATTTCTTATAGTCCCATGTTCCGACAGCTTTTTCAGTTGTTCCCATATCTTTGCAAAGTTTCTCTAATGATCGCTGTGTCAAGATAAGACTGTCCCGGAACTCAATGCCTTGACCTGTCCATTTCATAAAAATGTACTTATGTGTTTTAGCAGCTAGCGACTTATCGGGTGTTCCCCATTTTTGAAAAAAGTGATTACGGAGAAAAACATAGTCATACGGCAAGTTATGAATGAAAAATCTTACAAGGTGACTATCGTCAGTATGTAAAGTTGTACAAATTCTGTCTATCGTATCAATCAGATCAGAAACATGATTGCCATAAATACAGCAGTCATCCTCTATCGTGATTGTCCAATCTGTCACAAAACCTATGTCTTTGTTCAGATATACAAAAGTTTCCGTATCTACGGTTATAATTTTTTCATAAACTCCTAAATAATGACCTGCATTGGATCGCCGGATAAAATCACCATTGAATAATCGCATATAATCATACTTTTTAAAATAAATTACCGGATATCCTGCGACTACCATAAGTTACCCCCTGCTATGGTCTATACTTCAAAGCTTCTGCTTCGCCAGAAAAACCTAGTTGTTTTGCTATTGTATCAGCTACGTCTGGATCAGTTCTCTCCCGGAATTTTTCCAGATCTTTTATGATCTCAGAAAGCGTAGAATCATCCAGTTTATGACTGATGATTCTCATTGTCTGTTTACTGTCATAGAATCGTTCCATCCACTTCCAGACCTCAGACTTGAAAAATAACTTCATTTCCTCTTTAGATTTGAAATTGATTCCATATTCTGTGCTGAGGGTTTTTTGGCGTTGATCTATGATCTCACGCCAGCCTTGCACAGTGCTGCTCTTTTCTTTCAATAACTTTTGTATTGCCTTTACCTGTGTTCTAGGCAGACCTTTATATTTTTCATTTTCCAAGTTTTCCGGAATGGTTGATCTACCAGGAAAAAATCTTGCAAGCAGTTCCTGATAGTCTGCGTACGCTCCCCCAACCTCTGAATCAAACCCTTTTGCCTTTAATCTACGCATGCGCTGATTCAGACGTTTTGCAAGCTGTCTGCGGAGCTGTAAAGCTTCCAGAGTAGTTAGCATGTTTGGGTTGACGTTCAACCCTTTTGACGTGGTCGGGATTTTAGGATTCTTTGGCATTATATAGCACTCCCTTCATATACTCATAAATGCTATCGTATTCCCTAGTTTTTATGCGATAATCTAATTCTGGTTTTTTAATGATTAAGTAAAGATTTTCACAAACTACTCTTGCGTCATTGATAGTATCATAAACAATAAAATGATCTGATTCAACAGTTATTAAAGATTTTGCACGATTGTACATTGTCTTTCTCAACAACCTACGTATAGTTAATTCCATTTCTGGATATTTTAACTCTATTATGTCTGATCTACTCAGATCTGGGTTGGATTTAGCAAGAAATACAACCGGGGCTTTTACCCCGGTGTTTGTATACTTAATTTTTTTGTATTTTGATTTCATTTCACCCTCCCGCCATATGGCTGTTGCTTAATT
>OHXB01000233.1_pt1 | contig 12918 bp, 10 predicted proteins | sample 1579811 | NCBI WGS metagenome assembly OHXB01 (sample SAMEA3882533, study PRJEB24775) | human gut metagenome | biome: human-associated habitat; feature: intestine environment; material: feces | place: Netherlands | collected 2009/2010 | reverse complement strand
CAGCCATCTACAAAAAATACCGTGAGCGCGGCGGCCAGCCGAGCTTTCACCCGGAAAATACCGCACCCTACACCCGCCGTCTCGAAGCACTGTACACGCTGGCGGCCTCTGACAATTACGTGCGGGATATGCAGATCTGCGAGGGGCTGTTTGCCCTGCTGACCCTTCTGATGCAGGAGAGCTGGCACCCCGAAATTGTGCGCACTGCGGGCACAAAGCGACAGAATGTGCAGGAAATCAAGGACTATCTTGACCTGCATTTTGCCGAGAAGATCACGCTGGACGCGCTGGCCGAGCGGTTTTACATCAACAAGTTTTACCTTACGCGGGTGTTCAAGGAGCAGTTCGGGCTTTCGGTGACGAGCTACCTGACGCAGCTGCGCATTACGCAGGCAAAGCGGCTGCTGCGGTTCACGGACAAAAGCGTGGAGAACGTTGCGCAGGAATGCGGGCTGAACGACGCAAATTATTTTTCCCGCTTATTTAAAAAAGTAGAGGGCACGACGCCGGGGGAATACCGGCGGCAGTGGTGAGGATAATAAAAAAGCCTTCCCCCGTGGGGGAAGGCGCAGACCGTCAAAAAATTGCATTCTTGCCCTATTGCGTGTGTAGGGGCGACCATTGGTCGCCCCTACAAGAGTTTTTCGACAGCCTGAGCTTCCCCCTCGGGGGAAGCCTTTTTTGTTTTCAGTTCTTCCTCGACCCTGTCAAACCGCTCCAGGAACGAATGCTCCACACCCTCGGACTTGTAGCCGGGCATTGTGTCGAGCGATACAGCGTGGATGCTGCGGAAGATGCTGTTTTCGATATTCGGGTTGTCGCGCATCAGGCGGCGCAGCAGGACCTTGACCTCCTGCCGCTTGGAGCCGCCTCCGCCGTTGTCGCAGATCGTGCAGGCCTCGGTAAAACGGCAGGCACACTGGATAAATTCCAGCTCATTGTAGCGGCGCCACGCGATGATGTCATCCTCGCGGATGCAGTACATCGGGCGGATCAGTGTCATGCCCGGAAAGTTCGTACTGTGCAGCTTCGGCGGCATGGCTTGCAGCTGGGAGCCGTAGAACATGCTCATGACTGTCGTCTCGATGACATCATTAAAATGATGTCCCAGCGCGATTTTATTGCAGCCGAGCTCCTGCGCTTTCTTGTACAGGTGGCCGCGGCGCATACGGGCGCAGAGGTAGCAGGGCGACTTATCACTGTTGTTGGCGACATCAAAGATGTTCGTCTCAAATACTGTGATGGGAATGTGCAGCAGCGCGGCGTTGCTCTCGATCTTCTGGCGGTTGATTTCATTATAGCCGGGGTCCATGACGAGGTAGACGAGCTCAAACGGAACCTCGCTGTGGCGCTGCAATTCCTGCAGGAGCTTGGCCATAAGCATCGAATCCTTGCCGCCGGAGATGCAGACGGCAATCTTGTCTCCGGCCTGGATCAGCTCGTACCGCTTGACGGCCACGATGAAGGGCGTCCAAAGCTGCTTGCGGAATTTTTTGATAATGCTGCGCTCGATTTTTTGATAGGTCTCTAATTGGCGTTCCAAGGGTCAATTCTCCTTATTCGTCAGGGTTTTGTAGCAGGTGTCAAAGGCTTGCAGGAAGCCGTCGATCTCCGCGTCGGTGGTCAGGTGGCTGATGCTGATGCGCCAGCTGGACAGCGCGTTGCGGCGATCCCGGCTGACGGCGAACACGGCCTTGGACGGCAGACCGTCCGACGAGCAGGCCGATTTGACCGACACGCAGACGCCCTGTTCGCTCAGCGCCTGCTGAAACCGCGTGCCCTTGACGCCGGTCACGCTGACATTGACGATATGCGGCACAGCATGCGCGGGGCTGTTGACGCGCACAAGGCTGTATTGCTGCAAGCCCGCCAGCAGGCGGTCATGCAGCCTTTGCACTTGGGCGTTGCGGGCGTCCTGCCCGGCCAGTGCTTTGGTCAGTGCGGCGTCCAGGCTGACGGCAAGACCCAGCGTCGGCGTGCCGCTGCGGTAGATCGTGGTGCTGGCACCGCCGGAAATCTGCGGCTCAATGACGAGGCCGCGGCGCTTGTACAGCGCGCCGATGCCGTTGGGGCCGTAGAACTTGTGGGCAGTGAAGCTCATCGTATCGACGCCGTCAAGCCAGAAGTCGGTCTTGCCGACGGCTTGGGTGGCGTCCACGTGCAGGCGACAGCCGGGGTACGGCTTGACGATTCCGGCAATCTCCCGGATGGGCTGGATCGTGCCAAGCTCACTGTCCACAGCGCAGACGGCGACCAGGATCGTATCGTCGCGCATCAGCTCCCGCAGCTGGTCCAGGTCTACCCTGCCGTCGCGGCCAATGTCCAGCAGGTCGATCTCGTACCCCTGCTGCTGCAAAGCCGACAGTGACGCGCCCACCGAGGAGTGCTCCAGCTGGGTGGAGATGATGTGCTTGCCGATGTGCCGCGACGCATGGGCAATGCCCTTGAGGGCAAGGTTGTTCGCCTCGCTCGCGCCCGAGGTGTAGATGATCTCGGCAGGCTGCACGCCAAGGTGCTGCGCAATGGATTGGGTCACCCGCTCCATCTCGGCGCGGGCCTCCTGCCCGGCAATGTGGGTAGAGTTGGGGTTGGCGATATATCGGCGCTCCGCCGCAAGGTATGCGTCCAGAACGTCGGGGTCTGCCGGGGTGTTGGCGGTATAGTCAAGGTAAATCATGCGGAAGCCTCTTTATAGAATCAGTATGTCAGGTGCGGTTTCCTACCCGCTCAATAGGAATTGCTTCCATGCAAAACCCCTGCGGCACGGCAGGGGTTTGTGTCATTCAAAATCCGAAATTGTGACAGACTGCTTGCCAAAGTACGGCGTCAGCCCCCACATATCGGGGCCGGGCGCGACATCGGTATAAAACAGCAGCCACGGGCGTTCGTCATCGTTCAGCGGGCGGATGGAAACATCCGGCTGGGCGGCGTCGTTCAGCAGTGCCTCCCGCGCGTCGAGGGCGTCGGCGTAGCGCCTGGCGCTGCCATTGGCCAACTCATAAGCGGCCTCGAGACTGGTGGCGAAGTAGCTGTCCTGGCCCTCCTTTACGGTGTGGCTGCCGATGCAGGCCATGCAGAGGAGCATAGCGGAGGCAAGCAGCGGCAGACGGCGGGCCTGGCGGCGGCAGAACTGCTCTGCACCATGCAGAGAAACGCCGCGCACGCGCTCGAGCCAGCCGAGCAGCAAAAACTCGGTGGCAGCCAGACCCAGCACAAAGGTCATCCAGACAACGTTCAAAAGCCGCCCGGCACCGATGCCGCCCATTGTGTAGGACGGCAGAAAGATCATGGCCCACATCAGCACGAAGGTGACCGCCGCGCCGAGCCACGGATGGCGGAACACCCGGTCCGAAAGCACGGCGCTGCGGGTCAGATGCAAAAGCGGCAGTACAAGCAGTGCCAGCAGACAGAGCAACGGCACATCCAGCCAGCGGATCCACTCCATGGCGGCGAGGATAAAGCTCTTGACGACAGCCTCCGCAAAGCCCGCACCGGCAAAGCCTGCAGTACGCACCTGCGTGCCGGGGGCCAACACATTCAAAAGCAGCCCCGCCATGGCCGCGGCCAGCGCGGGGACCTGCCAGAAATTACGGCGGTGCACAGCGCAGAACGTCGCGGCCAACAGCAGGACCAGCACGTTCAGCAGCCCGGCCACCTGATGCCCGCCGCCGATAACAAGACTGCACACACAGCCCGCTGCCGCATAGAAAAATTTGCGGCGGGTCGGCAGCTTATCGGCAAAGCAGAGCGCAAACGCCAGCCCGGCGTTCAGCACGGCCAGCGAAAAGTACGGCAGGTAGTTCATGGCACCGTTGAACCAGTACAATCCCTCCACGGGGGCGGGCATGCCCTCGATAAAGGCGAAGGTCAGCAGCAGCGCCAGTGCCCAGGGCAGACGCCTTTGCGACGGGTCCAGACGCAGCACCACGCACCGTGCCAGCCCATACAGGCAGAAAAACAGCGGCAGCAGCACGCAGACCAGCGTGACACCATAATATTTGTTGCCGAAGATGGCGGGCTGAAACGCCAGCGTAAAGCCGGAAACGTAGAGTCCCTGCCAGTTCTCATAGTAGTAGACGTTGGTGTCCCACGCGGCCCGCAGCAGACGCGGCAGCTCAAGGCCGTACTGCTGCACCACGGCATGGGTGCGGGCGGCGTAGATGAAGTCATCTGCCGAGGGGCGCGCAAAGACCGCCAGCACCAGCACGGGCAGCAGCAGCACGCCCGTCAGCAGTGCAAAGCGGCGCAGCCAGCGCTTTTGCGCCGCTACATCGTGCCAAAAATCCATAGAATCGTGTTCCTTACTGTATTCGTTATGCGTCGCCCAGGGTCATCTGCAGGAAGTAGACCCACTGCTTCTCCCACCAGTACCAGTCGTGGGAGACGTCCTGGCCCCAGATGTCCACGATGGGATGGATGCCCTTGCTCTCGAGAATGGCCTGCAGCTCCTTCGTGGAGGCCAGCAGGTCAGCTTCCCACGCGCCCTGGCCGCAACACATAATGAACTTGTCGGCCTTCTCAAACAGCTTCATGTAGGGGTGAGTCGTCGGGAAGTTGCGCATGTAATCGCAGGGAGAATTGCGGTAGACAAGGTCGTCCATGTAGCTGCCGAAGAACATGCCGGAGGAGTACAGGCCGCTCAGGGCAATCGTGCCGTTGAAGATGTCGGGGCGGCGCAGGTAGAAGTTGACGGCGTGGCCGCCGCCCATGCTGGCACCGCCGGTCAGGATGCAGCCTGTGTGGTCCTCGCCCTGCTCGCGGTTGATCTCCAGCAGACGGGGGATGAACTCCTCACAGATATAGTTGTACCAGCGCTCCTGCATCTCGATGCGCGGGCGTTCGGGGCCGTTGTTGTCCCAGCTCTCGGGGTCGATGCTGTCGACGGTGAAGATCTGCAGCTTGCCGCTGTCGATCCAGGGGGCCGCCGCGTTGCACATATTACGGTCCTCCCAGTCGAAGAAGCGGCCGCTCTGGCACGGGAAAATGACGATGGGGCGTCCGGCATGGCCGTAGACCTTAAACTCCATAAAACGGTTCAGAAACCGGCTGTACTCCTTGTAATAGCGGATCTGCATGGCAGTCCCCTCCTATTTATAAAAGAAATTTTTATTCAGCTCCAGCAAGCCGACCATCGCATGCATCGGTCCGCTGGCGGACGTTTTGAATACCCAGTAGTAGAGCAGTGCCAGTGCCTCCCGCAGATAGCATGGGAGCACACTGCGCCACGGCGTTGCGGCGGGCAGTGCAGTGGCTTTGGTGAAGCCCGCCAAGGCGGCGTATTTCCCGGCGCGGTAGCAGTGGAACGCATTGGAAACGTAGACGATGGGCGTTGTCTCATCAAAGCCATGCTCCCGCAGGATGGTCAGTGAGAAGGCAAAGTTTTCCTCGGTGGAGGTCGAGCCGGATTCGGCAAGCACGCGGTCCGCAGGCAGTCCTTTGGCAATCAGGTAGTCCCGCATGGCGTCGCCCTCGGGCCGCCATTCGTCGCGGCCCTGCCCGCCGCTGGTGATGACCAGTGTGTCCGGGTGGGCTGCGGCGTAGTCATACGCCTTATTCAGGCGGCATTGCAGGAGCTTGCTGGGCTTATCCTTATGCAGCCCGGCCCCCAGCACGATGATGACCCTTTCGTCCCCCGTGGGCGGGTTCATATAGCCGCTGACCGACACAAAGGCGATCAGCGCCAGATACACCCCAGCCAGAACGGCCAGCACCCAGAAAACGACCCGTCCTGCGCCTGCGGAAAACCACAGGTTGAGCGGGCGGCGGAACACGGCGTACCCGGCCACGCAGGCCGTCAGCAGCCAGACCATCAGGTTGCCCATGTTGAAGTTGGACAGAAAAATCAGCGAAACCGAATAGAGGACCAGCACTGCGGCCAACAGGTTCAGCACAAGAACGCCCACCTTAGCGGGCAATTTCATCATAAACACCGCAGCCCGCCGGGCAGTAGTCAACGCCCAGCGCCTTGCAGACAGTGTCGGCAATCGTGGCGAAGCTGTAGCGGGTATGCAGGTTGACGCCGGGTTTGACCTCGTCGCCGTAAATCAGGAACGGCACGTGTTCACGGGTGTGGTCGGTGGTCTTGGTGTAGCTGGGGTCGCAGCCGTGATCCGCCGTGACCATCAGGATGTCCTCAGGACGCATCTTGGCCATGAACTGGGGCAGCCAATCGTTGAACTCGGCGTTGCCGGAGGTGCGGATAGTCTCGCCGATGCCCTTGCCCGCAAAGATGTCGTGAATCTTGCCGACACCGATGGTCTGCTTGCCTGCGGCCAGGATGGCGTCGAGCATCGTGTCGTGCGGCGGGACCAGACTGTAGTCATGGCGGCGCGGCGTGCGGGTGAAGTTCGCGGCGCAGTCGCCCACGAACGGGCGGGCAATGACGCGGCCCACGCCGTATTTGCCGGTCAGCAGCTCCCGCGCCTGTGCGCAGATCTCGTACAGCTTTTCCACAGGGACGATGGCCTCGTTCGCAGCGATCTGAAACACACTGTCGGCGGAGGTGTAAACGATGAGTGCGCCGGTTTTCATGTGCTCCTCGCCGTAGTCGCGGATGACGTCGGTGCCGGAATAGGGCTTGTTGCACAGAACCTTATAGCCGGTTTTGGCGGTGAACGCATCCAGCAGCTCCTGCGGGAAACCGTCCGGGAAGGTGGGCAGCGGTTCGGCACTCAGCAGACCCGCGATTTCCCAGTGGCCGATGGTCGTATCCTTACCGGCACTGGCTTCACGCAGGCGGGCATAGCTGCCGATGGGGGCGGCTGCGGGGGTGCCGCAGGTCACGCCGTCCAGATTGAACATGCCGAGCCTGGCAAGGTTATCACCCCTGAAATTGGGATGTCCTGCAATGGCCCCCAGTGTGTTGGTGCCGACATCGCCGAAAAGGGGCGCGTCCGGCTCTGCTCCGACGCCGAAGCTGTCGAGCACAATCAGAAATACACGTTTTGCCATGATGCTTCTCCTGTATAGTAAGTGGTAAAGGACTATTCATGGCTTTATTATACCGTAGACACCGCAAAAAGTAAACATGCAATCCATGCTTGCAAATCGGACCCACCGGGCACAGAAGAACGCCGGTGGCCTGTAAGTCGGGCTGTACCCGGGCTGTGGCAGAATTTGCACGGAACGAGCTGAAATTGTGTAAAAATTAACGGGCAGCAAGGGAACAATTTTTGTGCGGTTTTTTTCAGACGAAAGCCGTTTCCCTCTTGTCTCCCACGGCGGACTTGTAGTATAATACCGCTGAGGTTTGCTAAAGTATATAAATAGGTAGAAATGTAAAACGGAGGATAAGCTTTATGCGTAAAACCAAGATCGTCTGTACTATGGGTCCGTCCACCGATAAGCCGGGCATTCTGCGCCAGCTGATGGAGAACGGCATGAACGTCGCGCGTTTCAACTTTTCTCATGGCGACTACGAGGAGCACAAGGGCCGCTATGACAAGGTACGCGCACTGTCCAAGGAACTGGACCTGCCCATTGCCTGTATGCTGGACACCAAGGGTCCCGAGATTCGTCTGGGTGAGTTCAAGAACGGTGTGGAGAAGCTGACCACCGGCCAGAAGTTCACCCTGACCTCCCGCAGCGTAGAGGGCACGAACGAAATCTGCTCCGTCACTTACAAGGAGCTGCCCCACGACGTCAAGCCCGGTGGCCGGATCATGCTGGACGACGGTCTGATCGAGCTGCGCATTGACGAGGTCGGCGACACCGACATTGTCTGCACGGTCTGCAATGACGGCATCATCAAGACCAAGAAGGGCGTCAACGTCCCCGGCGTGCATCTGTCCATGCCGTATATGAGCCAGCGCGACACGAGCGATATTCTTTTTGGTGTCGAGCAGGGCTTTGACCTGATCTCCGCCAGCTTTGCCCGCAACGCGCAGGACATTATGGATATCCGCCACATCCTGGACGAGCACAACTCCAAGATCCGCATCATCGCGAAGATCGAGAACCAGGAGGGCATCGACAACATCGACGAGATTCTGACTGTGGCCGACGGCATCATGGTTGCCCGCGGCGATATGGGCGTTGAGATCGACTTTGCCGAGATCCCGGCCATTCAGAAGCACCTGATCGACCGCGCCATGAGCGCCGGTAAGATCTGCATTACCGCTACCCAGATGCTGGATTCCATGATCGTCAATCCCCGCCCGACCCGTGCCGAGATCACCGACGTGGCCAACGCCATCTACGACGGCACCGGCGCGGTCATGCTCTCCGGTGAAACCGCCGCGGGCAAGTACCCCGTCGAGGCGCTGAAGGCCATGGCTACGATTGCCGAGACCACCGAAGCAGACTCCAGCTTTGACAGTCTGGTCCACCACTCCGGTACAGACAACAGCCGCCTGAACATCAGCGCTGCCGTCGGCCATGCCGCCTGCACCACCGCTACAGACATCGGCGCTTCCGCCATCATCACGGCTTCCAAGAGCGGTGAGACCGCCCGCCTGTTGAGCCGCTTCCGTCCTGACACCCAAATTATCGCCTGTGTGCTGGATGAAACTACCCGCTGCCAGCTGAACGTCTACCGCGGCGTTACCCCGTTGCTGATGGACTACGCGACCTCCACGGATGAGCTCATCAGTATGTCGGTTGCGAAGGCCAAGAGCGCGGGCCTTGTGCAGGACGGCGACCTCGTCGTCGTCACCGCCGGTGTTCCCGTCGGCATCTCCGGCACCACCAACATGATCAAGGTCCACATGGTCGGCGATTCCCTGCTGGCCGGTGTCGGCATCGGCAACCACAACGCCAAGGGTGAGGTCTGCGTGTGCCGCAACGCCACCGAGGCTGCCAAGAAGTTCAAACCCGGCCAGATTTTGGTCGTACCCTTCACCACCAACGACACGCTGCCTTTCATGCGTGAGGCTGCCGGTATCATCACCGAGGAGGCCGGTACGAACAGCCATTCCGCCATTGTCGGTCTGACGCTGGATAAGGCCGTTATCGTTGGTGCTACCAATGCCACCCGCACGCTGAAGGACGGCATGACGATTTCCATGGACTGCGCCCGCGGTGTTGTGCAGGCGATGGCGAAGTGAGGCGGACCACGATGGAACGTATCGCGAGCTTCTGTGTTGACCACACCAGGCTGCTGCCGGGTATGTACCTGTCCCGCCAAGACGGTGCTGACGGCGAGATTTTGACCTGGGACATCCGCATGAAGCAGCCCAACAAGGGCAGCTATCTTTCCCCCGCCGCGGCTCACACGCTGGAGCATCTGTTCGCAACCTATGCGCGCAATAGCAAGTACAGCAGGGGTGTTGTCTATGTCGGCCCTATGGGCTGTTTGACCGGCTTTTACCTGCTGACCACCGGCCTGACGCCCGCCGAGGCGCTTGACCTGACCCGCAGCGCCTTTGCCTGGATGGCGGAGTACAAGGGAGAGATTCCCGGCGCATCCGCCGTTGAGTGCGGCAACTACCTGATGGTGGACCCCATTGCCGCCCGCGCCGAGGCCGCCGCCATGCTGCCCGTGCTGGAGGGGCTGGATGCGGAAAAGCTGCACTATTGATTGGTAGTTCATAAAAAAATGTCCGCTGCGGTAAGAATTGCAGCGGACATTTTTTGTATGGGCGGATGCAAGCATCGACCCCTACACGCAGAAAATTTAGTTTATATCACAAGAAAATTGCAATTTCCGCAGGGGGCATCTATATGCGCCCCCTGCCACACAAAAAAATGCCGCCCGTTTTGTATATCGCGGGCGGCGGTTGCTTTTTATGTAGGGATTTTAACTCAGATCAGCGCGGCGGTGATCAGGGCCATCTTGTAGACCTCCTCGGCATTGCAGCCGCGGGACAGGTCGTTGATGGGGGCGTTCAGGCCCTGGAGAATGGGGCCGTAGGCTTCAAAGCCGCCCAAGCGCTGGGCAATCTTGTAGCCGATGTTGCCGGCGTTGATGTTGGGGAAAATGAAGGTATTGGCGTAACCGGCAACCTTGGAGCCGGGAGCCTTCAGCTGGCCGACCTCGGGAGCAACGGCAGCGTCAAACTGCAGCTCACCGTCGACCTTCAGTTCGGGGTGAGCTTCCTGAACGCGGGCGGTAGCGTTGCGCATCTTGTCGACGGTCTCGCCCTTGCCGGAACCCTTGGTGGAGTAGGACAGCAGTGCAACACGGGGGTCGATGCCGAAAATCTCTGCGGTGTGAGCGGTCTCGACGGTGGACTCGACGATTTCGTCCTCGGAGGGATCGATGTTGATGGCACAGTCGCCCATGGCGATGCTCTCCTCGCCGCGGGTCAGGATGAAGCAGGAGCTGACAGACTTGATGCCGGGCTTGCACTTGATCAGCTGCAGAGCCGGGCGAACGGTATCAGCGGTAGAATAGGTAGCGCCGCCCAGCAGGCAGTCAGCCTTGCCCTGCTTGACCAGCATGGTGCCGAAGTAATTACCCTTGGACAGAGCGGCACGGCACTGCTCATCGGTCATCTTGCCCTTGCGCAGCTCAACCATCTTGGCGACCATCTCATCAAAGCCCTCGTAGTTGGCAGGGTCGATGATCTCGGCACCGCGGATGTTGAAGCCGATGTCCTCAGCGGCGGCGGCAATCTCATCGGGGTTGCCGACGAGCACGGGCTTTAAGAAATTACCGGACAGCAGACGGGCGCTCGCCTCGAGGATGCGGGGGTCGGTGCCTTCGGTAAAGACGATGGTTTTGGGGCTCTTTTTCAGGGTTGCGATCAGTTGACCAAACATATAGAGATTCCTCCGAATTTCTGTGCCGCAGGGGGGCGGCAGGAATTAACGGGAACAGTATACACCTCTTTTTTTCGTGTCTCAACACCAAATCATAAAAAATTTACAATTTTTCCATGATTTTTTGAAATGACGAAAAACAGCCGAAAATCCGCAGATGTTGTGCCGAAGGTGTACAAAAACGCGCAGATGTGGGGCGGCGCCCCGCCGCCGCGCGCCGCAGGCGGCGAGTCCTTGCGGAAAGCGGGGGTTGACGCGGCGGGAAAAAGAGGGTATTATAGCATTTGTTACAAATTGTAACCTTTTTTAATGTCTTATGAGCTTGCGGAGTGAACATGGAACAGCGCAAAGGGAAGAGGCAACTGAATCAGGGCGTGCGCGTCAAGCGCACGGAGGAGAAAGAGAAGCGCGCCGACCGGAGCGCGGAGCGCACCCGGGAGGCGACGGCCGTCAGAGCGAAGCGGACGACGGCGAGCAGAGCGGCCCGCGGCGCGAAGATGTCGCTGGGGCAGAAGCTCAAAGCGATCCACGGCAAGGTCCGCAAGGCGGTGCACGAATCCCGCGAGCGGAATTTCCCGGAGTCCAACGGCGTGGCGGGCCAGCTGCTGCTTTTGCTGTGCGGCCTTGCGGCCTACTGGGGCGCGCTGGGACGCGAGAAGCTGCGCCTTGCGCGGCGCAGCCATATCCGCCGCACCGGCGGAACGTCCCGCGCCGCAAAATGGTGCAGAAAGAAGTATTACCCGCTTGCCTTCGGCGGTGCGGCGCTGGTGATCGCGGCGACAGCCGTTTTTGTCTCGCGCTATACCTTCGGCACCACCGTCATTTACGAGGGACAGGCGCTCGACACCGTGGCGAGCGAGCTTGAGGCGAAGCGTGTCACGGCGAGCATCGCGGACATCACCTCGGAGACGCTGGGCAAAACGTTTACGTTCTCCGACAGCTCCATTCAGTACACGAGCGGCCTGGTCGAGCGCAGCGCGGTCGTGGACCGCGCCGAGCTGGAGGAGGAGCTGACCGACGAGATGGGCCTTGTCACACAGGGCTACTCCCTCTACATCAACGACGAGCTGATCGGCTCGACGCAGTATGAGGGCGCGCTGGAGGGCCTGCTCGACCAGCTCAAGGAGAGCTATATCTCCGAGGATACGCTGACCGTTGACTTTGTCGAGGACGTCCGCATCGTCAAGGGCTACGTCCCGACCGAAAGCATTATGAACCTCGGCCAGATCGCCGAGATCCTCAACTCCACGAAGGAGGGTGAGGTGACCTACACGGTCGTCAAGGGCGACACCTGGGGCCAGATCGCCAACAACAACGGCATGACCGCCGCCGAGCTCGAAGCGCTGAACCCCGGCTACGACATCAACCGCATCCACATCGGCGATGCGCTGACGCTCTCGAACGCCGTGCCGTATCTGACCGTCAAGGTCACCGAGCGGCAGAACTATGTCGAGGACGTCAACTATGACGTGAACTACGTGAGCGATTCGTCCATGTATCAGGGCGACGAGCGCGTGATCTCCAAGGGCTCGTTCGGCAAGGCTGATATCGTGGCCGATGTCACCTATGTCAACGGCGAGGAGCAGGAGCGCACGGTCATCTCGTCCGTCACGCTCTCCGACCCTGTGGCCGAGACGCGCGCCCGCGGCACGAAGGTCCGCCCGACCTGGTACCCTACCGGCAGCTTCCGCTGGCCGTGCTCGGGCCGCATCACCTCGCGCTTTGGTTACCGCAACACCGGCATCCGCGGCGCGACGAGAAACCACAAGGGCATCGACATCGCCTGCGCGCGCGGCACGCCGATCTACGCTGCCGACGGCGGACGCGTCATCTTCTCCGGTTATAAGGGCGCGATGGGCTATGTTGTCATCATCGACCACAACAACGGCTATGTCACGTACTACGAGCACAACTCGTCGCTGCTCGTTTCCGCGGGACAGACGGTCTACAAGGGCCAGCAGATCGCCAAGGCGGGCCGCAGCGGCGTCGCCAGCGGTGTCCACTGCCACTTCGGCATTCAGAGAAACGGCAGCTACGTCAACCCGCTCAACTATCTAAGTTAAAATCAAAGGGATCCCATCCGATGGATGGGATCCCTTTGATTTTAGGGGATCGCACTTCGCTTCGTGCCTTGCCGCCGTAGGCGGCTGCGACACGCGCGAAGCGAGAAGAATAAATCGCCACGCGCATGTCGCGGCGATTTATGATTAAAATTTT
>OHXB01000228.1_pt1 | contig 13081 bp, 11 predicted proteins | sample 1579811 | NCBI WGS metagenome assembly OHXB01 (sample SAMEA3882533, study PRJEB24775) | human gut metagenome | biome: human-associated habitat; feature: intestine environment; material: feces | place: Netherlands | collected 2009/2010 | reverse complement strand
TAGGAACGGCAAAATTTTTTACACTTCTATTACTTCTTTATCACACATAAGCAAAGTCTCAGGGCATGAAGCAGCTGATGGCCGGTGGCGGTGTAGCACTGATCGGCACGACTCTGGTGCCGCTGCTTTCCGGTCTGTTCGGTTAAGCGAAAGCTGTCGGAGCGAAGAATCCGACCGGGCGGCGAAAGCTGCCTGTTACATAGTCAGGTGCAGGCAATCTCCGCAGCTGGCTATTTTCTGCGCTCTCCGGCAGGTGCACATGTTGGAAGTATGGCGCAGAACCGCAGTTTAGAATCGCACCGGCTGATAGGCCGGACAAGTTACAGGAGGACAAATCTATGGCGTTTCTTACTACAACTGCATCGGCACTGTCTCTTTTCTCACAGCTGTTCATGCTTCTGTCCCGTATGGCGAAGCTGTTCGGCGTGTTTGCGTAAGGAAGGAGGCGGCTCATGCAGAGTATCCTTGAACAGATCACAGATTGGCTCAAGAGCATGATCATCAGCGGTATCATGGGAAATCTTTCAGGGATGTTCGATTCGGTCAACCAGCAGGTTGGACAGATCGCAGACGATGTGGGAACCACACCGGCGAACTTTTCACCTGCGGTCTTTTCTATGATCCGCAACATCTCAGAATCCGTGATCCTGCCCATTGCCGGAATGGTGCTGACATTCATCGCCTGTTATGAGCTGATCCAGATGCTCATTGAGCATAACAATCTGGCAAATTTCGAGACGTGGACATTTTTCAAATGGGTCTTTAAGACCTTTCTGGCAGTGACTCTGATCTCGAACACATTCAATATCACGATGGCTGTCTTTGATGTGGCGCAGCAAGTGATCTCCCGAAGTGGCGGTCTGATTTCCGGCAGTACGTCCGTCAGCGATGCGACCCTGACAGCAATGCAGGCTACACTGGAAGGCATGGACTTGGGACCGCTGCTGGGACTGTATTTGCAGACCTTTGTGGTTCAGGTCACGATGCTGGCGTTGTCGGCTATCATCTTTGTCATCGTGTATGGCCGAATGGTGGAAATATATCGCGCGTCCAGAAGCGCCGCTTTTCATCCAAAGGCGGTGTGCGGGCATTTTGGGAACCCGGCTTTAGCAAGCCGGTAAAGAAAAGTATCAAAGACGTGAAAAGCGTCACTTTAGCGTCATCCGATTTACCTCGGAGGGAAACCACAAGGGGGACAATAGCGTATCGGAAAAATCGCAAGTTGGGAAAACCATCTACCCACGACTGAGCGGCAAGACGCAACATTGTGAATGAGGAGCAAGGCTAAACTGCTTTAAGGGCAGTCCGAGGCGGGATACTCGACCCGACGGCGCAGGATGGTTGTATTCGCCGTATGTCATAGCGGAATGTGACAGGTAAACACAGACCGCACGATACTTATGACAGCCAGCCGCAGTAAGCGGAAAAGGACGAAAACCCACTACCGACATCACAATACGCTTTTCCCAAAGTGTCTAACTGGAGATTGCCTAAACCGGAACGCCGGAACTATCCGGCTATGCGTAATGCCGCAAGGCGATAAATTTCAAGGGGTAAAAACCCAAGAAAGATGACGCTGAATATCCGGCATGGCAACGGAGCCTCCGTAGTAGTCCGAGGGCGGGAAAGCCGTCTACATGGCGAAGGGAGGCAGGATGTCAACCAATTCATAAAAAGGAAAGGTGCGTGAGGCATTATGAGAAGTCCTGAAAATGTGTTGGAAAGCCTAAAATCCAAGGCGTGTAACAAGAGTTACAAGTACGAGCGGTTATACCGCAACCTGTACAATCCACAATTCTATCTGCTGGCATATCAGCGGATACAGGCGAAACCAGGCAACATGACAGCCGGAACAGACGGCAAAACCATTGACGGAATGGGAATGGCAAGGATAAACGCCCTCATTGAAAAGATGCGGGATTTTAGTTATCAGCCTAACCCGGCAAGGAGAACGTATATCCCGAAATCCAATGGGAAAATGCGTCCTCTGGGGATACCGTCATTCGACGATAAACTGATACAGGAGGTGGTGCGGCTCATCTTAGAGAGTATTTATGAGCCAACCTTTAGCGACTATTCCCACGGTTTCCGTATAAACAGAAGCTGTCATACGGCACTCAAATATGTGCAGAAATATTTTACGGGGACAAAGTGGTTCGTTGAGGGAGATATAAAGGGCTGTTTTGACAACGTAGACCATCATGTGTTGATTGCTATTTTGCGAAAGCGGATTGCAGATGAACATTTCATCGGTCTGCTCTGGAAGTTCTTGAAAGCTGGATATATGGAGGATTGGAATTATCACAATACTTATTCCGGCACTCCGCAAGGCTCCATCATCAGCCCTATCCTTGCAAACATCTACATGAACGAACTGGATAGCTATATGGCAGAGTATGCAGAGAAATTCAACTGCGGAAACCGCCGTAAAATCAATCCTGCGTTCAAGAAGAAGCTGGATGTCTGCCGGGGGAAAGAACAAAGGCTTAAAAGAAATCTCTCTAAAATGAGCGAGGAAGAAAAAGAGGGCTTAATTGCAGAAATCCGGGAACTGCGGCGTAGTCTGAAATCTATGCCGTATAGCGACCAGATGGACGATAGCTATAAACGGATTTGCTATATCCGATATGCCGATGATTTCTTAATTGGAGTTATCGGCAGCAAAGAGGACGCAGAACAGATTAAACAAGATGTAGGCTGCTTTATCCGGGACAAACTCCATCTGGAAATGTCCGAGGAAAAGACATTGATTACTCATGGACACGACGCTGCGAAGTTCTTGGGATATGAGGTCACAATCGCCAAAGGCGAACACAACAAAAAGACCAAAACCGGGGCTACCAGACGGGTAAACAATGGAAAAGTCTTACTTTATGTTCCCCATGATAAGTGGGTAAAACGACTGTTCTCCTACAATGCCCTCAAGATTAAATACGACAAACAAAATGGAAACAAAGAGGTTTGGGAACCTGTCCGGCGCACTCGCCTGTTGCACTTGGACGATTTGGAAATCCTAAACCAATACAACGCAGAAATCCGTGGATTGTATAACTACTACCGACTTGCAAACAACGTGTCTGTACTCAATAACTTCTACTATGTAATGAGATACAGTATGCTCAAAACCTTTGCTGGAAAATATCGGACACGAATCAGCAGAATTATCCGCAAGTACCGTCAAGGGAAAGATTTTGTTGTGGAGTATCCGAAGAAAAACGGCAAGGTGGGAAAAGTGCTGTTCTACAATGACGGTTTCCGCCGGAATACCAAAGTAGAAAGCGGAAATCCCGATATAGTAGCACGAGCCGTTGAGAATTATGGACGCAACAGCCTGATTAAAAGACTGCAAGCGAACCAATGCGAGTGGTGCGGCGCAGAAAATGTGCCGCTTGAAATACACCATGTACGAAAACTCAAAGATTTAAGTGGCAGAAAACAATGGGAAATCGCCATGATTGGGCGTAAGCGCAAGACAATGGCACTCTGCGTCTACTGTCACGATAAGTTACACGCTGGGAAATTAGACTGACATCTGGAGAGCCGGATACGCTGAGAGGTGTAAGTCCGGTTCGGAGGGGAGTTCTCGGAAACCTACCATAGCAATATGGCAAGGCGCCGGGTTCTTACCCTACTCATGGTAAGCCTTGCGCCGATTCCGTTCGCAACCTTTGGAAACCATGAGCAGAGCCATACCGGTCAAAACTATCTACGCTCCCTGTTTGCACTGGGATTCCAGGGGTTTCTTATCATGATCTGTGTAGGCATCTATGCAGTTCTGATTCAGAACCTGTCCTTTTCGGATAACATCATCAGTAGCATTTGGGGCGTTATGGGCTATACGGTTTTGCTGGCATTTACGCTGTTTAAGACGGGAAGCCTCGCAAAATCCGTGTTTACAGCGCATTAAGGAAGGAGGCATGATTCGTGGCATCTTATATTTCTGTACCGCGTGACCTTTCAAAGGTCAAAACCAAGGTCTTTATGAATCTGACCAAACGGCAGATTCTCTGCTTCGGAGCCGGTGCGCTGATTGGCGTTCCGGTTTTCTTTTTGCTCAAGTCCAGCGGGAATCTGAGCCTTGCTGCACTTGGCATGATGGCAGTGATGCTGCCGCTTTTCTTTCTTGCCATGTACGAGAAAGACGGTCAGCCGCTGGAAGTGGTGGCAAAGCACTTCTATGAGGCAAAGTTCAAGAGGCCGAAAACGCGGCCTTACAAAACAAGAAATTACTATGCACTGCTGGTTCAGCAGGCAGACGTGGAAATGGAGGTAAATCGCATTGTTCAAAATTCTCGAAAAGCTGACAGCGAAGAATAAAAAGCAGGATGACATCCGAATGCCGTCTCATCTGTCAGCCGCAGAGCAAAAGCAAGTGCAGACGGTGATTGACCGTGCAAGGGGTGACCGCACGGTTCCGCACTCGGCACAGGAGAGCATTCCCTTTCAGAGGATGTTCCCGGATGGTATCTGCCGTGTAACGGACAACTACTATACCAAAACCATTCAGTTTCAGGATATCAATTATCAGCTGGCGCAGCAGGAAGATCAGACGGCTATCTTCGAGGAATGGTGCAGCTTCCTGAACTTCTTTGATTCCAGCATCCGTTTTGAGCTTTCTTTTATGAATATGGCTACGGATGCCTCGAATTTTGAGAAGATGGTGCGTATCCCGTACCAGAAGGATCATTTCAATCCGGTGCGCACGGAGTACAGCACCATGCTGCGCCGCCAGCTTGCCCAGGGCAACAACGGCCTGACCAAGACGAAGTACCTGACGTTTGGCATTGAGGCGGAATCCATGAAACAGGCAAAGCCGAGGCTCATTCACATCGAGATCGACCTGATGAACAACTTCAAACGCTTGGGTGTCCGGGCAAAATTGCTGAACGGCAAGGAACGGCTTCATCTGATGCACGATATGTTCCACATGGGTGACCATGACCGATTCAATTTCGATTGGAAGTGGTTGCCGGAGAGCGGGCTGTCGGTAAAGGACTTTATTGCACCGACCGGTTTTGCCTTTCCGAAGAACCGTATTTTTCAGATGGGCGGGATGTATGGCTCCATGTCCTATCTCCAGATCACGGCTTCCGACCTGTCGGATCAGCTGCTGAAGGATTTTCTGGATATGGAATCCAGCCAGATTGTGACCATGCACATTCAGTCGGTAGACCAGAATAAAGCAATCAAATCCATCAAGCACACCATTACGGAGCTGGATCGTTCCAAGATTGAGGAACAGAAGAAGGCTGTCCGTTCCGGATACGATATGGACATTATTCCGTCGGATTTGGCAACTTACGGCAAGGACGCAAAGGCACTGCTGAAGGAATTGCAGAGCCAGAATGAGCGTATGTTCCTGCTGACCTTTCTGGTGATGAACACCGGTGAGACGGAGCAGGAACTGGAAACCAACGTGTTTCAGGCTTCCAGCATCGCACAGAAGTACAACTGCAACCTGCGCCGTCTGGACTTTCAGCAGGAGCAGGGGCTGATGAGCTGCCTGCCGCTGGCACAGAACCTGATTGAGATTCAGCGCAGCATGACTACCAGCAGCACGGCAATTTTCGTGCCGTTTACCACTCAGGAACTGTTTCAGACCGGGAAAGAGGCTCTGTACTATGGGTTGAATGCCCTGTCCAACAACCTGATCATGGTTGACCGGAAAAAGCTCAAGAACCCCAACGGGCTGATTCTTGGTACTCCCGGTTCCGGTAAATCCTTTTCTGCCAAGAGAGAAATCGCCAATGCGTTTCTGGTGACGGATGACGATGTAATCGTGTGCGATCCGGAAGCCGAGTACACGGCTCTGGTGCAGAAATTTGAGGGGCAGGTTATTAAAATCAGCCCTTCCAGCACGCAGTATATCAATCCGATGGACATCAACGCGAATTATTCAGAAGAGGATAATCCCATTGCTCTGAAAGCAGATTTTATCCTGTCCCTGTGTGAGCTGATCGTGGGCGGCAAGGAAGGCTTGCAGCCGGTAGAAAAGACGGTCATCGACCGCTGTGTGCATCAGATTTACCAGACCTATTTTGAGAACCCGGTGCCGGAGAATATGCCGGTGTTACAGGACTTGTACGAGGCACTGCTCCGGCAGGATGAAAAGGAAGCACACCATGTGGCAACGGCACTGGAAATCTATGTGACCGGTTCGCTGAACCTGTTTAACCACCGCACCAACGTAGATATCAATAACCGGCTGGTCTGCTATGACATCAAGGAGCTGGGCAAGCAGCTGAAAAAGATCGGTATGCTGGTGGTGCAGGATCAGGTCTGGGGGCGTGTAACCGCCAACCGCAATGCCGGTAAAGCCACCCGCTACTATATGGACGAGTTCCATCTGCTTTTGAAAGAAGAGCAGACAGCGGCTTACAGCGTGGAAATCTGGAAGCGATTCCGTAAATGGGGTGGTATTCCCACCGGCATCACCCAGAACGTAAAAGATCTGCTTTCTTCCCGCGAAGTGACGAACATTTTTGAGAACAGCGACTTCATTTATATGCTGAATCAGGCAGCCGGTGACCGTCAGATTCTGGCGGATCAGCTGAATATCAGCCCGCACCAGCTGTCCTATGTGACTCACTCCGGCGAAGGCGAAGGACTGCTGTTCTACGGAAATGTGATTTTGCCGTTCGTTGATCGTTTCCCGACCGATCTGGAACTGTACCGGATTATGACGACAAAATTAACCGAAGTTCAGGAAGCAAAGGAGGCGTAAGCAATGGCTGACAAGAAAAATCCGAATCTCGGAGACAAGCTGCGGCAGGAGCGCGAGGGTGCGGAGAACACCCTTCGCGATTCCAGAAGCAAAACCGCAGATAGCAGTACGGGAGACGGCGGCAAGAAAAAAGCGGAACACCGAAGGCAGATTCGTCACGAGGCCGATCTTGCTAAGATGCGCAGTAAGAAGCTGAAATCAGAGCAGGAAGTAAAAGCGAAAAAGAATGCAGCAGCTTCCGGGAAAAAAGGCGGAAAGCCAAAGAAGCCGGGAAATCTTGCGGCAGATGCACTTTCAGCCAAGGCACATCAGAGTGTGCGCAATGCCGACCAGGATAATAATTCTGGTGTGAAGGCAGCGCATTTTACCGAAGGCTCAGCGGAAGGTGCAGCCCGTGCTGGTTCCCGGTTCCAATATGGTCGAAAGCTGCGGCAGTACAAAAAGCTGGAGCGGTTGGAGAAAAAGGCAAATAAAGATGCCGTAGATTCCATCTTTGTGGAACGCATGAAGTCTGATCCGCAGGCTGGTTCCAATCTCTTTTCCCGATGGCGGCAGAAGCAGGCCATCAAAAAAGAGTATGCCGCTGCGAAGGCAGGTGCGGCCGCTGCGGAGAACACAGCATCTGGCACAGCCAAAGCTGCACAGGGTACTGTCAGTATAACGGAAAAGGCATTTCAGTTTGTGCAGAGCCACTCGCATATCATCATCGGTATCGCAGCCGTGGGACTGCTTGTTTTGGTAATTGCCGGGTCGGTTTCGTCATGCTCCGTCTTGATCAATGGCGGCGGCAATGTGGTGCTGGGGACTTCCTACACGGCAGAAGATGAAGATTTGAAAGGCGTGGAGACGGATTATACCAAGCTGGAAGATAAACTTCGCAAACAAATCGACCGCATTGAAACCGACCATCCGGGCTATGACGAGTATCGCTACAATCTGGCAGAGATTGGTCACAATCCCTATGAGCTTGCATCTCTGCTGACCGTAGAATTTGAAAACTATACGAGAAGCCAGGTGCAGGCGCGGCTCCAGAGTATTTTTGAAGCGCAGTATGAGCTGAAGTTGGAGGAAAAGGTGGAAATCCGGACAAGGAAAGAAACCCGTGTGGGCTATCGCTACAATCCAATCACTGGAACCGGACACACCTACACCTATCAAGTAACGGTACAGTATGAGTATAAAATCCTCAATGTAACGCTGCTCAATCGGGGCGTTGACTATGTTGCCAGAAATTCCGGTCTTACAGATAACCAGCTGCAACGCTACGAAGTTACATTGGAGTGCCGGGGCAATCGGGATGACCTGTTTGCAGGCATAGCCTTTGCAACGCCGGATGGCGCGGGTTCCAGCGGAGAATACCAGGATTACGACATTCCGGGCGAAGCTCTGACGGATGAAAAATTCCGGAAGATGATTACCGAAGCAGAGAAATATCTCGGTTATCCCTATGTTTGGGGTGGCAGCTCGCCGAGTACCAGTTTTGACTGCTCCGGTTTTGTAAGCTGGGTCATCAACCACTGCGGCAATGGCTGGAATGTAGGCAGGCAGACGGCCAACGGTCTGATGGGAAAATGCGACATTATCCCGAAGAGTGAGGCAAAGCCCGGAGACCTGATCTTCTTCCAGAAAACCTACAACACCAGTGGCGCATCCCATGTGGGCATTTATGTCGGCAATGGGATGATGATTCACTGCGGCAACCCAATTTCCTATGCTTCCATTGAGACGAACTACTGGCGGCAGCATTACTACTGTATGGGAAGAATTCGATAAAAACAGGGCGTTTATTCGTCCGGAAAGGAAACGATATGAGCTTGAAACTGGAAAAGATTGCTGCGGAGCGGGAGAAAGCCCGCAGAAAACGCGATGAGTGGGAGGAGCGCAGAAAGGAATGGGACAGAAAGTACCACGAACAGGAAAACAGCGAAATCTGTGAAATGGTACATGCCCAGAGCCTGACCCCGGAACAGCTGGCAGTCATCATTCAGATGGCGCAGGCTGCGGTTCCAAACCCGGAAAACATGAAACTGGACGAGAAAGAAACGGAGGATGTGGAATGAAAAAGATGATGGCAATGCTGCTTGCCAGCGTGATGGTGGCAGGAACCTTTGCGACTACTGCGTTTGCCTATACGGGCGATGATGTGCAGAAGAACACATCTGTCAGTACCGCTGCGCAGGAAGCGGATGCAGCAGGAAGCGCAAATGCAGGGAAAACGGACAATACCGACAGCATCGAAATCGACCCGGATATGCAGGTGCTGCCGGATGGCTATGAGGTTTCTACGGATGCGGATGGGAACCTGATCGTTACGGTGGGCGGCAAGGAATACAACATCGGCAGCGAAAAGTCTCGAAAGCAGATGGGTACAGTGGTGCCGGGTATCACCAGCCTGCATTTTCGTTCCGGTCCCGGCATGGATCAGGAGATTATCGGATATCTGCATTCAGGCGATACGGTGGAGATTGTCGAAAAATACGGTGACTGGTATAAGGTGAATTTCAACGGCAAAACCGGATATGCACATGGAAAGTACCTGAATGTCACGGATTCCGCAAATGACAGCAGCATGTTCAGTGAAGATGCTCTGAAGCTGTTTCTGGATCTGATGCAGGGCGGAATGTCATCCGAGGATGAGACGGAATCCAGTACAGCTTTGACTCCGGAAGGAAATATGACGCTGGTGGATGATATCGGTGAGGAAGAAGATAAATCCAGCCAGCAGTTCATTACGCTGGTGACAAAGGCGGGCAACACCTTCTATCTGATTATCGACCGCGATAAAGACGGCAACCAGAATGTGCATTTCCTGAACATGGTGGATGAGGCCGATCTGCTTGCACTGATGGATGAAGAGGAAGCCGCCAAGTATCAGGAGAAGGAGCCGGAAGTCACGGAACCTGCGGAAACCGAAAAGCCGCAGGAGACGGAGCCTGCACCGGAAGAGCAGAAAACAGAGAGCGAGCAGAAGAAAGCGTCTCCGCTTCCGATGATTATGCTGCTTCTGTTTGTGATTGGTGCAGCCGGTGTCGGCGGTTATCTCTATATCAAGATGAAGGGCGTAAAGCCTGCATCCAAGAAAAATCAACCGGACCCTGATGCGGATTATCACGATGAGGATGAAGACGCGCTCCAGCTGCCGGAGGATGACGGTGACGAGGACGAAGAAGTGGATGTAAACGAGGATTACGAAGCGGAATCGGATGATGAACCTGTCTAATTAAGACTGTGTTGACCTGAGGGGCGGCTGAGAAGCCGTCCCTTTTACATAGCTAAATGGTTTGTGAATGGAGTGTTTTGAGCAATGAAGCTATGGAAACTGTAGGTGATATCTGATAAAATAGAGAGAGAACAGTGATACAAATCGAAATTTAGAGGGAAAGAAAATCTAAAAACATCGAAAAAACAAGCATTTGCGGGCATGATACGAATCGTATCATGCATGTGAAAGAGCGTTTCTTTCATAGTTTTACACTTTTTGATAAGGTGGAGTTGTCGGAAAGACAAGCCAAAACAGAAAGGATGTAGAATTATGAAAAAGAGCGAAAAGAAGAATTTGCTGATTGGAAGCATATTCCTTGCAATGTTTGCAGTATGGACAGCTTTGATTCAGTCTGTGGATGTGCAGCCGCTTGGTCAAAACGGAACAAGTATTGGATTTGCAACATTCAATTGCTGGTTTCACCATTTCACAGGGGTAAACATGGCAATTTATACGATTACCGATTGGATGGGGCAGGTGCCTGTCGTAATATGCCTTATTTTCGCAGGGATTGGACTTGTACAGTTGATCAAAAGAAGAAGCCTTTTCAGGGTGGATGCAGATATCATGATTTTGGGTGTGTATTTTGTCATCGTGTTCTTGGCATATGCGATTTTTGAAATGATCCCAATCAATTACAGACCGATTTTAATCGAAGGAAAAATGGAGGCTTCTTATCCGTCCTCAACTACCTTGTTGGTATTAAGTGTAATGCCTGTCTTGATCGAGCAAATCCAGCGTAGACTTTCTGGCATTGGGGTAAAACGAATCATAACGATTGCGGCAATCGCTTTTTCGGTATTCATGGTGACTGGGAGATTGATTTCCGGAGTACATTGGTTTACGGATATCGTAGGCGGTGTACTGCTAAGTGCCGGATTGTTTAAGCTTTATAAAGCGGCAGTTATGCTGGCATTAAAAGAAAAATAGAATTGGTATGGGAGGTGCAGGTTTTGGAATTTCATGAAAAGCTTCAGGAATTAAGAAAGAGTCGAGGTTTGACACAGGAAGAATTAGCCGAGGCATTATTTGTTTCCAGAACCGCTATTTCAAAATGGGAGTCCGGAATAGGATACCCAAGCATAGATTCATTAAAGGAAATATCCAGCTATTTTTCTGTATCAATTGATGATTTGTTATCTGGAGAGCAATTGATTTTCATAGCAGAAAAAGAAAACAAATCAAATCTCAATGGCGTATGCGATTTGTTATTGGGGTTTGTTGACTTGTTTTCACTGATGCTGATATTTCTTCCGCTGTATCCCAAACCGGTCAATGGATATATCTATTCGGTAAATCTCTTAGGATATGTAGATGGAAATGCTTTCATAATCAGGATCTATTGGGCATTGTTTATCAGCTTGACGATTGCCGGAATCGTGAAAATACTGATGGTCTATTTCAAGTTTGAAAAGGGCAAAAAAGCGGTTACATTCATCTCTGTAGGACTCAGTATCATTGCTGTTTTGTTTTTGGCTATGGCGAGAGAGCCGTATGCGATAACAGTAACGTTCCTGTTATTGCTTATCAAAGGCATTCTGCTTTATAAGCAGGCTAAGGCAGGTCGATAAGATATTGTGCCCTGCAACTTCCAGTTTGTAGACCTAAAATAGAATACAGTTCCTTACATAGCAGTCATGTACTTCGGTGCCTGGCTGCTAATTTTTTGCGAAAGGAGCAGTATCGAATGAAGCTTGTATTAGCGGAAAAGCCCTCGGTTGCCATGAGTCTCTCGAAAGTGATCGGGGCAGATCAGCGCGGGGACGGTTATATGGAGGGCAATGGCTACTTTGTCAGCTGGTGTGTGGGGCATCTGGTGGAACTTTCCCAGCCGGAAGCCTATGATGAAAAGTATGCAAAGTGGAAGTATGATGATCTTCCGATTTTGCCGGATCATTGGCGGTATCAGGTATCTGCCAGCACGAAAAAGCAGTTCGGAATCCTGAAAAAGCTCATGCAGCGGAAAGATGTGGAGAGTCTGATCTGTGCAACCGATGCAGGGCGTGAGGGAGAACTGATTTTCCGACTGGTTTACCATCAGTGCGGCTGCAAAAAGCCGGTGGAACGACTTTGGATTTCCTCGATGGAGGACAGTGCGATCCGGGAAGGCTTTCAGAAGCTCCGGCCGGGAACAGAATATGATGCCTTATATGAGGCGGCTTTATGCCGGGAGCGTGCCGACTGGATTGTCGGAATCAACGCCACCCGGCTTTTTTCATGTCTGTATGGGCAGACCCTGAATGTGGGGCGCGTGATGACACCAACGCTTGCGATGGTGGTCATGCGGGATGCAGCAATCCGGGCTTTCAAGCCAGAGCCGTTCTACTCGGCAGAATTGAAATTCCGGGATTTTCAAGCAGGTGGTGAGCGGATGAAAGAAAAAGCAGAAGCAGAAAAACTGGTGGCAGAGTGCTGTCAGGCAGGTAGTGCCATCATTACTAAGGTGGAGCAGAAAGAAAAATCAGAGAAGCCCCCGGCCTTGTTTGATCTGACATCGCTTCAGAGAGAAGCAAACCGGCAGCTGGGATTCACTGCCCAGCAGACCCTGGATTACACACAGGCTCTGTACGAGAAGAAACTCGTGACATATCCCCGTACCGACAGCCGGTATCTGACGGATGATATGGCACCGCTGGTGCCGGAACTTGTTTCTGTGATCCAGCAGAGCTTTCAGATTCAGGCGGATGTACCGGCACCGGTGAATGCAGCGCAGGTCATCAATTCTAAGAAAGTTACCGATCACCATGCTATTATCCCTACAAAAACAGCGGCGGGTTATGACATTTCCTCTCTTCCCAGTGGAGAACAGGCGATTCTTACCATGCTGGCGGTGCGGCTGATTTGTGCAGTCGGAACACCTTATCGCTATGCAGAAACCATAGTGGAAACAGAATGCGCCGGTCAGAAGTTCCGTACAAAAGGCAAAACAGTCACGGATATGGGCTGGAGGCAATATGCAGGAAAGCCGGTTGAAGATGCTGAGAAGAATGCGGAGGCGGGTGATCTTCCGGAGCTTTCGGAAGGCATGACATTGGAACTTGCCGGTGTCGATCTGAAAGAGGGCAAGACCAGCCCACCTAAGAGATTTACCGAAG
>OHXB01000226.1_pt1 | contig 13244 bp, 16 predicted proteins | sample 1579811 | NCBI WGS metagenome assembly OHXB01 (sample SAMEA3882533, study PRJEB24775) | human gut metagenome | biome: human-associated habitat; feature: intestine environment; material: feces | place: Netherlands | collected 2009/2010 | reverse complement strand
TCGCAGAGGGAGGTCCTTTAGCCCCCTCTGCGAGGGGGCTCCGCCCGCAGGCGGTGGGGGAGAGAACCTTCCGCAGCCACAATGTAAAAAGGGAAAGCCACTATGCTCTACTATGACAAAAAGAATGTCCCATTGGCGCGGCAGCTCCGCAAGAACATGACACCGTGGGAAAATAAGCTGTGGTATCAGTTCCTCCGCACCTTCATCCAGCGCCAAAAGCCCATCGGCGGCTATATCGCTGATTTCTACTGCGCAAAAACAAGGCTTGTCATCGAGCTGGACGGGGCACGGCATTACACGCCCGAGCAACAGCAGACCGACAGTCTGCGCACAGAGTTTTTCGCACAGAACCATATCAGGGTTCTGCGGTTCACCAATTTGGACATAGACCGCCACTTTGACGGCGTATGCCAAACGATAGAGGCGGCTGTTCAGGCCGCCGTGTAAGCGAGGTACAACCATGAAAACAATCGCTGTGATCCCGGCGCGCTACGCCAGTACCCGGATGCCGGGCAAGCCGCTGGCCGATGTGCTGGGCAAACCGATGATCTACTGGGTCTACAAGGCCGCCAGGGCCTGCCCGAAGCTGGACGATGTGCTCATCGCCACCGACGACGAGCGCATTGCCGACGCCTGCAAAACCTACGATATGCGGTATATTATGACCAGCCCCGACCACGACACCCCCACCGGGCGCATCTGGGAGGTCAGCACCGTCGAGGACGCCGACCTCTACCTGCAGCTCATGGGCGATGAGCCGCTCGTCAACCCCGCGGCGTTCGACCTGATCCTGCCTGACACGCTGCCCGATGACCCCTATTACGTCGCGGTGCTGACGAACGTTATGGAGCACCCCGCCGACGTCATCGACTTCTCGAACCAAAAGGTCGTGACGAACGCCGCGCGGGAGATCCTGCTGATCTCCCGCAGCCCCATCCCCTACCCGAAGGGCACGCTGGATTTCGAGTACGAGAAGGTCACCGGCATTCAGCTGTACAGCAAGCAGGCACTAAAATTCTACCATGATACGCCGAAATCCATCCTTGAAAAGGCCGAGGAAAACGACATGATGCGCTTTATCGAGAATGGCCACAAGGTACACGCCATCGTCAGCCCGTACAAGACGGTCAGCGTGGACACGCCGAAGGATCTGGCGCTGGTCAATGAAATTTTGAAGGAGAAGCAGCATGGCTGATATTAAACTGCTGGACTGCACCCTGCGCGACGGCGGCTATGTGAACAACTGGCAGTGGGGCTTCGGCTCGGCGCGCCGCATCATCCAGACGCTGACCCGCGCGGGCGTGGACGTCGTCGAGGTCGGCTTTCTGCGCAATGTGGACGGCTACGACCCCGACGTGACGGTCTGCAACACGATTGAGGAGCTGAACCGCCTGCTGCCCGACGAGGGCCAGCGCGGCCACACGATGTACTCCGGCATGGCGATGCGCTCCAACTACGACATTGCCAAGCTGTCCCCCTACGACGGCCACGGCATTGAAATCATCCGTATCACCGCCCATGATTACGACATTAAGGATGGCATGGACTTTGCCCGCCGCATCAAAGAATTGGGCTACAAGGTCTCCATCAACCCCATCAACATCATGGGCTACAGCGACAAGGACCTGCTCTGGATCTTTGAGCAGGTCAACGAAATTCATCCGTGGCAGTTCTCCATTGTGGATACCTTCGGCAGCATGCGCCGCCGCGATCTGGAGCGCATCGTCAGCATGGCTGACCATAATTTAGCCCCGGACATCCGCCTGGCGCTGCACCTGCATGAGAACATGGCACTGAGCTTCTGCCTGGCGCAGGAATTTCTCGACAAGCATCTGCGCCGCGACCTGGCTGTGGACGGCAGCCTGATGGGCATGGGCCGCATCCCCGGCAACCTGCCGATTGAGCTGATCGCCGACTATATGAACGAGTACTTTGGCGGCCACTACAACATTGACGACCTCATGGATGCCATTCAGGACCACATTGCGCCCATCAAGGGCAACTGCGCGTGGGGCTATACCCCGGCGTACTTCCTGTCGGCCAGGTTCAATCTGCACCGCAACTATGCTGAGCATTACCTTGGCAAGGGCGATCTGACGAACCGCGACATCAACCATATTCTGGCGGCCATCGCGCCAAACAAAAAGACTGTGTTTGATGCCGCCTACGCCGACACGCTCTACACCGAGTACAAGAACCGCCGCATCGACGACGCAGGCGCACTGGCCGCCCTGCAGAGGGCCTTTGCGGGCAAGACCGTGCTGGTGCTGGCCCCCGGCGGCAGCCTGGCTGCCGAGGCTGGCCGTGCCGCTGTAGCAGCCGCGCAGGCCGACGTGACAGTCTCGGCCAACTTTGTGCCGGATTTTGTGACGCCCGACTATGCGTTTTTCACGAACGCAAAACGATTTGACGTGGATGCCGCCTACCCCTGCCCGCTGATCCTGACCAGCAACCTGCGCGCCGACAAGGACGCGGCGGTGGTCAACTATGACCGGCTGTCCGCCACCGACGCGCAGGGCGGCAACAGCGTGCTGATGCTGCTGCGTCTGCTGCGCCAGTGCGGCGCGGCGCGGGTGCTGCTGGCCGGTGCCGACGGCTACAGGCCGGGCACTGCCGCCTACGCGGACGAGGGCCTGCACACCCACACCGGGCGCGGTGCGGCCTACAATGCCCAGATGGCGGGGGCCATCCGCGCGGCGGGCCTGCCCGTGGAATTCATCACCCCCAGCGAGTACGAGAGGGTCTGACGATGATACGACTGCTGGTGCTGGACGTGGACGGCACGATGACCGACGGCGGCGTCTACTACGACGCCACCGGCAATGAGCTGAAGAAATTTGCCATCAAGGACGGCGCCGGGCTGGTGCTGGCGCGCACGGCGGGCATCCGCGTGATGATCTGCACCGGGCGCGAGTGCGAAGCCGTCCGCCGCCGCGCCGCAGATTTGAAAATCACCGACATCTACCAGAATGTTGGCAAAAAAGCCGCGTTCCTGCGGGATTTCATGGCTGAAAACGGCTACGCGCGGGACGATGTCGCCTACTGTGGCGACGACCTGAACGATCTGGCGGCCATGGCGCTGTGTGGCTTTGTGGCCTGCCCGGCGGATGCCGCGCCGGAGGTGCGGGCGCGTGCCGACTATATCTGCCCCCAGCGCGGCGGCGAGGGTGCCGTCCGCGGAGCGGTGGAGAAGATCCTGCGCGGGGACGGACGCTGGAACGACGCTGTGAAAAAGGCGTTTCAGGTGGAATTGTAACGCTAAACTTGCGGGCGGCTGTAGGGGTCGATGCTTGCATCGACCCGCGGGCGGATGCGGGCATCCGCCCCTACGGCCTAACGGAAGGAGATTTCATGAAAAACAAAAAACATACCCCCCTGCTGGCGGCACTGGCAACGCTTGTCGTGCTGCTGGCGGGCGTGGTGCTGATCTGGCTGGCGAAGGTCCGGCCCGATGTGGGCAAGGGCCGCAGTGAGATCGTCACCGACTTCCTGCGGGCCGAGCTTTTGCAGGATGGCCAGACCGCAACGCAGGTCTTTACCTACGACAAGGATATTTTGACGATAGGTCTTGAATTTTACCTGCCGGGTGACCAGCCCTGCGGTGCGCTGGATGTTGTGCTCTACGACGCCGACACCGGCGAGGAGCTGTCCCGCTCCGTCGGCACGATGGACTACATCGTGCCCGACCAGTACACGACCCTGGGGATGGACCCCGCCGTGACCGGGCAGGAGGGCCGCCGCTACAAGCTGGCCGTCACGCCGCACTATGCGACGGACGCGATTTTGGCCATCGGCCACAGCGACGGTGTCGCGCTCTGGAAGGAGCAGATGGCCGTGGATGACCGTGTGATCGACGGCACGATGGCGATGCAGATCACCTACCAGCGCATCGGCGGCTACCTGACGCGGTTCTTCCTGCTTGTGGGCGGGCTGGCCGCCGTGCTGGCCGCGCTGGCCGTGTGGGCGGTGCTTAGCAAAAAACTGGCACTGCACCGTCTTGTTTTTGTGCTGGTGCTCGGCTTTGGACTGCTGTACAGCTTTGTGCTGCCGCCTTATGCTGCGCCCGACGAGAAATACCACATCAACCAGAGCTTTACGCTGGCCTGCCGCTGGGCCAACGACCTGTCCCACGACGAGTGGCGGATGGGCAAGGTGCCCACGACGACGAGCTTCCGCCGCGTCGGTGACGAGGACGCCGACCTGCAAAACGAGAACACGACGGTCTTTACGTGGGAGGCGTTCACCTCCCAGCTGTTCACCACCACAGACCAGCCCTTTGACAGCCATCAGGAATATAATGAATTGCAGACCGACCAGAACCCGCTTCTGTACGTCGTCAGTGCGGCGGCAGTATTTCTGGCCTATGTGCTGCATTTTGGCTTTGCGCCCGCGCTGTTTTTGGGGCGGCTTGCAAATCTGCTGCTCTTTGCGGCGCTGGCGGCGCTGGCGGTCAAGACCGCGCCGTTCGGCAAGCGGGTCTTTACCGTGGCCGCGCTGCTGCCCATGACGCTGCACCTGGCGGCCAGCTTCAGCCGGGACGCGCCGCTGCTGGGGCTGTGCTTTGTGTTCACGGCGCTGCTGATGGACGCGGCGTTCGGCCCGAATCAGAAAAAGGCGCTCTCCCCCGCCCGGCTGACGGCGCTGCTGTTCTGCGGTGTGCTGCTGGCCCCGGGCAAGCTCGTCTATCTGCCGCTGGCGGCACTGCTGCTGCTGGTGCCCGCCGCGCGGCTGGGGCACCACGCCAGGGCGAAGAAGTGCGCCTATCTGGCCGCCTGTCTGGCGCTGGCGCTGCTGCTGAATACAGGCCTTCTGACCGATACGCTGCGCAGCGGGCAGACCGCAGTGCAGACCACGGCGGCGGAGGACGCAGACCGCACAGTCAAGGGCCGCCCCGCAGAGCCGGACGAAGCCTACGAGGCCGAGATCTGCGGCGAGAGTACGCTGGAAAACTACGTCAAGCGGCTGTATTATTACGTGGACGACAACCGCAGCCCCGCGGCCCGCGAGGTCGCATTCTGGGTGCAGGCCATGCAGGAGGGCGACGTCAGCCCGGCGGTGCTGGGGCAGAGTTTCCTCTTTTCGCCCGACAGGGCCAACAGCTACACCGACGGCCAGGCATTTTACACGATGGCCTCCTATGCGCTGCTGGGCACCGACGTGACCGACGGCAACGCGGACGCCTACCTGCCCTATTTTGCCGAGGGCGGCGCGGTGCAGGCCTACAAGCAGCTGTTCAACCTGACCAGCTGTGTCGAGAGCTTCGCCGCGCTGGGGGTGGACGTCGGCACGATGGATGACCGCATCCCGCTGGACCGCACGGTGCTGGCGCAGGAGGTCGAGGCCGCCCGCGCGACCCGCAGCACCCAGAGCACGGCGGACGAGGCCGACAAAGCCACCTACACGCCGGGCTACATCCTGCGCCATCCCGTGGACACGGTGCTGCTGTTTGTGCGCAGCGCCGTGGAAAACGGCGACCATTACATCCGCACGCTGGTGGGCGGCAGCCTGAGCTACTACACCGTTGATCTGGCCTGGGGCTGGGTCGCGGTGCTGTACCTGCTGCTGGCCTACGCGGCGCTGCCCGTGCAGGGCGCGGTGATGAAGCCCGCCGGTAAGGCGCGCGGCTGGTGCTGCGCGGCGGCGGCGCTCTGCTGCCTGCTGGCCGTGGCCGGGTGCCTTTTGTGGACACCCACCCATTACGACACGCTGTACGGCCTGCAGGGGCGGTACTTCCTGCCCGTGCTGCCGCTGCTTCTGCTGACCTGCCTGCCCCGCCGTCTGGCCGCCGTGCCCGACGAGGACACCGCCCAGACCCGCCTTGTGGCCGCGCTTGCACTGGTACAGGCGGGGATGGTCGTGAATATTATGCTGGCGATTATTGCAAGGTGACTGCTTTGCAAATAAAAAATAAGAAATAATAAATTTGGTGGACCGCGCCGCGGGACGGCGCTCAAAATTTTGTTTTCGCCTTCAGGCGAAAACACCACATTATTTATTATTTATTATCTATTATTTTGAAAAGGCCAACTATAATGGTTATCTGTTTCTTCTCAACGCAATACCTCCCCACCCCCGGCGGGGTCGAGCGGTATACCTGGAATCTGGCGCGGCGGTGTGTGGCGGCAGGGCATCGCGCCCTTGTCGTCACGGCGTCGCTGCCGGGCCTGCCCGCGCGGGAGCGTGATGCCGATGGCATCGAAATCTACCGTCTGCCGTCCTGGCCTGTCATGGGCGGGCGGTTCCCCGTGCTAAAGCCTTTTGCCGATGCAGACGACCTCTGGGCACAGGGCATCGACTTTGCGGTCATCCAGACCCGGATGTACACGCAAAGCGTCTGGGCCGCACGGCAGTGTAAGCGGCGCGGCATCCCGGCGCTGGTCATCGACCACTCCACCGGCTATATGCTGCATGGTGGGCTGGCCGGGGCGCTGGGCAAGGCGTATGAGCACGCGGCCTGCGGCAGCATCCGCCGCTGCAGGTTCCCGTTCTACGGTGTCTCCGGGGATGTCTGCCGCTGGCTGGAAACGTTCGGCATCCAGGCGGCGGGCCGACTGCCCAACGCCGTGGACCCTGCCGAGCTGGAACGGCTGGCCCACGCAGACAACGCGGTTGACTGGCGCAGGAGGCTGAACGTGCCCGCGGGCGGCAGGCTCGTCGCCTTTGTCGGGCGGCTCATCCCGGAGAAGGGGGCGCTGCGGCTGGCTCAGGCCGTGCAGGGCATTCCGGGCTGTACGCTGGCCGTGGCGGGCACCGGCCCCGAGGAGACCGCTCTGGCCGCACTGGGCGGCGGTATCCATGCGCTGGGGGCGCTGCCGCATGAGCAAATCGTCCAGCTGCTGACACAGGCGGACGCCTACTGTCTGCCCACCGAGTACGCCGAGGGCTTCCCCACGACGCTGCTCGAGGCGGCGGCCTGCCGCTGCCCCATCGTGACGACCCGCACGGCGGGCACCGACGAGCTGCTGCCCGGGGACGACTACGCGGTGTTTTTGGCAAACGCCGCGCCCGAGACCATCCGCGCAGGGCTGGAAACGCTGCTGGCGGACCCCGCTGCGGCCCGCACCCGCGCCGAAAACGCCCGCCAAAACCTTTGCAGCCACTTTACATGGCAGGCTGTCTTTGCTACAATGATGGAAGCTGTAACGTCTGCCAAAAGGAGCTAAGATGTCAAAATTACTCATCGTCATCCCCGCGCACAACGAGGAAGCCAACATCGTGCAGGTCGTCGAGGAGCTGACCCGCGGTTATCCACAGTATGATTACGTGGTCGTCAACGACGGCAGCCGCGACAAAACCGCGGCGCTTTGCCGTGCCCACGGCTATCGGCTCATTGACTTGCCGGTCAACCTGGGGCTGGCGGGCGCGTTCCAGACCGGGCTGCGCTTTGCCGCGGAGAACGGCTACGACTGCGCCATGCAGATGGACGCCGACGGTCAGCACAAGCCGGAGTATATCGCCCCGATGCTGGCCGCGCTGGAGGAGGGCAACGACATTGTCATCGGCAGCCGCTTCCTGACCGTAAAAAAGCCCAAGACGCTGCGGATGCTGGGCAGCTACATCATCAGCTGGTCCATCCGCCTGACGACGGGCCGCGCCATCTGCGACCCGACCAGCGGCATGCGGATGTTCAACCGCGCTATGGTCGAGGAGTTTGCCCAGAACCTGAACTACGGCCCCGAGCCCGACACGATCAGCTACCTGATCAAAAACGGCGCGACGGTCAAGGAGGTGCAGGTCGAAATGGGCGAACGTCTGGCGGGCCAGAGCTACCTGACCTTCTGGCGCAGCGTGCAGTATATGGTCAAAATGTCCATCTCGATTCTGTTGATCCAGTGGTTCCGCAAGCGCGACACCGAGACGCCCTACCCCGAAAGGAGCCTGTGAAATGTTCGATCAAACGCTGATTCGTGTCTGCCTGATCCTGGGCAGCTTCATCACGGCGGGGTACATCCTGCGGCGCGTGCGGCACGCAAAGGTCCAGATCGAGGATACGATCTTCTGGCTGATGTTCAGTGCGGCGCTGCTGATCCTGGCCATCTTCCCCGGCATCGCCTATTGGGCCGCAAACCTGCTGGGCTTCATGAGTCCCATCAACTTTGTCTATGTTGTCATCATCTTTTTGCTGCTGGCCAAGCAGTTCTTTATGTCCATCAAATTGAGCCAGCTCGACAGCAAGGTCCGTATCCTGACCGAGCAGGTCGCCCTGAACGAGGAAAAAGCGGAGCGGGATAAGCTGGACCTGTGAAAAAGGCTTCCCCCTTGGGGGAAGGCTTTGGGGGTGCGCAAAATTAAAATTTGTATTCCCTCCAAAACTATGCTATAATAAAGTATTGACTAAAGAGAAAGAAGGTCTCAGATATGGCTTATACCCCGAAACTGACCTATAAGGGCCGCCCGCTGGTGCGCTGCGGCAACGATATTTACTACGGCTCGATGAAGGACCCGTTCGTTGTCTACCTGCAGGTGCTCTCGACCAAGAAGGAAAACGGCGTCGACGTGGCCGACAAGGTCCACATCGTGCTGCTTTCCACCGACGAGAGCAAGTCCCTGCCAGAGCGCATTGCCCGCCAGGCCAACAAAGTCGGCCTGTACAACGCGCTGTCCTTCGGCGACATCATGCTGCAGGGCGCGCTGCAGAAAAAGTAAGAAATGGCTGAATCAAAAAACTGCCTGTCTCCGCATTTGGGAGACAGGCAGTTTTTTTTAATAGATCGGCCAGCCGTATAGAAATTGCACTGAGTAGATAACGCTTACGATAACCTGCGTTACCAGTACACCCTTTGTGAGCCGTGGGCGGCCCTGCAAAAGCAGCGCCAAGGCAACGGGCAGGCAGAACAGCCCCACTGCGTACCGCGGGGCGCTGACCAGCCAGGTGGTACCCATCGTTACGACAAAATAGGCAAGACCGAAGCCGAGCCAGTGCGCCGGAAGGCGGCGCACCGTGGCAGACAGCAGTGCCAAAATTGTCAACAGGCAGAGCACCGCAGCCAGGCATAGCGCAAGGGCGCTTTTGGGACTGCTGTCCCACCACTGCGCCATGTAGTCCAGGTGGTAGCGCACAGTATTGGTGAACAGCCCCAGCTTCTGGTTCCAGTTGTCCCATTGGTATATCTGGTACTGGTTCCACCGCCCATATACGAGGTAGTTCAGCAGAAAATAAAGGCCAAGTCCGGCAGCCGGGGACAACATAGCAAGCAAGGACGGTATCGTGGGCCGCGTACCGCGCCGCCACCGCATAAAGAGATACAGGCCGGTCAGCCCCAAAAGCAGACCGCCGGGGGCACGGCACAGACCGGCGAGCACCCCTAGCGAGGCACAGCGCCACCATTGTTCACGTTCCAGCGTCAGCACATACCGCACCGTAAGCAGCAGGAACAAGCTCTCTGTCATGGGCACTGCAAAAAACACGGACGCCGGGCTGGCCAATAGAAGCGCCAGCGACAATGCGGCTGTCTGCTCGTCCCAACGGCGGGCGATTACTGTGTAGAAGGATGCTGTGGCCGCTGCAAAGAGCGGCAACTGCACTGCAAAACCCAGCCAGAAGGCGTCGATACGGGTCACGAAGTGGAGAATGTGCAGCAGCGCAGGATACAGAGGGAAAAACACGATTTGGAGATACTGCTCCGGGAAAGCCTCCTGCGTGCCGTAGCCATAGATGGAAAGGTCAAGGTAGTGCCGAGAATCGGTATTGCCGTAAAACTGCCATTCTACCGCTTGGCGAAAATCAGCCTCGGGATAGTTTATATGGGCCGTGACGGCAAAAATCAGATGAAGGACAAGGATAAAGGCGGCCCCGGCAATGGCGGCCCAGCATCTGCTGCGCGACGAAGGCTCCGTATAGTGCGGGGCGGGCTCCGGGGAAAAGACGCGCCTTATGCACCACACGGCAGACCAGAGAAACAGCAAAGCGGCTGCCAGGGATAAGGCTGTTTTGATTGGTTCAGGCATTTGAAATTCTCCTGATTTCAGCATAAAAGGCTCGGTGCTTATCCACCGAGCCTTTTGGCATACTTTAAAAATTACTGGTCCTGCTTGTCGGTCTCCTCGGCGGAGTCGTCCTCGGTGCCTTCAAGCTCGATGTCGAAGGTCGCGCCGCAGTGCGGGCAGACCAGATCGCCCTCGGGGTCCATCAGGGTCTCCTCGTCCAGCGTGGAGATCTGGCCGCAGTTCGGGCAGGTCACCTCATACATGGTGCTGTCGTCCTCGGCGTCCTCCTCGTCATCCTCGTCCTCATCGGCGTAGATGTCGCTGACGACGTCGTCCAGATCCTGGTCGAGGGTCTCCAGCTCGTCGTACACCTGATCCAGGGCGTTGTCATGCTCGGTGACCTGGGCGGCCATCTCCTCCAGCAGGTCCATCATGGCGGCAATGACCTTGCCGTTCTTGGAGTCTGCGTCAAAATCCATACCGGTCATCAGGCCGCGGATGTAGGCGGCCTTTGCATTCAGATCCATAGCCATAGTCAAAATCCTCCCTAATGTTAAAAAATGCCGGGCGCGGCGGTACGGCCATGCCCGGCAAAGAGAACCTAATCAGTTCACGCGCTCCATATACTCGCCGGTGCGGGTATCGATGCGGATCTTGTCGCCCTCGTTGATGAACAGGGGCACGCGGATCTCGGCACCAGTCTCAACCTTAGCGGGCTTCAGGGTGTTGGTAGCGGTGTTGCCCTTGAAGCCAGGCTCAGTCTCGGTAACTTCCAGCTCGATGAAGTTGGGGATCTCAACGCTGAAAACCTTGCCCTTGTAGGACAGCAGTTTGCAGATTTCGTTTTCTTTGCAGAACTTGAAGTTTTCCGGCACATCGGCAGCGGCAACGGGGATCTGCTCATAGGTTTCATTATCCATGAAGTAGTACAGGTCGCCATCCTCGTAAGAGTAGGTAACCTCACGGCGCTCAATGAAAGCCTGGGGGAACTTAGCGGTCGGGTTGTAGCTGGTTTCAACAACGGAACCGGTAATCACATTCTTGGTCTTAGTGCGCACAAAAGCAGCGCCCTTGCCGGGCTTAACATGCTGGAACTCAACGACCTGAAGGACCTGGCCGTCCTGCTCAAAAGTTACACCGTTACGAAATTCGCCTGCAGAGATCATATAGGAACTCCTCCATAATTTTAGAATCGGGCCTGTTTGAAAAAGCGGCCCCGCCGCCCATCAAGCAATGCCATTGCATTGTCATACCTGTAAGTATTTTACCCGAAAAGCGCCAGTATTGCAAGAGGTTAGCGGGATTTTCGGGTGATATTTTGGTTTTTTTCGGCTTTTGTTGGCTGTTTTTGGGCTTTCTCAGCCTTGTTCATACAGTTTTTTCAGCGCCGCCGCATCCTCGGCCTGGGTTCCGGCGGATTCACAGATAATGGTGGGCGCCAGGCCACGGGTTTTCAGCAGCTGCATCAGCGGGGCAGGCGGCGGGCCAAACTCGGTATCCGCAAAAGTCAGGTGGCATTTTTCCCCACCCTTGGTGTAGGCAATGCGGGAAAAATGCGCGTGGAACTTTTTGGCCCGCTCCCCCGGCAAGGCTGCGGCAATGGCATCCAGGATGGCGGCGTAATCTGCCGGGGCGGTCTCATCGTTCAGCTCGGTGCCCTGGCTGCGGGCATACAGGTGACCAAAATCCACGCAGGGAATCATGCGTTCATCCACACTGCAAAGGGCCAGCACTTCATCCAGCGTGCCCAGCTGGTTCACCTTGCCCATCGTTTCAGGGCAAAGGATACAGTCGCCATAACCGGCTTCATCCACGGCCTGAACGGCGCGGCGCATGGTGTCCAGCGCCTTTTCCAGTGCGGCTTCCCGGCTCTGCTTGCCGCAGCTGCCCGCGTGGAAGATGACCCTGCGGCCGCCCAGTGCCTTGACCAGTGCGCAGCTTTGCAGCAGGTAGTTCACGCTGTTCAGCCGCTTGTCCTCCTCCAGGCTGCTCATGCTGATGTAGTACGGCGCATGGACCGAGAAAGTGATGCCTTTTGCATCAAACGCTTCTTTTAAGGCGGCGGCTTTATCCAGCCCCAGGCGTACACCGCGCCCACACTGGTATTCAGCCCAAAGGAAGCCGTATACTCCGCCATGGCCTGCGGGTCAAAGCTGCGGACACGGTAGCTGTCCGAAAGCCCAGCCGTGCCAAAGCGCGGTGCTTCACTCATACAGGCGGCCCCCTTTTTGGTAATACCGGTCCAGCCAGTAGGGTTCAAACCTGCGCTTGAACTGCACACCGCACTGGTGGTCGACCCCACGCGGCATGGTATACAGGCAGGGGATGCCGTACAGCCCCGCGGCAAGGCGGTCCGTAAAGATCTGGTCGCCCACCATGGCCATCTGATTTTTGCGAACGCCAAGGCGGCGGCGGGCAACGGCCAGGCCGACCGGCAGCGGCTTGCAGGCCAGCGGCACCCAAGCCAGGCCCACACGGTCCGCAAAGGGGCGCACGCGGGCGGCGGTATTGTTGGAAACAATCGTCAACCGCACACCCGCGGCACGCATAGTATTCAGCCATTGCTGCACGGTGGCATCCAGCTGCTGGCTGCCATCCCCCGTCAAGGTATTATCCACATCCAGCACCAGGGCGGTGATACCGTGCTGGCGCAGGAACTCCGGCGTGATGGCCTCAATGGCACGGAAAATATATTCAGGGGTAAGAAGCATAGACAAACTACCTTATTATAAGCGCGGGGCAGCGGGCAAGCGCCACCCCGGTTTTTAGATATCCCGGTTTTTAGATATAAAGAAAGAACAGGCCCGCATCTCTGCGAACCTGTTCTGCCGTTCCTTTGGGTAAACACGGTTATCGAAAACGGCGGCATAGCCGCTGCGATGGCTCCGGATTACTTAAACTTGCGCTTGCGGGCGGCTTCGGACTTCTTCTTGCGACGCACAGACGGCTTCTCATAAGCCTCGCGCTTGCGCACCTCAGCAAGAACACCGCTGCGGGCAGTGCTGCGCTTGAAACGGCGCAGGGCGCTCTCAAGGGATTCGCCCTCTTTGACACGGATCTCCGACATCTTTTTCCCTCCCTTGGTCTGAGACAGGAGTTTGCCGGTCAATCAAAATTACAATCAACCAGTAACTGAAATTATACTATACTTTATAGGCTCCTGTCAACCACGATTTTACACGTTCTGGCCCACTTTTTGAAATTTCATAAAAAGTTCAGTTTTTTGCCCTCATACACGGGGTCTGGGCAATAGTTTATACAAAATAATAAATAATAATGAATAAAGAATAATGCTGGTGCGCCGCCCGCAGCGGCGC
>OHXB01000224.1_pt1 | contig 13274 bp, 10 predicted proteins | sample 1579811 | NCBI WGS metagenome assembly OHXB01 (sample SAMEA3882533, study PRJEB24775) | human gut metagenome | biome: human-associated habitat; feature: intestine environment; material: feces | place: Netherlands | collected 2009/2010 | reverse complement strand
TCAGAAACTGGTGCGCTTTCTTGTCAAGGAACACTTCATAAGCAGGATTGTTGCCATCCAGCCGCAGATGTTCCGGCAGATAAAAAGCCGCTTTGAGGATGCCATCCTGAACGACGCAGTTCATATATGGATAGTAGGTCCGTTCAACATAGCGATAGCCATAGGGGCCTTCATGCTGTTTCGGCTCATCCGCTATTGCTGCCTGTTTCATCTCCGGCGTTGCCGTCAATTTCGGCATTGCCAGAAGTGCAGATTTCTTCAATTTAGTTCACCATCCTTTTTTCAAGCTCCACTCCATACCAAATTCCTGGTTGGAGCGTTTTCCCGTCAATCTCCGCCACCACGATCTGCTGGATGCCGCCGGTAGTGCCGTCCTCTTTTGCAAAAGCAAGTACATCGCCGTTCCGAGTCCCTTTTGCAATAGGGTCGGCGCCGCGCACCGCTGCATAGCCATTCCACGCTTCAGCTTTGTCCACCTTTATATTGCTGTTCCACTTCCGCTTCGGGTGGTCTGCCATAAAAGCAAGGCCATGGAGGAAGAGTTCTTTTTTTGTCAGCCGTTTCAAAATTGTCAACTCTGTACAGGAAATTTTGGAATCGACACCATCTTCGTCAATGTCTCCGCCAGCATCGACAATATAGTATTCTGCGTGGTTTATATCTCCGTAATAGCGCAAGCAATCCAGCGGGTCCTCAGCACAATGAAAGCCATTATGAGCGCAGTTGGCCTTTTCCGTTACATTGAGTCCCATCCTGAACTGGTAACCTCTGCAAATCAGGCCGGGAAGAAATCCTTTATATGCAATCATGCTGCACCCCCCTTAACCTGCCTTTGTCATGCCGAGATCCAGCAGCGATAGTTGACCATCGTTGGCAGGCTTTTCCTTCTGCACAGGCTTCGGTTTGGCTTCTGCCTTTTTCTTTTCCTTCTGCTTCTTTTTGGTGGTTCTGGCGAAATCTTTTCCATAGTAGGGGTTCGGTACAAACTTTTCTTCTTCCTTATGATCCTCTTTGGCGTCTGGGTCGCGGAAATAATCCTCTGCCCACTGGTAGCACAAATCGTCCGGAACATCACAGCCATACCCTTGGCTGCCCGGACCTGGCTGAATGCCGCTTGCTTTGAGTTCATCCTGAATGTAGTCCCACGCCTTGCGGCTGATGTACTGGAAACAGTGGATCATTGACTTGCGCGGGTGCATGGTGAGGCGTGCGAAAGCAATATCCTCCAGGCACTTGGTCTGGATAAATTCTGCCACACACTCTTTCATGTTGCGCCGGGTCAGTTTTTCTGTATCTGCGTTGACCCGCTGCATGGAGGCGTTCACCACCTCGTCGTCGCTCATCGCGGCCAGACGCTCCAGCTGCTCCTGCTCGGCCTTTTTCTTTTCAGCCTGCCGGGCTTCCCATTCTGCTTTACGCTTGGCTTCAGCCGCCTCATGCTCGGCACGGCGTTTTTCCTCGTCCGCATCGGTGGTTGCATCGGCCTTGGCGGGTGCCTCCTGCTCTTTACCGGCATCCTCCCCATCCGTGTCCGCTGCCTCGGAAGCATCGTCTCCGTTCATTTCCGCCAATTCCTCGGCCCCATCGTCTGCATCAAATGCGGGCGATGACGGCGTTTCCACGGTAGGGGAAGCCGCTGAATGGCTGGCCGACGGCACCGGCAGCTCGTCAAAAGTTTCCTCATCCTCAAAGGCGTTTCCTGCCGATACCTGTTCTGCGGGAAGTCCGAGCTCCTCCTGCTTGTTCAGCGCCATTTCTGAAAAATATCCCATAGTGATCTCCTTTCCGTCGTTTCATAAAAAGGCACGGAACAGGCCAATGCCCATCCCATGCCTTTGCCACATTGTTTTACAGCACATAAACCAATGTACTGTAACCGTCAAAGCAGTAACACACCACATTCGGATATTGCTTTGACCATTCCTTGATTTGATCCTGTATTGCTTGAGCCGCCCTGCGCGCTGAACCGTTCCACGGCGGCGGAACCGTCACCGTGAAAAAGCCTTTTTCTGTACGGGGCCGCACATCAGCGTCCAGATGGACGCATTGCTCCAGGAGTGCCAAAAGCTGGCTCTCCTTTGTCTCACTCACGACAACCATCAAAACCTCTCTTGTGTCTTTTCTGGAATTTCCTTCTTTGCGAGCATAGGGGAAAACTTTACTTGTCTAAACTGGTCTTGTCCGCTTACATAATAATACGCCCGCTTGGCACCGTGATTCAGTTCCACTACATCGGAAACCGCCATTGGCCGCCCGCGGCAGCCTTCAGGCAGCCGCTCCCGGCAGTCGGCAAACAGGCGCTTCAAAAGTGTGTCATCCGATTCCTCCGCTGGGCAGTAGATTTCTCCACTTCCTGCCACATAGTACATCGCCGCAGGCGGCTGTTCATAACCAGCCGCTTTTAACGCTGTAATATCCTTGAAAGCAAATGGGATCGCGTTCTCTTCGTCCAGTTGAAGTTGATAAAGTACAAACCTTTGTTTTCGCCGCTGTGGCTCCAACAGGGCGGCAAGAGCGTCCCGGCCGCCGCACAGGAAGGTTTTATGTTCCTCCCCTGTCAGCCCCAGATACTCTGTCAGTCCGATGTCTTGCTCGGCCCGGTGCTGCCACTGTTCCACGCAGTCCTCAATGTGGGCCAGCTTGCACAGCCCGCGCAGATACTGCTCTTTGAAACTCAACTTTTCAATTTCCTTTTGCCGCTGACTGCCCTGGCGCAAAGCCAGCTGCCAGTCATCAAACCCTTTATAATTGGGATTCCAAGTCAACCGCCGGCAATTCATGCCGTGCTTTTGCGCCATTAAGTAAATTTTGGATGCCCCGGCCATGGTCATTTTGTTGTTGTACTTGTCCATGTCATGGGCTTCGATAATCTCCTCTGTACCACTCTGCGCCAGCAACGCGAACATAGCGTCCAACGGACTGGTGTTATTGGCGCCGGCAATCGCGGCGAAAGTGCGCCCGGTCAGGCAATGGGAGATGTCTGCTTTCAAAAGACCTTCAATCACATAAACGACACGGGCAGATGGATTTCCTGCCAGATGTACCGGGCTGCCCGATCCTGTCCCGCCCTTTTTTGAGGAAGACGAAAACCAGATATATTTTGCTCCCGGCTTTTCCGGCGGATCATCCTTGTTTTTCAGCGGTATATCCAGTTTGATCTGGAATCCCTGCAACATGCCGTCAAAGCCGATGGCAGGGATCAGGATGCCGGCTGTCTTTTGATAAAAAGCCATAGTCCAATGTCCACCGTTATCCTGGTAAAAGCCCGGCACTCCCTGCACCTTGCAGCCCTGCTTGATCAGCCGTTCTGTAATAGACCGGCATAGAAAAGGCGGTGGGGTGCTCTTAAATCCCAGTGCGTCAATCTGTTCATCAGACAGCCCGCGTTTAGGGGAGCGCAGATGTTCCCGATGTGCCGGCCGCAGCGTAAGTTGAGCAAGCAGCAGGGATAGCGTCTGGTGGATCTCCGCTGGACTGGCCTTATTCGACTGTGGTACTGTTTTTCGCTCGGAAGAAGAATGGCCGGCAGGGGCAGCCCAGGCCCCTGAAGTTGAAGGGCTTGGGCTGGCCGGCCGCTGTTGGGCTTCATTCCCGGAGCGTGCGTGTTCCTCTTGGATATTGTCACACAGAGCTTCTGCAATCTCCCAGTAGGCATCGGATGTAGTCGTATGGTTAAGTTCAGCATACAGCGCCAGCATTCCGCCATGTGCATCGCAGTAGTTGCACCGCCAGACATTCTTGACGAAATTGACATTCATCCGTCCCCGGCGGTCACCGCAGAACGGGCAGTCCACATAGACGCTGTTCGCCTGTTGACGCCTGATGCGTAGGTTTAATAGATTGACAACTTCCATGATGCCGAAAGGAAATTCATCCGGGTATGAGCCCATTTGTCATTCCTCCCTTCATACCCGAGCCAGGGCTTCGCATCAACCAGCCTTTTGAAGTGAATTGAGGACCAGTTGGGCAGCAGCCCGAACGATGTTGTCCTTGCTTTTGTTGCCCGGAGTCAAATAGAAACGCAGATTGACAGGCCGCTTCTTCGCCACCTCTGCGATAGTCAGCCCCCGGCATACGCCGCTGTCCACAACGACCTCCTGTGCCTGTTCCAGCGTCATCACCTTCAGAATATCCTCTACTGGCATATCCGGGGTGTATGCAGGGGCCTCTTGTACGACTTTGGCTTCGGGGACCTCCTGTGCCTCCTTGGCGACTGTCAGATCCTCCGCAGGGCGCTGAACTGGCAGTTCTTCCGCAGGGAGATGAATTGGCAATTCCTCCGCTGTCTTGCTGTTTTCCGGCTGCTCTGTCGTTGGCGCGGAATCCGCTGGCAGCGTATCCGTGTTTGTAGTAGGGCTTACCGGCAAACTCTGCTCATGGGCCGGAGTTGCTGCAGGCTGAATCTTCGTTCTTGCTGTTTCTGCGTTTTCAGATGCCCTCTGTGGCGTTTGTGTGCCCCCGGAAACGGAATTACCCTCGGAAAGAACAGCGGCCTTCTGCGAGGCGCTGGAGGGCTCCTGCGGCAACACAGTGCTCACAGGCGGAGTAATGGCAGAGGGCTGCGTTTTACTCACAGGCGCCGCTTTCTGTACGGAAGCGGCATGAGTGTCGGCGCTCACAAGCTGGATGCCAAATCCAGCGTCCGAAAGGGCCTGGCTCAACGCCTCATTTTGAGCTGCCTTCACAAAGTCCCTGCTATCCTGCATGGTCTGCTGGGCAACGCTCACGCTGAACGGCTCCGCGTCACTGCGGTCCAGAAATACCTTGGCCTCGAAAATCGCCATCTGCTCTGTGATCCTCATGGCCGTCAGACGCATACGCCCGTTGGGGTGTGCCATTCGGAACCAGAGTTTCTGATAGGGTAAGTCCAATTTCATGGAGTCCCCGGCACGCCGGAGGAACTTCAGCGGATCAAACCCCGGTACCTTGTTCAGTTCCGCAGCGGCAGGAACGGCCTCGTACATCGTTTTTGCATTATTGTTGTTGTCACTCATCTTCATAAACTCCTTCCTGTATAATAAATAGGGGACGCCGGGCATTTTTCTGCACCTTGCGTCACATTTTTAGCCTGCGTGCTTCAATTCTTTTTCCAAGTCCGCCGGAACGGGAATACCGGCCCGCCGGGCGTACGCCTTATAGTACAGGTGGATGCGCTCACCCAGAAGCGTGTTGCGTTTGCCGATCTCGTTGCGATGGATTGCCATGAACAGTACCTGCTTTTGACCGATGAGCACCACACGCTTTTTTGCGCGGGTAATGCCAGTGTAGAGCAGATTTCGATAGAGCATGACAGTATGTGCCTTTAAGAGCGGCATAATGACCGTATCGTACTCGCTGCCCATTGCTTTATGAATCGTGGTGGCATAGGCGAGGTCCAGATTGACCATATCCTCTATGCCGTACTCCAACTCACGGCCCACACCGAAGTCAAGTCCAACGCGAGTTCCATCTTCATCATTTTTGATATAGCGGATGAATCCCAGGTCGCCATTGGATACCTTGGCAGTGTTTTTGGTCTGCATGATCCGGTCATTGACCCTGAATACCTTGACACCGATTTTGATTTCTTCCTCGGCGGAACGGAACGGGTTAACCACTTCGCGGATCGCTTCGTTGAGCTGTTCCGCAGAGGCCGCGCCATCCGAGCGGAAAGGCGACAGGATCTGCACCCGGTCAATCCCACTTTCCTCGATCTCCCGGCAGTAGCGGGCAACAATTCGTTCAGCGGCTTCCGCCTGATTGTTGCTTGCCATGAAAACGAAATCCTGGCCGTAGTACAGCTTGGTGTTGCCTTCGTTAATGAATTTGGCGTTGTAGGCGATCAGGCTGTCCTTGGACTGACGGAAAATCTGATCCAGCACCGTCACGGTGATAAGGCCGCAGTCAATCAGTTCGCGGAACACATTCCCGGCGCCTACACTGGGAAGCTGATCCGGGTCTCCGACAAGAATGACCCGTGCTCCACCTTTGATGCGTGAGAAAAATTTATTTGCCAGCCACATGTCCACCATGGAAAACTCGTCCACAATGATCAAATCGGCCGAAAGCGGCTCTTGGGTGTTGTTGCGTTTTATTTCATCTTCCTCGCTGGCGAGCCCCAAAATGCTGTGCAGCGTTTTGGCCTTATCAACCCCGGTGCTTTCCGCCATACGCCGGCTGGCTCGGCCTGTCGGCGCCATCAAGGCGATCTCTCCCTGGGGATGCAGGCGGCGGTAGACCTCCAAAATTGTTTTCAGCACGGTTGTCTTGCCGGTGCCCGGGGAGCCTGTGATGATGGAAAGATTGTGGCGATAGGTTGCATACACAGCCGCTTCCTGTTTTGAGGACAGCGCCAATCCAATTTCTCGTTTGACCTGCTCCAAAATTTGTTCGATCTTCTCCGGAGCAGGAGGCTCCACCACACGCATCGCAATCCGGCGGGCGGTTTCATCCTCTTGTGCAAACACACGGGGAAGATAAATGTCTCCTTTGACGGATACGACCTCTCCATGCAGGATCATATCTTCGAGGACATCGCTGACCTCTTGTGCATGGAGCCGAAGCGAAGGAATAGGGATTTTAGCGTTGAGTAATTGGAGCGCCTCTTTTTGCAAAGCCTCACTGGTCAAAAACAAATGTCCGTTTTTCCCCTTGCTATCCTCCAACGCCCAGAACAAGGCGCCTTTGATTCGCATAGGGGCGCGCAGGTCGCCTCCGTTTTTCTGAACGATGGCATCCACCCTTAAAAAGCCAAAACCGGATATTTGGCAAAGCTCAAACGGACTCTTTTTCAAAATGTCCACGCTGGCCGGGCCGAAAAACTGATAAATCTTCTGCGCTGTTTTCGGTGTAATCTTGAACGGGGAGAGCAGCGTCATCAGGTCTTGCAACATCCGGCTCTCTGCATATGAGGTCTTGATGGCCTCCAGCTTGTTCTCCGTGATGCCCTTGATCTCCAGCAGCCGCTCCGGGCGATTTTGCAGAATGTCCAGTGTCTCCACGCCGAAGCGTGATACGATCTGTTTGGCGAGCGCCGGCCCAATGCCTTTGATAAGGCCAGAGGCCAGATAGCCTTCCACTCCACTCTTGGTTTGAGGGACAATTTCATGCCACTGCTCCACCTGAAGCTGCATCCCATACTTTCCTTTTTTCCATTCGCCATCCAGTTCCAGTTCTACCGCATCTGTGCGGGGCAGTTCGTAGCCGGTTGCCACAAACCGAATCAGATGATCCTTGCGTCGGCGGATAGACCTGGCTTCTTCGGGTACATCCTTCTCCGCGGTTTTTACACTGATGATGCAGAACTTATTTGCAGGATTATAGTAAATTGTCCCATCATAAGTTCCTCTATGGATCAAATCATTTTCCTCCTTTCTCATGCCGTCTTGGTATCAATTTTCACACTGAACCTTCGGGATTCTGAAACGGTTACATACTGCTCGTAAATATCAGGGTGGTCCAGCTTCAGCCGTATCAGATTGTCTTTGTCAATGCCGGGCGTTCTCACTGGATTGTAGGTGACAATATAGTTCACCCCATCCTGTTGGCAAACGGCCTTGCAGCTCTTGCCCATTTCCGCAACCAGCGCCGCCTTCAGCCGCTTCATATCCGCCTCGATCTCTTTGCTGCCTGCTTCCGTGAGTTTCTTCTGCTCTTGGAGCTGGAGATAGCGCATCAATTTGGCTGTCAGGCTCAAATCAAGCGTTACAACGGGGGCATCCTGATCCGCGGAGCCCGTATGCCGGCGCACGCTTTCAAGCACCAGATCACCATCTTCGGTATAAGGCGGCGGCGTCCTGGTAAGAACATGGTTTTCCCAGAAATACTGCTCCAGGAAAATCATCTCCTCCTCATAGGACTCATCCCGCCGGATTTCACGAATAATGGTTTCTTCCTCGTTGTTGCCATACAGGCAGCAGAAGAAGCAGCGATCCACATTCATGACAGCCATATAGTGCCGCCCTTGGGTTTCATAATAGACGGGAACAGTTTCTTCACCGTTTAGCCACCAGTTATCCCTTGCGTTATAATTTGTCGTTTTAATCTCCAGAATTGCGGTACTGCCATCCGGCAATTCCACAAAATAGTCCACATCGGCCAGCATCCACGAATACTGTGGGTGCTGGAACATTTTTTTGATCTGATAGACCTTGTACCCTGTGCGGTGTTGGAATATCTTCGCCACCAACGGCTCCAACAGGTGCCCCATTTCCAGAGCAACCCAGTTGTCCTCATTATCTTCGACCGCTACAATATTCAACTTGTCAAAGTAGAGGTCTCTTGCCGTCCGCCAGGGTGAAATTCCCAGCAGAGCCGCCACATCACTGCCGCCAATCCCTTTCCGGCGGTATGCAAGCCATTCCTCTTCGGACAGGCCCGCCGTTTCCACCAAAATTTGGGGTTGACTTCGCTTTTCGGCGGCTACATTGCTCGCCGGCATCTTTAGCACCCCCTCCGTGTTCGGCGGGGAATAGCGTGTACTCGAATCATTGGACTATGGACTTGGCTGGATTTGGGCACCTTCTGATGCTGCCAGTTCTCCAAAGGCCATTTCCTTTTTGCCATAGGCTCCTGCCTTCGCTTTTTTACATTCATGCGTGTTACCTGCCTTTCTGTAGTTTGATATATCCTCAAAGCCGTTTCCGGCATTTGGGCGACAAAAAAGCGAGCATGACAAAGGGCAAAACGCCTGTTGTCCATAGTTGCCTATGAACCAATGTCATCCTCGCTGATGGGGAAACCCCGAAAAATAAAAAAAGCCAGTAATATACTGGCCCGAATGGGCGCAGCAATACTACTGGCACAAATACAATCTTAACTGCGTGTGCAATGCAGGGCTTTGAGCCTTGCCGTACAGATACAAGATCTGTATCCCACATGGGGAACGCACAAAAATCAATTACAAGTACAGGATAGCACAATATATTGATTTAGTCAAGAATGAATATCTATATTTGGTGTTTCGGGCGCGTGCTTTTACTTTCTCAAAAGTTTTTGAGAAAGCATGTAATGTGTGCAGAAATTCCTGCACCATTTTCCTATTTATAGGGCGTACAGATATAGCAGGATGTTCCATGCTGATCTGTACGCCTTTGTACTTTGAAAAAAGAATAACTCTGTTTCAGGGGTTATACAGGGAGCGCGGATAGTGTGCGGAGACTTTGTGTGCTCACCCACGGTTGAAATACTGCATAGCAGGCCCTGGCAATACGCGGCGGAAAGCCCCGGCGCAGGAAGTGACCTGGGACAGCTTACTTAAATATTTGGAATCGAACGCCTTGTTTTTTACTTTTTTGTTGATGTGGCGGCAGAGAAAGCGTATATGATATATGTAGGGAATCGTAGGCTTCTTTGTCGGCCACACAGAAAGGAGGCTATTCGTGGCTGATAAACAATTTCTTGAAAACACAGATCGGAATAATGCAGAAAAACGGAGCTATTCCGTTTCAGAGGCTGCTGAGATCCTGGGCGTCAGCAAACGCTCCATTTATAACCTGTGCGCCAGCGGAGCATTCAAATCTGTACGCATAGGGACTAAATTGAGGATTTCCAGAAAGTCCTTTGACGAATGGCTTGATGGTTCCGATTGATTTGGAAGGGAGCCTACAACTATGGCATCAATACAGAAACGCGGTAAGAAATATGCTGTTGTCTACACCTATGATGACTCAAAAGGTGAGAAGAAACAGAAGTGGGAAACTTTTATAACCAAAAAAGAGGCGTTGAAGCGGAAAGCCGCGGTGGAAAATGAGATCAATAACGGCACTTTTATTCCGCCCAGTGAACTGACCGTAAAAGATTTTCTGCGAGACTTTGTAGAACTATATGGAACCAAAAGATGGGGACTGTCTGTTTATGCTTCTAATAATGGCTTAATCAGCAATTACATTAACCCGTTGATTGGGGACGAAATTGTGCAGGACATCAATCGCAGGTCAGTGGACCAATTCATCCAGAAGCTGCAGAAAACGCCTCCAATCGAAACTCCATACAGACATGCACGGACAGACTTTGTTACGCCATGCACCATTGAAAAGATTATTAAGCTGATGCGCTGTGCATTTCATCAGGCTGTCCGCTGGGACATTATTGGTAAAAATCCGTTCGAGGATGCAATCTTGCCCAAGCGGGAGAAAAAGGTCAGAGCCATCTGGACTGCCGATATTATTCGAGATGCTCTCAACCACTGCTCGGATGGAAAGCTGTATGTCGCAATCAACCTGGCCTTTGCCTGCTCCATGCGGATGGGCGAAATCACCGGCCTTACATGGGACTGTGTTCATATATCAGATGAAGAAATCGCTCGGGATGATGCCTTCGTCTGGATTGAAAAAGAGCTGGCCCGTGTTGACCAGAAGGCTATCAACGCAGTTGGCGAAAAGGACATCCTCTTTGTATTCCCGCGCTTGATGGGCGGGAAGTCTTCTACGCGGCTCGTTTTGAAAAAGCCTAAAACAGAAAGCAGCATTCGTAAGGTTTGGATTCCGCGAACTCTTGCCTTTATCTTGCGGGAATGGAAAGAGAAGCAGGACAAGCTCAAGGAGTTTATGGGCGATGACTATATCGACTACAATCTGGTTTTGGCGCAGGAAACGGGCCGCCCCTGTGAAGATCGGATTATTGGAAATCAGTTTGAACGATTGAAAAAATCCGCTGGTCTTCCAAATGTTGTTTTTCATTCTCTCCGTCACTCCAGCACAACTTATAAGCTGAAAATCAATAAGGGAGATGTTAAGGCAACGCAGGGTGATACCGGTCATGCACAAAGCGACATGGTTACCCAAGTTTACGCACACATCTTGGATGAGGATCGGAAGGTCAACGCCCAGAAATTCGAAATGGCCTTTTATGCGAACGCGGATTTGCGTGGCGTTGAGCAAAGGCTTCGCGCAGAAAGCGCCGTTGCTGAACCTGACTCTGAAATTCTGCTGAAGCAGTTGGAGGCTAAACCCGAACTCATGGATGCCTTCACGAAAAAGTTTGTTGAGCAGTATGGAGAACAGATTATGAATCAGTTAGCAAAAAAACTGATTGGTGCATAAATACACAGGAAAGCATGAGACGACATAAAACGCTGCGGCAGTGCTCATTAGCAAAATGAGCAGTTTTTTCAAGTTTGGCATAAAAATCGTTCGAGTCCTGTGATGGAAATTTGAGCAGATGGGAGTAAGAAGTCTCCACTCTAACCAATGATAAAAAGGAAATCTGTTCTAATCCTCGTAGCGAAAAAAGATAAGGAAAATGCCGCAACCTCTTGCGGTTACGGCATTTATGGCGTCCCCGGGCAGATTTGAACTGCCGGCCCCACGCTTAGGAGGCGTGTGCTCTATCCAACTGAGCTACGGAGACATATTCGATTTTTCATGGTCAAGGATGGAGCGATCCGCCTCCCAGGACTTTGATGACCTGATTATTAGGAGGCTCGCGCTCTATCCAACTGAGCTACAGACGCGTATGATAAAAATATTTTACCCTTTTGGCGGTGGATTTGTCAATGCCTGATTTGTCGAGAGCGGGGTGGAGAAAAGCGCTTGTATTCACCGCCGCCGTCCGTTATAATGGGACGCAAGAGCGGCTCTGACCGCAGACGGCGGACAGAGCCAGTGAGAAATATGGAGAAAAGGACGGTAAACCTATGGACGGAAAGACGATCCTCCCGCGCAGCGAGGTGCCCGAGGAGTTCACTTGGAATTTAAGCGACATATTTGCGAGCGATGATAAGTGGAACGAGGAGCTCGAAGAGCTGCCGCCCCGCTATGAGGAGTACAAGGCCGCCTTGGCCAACAAATAACGAACTGATTTATCTGTACAAAATGGGGCGGGCCCTGCCCGCCCCTGACATAGGAGGATCACTATGGGACTTATCAGAGCTGCAATGGGTGCTGCTGGCGGCGTTATGGCCGACCAGTGGAAGGAATACTTTTATTGTGAAGCCATGCCAGCTGACCTGTTGGCTACCCGCGGCTGGAAACGCCAGAGCGGACGCAGCGCCAACACAAAGGGCAGCGACAACATCATTACAAACGGCTCCATTGTGGCCGTTGCCGACGGTCAGTGCGCCATGATCGTGGAGCAGGGCAAGGTCGTGGATATCTGCGCCGAGCCGGGTGAGTACACCTACGATACCGGCAGCGCGCCGACGCTGTTCAGCGGCGATTTGTCCGAGTCCATCGGCGCAGTGTTCCAGAGCATCGGCAAGCGCTTTACCTTCGGCGGCGAGGCCCCGATGGATCAGCGCATCTATTACTTCAACACCAAGGAGCTGGTGGGCAACAAATACGGCACGCCCAGCCCGGTGCCCTTCCGCGTGGTGGATCAGCGCGCCGGCATCGACATCGACATTGCCATCCGCTGCTTCGGCGAGTACAGCTACCGCATCACCAACCCCATTTTGTTCTACACCAATGTCTGCGGCAATGTGGAGGAAGGCTACACCCGCGATGAAATCGACGGGCAGCTGAAATCCGAGCTGATGACCGCCCTGCAGCCCGCCTTTGCCAAGATCAGCGATATGGGCATCCGCTATTCCGCACTGCCTGGCCACACGATGGAGCTTGCCGAGGCCCTCAACGATGTGCTGAGCGCCAAGTGGGGCAAGCTGCGCGGCATCGAGATCGTATCCTTCGGCGTTTCCAGCGTGAAGGCCAGCGAGGAAGACGAGCAGATGCTCAAGGAAATGCAGCGCAACGCAGCCTTTATGGACCCGACCCGCGCCGCTGCGCATCTTGTCGGCGCACAGGCCAGCGCCATGCAGACCGCAGCCGGCAATCAGGGCGCAGGCCCCGCCATGGCCTTTATGGGCATGAATATGGCCGGTGCGGCGGGCGGTATGAACGCCCAGAACCTGTACCAGATGGGTGCCCAGCAGCAGGCCGCCGCACAGCCCGCCCCGGCCCCGGCAGCCGCTCCCGCAGGCTGGACCTGCAGCTGCGGCCAGACCGGCAACACCGGCATCATCGAGTCCCAGTACGGCTACCATGTCATGTACTTCGTGGGCAAGAGCGATACCACCTACCGCGACTACCAGATCGAAACCGAGCTGCGCAACACCGACACGCAGGAATGGTATGACGCCACGGTGGAGGCTATGCCCATGACCGACGGCGACACCAAGTATATCCGCAAGGATCTGGTCATCAGCGCCAGCTAAGCATTCCAAGTAAAAACCACAGCCCCGGCTTCGCTGATGCAAAGCCGGGGCTTCCTTCATGGAAATTTAAGAGGATCCGGTCGTTTTTCCTCATTGACAAATATCTCAGGCAGTCGTAGAATGGTTGCAAACTTCTTACAGGAGG
>OHXB01000219.1_pt1 | contig 13606 bp, 12 predicted proteins | sample 1579811 | NCBI WGS metagenome assembly OHXB01 (sample SAMEA3882533, study PRJEB24775) | human gut metagenome | biome: human-associated habitat; feature: intestine environment; material: feces | place: Netherlands | collected 2009/2010 | reverse complement strand
CCACCAGCCTGACCGTACCCATTCAGGGCAGCGCTGGCCTGCAGGTCATTTTCGGCACGGCGCCCATTCACCTGGCGAAAGACCCCGCGGCGGCGGTCAACACCCCCAAGCTGGTTTACAGCTACAAGGAGGCTGTGGAGGCCGTCGGCTATTCGGACGATTTCGAGAACTTCACCCTTTGCCAGAGCATTAGCGCCTGTTTCCAGGTTTTCAACGTTGCGCCCATTATCCTGGTGAATGTGCTGGATCCCAATAAGGCGGCCCACGTCACGCAGAACCAGGCGGAAAGCTGCGACGTTGTGGACGGCGTGGTGCTGTATGACAAGAAATATGTGCTGCTGAACACCCTGGCCGTGAAGAACGGCAGCGCCACCCTGGTGGCCGGCAGCGACTACGAGGCGGCACATGAGGACGACGGCAGCGTGGCCATTACGCTGCTTTCCACGGCGGCCAAGGAGGCCAGCAGCCTGACCGTGAGCAGCACCAGCCTGAAACCCTCCGGCGTGACCGCTGCCGACATTGTGGGCGGCGTGGACGCCTCCACCGGCAAGGAAACCGGCCTGGAACTGATCCGCCAGATTTACCCCACCCTGGGCATGGTGCCCGGCCTGATCCTGGCACCCGGCTGGAGCCACACCCCCACCGTAGCGGCAGCCCTCCAGGCCAAGACCGAGAACATCAACGGCAATTTTAATTGCAGTTGCCTTTTGGACATTTCCGCGGACAGCGACGGCGCGGTGGTTTACACCAGCGTAAAGGGCGCCAAGGAAGCCATGGGCGCCAGTTCCGCCCATGCGGCGGCCCTGTGGCCCATGGTGGCCGTGGGCGAGAAGAAATATTATTTCTCCGCCATGTTCGCCGCCCTGACGGCCTACACGGACGCCAACAACGCAGACGTGCCCTACGAAAGCCCGTCCAATAAGGACCTGCGGATCACCGCCACGGTTCTGAAAGACGGCACCACGGTGGCGCTGGATCAGCAGCAGGCCAACGACGTGCTGAACGCAAACGGCGTCATTACCGCGATCAACGCCAACGGGTTCAAATCCTGGGGCAACAACACCGCGGCCTATCCCTCCACCACGGATCCGAAAGATCGCTGGTGGGCTGTGCGCCGGTTCTTTGACTGGGACGGAAATAATTTCATTCAGACTTATTTCCAGAAAGTTGACAAGCCGGGCAATAAGCGCCTGATCCAGTCTATTGTGGACAGCCAGAACATTATCGGCAACGGCTACGTTGCCCGCGACTACTGCGCCGGTTACCGCGTGGAGTTCCGCAGCGACGAAAACCCCGTTACCAACCTGCTGGCCGGCCACCTGACCGTACACACCTACCTGGCCCCGTACATTCCCGCGGAATATATCGAAAATATCCGCGAGTATGACGTGGACGCCCTGGAAAGCGCAATCGGAGGTGAATAAAGATGAACACGATCCCCACTAAGATCAACCGTTACAACGTCTACAACAAGGGAAACCGCCTGCTGGGCGTCGGTGAGGAAATGGCGCTGCCGGACTTTGAGCCGTCCAGCGAAACCGTGACCGGCGCCGGGATCCTGGGTGAGATCGACGACCCCACCGTGGGCTATTTCAGCAATCAGGAACTGGAAATCCCGTTCCGTCTGTTGGACAAGGAAACCGCCGACATGATGGACATGACCAAGGCCGTGCAGCTGGAGATCCGCGGCGCACAGCAGACCACCAACACCGAGGGCGATATTGAGTTCAGACCCATGCGTGTGGTGGTTCGTGGCCGCGGCGGAAAGCTGACCACCGGCAAGGTCAAGGCAGGCAGTTCCATGGACACTAAGATCACGCTGACCACTCTTTACATTCTCATTGAGGTGGACGGCAAGACCGTGGTGGAACTGGACAAGCTGAACGAGGTTTACAAGGTCAACGGCGTGGACGTTCTGGCCAAGATCAAGGAGATGTGCTGACATGAGCGACGAAAAGAGAATGGACACCGCCCTGCTGGCGGAGAATGACGAAAACACCGCGGCGGAGGAAAACGCCCTGGTTATGAAGCTGGACAAGCCTTTCACCTTTGAGGGGCAGACGTACACAGAGGTGGACCTGTCCGGCCTGGAGGACACCACGGCGGCAGACCTGCAGGCCGTGGGCCGTTTCGTGACGAAGAAGAACCCGGCGGCGAACCCCGCAACCGTGGAAATGACGCTGGAATACGCCCAGTTCATGGCGGCCCACCTGCCGCTGGAGTTTTTCGAGCGCCTCCCCGCAAAGGAGGCAATCAAGCTGAAAGGCATTGTCGTGGGTTTTCTTTACGGCGGGGCTGGGGACAACTAACGCCCGCCGTCATAAACAGGGCCTGCGTCGGGTTGTCCATACAACTGCGGACAGGGCTGGATTATCTTCTGGCCCTGTCCGTTTCGGACTTGAACGAACTGGCGGACACGGTGACGCAGTACGCGGAGGAGGTGGCAAAACATGGCCGGCAAAAATAAAACGTATGAGTTAATGCTGAAAATCGGCGGCAAGGTGGACGGTTCCCTGAAAACCGCCTGCAGCACCGCAGACAAGAACCTGGCTGCGCTGGGGAAAACGGCAAAGACCGCGGGAAAGATCGCTGCCGGTGCCATGGTAGCAGCCGCCACCGCTGTGGCGACCCTGGGAACCGCTGCGGTGAAATCTGCGGCGGAGTATGAGGCCCAGCTGGCCAACGTTTCCACGCTGCTGACCGGCACGGAGGCAGAGGTGGCCGCACGAACGGCGGAAATCGGGGATCAGGTTCTGGAAATCTCCAACCGCACGGGCGTGGCCACGGCTGACCTGACGGACGGAATGTATCAGGTGGTTTCCGCTTTCGGTGACAGCGCAGACGCCGCGGCCATTCTGGAAACCGCGGCAAAATCCGCGGCGGCGGGAAACGCGACCACGACGGACAGTATCAACCTACTTTCTGCCGTAACCAAGGGTTACGGCGATACCTCCGCGGAGGCGGTGCAGCAGGCGGCGGATCTGGCATTTGCCACCGTAAGACTGGGCCAGACCTCTTTCCCGGAACTGGCCGCAGGCATGGGCAAGGTCATTCCCCTGGCCAGTACCCTGGGGCTGGAGCAAGAACAGCTATGGGGCGCCATGGCCACGCTGACCGGCGTTACAGGTTCCACGGCGGAAGTGGTTACGCAGATGAAAGCCACAATGCAGGCGTTCCTCTCCCCGTCCAAGAATATGCAGGCCGCCCTTAAAAACATGGGCTATGAAAGCGGCCAGGCGCTGCTTGAAAGCAAGGGCCTGCAGGGATCTCTGGACGCCCTAAAGGACGCTGTGGGAGGCAACGAACTGGCGTTTGCTGGCCTGTTCTCCTCTGTGGAGGCACAAACCGCGGTGCTGGCTATGGCAGGCAACCAGGCCGAAAACCTGACCAGCAAGACGGCGGAAATGTACGAAGCCACCGGCGCGGCAAATACCGCCTTTGAGCGGCAGACCAACACCCTGAAATACGACATTAAGATGATTAAAAACCTGGGCGCCAATTTCTTGACGCAGCTGGGCACCAACATTCTGCCGTATGTGCGGGAGTTCGCGGAGGCGGCCCTGCCGGTGGTTTCGGAGGCGCTGGAGAAGATCGGCAGCTACATGACCGGAACCATCATTCCGGCGGCGGAAACCGCGGTGAAATGGATTTCGGAACACCGCACCCTGATCCTGGCGCTGGCGGCGGGTATTGCCACCGCTGTGGCGGCCTACAAGGCGTATAAAGTGGCGATCACCGCCTACAACGCAGTTATGGCCGTGTATAAAGTGGTCACCGCAGCAAGCGCCACGGGCACCTTTACCCTGGCGGGCGCCATGACGGCGCTAAATCTTCCCGTGCTGGCAGTTGTGGCCGCCATCGGCCTGGCTGTGGCGGCGGGGATCCTGATTTATAAGAACTGGGACAAGATCAAGGCCAAGGCCGTGGAACTGGGCGCGAAGATCTCCGAGGTATGGGGAAACATCAAGACCGGCGTTTCCGAGGCCGTGGCGAACCTGGTTTCTGCGTTCCAGTCTAATTTCCCCCTGCTGTCCGCTTATTTGAGCGGGTGGTGGAAAAGTGTTTCGGCGGCCTGGGAAAACGTCAAGGCCATTTTTGCCAATATCATTGACTTTGTGCAGAACGTATTTGCAGGCAACTGGAGCGCCGCCTGGGACAATATCGTGGCCATTTTCGGAAACGTGTTTGGCATGATCGTGAACCTGGCGAAAGCCCCAATAAACGGGGTTATTTCCGCAATCAACTGGGTGCTGGAGAAGATCAACAGCATTTCCGTGACGATCCCGGACTGGGTTCCGGGCGTCGGCGGGAAAACCCTGGGCTTTAACATTCCGACGATCCCCGCCCTGGCTGCCGGTGGTATTGCCACGGCGCCCACGCTGGCGCAGATCGGTGAGGGCGGAGAGCCGGAGGCGGTGCTGCCGCTGTCCAAGCTGGCGGCCCTCCTGGACGAATGGACGAAGCCGAAGCCGACACCGGGCGGCGGAACGGGCGGCGGTGAAACCGTCGTTTTCTCCCCGGTATTCAATTTCTACGGCGGCAAGTATCCCGTGGTCATTAAGGCCGACGGCCTGGCCCTGGGCAAGGGCGTCACCGTTGCCATGACCCGCGAGGAGGCCGAGGAGGCCGGGCGGATCAGTTTCGCGGAGTTCAAGAAACTGTATAGGCAGATGAAAGCCGAGGAGAAGCGCAAGCAATTCAGCCCGGCATAAGAGGAGGACCACACCATGGAAAGCACCTACACCACCAAGCAGGGGGACGTATGGGACAAAATCGCCTATGAGGTGTACGGCGACGAAGAATACACCGGCTGGCTGATGGAAAACAATTTCCCGCTGCTGGACACGTTCGTGTTTGACGCCGGGGTGGTCCTCCAGACCCCGGCACCGCCGGAGCAGACCGCGGCCAATGACCTGCCGATCTGGAGGAGCAAGGTATGAATACACGGCGGGCGTATGTAGACCTGATTTACAACGGAACCGCAGCCACGGCGGAAATTTCCGGTTTCGTGACGGATATTTCATACACGGATCCGGCCAGCGGAGAGGCGGACAGCCTGGACATTACGCTGCAAGACCGGGATCGCCGGTGGACGGGGGCATGGATCCCCGTCGCCGGTGACACCCTGGCCGCGACGATCCGGGCGCTGAACTGCCAGTATTCCGGGGACAACCGGATCCTGCCGTGCGGTTTCTTTATCGTGGACAGTTTCAGCTTTTCCGGCTGGCCGGTTTCCGGGAGCATTTCCGCGATCTCCACGCCGCTGGACAGCAGTTTCACCACCACCCAGCGGACAAAGACCTGGGAAAACGTGACCATAAAAGAGATCGGAACCGAGATCGCAGGCCGCGCCGGGATTGCGCTGGCCTGGGACGTGGAGGGCGACCCGTTCACGATCAAGAGCGTGGAGCAATCGGAACAAACCGACTGTGAATTTTACATGAACCTGTGCAACACCTACGGGCTGGCCATGAAAGTCTACGCCCAAAAGATCGTGGTGTATGACCGGGAGGCATACAAGAAAAAGGGCGCGGCGGCGGTGCTGTCCCCGTCCAATATGAAATCCTGGTCATGGCAGCAGGATCAGGCCGGCACCTATACCGGCGGAGAGTTCACATACACCAGCCCGGCCACGGAAAAGGAAATCAAGGTGACCGTGGGCAAGGGCAGCCGGATCCTAAAGCAGAGCGGCAAGGCCGACAGCAAGGCCGACGCGGAGCGGAAGATCAAGGCGGCGGTGGCCAAGGCCAACCACGGAAAGACCAAACTTTCCGCCACCATTGTGGGAAACGCCTCTCTGGTGGCCTCCCAATGCGTCCAGGTGGTGGGCCTGGGGAAGCTGTCCGGCAAGTATTACATTGACACCATTACCCACAATGTCAGCGGATCCGGCGGCTACACCATGGACCTGGAAATGTCGCTGGTGGAGGAATGACGCGAGGAGGAACGCATGGAAAACAATATCCGGCTGGGTAAGATTTCAGCCATTGATTACGCCGCGGGCACGGTCCGCGTGGTGTACCACGAAAAGGACGACGCCGTGACCGCCCCCATTCCCCTGATTTCATCGGAGTATTTCATGCCGGAGGTGGACGACATGGTTATGGTGCTTCACCTCTCCAACGGCACGGAGGCGGGCGTGGTCCTGGGCCGACCGTGGAGCGAGAAGAACAAGCCCCCGGAGGGTTCCAAAGGGCTTTACCGCAAAGACCTGGCCCGTTCGCCGGGTGAGGCCATGATCCGCTATAAGGACGGCACCATGACCATCAAGGCCGCCAAGCTGGTGATTGACGGAACCGTGACCGTCAGCGGCGACGTGACCGCCGGCGGGGTTTCCCTGGACAACCACACCCACACGGACAGCATGGGCGGCGGAACCTCCGGGCCATCGTAAGGAGGCGATTTACACATGATCGGAACGCTGGGGCGCAAAATCATTTTTGAGGTGAGCGACAACAGGGTTTTGACCTTTGAGAGCATGAGCCGCGAGGTTTCCGGGCGCTGGACCGAACACGAAGTTTTAGGCGTGAAGCCGAAAGCGGAGTTTTTAGGGCCTGGCCTCCAGACCATAAGCCTGACCATTCACCTGTCCGCTGCCCTGGGCGTGAAGCCGCGGCGGATCCTGGACATGGTGGAGCGCATGGTGGAAAGAGGTTCGGCGGAGTACCTGGTGATCGGCGGCAGACTGGTGGGCCGCCGTCCGTTCCGCGTTACAGGATCGAGTGAAGCCTGGGACAAGGTTTACAGCCGCGGAGAATTGGCCAAGGCTACCCTGACCATTTCACTGGAGGAATACGCATGAACGAAAACGACCTTTTCAATTTCCAGCTGGAATATACGTTCACGGCGGACTGGCTGGCAGAACTGGATCGGCAGCTGGCCCTCCTGCTGTCCACACGGGAGGGCACCATGCCGTTGGATCGGGCTTTCGGCCTGAACATGGATTTTGTGGATATGCCGCCAGAGGCCGCAAAGAGCCTTTACACGGCGGAGGTCACCGAAAAGGTGTCCAAATTCATACCGGAGGTGCGGGTGCAGGAAGTGACCTGGACCGGCGGCAACACCGGCAAACTTTTTCCAAAGGTGGTGATAACAAGTGCCTGATATTTCCGCAATTCAGAACACCCCGGACGTGTCTTTCATCGACAACAAGACCATTGACGACGTGCGCGGGGATATGGTGGCAGACTTTGAGGCGTTCATGCTCCAAGCGACGGGCAGCAAGGTGTCCCTGGGCCGCGCCTCTGTCCACCGCATGATCCTGTATTCGGCGGCGGCGCAGATTTACCAAGCCATGCAGTACGTTGACCGAGCGGGCAAGCAAAGCCTTTTGAAATACTCCTATTCGGAGTTCCTGGACAATCTGGCGCTGCTGAAAGGCGTTACCAGAGAACCGGCCAAGGCGGCCACGACCACGATCCGCTTTACCGCGTCGGCCACCAGGACACTGGCCACGCCAATCCCGGCGGGCACCAGGGTTTCCTCCAGCGGTTCCATTTATTTCAGCACGATGGAGTACGCAGAGATCCCGGCGGGCAGCCTGACGGTGGACGTGCTGGCGGAGTGTACCGCAACAGGCAACGCGGGCAACGGACTGGCGCCTGGCGAGGTGTCCACCATCGTGGATCCCGTTCCCTACATTACCAGCGCCGTGAACCAGAACACCACGGAGGGCGGCGCAGACGTGGAGAACGACGAAAGCCTGGCGGAGCGGGTTTACCTGGCCCCTGGCGCCTATTCTACGGCAGGCCCGGAGGACGGATACCTGTACCACGCCAAGAAGTACAACGCCGCCATTGGTGACGTGGTGGCCACCAGCGACCACGAAGCGGGCCAGGTGGATATTGTTTTCATCATGGCCGACGGTTCCAAGCCGGGCGCGGCCATGATCTCCGGCCTGCAGGCGTACCTCTCCGGCAAGACGATCCGCCCCATGACGGACAAGCTGACCGTGAAAGCCCCGGAGGAGGTCACATACAGCATTAACCTGACGTATTACATCAACCGCAGCGACAGCGCCAGAGCGGTGGCAATCCAGGCGGCGGTGGCCCAGGCCGTGGAGGAATATAAAACCTGGCAGCGCACCATAGGCCGCGACGTGAACCCGTCGCAGCTGGCCGCCATGGTCATGGAGGCAGGCGCCAAGCGTGTCACCGTGACCGCGCCGACGTTCGCGGCGGTGGCCGCCACCAAGGTGGCAGCATTGACCGGATCGGCCACCGTGACGTATGGAGGGCTGGAAGATGATTAAACTTTCCGGCAGCCGCTTCACGGACATTATGCCGGAGAACCTGGCAGAGCAACCGGAGATCCAGGCGCTTGCCTACGCCGTGGGCAGGCAGGTGGAGAAGCTGCTGGCCTATGCCGACGGCGCCCGCACCTATGCGGCGATCTATGCTGTGCCGGAAAAGGTGCTGGATCTGCTGGCCGTGGAACTGCGTACCCCGTCCTATGACGAAAACTTTTCCATTAAGGTCAAGCGAACCCTGATCGCGGAAAGCCTGCTGTTTTACGCGCAGATGGGCACCCCGGCAGCGGTGAACCGGATTATTGAAACCATTTTCCAGGCCGGTCATATCAGCGAGTGGTGGGAATACGGCGGGAAACCCTATCACTTCAAGGCATACACCACGAACCCGGCCATTACGTCGGACGACGTGGAGGAGTTCAAGCGGGTGCTGGGCACCGTCAAGCGCCTTTCCGCCTGGCTGGACGAAATCGTGTTGGATCTGTCCACACCTCCGGCGGAGGTATTCGTGGGCCATTGGATCCACACGGGCGATTTTATCACCCTGCAAAGGGCGACTATGTAACAGGAGGTTATCAGCCATGTTTCAGGCCCCGAAACTGACAGACGCCGGCAAAAACCTGTATTACAGGAATATGGCCGGTGAGGGGATCAAATTCACAACCATTCAGCTGGGCAACGGCACAATCAGCGGCCCGATCTCCGCTATGACGGCCCTTGTCAGCGCCGTGGTGACTATTGACGCCGCGGTGAAGAACAACGCGGAGCAGTACGCCGACGTGTCCGGCCATTTCTCCAACGCAGAACTGGAGGAGGGTTTTTACTGGCGCGAGATCGGCGTGTTTGCGGCGGATCCCGATTACCCCAATGACCGCAGCCACGACATTCTTTACTGCTACCAAAACGCCTATGACACGGCGGACTTTATCCCCGTGGCGTCGGTGGAAACGGTGGAAAAAAACATTACCGTGCCCATTATCGTGGGCGACGCCTCCACGGTGTCCTGCACCCTGTCCAGTTCGCAGGTGCTGGTGTCGGAGGCGGACCTGGAGGCGCACGACAAGGACGCGAACGCCCATAATGCCCTGTTTGAGAAGATCAACAAAGAACTGGAAAAGAAACAGGACACGATCACCGCCAAGGGCATTTTGAAAGGCGACCAGGACGCAAAGGGAAACCCCACCGTGACCAAGGCCACGCCGGGCGTGGACTACCAGCAGCCCACCCAAGTGCTGACGGAAAGCAACGCCATGGCCCTGACGGACACGGTTCCGTTTTTCTCCGGTGCTGACGGGCAAAACCGTAAGGTCACGCTGAAAAAGCTAAAGGAGGCCCTGGGCGTCCAGTCTGCCAGTATCAACGTGACGACCTGCGCCGGCGCGGCGGTGGTTTGCACGGACGGAGAAACCACCCTGAACGGCGTGGGTTCCACCAAGTTCTCCCTGCCGGAGAACACCGGCACCTGGGAGGTAACCGCCACCCTGAACGGACACACGGCCAGCGCCGTGGTGGAGGTCACCGGCGCCATGCAGTACAACGTGGATCTGGTGATTACCTCCAGCGTGGCAGTTACCCACGCACCCACGAAAATCGCCTACAACGTGGGGGAAACATTCGACCCAACCGGCCTGGTGGTCACCGCTACCTATGCCGACGGCACCACGGAGGACGTAACCGACGGCTGCACGTTCAGCCCCACCGTTATGGCAGCCAGCACCACGGCGGTGACAATCAAATACCAGCGGGCGGGCGTGACGGTCACGACCACCCAGGCGGTCACGGTCCTGGAAATGTCAAGCATTTCCGTGAAAACCGCACCCAACAAAACCGCGTATTATATCGGTGAGAGTTTCGACGCCACCGGAATGGTGATTGAGGCCACCATGTCCAACGGCACCAAAAAGACCGTGACAGGCTGGACGTACACCCCCAGCGGCGCCCTTTCCAAGACGGACACGGCGGTGACGATCTCCTACACGGAAAACGGCGTCACAAAGACCTGCACCCAGGCGATCACGATCCGCACCCTGTCCAGCATTTCCGCGACGACGGCACCCGCGAAAACCGCCTACAAGTACGGGGAGAAGTTCAGCAGCGCCGGAATGGTGATTACCGCCAAATATTCGGACAACGCCACCCGCGTGGTGACCGGCTGGACCTATTCGCCCACCGGCGCCCTGGGACTGTCTAATACCAGGATCACGATTACCTACGCAGAGGGCGGCGTGAGTAAGACCTGCACCCAGGCCATTACCGTGAGCAACTACCTTTCCAGTATCGCGGTGACCCACGCACCCACGAAAACCTCCTATTTCACCGGCGAAACGTTCAACAGCGCGGGAATGGTGGTCACCGCTACCATGGCAGACGGCAGTAAAAAGACCGTCACCGGCTACACCTGCAGCCCCACCACCATGGCAGCCAACACCACGGCGGTCACTGTCAGCTATTCCGAGGGCGGCGTGACCAAGACGACCACCACCCCGGTGACGGTCACCAGCATTTCCAACACGCTGGCCTCCAACAGCTGGGCAACGATCCGCGCCGTGTCCGACGCCGGAAAGGGGTCCAATTACTGGAGCGTGGGCGACGCCAAGGGGATCACGATCAACGGCAAGGTGGGCGCCACGACGTTCTCCAATCTGGCCATTTCCGTGTTTATCCTGGGTTTCAACCACAACGCCAGCCGCGAGGGCAGCAACCGGATCCATTTCCAGATCGGCAAGATCAACGGCACCCTGGTGGGCCTGGTAGACGGCAATTACGGCAATTACACCAGCGCCACCGGCGCCTTTACCATGAACACGTCGAACACGAACAGCGGCGGGTGGAATAACAGCCACATGAGAAAGACCGTGCTGGGCAGCAACAGCGCCAGCGCCACCAGCCCCACGGCCAACACCCTGCTGGCAGCCCTGCCGGCGGATCTCCGGGCTGTTATGAAGCCGGCCACCAAGTACAGCGACAACACCGGCGGCGGAAGTGACACCGCCAGCTATGTCACCAGCACCACGGATCTGCTGCCGCTGCTTTCGGAGTTTGAATACCACGGGGCCAGAACCTACGCCAACAGCGCGGAGAAGAATTACCAGGCCCAATATGACTATTACCGGGCCGGAAACAGCAAGGTGCATTATAGGCACAACGCCACCGGCACGGCGGCCAATGTGTGGTGCCGTTCCGTCTATTCGGGCTACAGCGGCGCTTTCTGCCTTGTCAGCACCGACGGCAGCGCCAGCTATGGCAGCGCCGACGATTCCTGGGCGCTGGCCCCCTGCTTTTTTGTCTAATCGCCGCAGCATATCCGGCAAAATCCCGCCCACGGAAGTGGGCGGGAAACCCGGACAGAGAAAGAAAACCCGTGAGGTGAAAGAATGTCAGTTCTGAAAGAAAAGCGGACCGTGAGCAAAGCGGAGTATGTGAACACCGCAAACCAGATTTATGTGGAAACGGTGGGCTTTTTGACGCGGCTTTCCGCCCGTTATTCCCGGCTGATTGCAGAGGGCACCGCGCAGCTGGCTGGTGAGGTCATGGACCACACCGAAAAGGCCAACAAAATATACCCGTCGGACGAACAGCGCAAAGCCCGGCGCAAGGCGCATTTGCTGGAGGCGCTGGCCTCCCTCTCTGCGCTGGACGTGCGCCTGACCCATGCCTATCTGGTTATGTACCAGAACCCGCAAGGGTGCTTTACGGCGCCCAGCGGAAAAACGGTCCCACCCAAGGAGGCCATGGACAAGCTGGACCGCATGGCGCAGAGCCTGGGCGAACTGATAGACCGGGAGGACACCCTACTGCGGAATATCCTGGAGAGCGACAGGAAGCGGAAATAAGTCATTTTTATGGGTGTATCTTTGAAAACGCGCCGGGAGGCAGGGCGGCTTTCCCCTCTGACGGCGGCCAATGTGTGGTGCCGTTCCGTCAATTCGAGCAACAACAACAATTTCTGCCTTGTCAACTCCGACGGCAGCGCCAACAATAACAACGCCAACAATTCCTGGGCGCTGGCCCCCTGATTTTGCATAGCTGGGTCAAATGCAGTAACGAACGTGAACCGGACCCATGTAAAAGGAAAGATACTTCCCTGGCGAAAGCCTGAAACTGCCCGCTGATGATCCCGCGCGGACGCTGCTTGCATGGCGGGGGTATTGTGCTAACCCCGTTTCATGCGCTGGATCGAAGCAGTTTAGACGCACACCAACACCACAACTGTACGGAGGGCGAATACTTTTCTATGACAAGCGAACAGCGCCGCGAGGCGCGTTACAGACGCCGCCAGACAAGGCGGCAGGCAAAGCGAAAGGCCCGCAGCGACGCCCTGGGGCCGATTGAGGAAGTTTTCAGTTACCGCGCCATGTTTTTCTATGGCCGGAAATGCTGCAACGGCGTGAGGTGGAAAGCCAGCACACAGCGGTTTGAAATGCACCTGTTTTCCGGCACCGCCAAGCGCCGACGCAAGATCCTGAATGGAACATGGAAGCCGGGCAAAACCGCCCATTTCACCCTGAAAGAACGGGGCAAGGTTCGACCAATAGACGCGCCGCACATTGAGGATCGGCAGGTTTATAAGGTTCTGACCAAAAAGGTGCTGGTGCCGCTGTATGTGCCCAGTATGATCTACGACAACAAAGCCAGCCAGAAAGGCGGCGGCCTGCATTTCCATTACAGACGCCTGGCCAAGCACCTGCGGGACCATTACCGCAAGCATGGCCTGGAGGGTGCCCTGTTCCTGATGGATTTTCACCACTTTTTCCCGGACGCGCCCCACGCGCTGCTGTATGAGCGGCACCGGGGCATGATCCTAAACCCGGACCTGCGGCAGTTGGCCGATCTGGTGGTGGCAGCTGTGCCGGGCGGCGTGGGTATGCCGCTGGGCGTGGAGCCAAGCCAGCAGGAAATGGTGGCGCTGCCGTCCTCCCTGGACAACCGGATCAAAGCCCAGCTTTCGATCCATGGCGCTGCCCATTACATGGACGACTATTACACCATTCTGCCGTCGAAGCAGGCGGCGGAGGTGACCGCGGCGGACGTGATCGGCCACGCGGAGGCCATGGGCCTGCAGGTCAACGCCGGAAAGTCAAAAGTGGTTCCGTTCTCCAGACCGTTCCGGTTCTGCAAAGCAAAGTTTCAGGTGACGGACACCGGCGCCGTGAAGATCCACGGCTGCCGGGACGGCATGAAGCGGGCACGGCGGAAACTGCGGCTTTTCCAGGCGCGTGTGGCCAGCGGTGAAATGACGGTGGAGCAGGTGGCCCAATGGCTGCAAACACCGATTTCCTACTATGAGAACTTCAACGATCACGGCAGGGCGCTGAAACTGCGGCGGCTATTTTATGCGATTTTCAAAACGGAGGTATA
>OHXB01000208.1_pt1 | contig 13989 bp, 8 predicted proteins | sample 1579811 | NCBI WGS metagenome assembly OHXB01 (sample SAMEA3882533, study PRJEB24775) | human gut metagenome | biome: human-associated habitat; feature: intestine environment; material: feces | place: Netherlands | collected 2009/2010 | reverse complement strand
GGCCGCCGCGGGTGATGCCGGTCAGCGTATAGCTGCCGCCGTTCTCCTGCACCTGCACGGCAATGCCGCTGACCACCGGCAGGGAACCGCGGTTGAACGGGGTAAAGCCGCCCTCGCAGCCTTCCACAAAGGCGCGCACGGTGTCCTTCAGCTCGGCGCCCGTCATGGTGCGCCGGTACGACAGAAGCCCGTTGGGCATGATCATGGCGCGCGCCGTTGTCTGGGTATAGTCTGCCTGCAGCACGCTGCCGGTAAAGCTGCTGGCGGGTGCTATCAGCACGTCGGTGCCGTACAGCCCGCGCAGCGTGTTTGCCATGACCGAGAAGGACGCATTGCCGCCGTTTTTGTGGAACACGTTGGAATAGGCGGTTTTACTGGTCAGCACAATGTCGCTTGTGTCGGGCGTTTCCTCTGTCAGAAGGCGGGCGTTGAACGCACGGTAGGCCTGCCCGGCGTCATATTCGCCCGCGATCATCTTGGAAACCACATCCTGGGAGATGGCAAAGAAATCGTTGGAGGCGATGCGGATGTACATGTGGTTCTCTTCCACCACAGAGCGGGTGTCCTTCATGGCATCGGTCAGGCGCAGGGGGACGTCCTGGCTGTAGCTCAGAATGTCCTGCCCTTCCGAGACGATCCGATTCTGTGCCTCCTCGGAGAGCATGACGTCCAGCACCTTCATGGCTTTTGCGCGGCGGGCCGTGTCCTGCTCCAGGTCACGGTTCAGCGCCACCTGAAAATAGGGAGTGGTCATGATCCACGGTTCGCCGTTCTGGCTGAAGAAGGGCAGGAAGGTGGTGTCGATGCCCTCATCCTGGAACATCTTCACGCCGGCAGAGCTGCCAAAGTACATGGCCACTTTTCCGTTCCGGAACAGGTCCATCACGTCATCGTAAAACAGGTTCAGGTCGTCTGCCGTAAGGTGGGTATCCTGAATGAACTGCGCCATCCGCTCGAAGGCACCCGGCCAGATGGTATCGTCCAGCCCGACCCGCGTGGTGTTGGCGGGGTCGCTGTATGCGGTGCGCCACTTGCGCCCGTCCACCGTGGTCAGCTCGGCAGCAGAAAGCCCCTGCAGCGTTTCCATGCAGGTGTAATCGTAGGCGTAATCGGCGGTAAAGCCGCGGATGCCCACCTTCTCAAATGCCTGACAGGCCGAAACGAAGCTCGCGTAATCGGTGGGCAGCGGGATGTCGTACTGCGCAAACAGGCTGCGGTTGACCACGAAGCCGTGGGCGTCGGCGCACACCGGCAGCCAGTTCACGCTGCCGTCCTCATTTTTGAAGCTGTTGAGGTAGGTGTTGTAGACGGCACCCGCCTCGTTGGTGGTGGAAAGATCCATCAGGCTGTCCTTCAGGGGCGCTGCATCGTGCAGTGAGAAGCGGCAGCAGGTGATGATATCCGGCAGACCGCCGTTCTGCTGCAAAAATTTGTAAAAATCCAGATCGTTGTTGCCGACGATGAACTCAATGTTCACGTCCGGCAGCTGGGCCTGGATGTAGGGGGCGTAGGTGTCGTACAGGGCGGCAGTCCACAGATACACCTGAATGGTCTCGGCGTCTTCCTGTGCTTCCACCTGCTCGGTGTCCGCTGCGCCGCAGCCGGTCAGCAGACAGACCGCCATCACCAGGGCGGTCAGCAGGGCAAACAGGCTGTGCAGTGTGTTCTTCTTCATTTTTTATGTTCCTCTTCCTCACGGCCCGCTGCCAGCCGCCGCAGTGCAGCGGGCTGGCCCGGATTCTTGTATGATGATACAGCCCACCCCACGGGAATGACGCCACCCCCTGCGTGCGGCCTGCCCGGCACTCTGGCAAAAAGCCGTTCGAAAGCCGGAAAAAGGCGCAGCACGATCGAGACATAAGACCATTCTACCACCCCGACAACGGCATTTCAAGAAATCTTAACGTGTTTTTAGGAAAAAGCAATGAAAAATGGAGCCCTTTGCGGAAAATTCCGGACTTTTGTTGCAATCTGCCCGAAAAATGGGGGGGGAGCGCGGGGTACCGGAGAAATGTTTACCTGATTGAAAAATGGCTTGAACGGGTGACTGGACGGTTGTATACTATAATTGTTATTGTATGCCGTCTGGCGAGGCCGGAACGCACGGCAGATTCGAACATGTGCGAGGATGAAAATGAAGTTTAACAATCGACTTACGGATGAGATCTATACATCCGATACGGAAAAATTGGGAGAGAACGTGCTTCAGGTGATGCAGAACACGATCCATCAGAATGGCGGCATCGGGACCATGACCGGGTACTATGATGCGGGCCTGCCGATCCTGTCGGTCAGCGAACTGCTGCTGCATAACCTGAACCACAGCTATGCGTCCCTGATGGAGCGGACGAAGGGTTTGCTGAAAAACCTGTTTTATGGGGAAAACGTCAGCTTCCTCGAACCGGAGCGCTTTCGTCAGATCCGGGGCGCAGGGGAGGGCCAGATCCTCACAGCCGATGGAACACCGGTCTATGTGCATTTTTATAAGGAAGATGCCGTGGACGCAGACGGCAGGCCGCTTTGGGTGCTGTCGGTGCAGGTGAACTGGGCGTATGAAGACCTTGCGCTGGTCAATGAGTCCATCCACTCGGCACCGTGGACCTTTGAATGCGATGAAACGGGCCGGATCGTCCGTGTGAGCTGGAGCCATGCCTTCCGGCAGATCCTGGGGTACCATGACGCTCTGGATTTCCCGAACCAGTTGGATGCGTGGTCGGAGCTTCTGCACCCGGAGGACAAAGATCGGGTGATGACGCTGCTTTTGGAAACGGTGGCCGACAAGACCAACACCACAAAGTTCAGCATGGAGTACCGGCTGAAGCTGCAAAACGGCCCATACCAGTGGTTCCGGACCTCGGCAGAAGTGATCCGCCGTCTGGATGGCACGGCCAGCCGCGTCACCGGCATCATCCGCAACATCGCGGAAGAAAAGCAAAGCCGGATGCAGGCGCAGCGGGCGGAAGCGTTCCACCGCGCGTTCACCAACGCGAACCTCTGCGAATATTATGTGAATCTGGAACAGAACACCTTTGATGCCTTCAAGGTGGAGGCCTCCCTGATGACGGCCTTTGAGCAGAGCCAGACATGGGACGAGCTGATCAAATTCTTTGTGGACAACTATGTGGTCGAACCGGACAAACAGAAGGTCACGGATTTCTACGACCGCGCCTACATCACCGAAAAATTGAAGGGGCTTGAGACGGAGTTGCGTCAGGAGTGCCGCATCGTTCTGAATGGGGAGGAACGATGGGTCAGCAATGTGGTCATGCGCGGCGAGATCGGGGACTCGGACTATGCGATGATCTTTTTGCGGGACATCACAGAGTCCAAAGCAGAGACGGCACAGCGGATGCAGATGGCTTCGGACAACGCATCCATGGAGCTGCTGATCCAGAGCATGGTGCGCCTGCTGGACCGCTTCGTCGTCTGCGATCTGGAAAATGACCGCTATCGGTTCTATAACCTGCAAGGTGAAATGATATACGCGCCGACCGGAACCTACCATGATTTTGTGGAGCAGGTAGCTGCAAAGTATAAGACACTGGAATCGCTGGACGCATTGGATGCTAGAATCTCGCCGGAAAATATCCGCAGGAATTTGCAGGGCGAGAACGACATCTACAAATTTGAATACTGCTCACTGGACGAAAACACTTATAAGATCGCGTCCTTCATCCCGCTGGAGTGGGACGGCACCAAGCTGGTCAAAGTTCTGCTGGCGTCGATGGATGTGTCGCAGGAGAAAAAGGCCGAGATCGAATCCCACAAGGCACTGAAGGATGCGTACCGCGCGGCCGAGAACGCAAGCCGCGCCAAGACGGATTTCCTCTCCAATATGTCCCACGACATCCGGACGCCGATGAACGCCATCGTGGGCCTGACGGCCATTGCGGGGGCCAACATCGAAAATCAGGACAAAGTCGTCGAATGCCTTGGCAAGATCACCAAGGCGAGCCGCCATCTGCTGGGCCTGATCAACGAAGTGCTGGACATGGCCCGGATCGAGAGCGGGCGGATGAGCCTTGCCGAGGAGGATTTCAGCCTGCCGGAGCTGGTCGATAACCTGCTCACCCTCACAAAACCGGCAATCGACGAGCACCACCATCAGCTCGAAGTCCACGTGGAGCACATCGAGCACGAGGCCGTCTGCGGCGACAGCCTGCGCATCCAGCAGGTCTTTGTGAACCTGATGAGCAACGCCATCAAGTACACCCCGGATGGAGGCAGCATCACCTTCTCCATCAAGGAAAAGCCGAATGGCTTCTCGGAGCTGGGCTGCTACGAGTTTTCCATTGCGGACAACGGCATCGGCATGACGCCGGAATTTCAGAAGATCATGTTTGAGCCGTTCAGCCGGGCGGACGATCACCGGACGACCAAGGTGCAGGGCACCGGTCTGGGTATGGCCATCGCCCGGAACATCGTCAACCTGATGAATGGCGACATTCAGGTCGAAAGCGCCCCCAACAAGGGCACGAAGATCACGGTCACGGTCTATCTGAAATTGCAGGAAGACGAGAAAGAGCAGGAAAAAGAGCTGTTCGACCTGCCGGTGCTGGTCGTGGACGACGACCAGACCTGCTGCGAAAGCACCGTCGATACCCTGCGGGAGATCGGCATCGCAGGCGAATGGGTCCTGACCGGCAAAGGAGCCGTGGAACGCTGCGCGGCGCGGCACAAGACCGGCCGCGACTATTTTGCGGTGATCCTGGACTGGAAGATGCCGGAGATGGACGGCATCGCAACGGCCAGAAGGATTCGGGAATGCGTCGGGGAAGACGTCACGATCATCATCCTGACCTCCTTCGAGTTCAGCGAGATCGAAGAAGAAGCCAGAGCGGCGGGCGTGGATGCGTTTATAGCAAAACCGCTGTTCCGCTCCCGCCTGACGGCGACCCTGCGGCAGTTCACCTCCGGCAAGAAAGAGAAAAACGCCCGGAATTATCTGGAAGACTTTGCAAAAACGGACTACACGGGCAAGCGGCTCCTGCTGGTGGAAGACAACGACCTGAACCGCGAGATCGCGACCGAGATCCTGGGCATGACCGGCGTGACGGTCGAAACGGCCGAAAACGGAAAGATCGCCGTCGAAAAGGTCGCTGCGGCCCCGGAAAACTGGTACAGCCTCATCCTGATGGACATCCAGATGCCGGTCATGAACGGCTACGAAGCAACGGCGGCGATCCGTTCCCTTCCCGGCAGCCGGGGCAAAGTGCCCATCATCGCCATGACGGCGAACGCCTTCGCCGAGGACGTGCAGCTGGCCAAGAACACCGGCATGAACGAACATATCGCCAAACCGCTGGACCTGAATAAGCTGAACGACGTGCTGAAACAGTGGCTGTAAGAGCCGCCGAAAAAGAACCATTGAAAAGGGTTGAACCGAACGACGCCATCTACCGCACCACCGAGGACATGCTGAAACAGTTCCGCTATCTGCCCAAAGAAAAGGCGTATCCATCCCACGCGGCACCTACCCGCCCAGCACCCCGCGGTATGGTCGTCGTGCCCTCGGCGACCTGCCGGAGAGCAGCCAGGTGAGCTTCTTCTAAAAATACTTGACACCATATGTGACACCATATATAATGGGAACAGGGGGATTCGGAATGTCAAAATGGGATAAGTTGCTTGCGCGCATCTGTGCCTTATCGAAGGACCTGCGGTTCGACGAACTGCGAAAAGTGCTGGAAAGCTATGGCTACGAGATGACAGCCCCCAGAAGCGGGAGCAGCCACTACACCTTCCGGAAAGCAGGCTGTATGCCCATTACGATCCCCAAACATGAACCTATCAAGAAAGTTTACGTGGAAATGGTACGGCAGATCGTGGAGAGTGAGGCGAAGAACGATGAAGACGCTGAATGAGTATTTGAAGATGCCTTACCGGATGGAGTTGGTGGAGGACCCGGATGAGGGGGGATTTGTTGTCTCTTATCCGGACTTGCCGGGCTGCATTACCTGCGGCGAAACGGTCGAACGCGCGATCGCAAATGCACAGGACGCAAAAAAAGCATGGCTGGAAGCAGCGCTGGAAGAGGGAATCGAGATCCATGAGCCGGATAGCCTGGAGGAATATTCCGGGCAGTTCAAACTGCGGCTTCCGCGCAGTCTGCATCGCTCGCTTGCCGAGCATTCGCAGCGGGAGGGGATCAGCATGAATCAATACTGCGTTTACCTCCTCGCGAAAAATGATGCGATGTACGTGAAATAAAGGTTCCAAGAACAGCAAAGCCCCCTGCATCCGGGATGGATGCAGGGGGCTTGTTCTGTGTTCTGCAAGCGCAGGAGTGAAAATTACTCCACGCTGATCATATAATAATAAACGGGCTGACCGCCGCGGATGTGGCTGACCTCAACGTGGTTGGGGCACTTTGCCTTGACGATCTCGGTGACCTTTTCGGCATCCTCATCGGAGACATCGCAGCCGGAGATGATGGTGACGAAGCTGGAGTCCTTCTTGCACATGCCGCGGGCCAGACGGTAGGTGGCCTTGGTCAGGTCATTGGAGGTGGCCACGATCTTGCCGTTCTCCAGAGCCATGATCTCGCCCTTCCGGATGCGCTTGCCATCGAACTCGCTGTCGCGGGCGGCGTAGGTGATGAGGCCGGTGGAGACCTTGTCGGCCGCAGCCATCATGTTGATGGTGTTGGTCTCGACGTTGGCAGAGGGGTCAAAGTTCAGCAGTGCCGTGATGCCCATGGGCACGGTGCGGGTGGGCAGAACGACGACCTGACGGTCGGCCAGCTTCTGGGCCTGCTCGGCAGCCATGATGATGTTCTTATTGTTGGGCAGAACGAAGACGGTCTTGGCCGGGACGCTCTGGATGGCGGCGAGGATATCCTCGGTGGCGGGGTTCATGGTCTGACCGCCGGAGACGACGGCGTCGGCCGCCAGGTCGGTGAAGACGGCCTTCAGGCCCTCGCCCGCAGCAACTGCCACAAAGCCGTAATCACGGCTGGGATCCACAGCGGCGTAGATGAACTCGGAGGTCGGGTCGGGCTTCTTCTCGGCAGAAGCCTGCTTTTCCAGGCTCTTGCCCTGCTTCTGGCGGGCCAGGAACTGCTCGTGCATGTTCTCGATCTTGAAGTTGGTCAGGTAGCCATACTTGATGGCCTCGCTCAGAATCTTGCCGGGGTCGGCGGTATGGACGTGCAGGTTGATGACGTCGTCGTCCTCGATGCAGACGACGCTGTCGCCGTTGGACTCCGCGAAAGCGCGCATCTTGGCGGCGCTGGCACCCTCATTCTTGTTGATGAGGAACTGGGTGCAGTAGCCGTTCTTGATGTCTTCGACCTTCATCAGGTCGTCGGTGAAGACGCCGCGGCCGGCGTTCTCGGTGGAGAGCTTGGCCTTGTTGGGGACAGCCTCGCCGCCTGCGACGATGGGCTCACTGTGGAAGACCTTGCCCATGCCCTCGAAGATGACCATGATGCCCTGGCCGCCGGCATCCACGACGCCGGCCTTCTTCAGGACGGGCAGCAGGTTGGGGGTGTCCTCCAGTGCTTTCTGACCGGCGGCGAGCACCACGTCCCACAGAGCGGGGACTTCGCTGGCACCGCAGGCAGCTGCTTCTTCGGAGGCCACGCGGGCAACGGTCAGGATGGTGCCCTCGGTGGGCTTCATGACAGCCTTGTAAGCGCCCTCGACGCCCTTCTTCAGAGCCTCAACGAGGTCGTCTGCACCGGCTTCCTTCTTGCCTTCCAGCGCCTTGGAGAAGCCGCGGAACAGCAGGCTGGTGATGACGCCGGAGTTGCCGCGCGCACCGCGCAGCATGGCGGAGGCAGCGGTCTTGGCGGCCTCGCCGACGGTGCAGCTGTCGTCCAGCGCTTCCAGCTCACGGACGGCTGCGCCCACGGTCATGCCCATGTTGGTGCCGGTGTCGCCGTCCGGGACGGGGAAGACGTTCAGCTCGTCCACGCGGGAGCGCTGGTTGTTGATGTTGTTTGCGCCGGAAATAATCGCGTCGCGCAGGATCTTACCAGAAATCATTTGAATTTTCTCCTTATTCTCTTGTCCGATCAGGCGATCACGTCGTCCACGGAGACGATCACGCGGGCGACCTTGAGGCCGGTAGCCTGCTCCACCTCGTCCTTGACGCGGTGCGAGATGCTGCGTGCAGCGGTCGAAATGTTGAGCCCATAGCTGACGGCGATGTGCAGCTCGATCACGAGACGGCCCTCTTCCTGGGTGACGCGGACGCCCTTTGCAGAAAAATCAGCGCCGTGTACCATGCTCCGCACCTTGTCGGTCAGATCGCGGGGGGTCATTGCGGCCACACCGTAGCATTGTTTGGTTGCTTCGCCCACGAGCGTCGAAAAATACTCGGCGGAGAAGCTGACATCTCCCAGCGGGAAACGGGAAGTGATCATAGTCGCTCTGCTCCTTTTATCAGATTATTTGATTTGGCCCGGCGAACCGGGAAAGGAATCTTACACGCTTATTATACCTCTTTACCGGCCCGGTGTACAGCGGAAAATTGCAACTCCTGTGCCGGACATACCCCATTGCACCCGATTTCGAGCGCCGCAGTGGGTATCCTGAGAACAGGGCCGCAGTGCCAGAGGGCCCGGTGGGCAGTTCCTTTCTTCTTAGTATAGCACAAAATGCGCCAGAGTGCATGGTTTTTCCGCATGTTTTGAAAAAGAGCGAAAAATGACTGTGAATAAAATCTAAAAAGTATGATTATTCCCTTTAACTCGCTGTGAAAAAGTGCTAAAATCAAATCAGAGAGACGGGGCGCTGCGCCCACAACGGCAGAATTTGTTTTTCGATAGGAGAGCTGATGATGAACATTTTGTTTTTCCTTTCCCCAAAGCAGGACCTGATGTATGTCTACGATGACTTCACCCTGCGGCAGACCTTGGAAAAATGGGAGAACAACCGCTACGCATCCATTCCGGTGCTCAACCGCAAAGGCGAATATGTGGGCACCTTGACCGAGGGGGATATCCTCTGGGGGCTGAAAAAATACCATGGCCTGGACCTGGAAGCCGCCGAGGACGTGCCCATTTCCAGCTTTGCCCACAAGCGGGATTACAAAGCCGTGACCGTGAGCACCAGCATGGACCAGCTCATCGAAGCGGCCATGAACCAGAACTTTGTGCCGGTGGTGGACGACCGGGGCATGTTCATCGGCATCGTCCGGCGGCAGGCCATCATCCGGTATTGCTACGATAAGACCCGCGCCGAGCAGGCCGCCGCAAAACCGGCCCGGCGGCGGGAAATGGCGTCAGCTGCGGCAAACTGAATCATTTGTAAAATCCATGTAAAATCTGCGAAAAGAACTGTGCCAAAACCCGGCGAAACGCGCGAAAATGTATCAAAAACGCAAAAAACATGTAAAATAAGGCTTGTTGAAACGGGCCGCTCGATGCTATAATAAAAAGGACGGCATTCAGGCAGAAAGAGCCCGGCGGCCGTCCTTTGTCTGTTCAGAAAGAAAAGGAAGAACATTTTTAGGAGTATCGAGATGGATATCACACACATCACCTCTCTGTTGGGCGGTATTGCGCTGTTCCTGTACGGCATGTCGATCATGGGCGCCGGCCTGGAGAAGCTGGCGGGCGGCAAGATGCAGGGCGTATTGCAAAAGCTGACCTCTTCCACCATCAAGGGCGTCATTTTCGGCACCCTCATCACCGGCGTCATCCAGTCGTCGGCGGGCACGGTCGTCATCTGTGTCGGCCTTGTCAACTCCGGGATCATGACCCTCACGCAGTCGGTAGGCGTGATCATGGGTGCGAACATTGGTACGACTGTCACCGGCCAGCTCATCCGCATGGCGGATATCTCCGGCGACAGCCTGTGGCTGACCTTGATGCAGCCCAAGACCTTCGCACCGGTGGTCGCGTTTATTGGCTGCATTTTTTATGTGTTCCTGCGCAACGCCAAGAAAAAGAACATCGGCCAGATCATGCTGGGCTTCGGCATCCTGTTCACCGGCATGAGCCTGATGGATACCGGCGTTTCGCCCCTGCGGGAGAGCGCGGCGTTCCAGGACCTGTTCGTCAGCATGAACAACCCCATCCTCGGCGTTCTCGTGGGCGTGGTGGTCACGGTCATCATCCAGTCGTCCTCGGCATCGGTCGGTATCTTGCAGGCACTGTCCAGCACCGGCCTTGTCACCTTCGGCTCGGCCATCCCCATCATCCTGGGTGCCCACATCGGCACGGCCTTCACCCCGCTGCTGACCATCGGCGGCTCCTCCAAGGATGGCAAGCGCACCGCGCTGATCCACCTTTATTTTAATATCATCGGCAGCGTGGTGCTGCTGGCGGCCATCTATGCGGTGCGCTACACCATCGGCATCCCTGTCTGGGGCGATGTGATGAACAAGAGCTCCATCGCAAACATCCACACCATGTCCAGCGTGGCGGCGATGCTCCTCTTCCTGCCATTCAGCAGTGTGCTGTCGAAGCTGGCTGTCCTCACCGTGCCCGACAGCGCCGAGGAAGCGCAGGAGCTCAGTATGCCCGTGCTGGACGAGCGCCTGTTCAAGAGCCCGGCCGTTGCCCTGCAGCAGGCCAAGAACGCGGTGGTCAAGATGTCCCGCCGTGCTGCCCGCAACGTGAACCTGTCGGCTCCGCTGCTGCTCAAGATGGACGAAGACGTCGTGAGCGCGGTGAACGTCCGGGAGAACCTCATCGACCGGATGGAGGTCGAGATCTCCAACTACCTCATCAAGATGACCGACCAGGAGCTGGGCGACGACGAGAGCCATGCTGTGACTGAGCTGCTGAACTTCGTCACCGAGTACGAGCGCATCGGCGACTATGCCGTCAACATCATGGAAAAATCCGAGGAGCTTTATGAGAAGGAAGCGTCCTTCAGCGACCACGCAAAGGAGGAGCTCAAGCTCCTCACCGGCGCGATGGAGCGCGTGCTGGACCTGACGAACGATGCCTTTGAGAACAATGACGTCGCATTGGCCCGCCAGGTGGAGCCGCTGGAAGAGGTCATCGACATCATGGTCGAAAAGCTGCGCGATCAGCACATCAAGCGCCTGAAGAACGGCATCTGTTCCATCGACACCGGCGTCGTCTTCCTGGATGTGCTGAACAATGTGGAGCGCATTTCCGACCACTGCTCCAACATCGCGGCCCGTCTGATCGGCATGAATCAGGGCGAGGACTACGACTCCCACACCCTGAAGAGCCTGATGCACCACAACCCCACCAAGGAATACTCGCTCCATTACGAACAGTGCTGCAAGGACTACCTTGTGCCGCTGGAAGCCATGGAAGCGTAATGCACCGATGACAGAGACCCTCCCCGGCGGGAGGGTCTCTGTCATTCTCCCAGGTCCTCCAATACGGTCCGCAGCTCGGTCTCGCTGTAGACCGCAAGGCCCTGCTTGATGCGGAGGGCATCGTTTTCGGGCAGAAGGTTGACGTAGATGCCGGTCTCCTCCAACCGGTCGGAGGGTTCCCCGTCGGCCCCGCAGGCATAGACCGTCAGCATCCCGCCCTCGTCACAGAGGTAGTAGAGGGCTGTCCGCTCCGGCAGAGCCTGCGCCGCCAGACTCAGCGGCACCGAGTCCGGCGTTTCGTCCTGCGGGGCAGGGGAGGGCAGCGTCAGCCGGGGGAGGGCCATCCAGAACAGGCTGAACGCGATGGCAAAGGCGCAGAGCGCATAAAACAGACAGAGAACGAGCTTGCGCACAGGGAAATCACTCCTTTGCAGGGAAAGTTTCAAACGGTAGTATGCGCAAAAAGAAAGTTTTCCAGACAGAAGAACAGAATTTTCACAGCAGAATGCTGTACTTTGCAGGGCAAAATGTGCTATACTACCCCTATCCGGGGGAAATTCTGCCCTTTTGCCGGTCGGACCGGGCGGGGCAGTTTGTCGTATTACCAGCGAATCATCGGCCCAGTGGCCGGTCAGGAGGCGATCCTTATCGAACCAAGAAAGATCCACCAGAGCGGGGCGAAGAGAGAACCCCAGCCTTCCGTGGGACGTCAAGTCAATGTGAACAACAGCCGCCGGGACCCGGCTCCCAGCGGGAAGCCCCCCAAGGAGCCGAAGGAGAAAAGCAGGCACCCCCTGCTGCGGTTCCTGGGCCGCACCCTCGCGATGCTGATCTGTCTGGGCATCATGGCGGGCAGCCTGCTGATGGTGGGTATGGTCTATTACGCGGTGCAGGCCACGGCCAACGACGGCGACCTGCTGGATCTGGACAACATCGAGCTGAGCCAGTCCAGCACGGTGGTGGCCACCGACCCCGACACCGGGGCGCAGGTGGAGTACGCCACCCTGCGTTCCTCCAACAGCCACCGTGTCTGGGCAGACCTGGAGCAGATCCCCACCAACCTACAGTATGCGTTCATCTGCACCGAGGACAAAGATTTCTACAATGAGCCGGGCGTCAACTTCAAGCGCACCATCGGCGCCATGGTCAACGAGTATGTGCTGCCGATCTACAGCTCCAAGCAGGGCGCGTCTACGCTGGAACAGCAGCTCATCAAGAACCTGACCTCGGACAAGAGCGCCAGCGGCATCGGGGGTGCCCTGCGCAAGGTGCGCGAGATCTACCGCGCTCTCTGCCTGAGCCGCACCTACTCCAAGGAGACCATTTTGGAAGCCTACCTGAACACCATCAGCTTCACCGGCACGATCCAGGGCGTCCAGACGGCGGCAAACGAATACTTCAACAAGGACGTCAGCCAGCTCACCCTGTGGGAGTGCGCGGCCATTGCGTCCATCACCAAGAACCCCACCAACTACAACCCTTATACGAACCCCGAAAACCTGATCCACCGCCGCAATTTCATCCTGTATAATATGTGGCAGCAGGGCGTGATCTCGGAGGATGACTACCGGAACGCCGCTGCCCAGCCGCTGGTGCTGGCGGAGGATACCAGCAAGAAGAACACCTCCTCCGTGACCAGCTACTTCACCGATGCTCTGTTCAACGAGGTGGTCGGCGACATCATGGAGAAGGAGGGCGTGGACGAAGCCACGGCCCAGAACATGCTCTACACCGGCGGCTACACCATCGAAGCCACCGTCAACCCCAAGATGCAGACCGCCATGGAGAATCTCATGCTCAACACCGACGATGCCTATTTCCCGGCAGGCTGGCATGAGGAAGAAGTCACCTCCATCTCGGACGACGACGTGCAGGTGATGAACGAGGACGGCACCCCCAAGACCCGCACCGGCGACGACGGCACGGTCTACTATTACCGCAATGTCCGCACCCAGGCGGCCATGGTCACCCTGGACTATGACGGCAATGTGCTGGCCATGGTGGGCGGTCTGGGTAAGAAGACCAAGAGCCTCTCCCTGAACCGTGCTTACAGCGTCACCCGGCAGACCGGTTCGACCATCAAGCCCATCGGTGCCTACGCTCTGGGCATCGAGTACGGCCTTGTCAACTGGTCCACCATGCTGAACAACTCGCCCCTCTACCTCAAGCAGGATATGGTCATCCGCGATGAGGAGTACTGCCGAAAGAACGGCCTGATGGGCATGTCCGACACCCAGCTGAAGGCCTACCCCAACGCATGGCGCAGCTGGCCCCGCAACTATGGCGGCAACTACGGCGACAACTCCGACCTGCCGCTGTGGAACGGTCTGGCCCGCTCGCTGAACACCATCGCCATCCGCGTGGGCGACCTGGTGGGCGCAAGCAACATCTTCAACTTCGTCTATAATACCTTGCAGCTGGACACGCTGGACCCCTCCAGCGACGTCGGCCTTGCCCAGATGGTCATGGGCAGCCAGACCCACGGCGTCACGCCTACGGCGCTGGCCGCAGCCTTCCAGATCTTCTACGACGGCCAGTACACCACCCCGCATCTGTACACCCGTGTGTTGGACCGTGACGGCAACATCTATCTGGAAAACAACTCCACCAGCTATCAGGCCCTGACCCCGCAGACGGCCTATGTCATGAACCGCCTGCTGAAGAACGTCCTGTACTCCAACGTCGGTACGGCCAGCGGCCGCTACCCCAACTCCAACGGCATGGAGTCCTTCGGCAAGACCG
>OHXB01000205.1_pt1 | contig 14132 bp, 10 predicted proteins | sample 1579811 | NCBI WGS metagenome assembly OHXB01 (sample SAMEA3882533, study PRJEB24775) | human gut metagenome | biome: human-associated habitat; feature: intestine environment; material: feces | place: Netherlands | collected 2009/2010 | reverse complement strand
CCGGCGGGGCTTGAACCCGCACTCTGTCGCCAGAAAGGGATTTTAAGTCCCTCGTGTCTGCCAATTTCACCACAGTGGCTTCTAAATGAACTGCCGCTGCAAGAGTTGCAAACGACAATTCATATCATACAATAGAAATCCCGATTTGTCAAGTTATACCTTGCCGCCATGCAGCTCGGCATACATGCGGGAGCGGCACTCGGCGACGGCGGGGGTCATGTTGACGTAGTGCTTGTGGGGGCACTCCAGGCGCAGCTCGCTCTCCCAGGTCTCATCGGTCAGTTGGCGGGCGATGTAGGCCTTTTTCTCTGCGATGGAGGGCAGCTCCATGGCAAGTTCGCCGTGGAGGATGTGCGGCACCAGCAGCTTTTTCACCTTGGTGGGGGTGATGGTCACGGTGCGCTCAATGGCGTCAGAATCCAGGTTGACCATCGTGACAGGCTTGCCTGCCTCGATCTTCTCGCCATCCATGGCGATCAGGTCGCACTGTGCCTGGCCGTTTTCATCGTAAAGACGCCACGGCATCTTTTTGCCAGGGATGATGGCCTTGCTGGCAGAATCCGAACACTTCATCTTGGGCTGATAGGTTCCATCCGGGCGCTTGACGGCCACCAGTTTGTACACGCCGCCAAAGACGGGGTCGGAAGCAGAGGTAATGAGGTTCTCGCCGACACCGTAGGAATCGAAGTGGGCGTGCTCATACAGCTCCATGTTGGCGATCTTCTTTTCGTCCAGACCGTTGGACGCCACCAGCTTGATGTAGGGCTTCCCTGCTGCGTCCAGCGCCTTGCGCAGGCGCTTAGAGCCGCGGGCCAGGTCGCCGGAGTCGATGCGGGCGCTCTTGACGCGGCGGCTGGGGTCGTTGGGATACTTTTCGATGAGGTAATCGTCCAGCTTGATGAGGTTGGGCAGACCGCTCTCCATGATATTATAGGTATCCAGCAGGAGGCTGACGGAATCCGGATAGGTATCGGCAAAGGCCTTGAAAGCGTCGAACTCGGTCGGGAAGAACTCGATGAAACTGTGGGCCACCGTGCCGACGGCCTTGACCTCCGGGCCATACTTCATCTCGGCCAGGCAGTTGGCGGTGCCGATGCAGCCGCCCAGAACGGCTGCATACGCGCCGTCGTTGCCCGCGCTCTCGCCCTGGGCGCGGCGGGTGCCGAACTCCATGACGCTGCGGGGGGTGTGGGTGTTCAGACCTGTGACGCGGGTCGCCTTGGTGGCGATCAGGCTGTGGAAGTTCATGGTCTGCAGCAGATAGGTCTCGATGAGGATAGCGCCCACAAGGTCGCACTCGATGCGGACCATCTGCACATGGGGATAGCAGACCGTGCCTTCGGGCAGAGCGTACATGTCGCCCTGCCAGCGGTAGGTGCGCAGATACTCGCAGAACTCCTCGCTCATGCCCTTGGTGCGCAGCCAGCAGATATCCTGCTCGTTGAAGTGATAGTTCAGCAAAAAGCGCGTCAGCTTGCGCTGGCCTGCGCTGATGGAATAGCCTTGGTTGTCGGGGTTCTTGCGGAAGAACATATCGAACACCAGCGTCGTATCCTTGAAGCCGTGCAGAAACAGGCAGTTGGCCATCGTGAACTCGTAGAAATCCACGACCATGGCAGGGTTATCGTAATCTTCATCCGGAATATACGGAACAACTTTGATCTCGTCCATGAAAGTTTCCTCTCTTCATATCCATACAGCGGCCGATACCGGGCGGCTGCTGAAAAAACGCCCCGGCCCGGTCTGCATCTCAGGTGCGGCGCGGAGCTCTTCCACCCTGTCATGACAGGGCGTTTGTACCATGATAGCATCTTTCCCGGATGGGTGCAAGAGGTTTTGTAAAATTCCGGCGGATGCAGGCAAAATCTTTTTTCCAAACCAGAAAAAACGGCTGCTTCCAGAAGCCGGGAAGCAGCCGTTCGATTCAATGATGCTTAGCCATTCATGATGTTGGGGGTCGCGTTCTTCAGCATGACGTCATGGCTGCCGCCCTCCACGATGGAAGTGGAGGAAACGACCGTCAGCTTTGCCTTCTGCTGCAGCTCCTGGATGGAGAGCGCACCGCAGTTGCACATGGTGCTCTTGACCTTGTACAGCGTGGTCTGGACGCCATCGGACAGGGGGCCTGCATACGGGACATAGCTGTCCACGCCTTCCTCAAAGCTCAGCTTGGTGGAGCCGCCGAGGTCATAGCGCTGCCAGTTGCGGGCACGGTTGGAGCCTTCGCCCCAGTACTCCTTCATATACTGGCCATTGATACGGACCTTGTTCGTGGGGCTCTCGTCAAAGCGGGCAAAGTAGCGGCCCAGCATGACGAAGTCTGCGCCCATGGCCAGCGCGAGGGTGATGTGGTAATCGTGGACGATGCCGCCATCGGAGCAGATGGGCACATAGATTCCGGTCTCCTTATAATACTCATCGCGGGCCTTGGCAACCTCGATGACAGCGGTAGCCTGGCCGCGGCCAATGCCCTTGGTCTCGCGGGTGATGCAGATGGAGCCGCCGCCGATGCCGATCTTCACGAAGTCGGCGCCTGCCTCTGCCAGGAAGCGGAAGCCTTCTGCATCGACCACATTGCCTGCGCCGACCTTGACGGTGTCACCGTAGTGTTCACGGATCCAGCCGATGGTGCGGCTCTGCCACTCGGAATAACCCTCGGAAGAGTCGATGCAGAGGACGTCCACACCGGCCTCCACCAGAGCGGGAACACGCTCGGCGTAGTCACGGGTGTTGATGCCGGCACCCACGACATAGCTCTTGTTGGCGTCCAACAGCTCGTTGGCGTTCTTCTTGTGGGAGTCGTAATCCTTGCGGAAGACGAAATACTTCAGGTTGCCCTCGGCATCCACCAGAGGCAGCGTGTTGATCTTGTTGTCCCAGATGATGTTGTTGCAGTCATGCAGGGAGGTGTTTTCCGGGGCCGTGACCAGCTTTTCGATGGGGGTCATGAAGGTGGTGACGGAGGCGTCATCGGGGGTGTGGTTGACGCGGTAATCGCGGGAGGCCACGATGCCCAGCAGCTTGCCGTTGGGGGTGCCGTCGGCGGTGACGGCAATGGTGGAGTGGCCGGTGCGGGCCTTCAGCTCCAGCACATCGTGCAGGGTGGCCGTCGGGGCCAGATTGGAGTCGGAGACGACATAACCGGCCTTATAGCTCTTGACGCGGCGGACCATCGCTGCCTCGTTCTCAATGCTCTGGGAGCCATAGATAAAGGAAACGCCGCCCTCGCGTGCCAGCGCGATTGCCAGCTTGTCGCCGGAGACTGCCTGCATGATAGCACTGATCATGGGGATGTTCATTTCCAGCGGGCATTCTTCCTCGCCCTTGCGGTACTTGACCAGCGGGGTCTTCAGGCTGACCGCCGTGGGGACATTCTCCGAAGAAGAATAGCCGGGGATCAGCAAGTACTCACCAAAGGTGCGGGAAGGTTCTTCATAGAAATATGCCATACTCAAACTCCTTTTCTCTCGTGCAGCCCGTAGAAACGGCGGCAAATTCATTTCACTTATCGTGCCTGGAAGATGCTAAAAATGCTTGCACCTATTGTAACACAAACCGGCACAAACGCAAGCATTTCGCAAAACAAACTTTCCAAAACTGTCCTTGCGAAAACCAGACACTTTGTCTAAGAAAACGGTGGAAAGTAACACTTTATTCCCGAAAATGCGGGCCGTTCTCCCCTGCTGCGGGCCTGGGGCGCAAAAAAGCCCGCCCCCGAACGGGAGCGAGCTCTTTTGCACACGAAGCGAGGATACCGCCTGTGCGGTGCACACCAACAGCTGCGAAGGAGAACAGCCGGAGGAGGAGCGGTGCGCACCCGATATCCACGGATAACAAGAAGAAAAAGATTTCACGCAGAAGAGCTTTCGCTCTTCTTGTAACCATATTGTAACTCTTTTGAAACCATTTTGCAAGGGGTTTTGCGAAAGTTTTTGTAATTTTTTTGTAATTCTTTTCTCAGGCGTTCTCAGCCGCTTCGCTGGAAAATTCCAGATAACACTCAAAGGCTATGTGCTCGTCCCGGCGGCCCACCACATACCAGCCATCAGCCGACGGCGCATAGGCCACCGCCACCTGCGCCCCCATCGGGATCTCGCGGTGGTACTTGATGGAGGCGAAGCGCAGCGGGCCCTTCCGGAGTGCATCCAGCGGCAGGGCGTCGCAGGCGATGTCCAGATAGAACGAGTTGTTCACATGGCCGTTCAGGTCGCACAGCGAGTAGCTGGCCGTCCAGCTGCCCGCCGGGGTCAGCTCCTTGCATTTGTGCACCAGCTGGGGCAGCTCCTCTTCCACATCCTCGTTTTCGTAGTTGGGGGTGCACCAGCTGGGCTGCCGCATGATGTGCCCCGTTTCGGTGTTCACCACGATCCAGCGGCAGTCTACGAGGGCCAGCTTCTTCCCGGCCTCGTCGAGGATGTGGGTGATCCGCTTCATCGAGCCTTTTTTGCAAGGCTCACAGGCAGTATCCAGCATGATCTTCTCGCCGCGGGTGGGCATCCGGTAGACCTCCACGGCCTGCTTGCCCACCAGAAACGTCGTGTGGCGGGCGGCAAAGAAATCGTCGTCCATGCCGTAGGCGCGGGCGTGATCCGCCGCAGCCTGCTCCACATAACGGAACAGGGCGCTGGGTTTGAGCTTCCGGTGAAAATCACAGTCGGCGTTCAGAACGGTCGCAGTTTCAGTAAAGTGGTTCAGTTCCATGGTAAAAAATATCCTCTCTATCAAAAACAGGCCGCACCGTTTGCGGCGCAGCCTGCATGGATCAATACATGTTCCGCGATTTTTTGCGCAGCTTGCGCCAGATGTTGAAGCAGGCCAGCGCGACCATGGCCAGAAGCAGCATCAGGAAGACGATGCCGCTGCCGCCCTCGTCGTAGCTCTTCATCTCGCTCCACTTGACGTCCAGTTCACTGTTGACCTCATCGCTCAGGGCAGTGAAGACCTTTTCCTTCGCTTCGATCTCCTCCGAAGGGAAGGCGATCTCGCTGTACTTCAGGTCCTCGTCCAGCACCTCCCACACGGCCTGCATGGGGGTGGTGTAGCCGATGTATTCGGCGTTCGCCTTGCCGATGTCCACTTCGCACATGAAGTTGATGAACATCTCGGCGGCTTCCTGCTTCTCGCTGGTGGCGGGGATGCACATGCTGTCCACCGAAAGGACGCTGCCCTCCTCCGGGAAGACCCAGGCCAAGTCGGGGTTGTCATCGATCATGGTGATGGCGTCGCCGGAATAATAGACGCCGATGGCCGCTTCGCCGCCGATCATCTTATCGAAGATCTCGTCCATGACGTAGGCCTGGACCAGCGGTTTCTGCGCCTTGAGGTGTTCGACCACCTCGTCCACTTCCTCGGTGGACTGGGGGTTGATGCTGTGGCCGGTGGCAAATGCCGCGATGGCGTACGCATCCCGGCTGTTGTTGAACATCAGGATATTGCCGGCGTACTGTTCATCCCACAGGTCGGCCCAGCTGGCGGGCGCTTTGTCCACCATGGTGGTGTTGTAGATGATGCCGGTGGTGCAGAGCATATACGGCACTGTGTATTCATTGGCGGGGTCGTAGTCGGCGTTGCGGTAGACTTCGTCGATGTTCTGGAAGTTGGGGATGTTGTCAAAGTTCAGCTTTGCAAGCATCCCCTCCGAGATCATCTTGGCGACCATATAGTCCGACGGGATGATGACATCGTAATCCGCCGCGCCGGATTTCAGCTTGGCGTAGAGCGACTCATTGGAATCAAAGGTGGTGTAGTTGACATGGATGCCGGTCAGCTTTTGGAAGGCGTCCACCACGTCTACGCTGTCGTCCGAGCCGTTGGAGATATACTCACCCCAGTTGTAGACGTTCAGGGTGACGTTCTGGCCCTTGAAGCGGGTCCAGTCGTAATCATCTGAAACGGAAACATCTTCCGTGACCTCGATGGTCCCGGCGGCAAACGCCGAAAGCGGCAGACTGACGGCAAACACCACCGTCAGCAGTAAAAGCACCATGCGCTTCATCTGTTTCATGCAACATCCTCCCCTCTCAGTGCCTTCTGGTCCCGGCGGTAGCCGCGGCTCTCCATGGCGTTGGAGATCAGGATGATGGTCAGAATGACCACGAACATGATGGTAGACAGGGCGTAGATCTCCGGGCTGACCTTTTTGCGTGTCATGGAGTAGATGGCGATGGGCAGGGTCTCCACCGTGCCGCAGTTGAAGTAGGAGATCATGAAGTCATCAATGGAGTAGGTCAGGCAGATGAGGAAAGCCGACAGAATGGCGGGGCTGATCTCCGGCAGGATGACTTTGAAGAACGCCTGCCTGGGGTCACAGCCGAGGTCCAGAGCCGCCTCATACAGTTTGACGTCCAGCTGCTTGAGCTTGGGCGTGACGTTGAAGATGACATACGGCACGTTGAACGCGATGTGCGCGATGAGCAGCGTGGGCAGGCCCATGATGGTATCGGGCAGGAACTCCACCCGGCCCGCAAAACGCTGGTAGGCCACGAAGAGTAGCATCAGCGAGATGCCGGTGATGATCTCCGGGTTGACGACCGGGATATAGGTGATGTTCGTCACCACAAGGCGGCTCTTGCGGCCCATGGAGGCGATGCCCAGCGAAGCCGCCGTGCCCAGGATCGTGGCGATGACGGCCGAGATGAGGGCCACTTCCACCGAGACGGCCAGCGCCCGCAGGATGGAGGCGTTGTGGAACAGGCTGGTGTACCACTTGAGCGTAAACCCGGTGAACAGCGCATAGCCCTTGCTCTGGTTGAAGCTGAACACGATCATATACGCGATGGGCAGATACATGAAGCAGAAAAACAGGATGATATAGACCCGCTGCATCAGGCGGAGATGTTTCGTTTTCATCAGGACACCCCCTCCATTTCATCCTCGTCGAAGCTCGAAGTAAAGCTCATGCACAGCAGAACGATGATCATTAGCACCAGGCTCATGGCCGAGCCGACGTTCAGGTTGTAGCTGTTGCCGAGGAACTGCATCTCGATCAGGTCGCCGATCAGCAGGTTGGAACCGCCGCCCAGCATCCGGCTGATGACGAAGGTGGACACCGCCGGGACGAAGACCATCGTGATGCCGGTGCTGATGCCGGGCACGCTCATGGGGATGAGCACCCGCAGCAGGGTCTGGGTGGTGGAAGCGCCCAGGTCCTGCGCCGCTTCCACGATGCTCTGGTCGATCTTGGTCATACTGGTGTAGAGCGGCAGGATCATATAGGGTACGTAGTTGTACACCATGCCCAGCACCACCGCACCGGAGGTGTTCAGCATGGTGTAGGGGCCAAGGCCGAAGGCACCCAGCACCGCGTTGACCGGGCCGTTGACACTGAGCAGGCCCATCCACGCATAGGTGCGGAGCAGAAAGTTCATCCACATGGGCAGCATGACCAGCATCAACATGATATGCTGCTTGTTCACCCGCAGGCGGGAGAGAAAATAGCCGACGGGGAACGCGATGATCAGGCAGATGACCGTAGCGATGAGGGCCAGCAGCAGGCTACGCGCGAACACCGAGCCATAGCCGCTGATGGAGAGCAGGTTGTTCAGGGTGAAATTGCCGTCGCTGTCCGTCAGGGCATAATATACCACGATGATGAGGGGCACCACCGTGAAAAGCGTCATCCATACAAAGTAGGGATACGCGAGCTTTCGATCGTAAATCTTCATCATTTCGGCTCACCCCTCACGAACGCGCCATGATGTGGATCTCGTTGGGGCCGATGCGCATCCCGATGGTCTCGCCGGGGGTGCAGGCACGGGTGGAATGGATGAGCCACTCGCGGCCCTCCACATCGACGTGCATCTCGAAGTGGACGCCCTTGAAGATGACGTCATTGACGACGCCCACCAGCTGGCCTTCCATCGGCGAAACGACCTCGATGTCCTCCGGGCGGACGACGACCTGCACACTCTGCTCGCGGGCAAAGCCGCGGTCCACGCACGGGAACTGGACACCGGAGAAAGAGACGAGGAAGTCCTTGTGCATCACGCCATCCACGATGTTGGAGTCGCCGATGAAGTCCGCCACGAAGGCGTTCTTCGGCTCGTTGTAGATATCCTCCGGGGTGCCGATCTGCTGCACCTTGCCGCCGTTCATGACGACGACGGTGTCGGACATGGTCAGGGCCTCTTCCTGGTCGTGCGTGACATAGATGAAGGTAATGTTCATCTCGCGCTGCAGGCGCTTGAGTTCCAGCTGCATCTCCTTGCGCAGCTTGAGGTCCAGTGCACCCAGAGGCTCGTCCAGCAGCAGGATCTCCGGTTCGTTGACCAGGCTGCGGGCAATGGCCACGCGCTGCTGCTGACCGCCGGACATCTGGCCGATGCTGCGGCGCTCAAAGCCTTTCAGGCCCACGACCTCCAGCATATCGCGCACCTTGCGGCGGATGGTCTCTTCGTCCATCTTTTTCAGCCGCAGGCCGAAGGCCACGTTCTCGAACACGTTCAGATGCGGGAACAGCGCATACTTCTGGAACACCGTGTTCACCGGGCGCTTGTAGGGCGGCACACCGGTGATATCCTCGCCCTTGAGCAGAACTTTGCCGGAATTCGGCTCCAAAAAGCCTGCGATCAGCCGCAGGGTCGTGGTCTTGCCGCAGCCGGAAGAACCCAGCAGCGTAACGAACTCTTTGTCATGGATATCGAGATTCAATCCGTCCAGAATGCGCTGGCCGTCAAACTCCACTACGATGTCCCGCAGTGAAACGATCACCGAGTTGTCCATATTGATACCAAATCCTCCTTAAACTCAGATACGAAAAAAGACAGGGCTCGTGTCCCCATCCCTCGTACCAGGGCGATTGGTCCCCACGCGCCGTGCCTTAGGTGACAAATTGCGCAGTCTCTCCCCCTGTTCGTGTCTATCTTATACAATTTCCGTACAAATGTCAATCGCTCTGACACAGTTTGCCCAAACTTTACGTACCGGGAGAAAACCAGGCCGGAACATCAAAAAGCCCGGAGGCTCCCCTGCGGGAAACTTCCGGGCTCAAAAAGGACTGCCAGATGAACTTTTGTTTCACGAAGCCGCTTTGTAACGGTCCTTTGCGGTGTACACTGTTTGCACGGTGGCGGCATCCACCGTGTAGAGAGACGTGTCCCCCGACACGGTCAGATAATAGCCGTCCGTGCCCTCGTAATAGGTCAGCGTCCGTTCGCCGTCCGCTGTGCGGACCGTGGCTGCAGCCAGCTGCTTCATGCCGGACGCATCGCCGTGGGGATCCTGCGCCGTGACGTAGCTGCTGAGGGCCGAAAGCAGGCTGCTGACCTGCGTTTCGTCCAGCTCCGCATCCGGTGCATCCGCCAGCCTCCAGACCGTGGTGTACGCCGTGCTGTCGCTGTCGCTTTCGGAGTCGGCCGAACGGTCGGACTCTGCGGCTTCCGAAACCGCCGTCAGAGTGAACGGCTCATCTCCGCAGACAAGGGTGACGGATTCGATGGCCGAACGGGTCAGCCCTGCCGGGTTGAAGGCACCGAACAGCTCAGCGCGGCTCAGCGCAAAGCAGGCCGCCTTGGACGCCGCCACCGTATACAGGGCATCGTCCCCGGCCTTTTTCAAGTAGATATCCCCGGTGGCGGCATTCTCTGCCCCAAAGGTGAAGGTGTTCGTCTCCCCTGCCGTTGTGACCGTGACGGTCAGGCTCGCATCCGTGAAGCCGTAGTCCTCGCCGGGTTCTTCGGTCAGCTGGCGTTTGGCGTTCAGAGCCGACAGGGCGGTGACCATCGTGTTGCAGGCGGTGGCGTCCAGATGATAGGCCGGGTCTTCGGCCAGCGTCCAGCTGCCGTCTGCAACCGTCAGGGTATTCGTCTCGCCGTTGTACGTGACCGCAAGTTCGGTCAGGTCGTCCGCCGCAAAGGAGGACAGCGGGATGGTGCCCTCCGCCGCAGCGCTTTCGGCCTGTGCGGCCTGTGCGTTCTTCGCCGTCAGGGCTGCGAAGGCCCCGCCCGCCAGAAAGACCAGAACCAGCAGAACGATGAGGGTGCGCTGTTTCGTTTTCATGCGGGCCTCACTTTCTGCGCCGCAGGATGACCACGACGGCACCAGCCGCCAGCAGCGCTGCCGGCAGGATCAGGATGAACACCAGACCCAGCACCGCCGCCTGTGCACTGGAAACGCTGATGGGGGCAGCTTCCAGCGCCTTGGAGTCAATCAGCACACTGCCGACCTGCCCCGCCAGCGAGGACGCACAGCCCTGCAGGAAGGTGCAGTTGCCGGGCACGACCTGATACGCGCTCTCGTTGTCCATGTTGCCGCAGTTGATCCAGATGACCTCCGCCTCAGTGGCTGTATTGCGGGCGTAGGCTGCCAGCGTGAAGGGGCCATCCGTGTCGCCGTCCTCTTTCTCCACTCTGGTCATCTCGTACCCGGCCGCCTTGCTGTAGGCCGCATCGGAGGTGGTGAGCAGCGCTTCTGCGGTCACATTCTCCGTCTCAGTCAGGGTGATACCCTGCGCCATCTGGAGCAGAACATGGCGGCTGGTATCCACCCCCTCCAGCGCCGTGGTCTCGGTGGGGCTGGTGTAGTCCGGCAGCAGATAGTAGGGGTAGCCGTTCATGAAGTGGCCGGAATCGCCCTCGACCACCAGCCCCTCGGCGCGGGTCAGGCCGAATTCGGCCATCACAGCGTCCAGATTGGGCGTATTATAATAGGTATCGGTCGTGAGCAGAACCTTGCCGCCTGCGCTCAGGTAGCTGCGCAGAAGGCTCATCTCATCCACCAGAGCGCCCGCCGAGGCAAAGTCCTGTGCAGGGACGTTGATGATGAGCAGGTCGCAGTCCTCCGGGACGCTGCCGCTGGAAAGCAGGTCCAGCGCCGTGAGGTAGAGGTTCTGATTTTCCAGTGCATCGGTCAGCGTGTCGGTCAGGGCCTGCTCCCCGTGGTTGGTGGTGTAGTAGGCGTGTTTCTGGTCCCCACTGGTCAGGCGGTAGATGGCCGAGGTGATCTTACTCTCGCCGGAGAACGTCACATGATAGCTGCCGGTGGTGTAGTAGTCGGAATAGTCATAATCGTAGAGGTCGGAGGCATCCAGCACGACACTCTGCTCCCCAGAGACCAGGATCAGACTTCCAGACGCAGCATCCTGTGCGCCATACTGGGCTGCAAAGGTCGGGTAGATGGCCGGGTCCTTGATTTCCCAGGTAATATGGCTGCTCTCGGAAGCGTATTTGTCCAGGAGCTTGGAGATGATCTGGTCCTCATTGCCGGTCTCGCAGAGGTAGTAGATGGCCACATCCTGCGTCAGGCCCTGCGCCACCTGCGCGGAACTGTCGCTGAGGGTATACAGCCCGGCCTCCGAGAGGTCGAACGTGGTGTATTTGGTCGGGAGGGCCCGCACCAGCAGGTTCACCAGCACGGCCAGAACCAGGACGGCCGCCGTGATGGCAGCAGAATAGAGGCCGCTGCGGAACACCCGCCCATTCAGGGCAGTTTTATCTTTGGGGAAGAAGTTCATCGCTGCGCACCTCCTTTAATTCCAGCGGCGCTTCTCGATGCCCTGCGCCGTGAGGAACAGGAACACCGCCGTCGCGGTCAGGTAATAGACCAGCGTCGGGATGGAAAAGCTGTTGTTGACAAAATCTTCAAAGGGCGTGAAGAGGCACAGAGCGCTCAGCACCGCGCTGAACGCCTCGGTCAGCCAGGCGCTCTTCACGAGGAAAAGGCCCGTCAGCCCCAGGCAGCACACTGCAAAGGCCAGACACCCCAGAACAAAGCTCCGGGTGCGCAGCCCGGCAAGAAGCGATGCTGCGCCCGCAATGCCCACAAAGACGACCAGCGCCACCGCGCTGCCCGCATTGAACAGGCTGCGCAGGCTGGGCATCATATAGGCCAGCAGCAGCACCGAGAAGCCCGCCACCGCTGCAATGATGGGGTTTTCGGTCAGGCCGGAGAGAAACTCGCCGATGGCAATGGCCGCACAGCCCAGCAGAAAATAGCACAGCAGACCCGCGAAGTTTGCGGCCAGCGCGGTGACTGTGCCGCCCAGTGCCCAGAGGATGAGGATCATCACGGCGTCCACAAGGCACGGCAGCGCGAATACGGCGCACATCGCGAAAAACTTGCCCAGCACCACGCCCCAGACGGAGACCGGGCTGGTCAGAAGCAGCTGGTCGGTGCGGCTGCGGCGCTCTTCGGCCAGCGACCGCATGGTCAGGACCGGAATGTAGAGCAGCAGCATGAAGATCGTGCGGTAAAGCGTATAGTAGCTGAAATCCGTCAGGCCGTAGCCGAGGTTCAGCGCCAGAAAATAGATGCCCGACGACGCCAGCAGAAAGGCGGTGAGCAGATAGCCGAGCATCCCGTGGAAATAGCTGCGGAGTTCCCGCTTGAAAATGGCGTTCATTCGTCTTCCCTCCCTGTGCTCTCCTCGGTCTCGCCGCCGGTCAATTCCAGAAAGACTTCTTCCAGACTCCTGCCGTCCGCCGTCAGCTCCTGCAGACTGCCCGATGCCGCCAGCCTGCCTTTGGACAGGATCAGCACCTGCTGGCAGACCGCCTGCACCTCGCTCAGGATATGACTGGACAGGATGACCGTGTGGGCCTGCCCCAGCTCCCGGATGAGTTTGCGGATCTCGATGACCTGCGCCGGGTCCAGGCCGACGGTAGGCTCATCGAGGATGATGAGCTTCGGGCTGCCCAGCAGCGCCTGCGCGATGCCCACCCGCTGGCGGTAGCCTTTGGACAGATTCTTCATCAGCCGGTCGGCAACATCCAGTGTGCCGGTGACGGTCATGACCCTGTCCAGCTCCCCGGGAATGCGCTTCTCTGGGATGCCCTTTGCCCGCGCCACGAAGCGCAGATATTCCCGGGGCGTTCTGTCCAGATACAGCGGCGGCTGCTCGGGCAGGTACCCAATGAGTTTTTTTGCCTGAGCGGCATCCTGAAAGATGTCGTAGCCGCCGATGACCACCTCACCGGAGGTGGCGGCAAGGCAGCCCGTCATAATGTTCATGGTCGTGGATTTTCCGGCGCCGTTCGGCCCAAGAAAGCCGTAGATCTGCCCCTTCTCCACGGTGAAGGACAGGTCGGACACGGCAGTATGACTGCCGTAGCGCTTGGTCAGATGCTTTACTTCAATCAACGCGGTTCCTCCTTCTATTGATGAGCTTCATCCGGTGGGCACTGCCCATACTCACACCCGATTATAGTACCGGAAGCTGAAAGGACTCTTAAAAAAATGTTACGCGTCTGTGAATAAACGAAGCCGGGACGGCGGTGCCGTCCCGGATATTTATGCCGTGGGCAGCTGGACAAAGAAGGTATTAACCCCGTCCGCGCTTTCCGCCCAGATCTTGCCGCCGTGTTTGGAAACGATGCTGTCCGCAATGGACAGCCCCAGACCGTAGCTGTGGTTCATGCTTCTGGCCTTGTCCATGCGGTAAAACCGCTTGAAAATGTTCTTCAGATCCTCTTTGGATATGGCGTCCCCGGCGCTTGCCACGGAGAGCAGGCAGTGGCTCCCCTGCCGCCGGAGGATAACCCGCACCGTGGAATCGGCGGAAGCGTACTTGGACGCATTGTCCAGCAGGATGTCCGCCACCTGTTTCAGGTGCTGCTGGCTGCCCTTGACAAAGAGGTTTTCCTCCACATTGCTTTCCAGCGTCAGCCCCTTCTCAAAATACACCGGCTCGAAAGGCAGCAGGGCGTCGCTCACCAGCTCGCTGAAATTCAGGCGGGAAAAAACCATGTTCTGCCCGCCGTTGTCCACCCGCGCCAGCTCCAGCAGACTTTCCACCAGTCCCCGCATCTGGTGGGACATGGTCATGATGCTGTCCACGAACCGGCTGCGCGCCTGTTCGTCATACTCCGGCTCCTGCAAAAGCTCTGCGTTGGTCAGGATCACCGTCAGGGGTGTTTTCAGCTCGTGAGAGGCGTCCGCCACGAACTGGCGCTGCTGGTTCCACGCCGTCTCCACCGGCTTCACCGCCCATCTGGCCAGCAGGAAGGACAGCCCCAGAAACACGGCGAAGCCCAGTACGCCGATGCCGATGCAGGTATTCGTCAGGCTGCGCATGGTGGCAAGCTCGCTGGACATGTCCACAAAGACGATGGTCTGCCCGAAGGGCGTGGTGCGCTTCTGAAAGCGCAGGCTGTAGTCCTTCAGGATGCCGGTCTGGTCGTCGGAATTCAGCGCGAGGG
>OHXB01000181.1_pt1 | contig 15756 bp, 10 predicted proteins | sample 1579811 | NCBI WGS metagenome assembly OHXB01 (sample SAMEA3882533, study PRJEB24775) | human gut metagenome | biome: human-associated habitat; feature: intestine environment; material: feces | place: Netherlands | collected 2009/2010 | reverse complement strand
GTGTGTCCCGCCTCGTGGATGATGCTGTAGACGTTGGAGATGCAGTCGTCCTCGTAGATGTGCGTCGCGATGCGCGCGTCGCCCACGGCAAAGCCCTCGCTAAACGGGTGCTCGGTAAAGGCAAGCGTGGTGTCGTTCAGGTCCAGGCCTACGAGCTTCATAAGGTCGAAGCTCATGGCACACTGGGCGGCCTCGGGCACGCGGGCGTGCAAAAAGTCGGCATCGGGCTGCTGGCCGCGCTCGCCGATGGCGTGCACGAGCGGCACGACCGTCGCCTTGACCTCATCGCAAAACGCGTCGAAGCTCTTGGCAGAAAGGCCGCGCTCGTACTGGTCGAGCCAAACGTCGTATGGGTCGCGCTTGGGGTCCATGAGCTCGGCCTGATGCTTAAGTTGGGCGATGATTCTATCCACATAGGGCTCAAAGCTTGCCCAGTCGTTGGCCGCCTTGGCCTTGTGCCACACGGCGTCTGCCTCGCAGGTGAGCCTGGTCCAGGCCTCGGCCTCCTCGGTGGGGATGACGCTTGCCTCGCGCTGGTCGCGGCCGAGCACGCGGATCTCGTCAAGCAGCTGCGGGTCGTCGATCTTGCCTCCGGCGACCGTCTCACGCGCGAGAGAGCGCACAAGCTCAACGGACTTCTCGCTGGTCAAGAGTTTGTGATGCTCGCCGGCAAGGGTGCCCATGGCATCGGCGCGGGCCGCGGCGCCGTTGGCGGGGGCAATCGTCGCGCCATCGAACTCGGCAATTTTGAGCAGGTACTCGCGGGTCCACAGTTTGCCTTCGAGCTTGCGGAATTTTTTGACGGCCTTATCGACCTTGATGCCGTTGGGCGTCTTGCCCGCTGCGGGTTTGGCTTTCTTATCGTGCTTCTTTCCCATACCGTATCCTTAATCTCGCATGCCGAGCGCCGCAGACGGGTGCACGGCCGGTTTGCACAGCTACCTGCCTTGTACCCAGCGCGAACAAAACGGAACGCGGCGATGCGCTCGCGAAATGTGTTATCCTATAGCCCAATGCGTTGACGGAGAGGGTTTTGCCCGCCGTGTCGCCGGCAAGAGAGGGAAGGTCATGGGCTGCAAGCCTTCCTGCGGTGGCAAGGGCCAAGCGTTCACTCCCGAGCAGCGACCTCAACGGGCGCGCGGCCAGTGGCAGCAAAGCCTCAGTAGGGAAGCCGTGAGCCTCGCGACAAGAGGCGCAGAGTGGGCGCGGCGGGCCAGACATCCGCCGGGTCAAACAAGGTGGTACCGCGGAATTTAACCGTCCTTGGGCAATGCACATGCCCGAGGACGGTTTTTTGTTACCGAACCGGGCCGCGTTTTCGCAACGCCAGGCGGCGGCAGTCGTCCCGGCGAGCGGGGAACGCGAGAGACGAAAGGGAAGACATGAGTCTGATTGATGATCTGGTCAAACTCGAGGAAGAGGCCAAGGAGCTCGTTGCAGGCGCCGACGACGCCGCCAAGCTCGAGGCTGCACGCGTTGAGCTGCTCGGTCGCAAGGGCCGCATCACCGGCCTGATGCGCATGATGGGCAAGCTCGCCCCCGAGGATCGTCCCGTGATGGGCAAGCGCGCCAACGAGATGCGCCAGCTGATCGAGGGCATGCTCGACGAGCGCACCACCGAGATGAAGGCCGCCGCCCTCAAACACGCACTCGAGCACGATGCCGTCGACATCACGCTGCCGGGCATCCGTCCGCAGATCGGCCACCAGCACCTGATCAAGCAGATCATCGAGGAGGCCGAGGACATCTTCTGCGGCATCGGCTACACCGTCGAGTCCGGCCCCATGGTCGACACCTCCTACTACAACTTCACCGCGCTCAACGCCCCCATGGATCACCCGAGCCGTTCGGCCCGCGATACCTTCTACGTGGTCGACAACAACCCCGGCAGCGTCGCGCACCCCGAGGCTCATGCCCACGGCGAGTCCGACGTGCTGCTGCGCACCCAGACTTCCGGCGGCCAGATCCGCACCATGGACGTTCAGAAGCCGCCCATCAAGATCCTGATGCCCGGCCGTGTGTTCCGCTCCGACTCGGACGCTACCCACAGCCCCATGTTCCACCAGATGGAAGGTCTGGTCGTGGACAAGGGCATCACCCTGGGCGATCTGCAGGGTGCCCTGAACACCTTCGTGCAGAAGCTGTTCGGTGCCGACACCCGCACCCGCCTGCGCCCGTCCTACTTCCCGTTCACCGAGCCCAGCGTCGAGGTCGATGTCAGCTGCTTCGAGTGCCACGGCAAGGGCTGCCCCCTGTGCAAGCACACCGGCTGGATCGAAGTTCTGGGCGGCGGCGTCGTCAACCGCAAGGTTTTGGAGAACTGCAACATCGACCCGGATGAGTACTCCGGCTTCGCCTTTGGCATCGGCATCGAGCGTATCGCCATGCTGAAATACGGCATCAACAACATCGGCCTGATGTTCGAGAACAACCTGGAGTTCCTCAAACAGTTCCATGAATAAGAGGGGAGAGAGCAAACAATGAAAGTACCTTTCAGTTGGTTAAAAGAACTTGTCGATATCGACGTCACGGCTCAGGAATTGGAGGAGAAGCTCTTCTCCTGCGGTTTTGAGGTCGAAGAGCTGATCCCGCTGGATGCAGGCATCAGCAAGGTGGTCGTCGGTAAGATCGTGGAGATGGAAAAGCAGGAGGGCACCCATCTGACCAAGTGTGTGGTGGACTGCGGCGACTACGGCCACGACATCCGCATCAGCACCGGTGCCTCCAATATGAAGCTGGGCGACTGTGTGCCCGCTGCTCTGGATGGCTCCACCCTGCCCGGCGGCATCAAGATCAAGGCCCGCAAGATGCAGGGCGTCGAGTCCAACGGTATGCTCTGCTCCGGCGAGGAGCTGGGTCTGAACGATGATCTGTTCCCCGGTTCGGAAGTCTACGGCCTGCTCATCCTGCCCGAAGACAGCGTCCCCGGCACCGACATCGCACCGGTGGTCGGTCTGGATGACTACATCTTCGATATCTCCATCACCGCCAACCGCCCGGACTGCCAGTCCGTTCTGGGCATCGCGCGGGAGGTCTCTGCCATCCTCGGCAAGCCCCTGCACATGCCCGCCATGGATTACCAGACCGTTTGCGACGCCGATGCCCCCATCACCGTGCAGGTGGAGGCTCCCGACCTGTGCCCCCGCTACATGGCACACTATGTCCGCAATATCCGGATGGGTGAGTCTCCCCGCTGGATGAAGCGCCATCTGGCCCTGTGCGGCCTGCGTTCCATCAGCAACGTGGTCGATATCACCAACCACACCCTGCTGGAGATGGGTCAGCCCATGCACGCCTTTGACTTGAATAAGGTCGCAGGCCGCACCATCGACGTCCGCCGCGCCCACGAGGGTGAGAAGATCGTGACCCTCGATGAGAAGGAGTTCACCCTGAACCCCAACAACCTCGTCATCTGCGATGCAGAAAAGCCGGTGGCACTGGCCGGCATCATGGGCGGTGCCAACTCCGGCATGGATGAGAACACCACCAGCCTGCTCTTTGAGTGCGCCACCTTCGCCCGCGACTCCGTCCGCAAGACCAGCCGCGCGCTGGGCCAGAACAGCGACTCCTCCGCCCGCTACGAGAAGGGTGTGGACCGCCACTCGCCCGAACTGGGCCTCGCCCGTGCCCTGCACCTGATCCAGGAGCTGGACTGCGGCGACATCACCACGCTGGAATACGACCTGACCGATGGCCGCCCGCTGGAGCGCAGGCACATCGTGACCACCCCCGCCAAGATCTGCGGTGTGCTGGGCATCACGGTGCCTGACCAGACCATGATCGACATCCTGCAGCGTCTGGAATTCACTGTGGACGTGCAGGCCGACGGCAGCTGGGATGTTTCCGCCCCGCTGTACCGCGAGGATGTGGAGAGCTTCCCCGACCTGGCCGAGGAGGTCATCCGTGAGTACGGCTACGACCACATCGTGCCCACCTTCCTGAACACCGCTGCCGTCACCAACGGCGGTCTGAACTACGACCAGAAGCAGCAGCTCAAGACCAAGCGCCTGCTGGCGGCGCAGGGCTTCTATGAGGCATCCACGCTGGCCTTCTACTCCAACGCTGAGCTGGACATGCTGCACATCCCCGCCGATGATGCTGCCCGCAAGGCCATCCGCATCCTGAACCCCATCAGCGAGAACCTCTCCATCATGCGCACCCTGCTCACTCCGTCCATGCTGAACGTCATCGTGGACAACCTGAAGAAGGGCAACGCCGAGGGCCGTCTGTTCGAGATGGCACCGGTCTATCTGGCCAAGGAACTGCCCCTCTGTGAGCATCCGCACGAGCGTCAGACCCTCTGCATCGGTGCCTTCGGCCCGGAAGAGGACTTCTTCACCGTCAAGGGCGCCATGGAGGCACTGGCAGCCGGTTTCGGTCTGCACTTCACCTACGAACGCGAGACTGCGCCCTGGCTGCACCCCGGCATCAGCGCCGCTGTCTACTGCAGTGGCAAGCGTCTGGGCGTCTTCGGCAAGCTCTCCAATGAGATCAACGGCGAGCTGGAGATCGCAAAGGAACAGAAGGACAGCCAGAACATCTACCTCGGTGAGCTGGACTACGAGGCCCTGATGAGCTGCGTGGACGGCGAGCTGCGCTATCAGCCGCTCAGCCCCTATGCTGCCGTCAAGCGCGACCTGGCCCTCGTCTGCGAGGAACAGGTTGCCTGCGGCGAGATCGAGGAGACCATCAAAAAGGCAAGCCCGCTCATCACCGACGTGAAGCTGTTCGATATCTATCGCGGCGCAAACCTCGGTGCGGGCAAGAAGAGCATGGCGTTCTCCCTGACGCTGTCCGACCCCAGCGCAGAAGTCTCTGCCGAACAGGTCGAGCGCACCGTCAAAAAGGTGCTGGGCAACCTGAAGTTCAAGCTCGGCATCGAGATCCGCTGATTCAAAATAAGAAATAGAACAGGGCAAAGGCCGTCTGTGCAAGCTGCATGGGCGGCCTTTGCCTTTGTGCAAACATACCAATATTGTATGAAATCTGCGAAAAAAGAGAGTGCGCAAAAAACGCGCTGAAAGGTGGAATCGGGGCAAACCTGAAAAAACGGACGCCAAAATCTCCTATAATCCTATTGACATTCTAGGAAAATGGGTTTATCATACGGCCAACGAAAAAAATCAAAGCAAAAAGGAGGGGACAGGCATGGACTGGGACGTCATTGCAAGCTATCTGCCGCAGTACGAAAAAGCGGCGTGGCTGACGCTGCGGCTGGGTGTCATCGGCATCGTGTGGGCCATTGGCATCGGGCTGGTCTGCGCCGTGCTCCAATACGATAAAGTGCCGGTGCTGCGCCGCCTTGTGGGGGCATATATCCAGCTCAGCCGGAACACGCCGCTGCTGGTGCAGCTGTTCTTCATCTACTACGGCCTGCCGAAGGTGGGCATCAAGACCAACGCAGAGATCTGCGGCATCGCGGGTCTGGCGTTTCTGGGCGGCAGCTACATGGCCGAAGCCTTCCGCAGCGGGCTGGAGGCCATCGAGCCCATCCAGACCGAGAGCGCGTACAGCCTGGGCATGACCCGGCTGCAGACGCTGCGCTACGTCATCCTGCCGCAGGCGGTGTCCACCAGTGTGCCCGCCTTCATGGCCAACGTCATCTTCCTGCTCAAGGAGACCAGCGTCTTCAGCGCGGTCAGCCTGATGGACCTGATGTTCACCGCCAAAGACCTCATCGGCCTGTACTATAAGACGCCGGAGTGTCTGTTCCTGCTGGTGGTGTTCTACCTCATCATCCTGCTGCCGGTGTCGCTGCTGGGCAGCTGGCTCGAAAGGAGGGTGCGCTATGCCGGATTTGGGTCTTGAGGTCCTGTTCAAGGGCAAAAACCTCATCCGTCTGCTGGGCGGTCTGGGCGTGGCGCTCAAGATCAGCGCCGTGTCCGTCCTCATCAGCCTGCCGCTGGGCATCCTGCTGGGTGTGCTGATGACCTTCAAAAATCCCATCCTGAAAGCTATCCTCCGGGTGTATCTGGAGGTCATCCGCATCATGCCCCAGATGGTGCTGCTCTTTCTGGTCTACTTCGGCACCACCCGCGCTTTCGGGTGGGACCTCTCCGGCGAGACCGCGTCGGTCATCGTCTTCGTGCTGTGGGGCACCGCCGAGATGAGCGACCTGGTGCGCGGGGCGTTGATCGCCATCCCGAAGCACCAGTACGAGAGCAGCGAGGCACTGGGCCTGAGCCGGGCACAGACCTACTGGTACATCATCATCCCCCAGACCGTGCGGCGGCTCATCCCGCTGTCCATCAACCTCATCACCCGCATGATCAAGACCACCAGCCTTGTGCTGATGATTGGCGTGGTGGAGGTGCTCAAGGTGGCCCAGCAGATCATTGAGGCGAACCGCATGGCCAGCCCCAACGCCGCCTTTGGCATCTACCTGACGGTATTTTTGCTGTATTTCCTCGCCTGCTGGCCCATCAGCCTGCTGGCGGGCTATCTGGAAAAGAAATGGAAGTGACCCGGACATGTCAGAACCGATCTTGACCGTGGACCATCTGGTGAAAAGCTACGATGGTCAGACGAACATCCTGGATAACGTGAGCTTTGGCGTTCAGCCCGGCGAGGTCATCGTCGTGGTGGGGCCGTCCGGCTGCGGCAAGAGCACCCTGCTGCGCTGTCTGAACGGATTGGAGCCGGTGCAGGCCGGCCGGGTGCAGCTGGGCCGTGAGACCGTCGCCTACGGCGGCAAGAATCTGGCGGCCCTGCGCCAGCGCATCGGGATGGTGTTCCAAAGCTACGAGCTTTTTCCGCACCTGACCGTGCTGGATAACATCCTGCTGGCTCCCACCAAAGTGCAGAAGCGCCCCAAAGCCGAGGTGCAGCAGGAGGCCGAAGCTCTGCTGGACCGCGTGGGCCTGCTGCAAAAGGCCAAAAGCTACCCGCGGGAGCTTTCCGGCGGGCAGAAGCAGCGCGTTGCCATCGTGCGGGCGCTGTGTATGCACCCCGAAATTCTGCTCTTCGACGAAGTGACCGCCGCCCTTGACCCGGAGATGGTCCGTGAGGTGCTGGATGTCATGCTTGACCTGGCCCGCGAGGGCAAAACGATGGTCATCGTCACCCACGAGATGCAGTTTGCCCGTGCCGTCGCGAACCGTGTGCTCTTTCTGGACGGAGGCCGCATCGTCGAGGAGGCCCCGCCTGCACAGTTCTTTGACCACCCGCAGACCGAACGTGCGAAGAAGTTCTTGAACACCTTCACGTTTGAGGCAGTGAAGTGACCGCGCACGCATCTTCCGGGAAATAAACCTCTCAGGCGCTTCGCGCCAGCTCCCCTGGTAGGGGAGCCACTGGCGAGTCGGTGGTGGTCGTACTGGACGAACAAAGTTTTCTGCTTCCGGGAACGGCCGGGCTCCGCTGTTGAGATTCACAGCAGCAATACAAATGCTGCTGCCAAGGAGAACAGGGCCCGGCGCTTTACGTCAAATTGGGCCCAAGCGAACAGCAGGACTTGCCCGGTCTGCCAAGGGCTCCCCTATCAGGGGAGCTGTCGAGCCGCAGGCGAGACTGAGAGGTTCCAAGCCAGCAACTGCAACTGTGTGCAGTTCAGATAAATTATATGGGAAAGTCATCATAAAGCAAAGGAGAACAAACGATGAAAACCAACAAGATCACCCGCCGTTCTTTCCTGCTGGGCCTGGGTGCTGCAGCAGCTGCCAGCGCACTGACCGCCTGCGGCGGTTCGTCCAGCTCCACGGCGGCGTCCGCTTCCAGTTCTGCCGCTGGTTCTGTCGCCGGTTCTGCTGCGGGCAGCGACACCGTTTACCGCACCCTCGATGAGATCAAGGCCGACGGCACTGTGAACATCGGCGTCTTCTCGGATAAGAACCCGTTCGGCTATGTGGATGAGAACGGCGAGTATCAGGGTTACGACGTCTACTTTGCCAACCGTCTGGGCGAAGATCTGGGCGTGGAGGTGAACTTCGTCTCCACCGAGGCCGCCAACCGCATCGAGTATCTGCAGACCGGCAAGGTAGACATCATCCTCGCCAACTTCACCGTTACCCCGGAGCGCGCCGAGGAAGTCGATTTCGCCCTGCCCTACATGAACGTCGCACTGGGCGTCATCTCGCCGGACAGCAACGTCATCACCAGTCTGGACGACTGGAAGGCCGACGACCAGATGATCGTCATCTCCGGCACCACGGCGGAGACCTATCTGGTCAAGAACTACCCCAATATCCCGCTTCAAAAGTACGATTCCTACGCCACAGCCAAGAATGCACTGGAGAACGGCAACGGCGTGGCATGGGCCAACGACAACACCGAGGTCATTGCCTTTGCCAAGCAGAACCCCGGCTACACCGTCGGAATCCCCTCGCTGGGCAGCGCCGACACCATCGCCCCGGCTGTCAGCAAGGGCAACACCACCCTGCTGGACTGGATCAACGAGGAGATCACCGCGCTGGCCGATGAGCAGTTCTTCCACAAGGACTACGAGGAGACCCTCGTGGATACCTACGGTGCCGACTACGAGGATGAACTCGTCGTCGAGGGCGGCGTCGTGAACGCATAAGCCTGAGCCAAAACAACAGCCCCCGTGCCAAAGCACGGGGGCTGTGTGCGTTCCGGGGGAGAGGGCTCACTCGACATCCTCATATTCCGGGGTGTTCTCTTCTTCGTCGAGGTCCTCGGCGTGGATGCGGTCATGCAGACGCTGGCGGAACTCCTGGGCAGGGATGCCGCTCTGGTTCGGGGTCAGGTCGGGGGCAGGATTGCCGTCCGGCAGGTGGGCACCGAATGCGGGCACGAAGAAGAACTTGCGCACAACGAAGATGAGCGCGATGGCACCCACGCTGAGCAGGTTCTCAACGGCGGATTCGTGGCCGACCACCATGTGGCGGGCGATGGCGTAGAGCAGCACTTCCAGGCTGCTGCCGGGGCTGTGCTTGGCCAGCATCTTGATGAACTCGATGCCAATGACGATGTCCAGCGCTCGTTCCAGAAATGTGCGGATCTCTGCATCGTTGCCGTCGAACAGCAGGCCGGGCATCCATTTCAGCAGCGGCACGATGCTGAACAGCAGGCCGATGAGGACCAGCCCGGAGAGAGTGATCTCCAGCAGGGTGGATGCCTGGATGATGTAGTTGCGCAGCGCGGTGCGGCCGTGGCTTTCCACAGGGTGGTTGTGGGGGTTGAGCATAGTTCATTCTCCTTCGCATCTTCACGTCTTGCGGCAGATCTGGCAAAAACCGCCAGACTTTTCTTCATTGTAGCAAAGAATGGAAACGAAGTCAAACGAATGGAACACGCGAGTAAAAATTATTGGGCGGCCACATAGCCGGACTTCTGGATGCAGGCGTGGCCTGCGTCGGTGGAGAGCCAGTCGTAGACCTTGCGCTCCGGGGTGTCGGGGCCGGAATCCTGCCGGACTGCGGCATAAAACTCGTTGCACAGGGGATAGCTCTCGTCCGCGATGGTGTCGGCCGAGGGGGTCACGCCGTCCACGGCCAGCAGCCGCAGGCCGGGCTTGGAGTACATCTCCGAGATGTAGTAGTAGACCGAGAAGCCGATGGCATTGGCCGCGTTGTTGTACTCGGCGATGTCGTCCACCAGTTCGCCCATCATGGCAGGAGCCAGCTCGGTGGGGGCGTCCATCAGCTCGCCGCCCTGGATGAGCAGCTTCTGGAACAGGGTCTGGCTGCCGGAGTCCTCCCGGCGCTGGAAGGCCACGATGTCGGCATCCTCGCCGCCCACGTCCTTCCAGTTGGTGATCTTCCCGGCGTAGATGTCCCGGAGCTGCTGCCGGGTCAGGCTCTGGACGGGATTGTCCTCATTCACGATGAAGACCAGCGCGTCCCGTCCAATGGCTTTCTGGTCCAGCGGGGCACCATCGGCCTTCAGCTCTTCCTTGACTGACTCCGGGGCCTCGTAGGCGATGATGAGCCGGGTGCCGTTCTCGGTGTCGCCGTAAAGGCCAAGGTTCCGCCAGGCCCAGGCGGTGGTGTTTGTGGTCACGGCGCTCTGGGCGGCTTCCAGGTCCATGCCGGTGGTGTCGGCCATGATCTGCGCAATGAGCGGGATGCAGGCCGTGGAGCCGTCGGTGACGGGAAACTCGTCCTCGGTGAGGATGGGCGCTGCGGGCACTTCGCTGGCGGAAGAGGCGGGTGCTTCGGACGAAGCGGCACTCGATGCCGGTGCGCTGGAAGCGGCCTCTCCGCAGGCGGCCAGCAGCGCCGCCGTGGAGACGGCCCCCAGCCCCAGCAGGAAGGAACGACGGGAAATTTTAGACTGTTTCATGGTGAAATCCTCCCTCAATAGAAGTAGTTGTCGGTCTCGTCGCTGGTGGAAGTGAAGATGCTCTGGCAGTAGATCCAGTTGCCCTCCACGTCCATCCAGCCGTAATCGAAGCCCTTGCGCGCCACGAAGACGCCCGCAGGCAGGGGCGCACTGCGGTTGTAGCGGGAATATTCGCCGCAGCTGCCCAGCCCGGCCAGGACGACCGCGCCGTCGCTGTCTAGTAGGTCGTACAACCAGGTGCTGCCGGGGCCGCGGTAGCTGATGGAGAAATAGAAGTCGTCCTCCGTGGCAGCCACGGGCCAGAGATAGCCGTCGAAGTCGTCGCCGTAGCGGGCGGTGAGGTCAGCCATCGAAAGGGTCTTGCTCAGCTCTGGCCCGGCGAGGGTCAGGGTGGTCACATCGTAGTTGTCGTTGTCGTACTGGCGCAGGTTGACCCAGCCGCCGCCCTGATCGTAGAGGTCGGTGCGGTGCAGCGCTTCCAGCGGCGCAACCGTCGTGTCGGTCCGGATGGCACCGGTGTCCATGTCGTAGACGCGGAGAGTGCCGTCCCTGGCGTAGATGTCCAGCGTGTTGGTGCCCAGGGCCATGTTGTAGAGGTCGAGGGTGTCGCCGGTGGTCAGGTCGTAGAGGAGGTAGCTACCCTCCCGGTAGAGCACGGTCACGCCGGGCGCGTACCCGCTGATGGAGTCGTCAAATTCGCACAGCACGGTGCTGGTCATGTCGCTGACCAGATCCACGAGCTGATACTTGCCCTCGTCGGTCCGGAAGCTGGCAAGGCCCGCGTGGAGATAGGTGACAAAGCCGCTCCGCTCCTCGCCGGTGGCCGCGTTCAGCAGGGAAGTGGACTCCAGGCTCGTGCCGTCTGCGTTGTAGGTGTCGATCTCCACCCAGTCGGCGGGGGCCAGCGGGTCGTCGATCCCGGCAGAAAGGCTGTACAGCAGGCCGTGGAAGTTCTGGTAGACCACGGTGCCGTCCTTTTCCTGGATCTGAACGGCAGCGTACTGGTAGAGGTCGTCGTTCTCTTCATCGGGCGCAGCATCGCCGGGGGCATAGAGGCCAAAGGCCAGCCGGTCGCCCGCCACAAGGCAGGTGTAGGCGTTTTCGGGCACGGGGTACTCGGTGCCCGAAGCAAAGTCCAGCACCCGCACGTCGCCCGCTGCATGGTCGTGCAGGGGCGAATAGGCGAAGCTGGTGGGTGTGGTCAGAACGAGCACGCCGCCGGAAAGGCGGACGTCGTATTCGCGGTCAAAGGTGTAGAGCGCCTCACCCGTCCGGTCGAAGATGCCGCTGCGCCGCCCGGCGGCGGTGTCCGGGTCAGACCAGGTGCAGACGAACCAGTTCGTCTCGCCGGTCTGGCTGTCGGTCAGCAGATAGGACGTCTCGCTGGCAGGGGACTGGTGCACGACCTTGTCGCCGCAGAGGATGGTGTTCCCGCCGAGGGAGTCATAGCTGGAGAAGAGCCGCAGCCTGCCGTCCCGCAGGGAGGAGGCGTCGTATTTAGGCGGTTCCTCCTCCTGCTGGGGATGGGACACGGGCCGGGATGGCGTGGGCAGCAGCGAACAGGAGGTGAACACCCCCGCCGCCAGTGCCAGGCCCGCCGCCGCGCAGCCGATGCGGAGAAGATTCTGTTTCATAATGCAGTACCTCACAGGTCACAGGGACGAAATGCGGATGGGCTTTCCCATTTGATTATAATACGAAACACCCGGACATTCCATTGCATTGGAACATTTGGGCACGGTTACAATTTGGTTACGGCCAAAAGTTCAGTCGAAGTTTGCAAAAGCAGATGAAAAGCGGATGCTTTTTGGTCAAAGTGCTAAAGGAATGTCGAAATCCTTGTAAAAAATTACGACAAGTGGTATAATTTAACAAGACAAAAAGATCGATTTGTTTGTGAGAAAAACGTTTGGAGGGAATTATCATGAAAACTGTTGCACAGACTGTGATCGAAGCAGATCGTTTTTACACCATCGCTGCCCGCACCGGCAGCGTCATCGAGGCGGCTGCTTCCACGAAGAACGAGGAGACCGTTCGTCTGGGCAAATACGACCATAAGCCCGAACAGGAGTGGGCGTTCATCCGCGTAGGGGACGGTGTCTACCGCATCCGCAACCGCGCTTCCGGCAAGCTCCTCGACCTGATGATGACCGGCACCGCCAACGGCACCTGGCTGCATCTGTGGGAGGATGTGGGCGGCACGTCCCAGATGTGGACCGTGGAGCCTACCCCCGCCGGCACCGTCCGCCTGCGCTCTTCCTGGGCCAGCGGCAAGTGCATCGACACCGTGGGCATGGGCGTCTCCGACGGCGCACAGCTGCAGATCTGGCAGGAGACCGCCGGGGAAGACCAGCTCTGGACCATCTCCGAGGTGAAGGACCGCGCCAGCGCAAAGCGCGCCGCCAAGAAGGACGAGCCCACCGCCGCTCCCGTTGAGGAGAAGGTCGAAGTCAAGGCAGAGGAAAAGCCCGTAGAAGCCACTCCTGTTGTCGAGGCCCCCAAGGCGGAAGAAGTCAAGGCAGAGCCGGTCAAGGCGGAAGAGAAGCCCGCAGAGGCTGCTCCTGCTGTTGAGGCACCCAAGGCCGAGGAAGTCAAGGCCGAACCGGCTAAGACGGAGGCAAAGCCCGCAGAAAAGGCTGCCCCCGCAGCAGTCAAGGCTCCGGTCAAGAAGCCTGCTGCCCGGAAGACCAGCCGCGCCGCCCGCAAGAAGGCTGCTGCAAAGAAGTGACCCTCTCAGGCATCGCGCAGCGATGCCAGCTCCCCCAAAGGGGGAGCCACTGGCGCGCCGGTTGTGGCTGTGCCGGGATGAACAAAGCGTAATAAAACCATAAACGAAAGTGCTCCGCTGTTTCGATCCACAGCATCGCTCCCATCGCTCTTTGTCAGAGCATGGGACAGATGCCGCTGGTCTTGACAGCGGAGCACTTTTGTTTACGATATCAGAATACCTTCAGCAGTCAGCAGGGGTTGCCCGACCTGCCAAAGGCTCCTCCTTCGGGGGAGCTGGCTGCGCAGCAGACGGAGAGGGTCACACATTCATCATGCTGCGCTGTGCGGCGGCACGGAACTGGAGAGCTGCTGCAATGAAGCCCTTGAACAGGGGATGCGCGCGGTTGGGGCGGCTCTTGAACTCCGGGTGGAACTGGGCACCCAGATGGAAGGCGCGGCCCGGCAGCTCCACGGTCTCGACCAGACGGCCGTCGGGGCTGGTGCCGGAAATGACCAGACCCTTTTCCTCCATCTCGCTGCGGAAGTCGTTGTTGAACTCGTAGCGGTGGCGGTGGCGCTCCCAGATCTCGGGCGCGTCGTAGAGCGCGCGGGAGAGCGAGCCCTCTTCGAGCACGCAGGGGTACTTGCCAAGGCGCATCGTGCCGCCCTTGGCCGTCACGCCGACCTGCTCGGGCATGAGCGCGATGACGGGATGCGCCGTCGTGGAGGAGAACTCCGCGCTCGTCGCGTCGTCCCATGAGAGCACATGGCGCGCAAATTCGATGACTGCGATCTGCATGCCGAGGCAGATGCCGAGGTACGGGATGCCGCGCTCGCGCGCGTACTGCGCGGCCAGGATCATGCCCTCGATGCCGCGGTCGCCAAAGCCGCCGGGGACTAAGATGCCGCTGCACCCGCAGAGCTTCTGCGCGATGTTGTCGCTTGTCAGCGTTTCGGAGTCGACCCATTGAATTTCGACGCTCGCGTCGCAGGCCGTGCCCGCGTGGAAGAGCGACTCAACGACGCTCAAATAGGCGTCGTGCAGGCCGACGTATTTGCCGACGAGCGCGATGCGCACATGACGGTGCACGCCGTGGATCTTGTCGACCAGCGCGCGCCACTCGGTCATGTCAGGTTCACCGCAGTCAAGGTGCAGCTTGCGGCACACCACGCGGCAAAGGCCCTCGTGCTCAAGCAGCAACGGCACCTCGTAGAGCGTGGACGCCGTTGCGTTCTGGATGACGCAGTCGGGCTCCACGTTGCAGAAGAGCGCAATCTTGCGGCGGATGTCGTCTGTGATGGGCTCATCCGTGCGCACGACGAGAACGTCCGGCTGGATGCCCTCGCTCAGGAGTTCCTTGACCGAGTGCTGCGTGGGCTTGCTCTTGAGCTCGCCGCTGCCGGGGATGGTCACGATGAGCGGCACATGGATGAAGAGCACATTTTCGCGCCCGCGCTCGGCCGCGACTTGACGGATGGCCTCCAAAAACGGCTGGCTCTCGATATCGCCCACCGTTCCGCCGATCTCCGTGATGCACACGTCGGTCTCGCCGTCGTCCATGTCGTAAATGCGGCGCTTGATCTCATCGGTCACATGCGGGATGATCTGCACCGTGCCGCCAAGATAACCGCCCTGACGCTCGCGGTTGAGAACGCTCCAGAAAATTTTGCCCGAGGACACGGAGGATTTCTCGTCCAGCGCCTCGTCGACAAAGCGTTCGTAGTGGCCGAGGTCCAGGTCGGTCTCCGCGCCGTCGTCCGTGACGAAGACCTCGCCGTGCTGATACGGGCTCATCGTGCCGGGGTCAACGTTGAGATACGGGTCGAACTTCTGGTTTTTGACCTTCAGCCCGCACTGTTTTAAGAGACGCCCGAGCGACGCCGCGCAGATGCCCTTGCCCAGCCCCGACACCACGCCGCCGGTGACAAAAATGTACTTCATGTTCTCCTCCACAACACAAATAAATTGGAAAAATCATTTCAAAAGGAACGCTCAGAGAGCGTTCCTTTTGGGGATCAAACAGAGAAAAGCAGATCGTAGAAGGTCGGATACGGCCAGTACTTGCCGGCGGTCAGCGTCTCGAGACGGTCGACGGTATCGCGCACCGCGTCCATATCAGCGGCAACAACGTCGTGGTAATAGCGCATCTCCTCTTCGCCGGAGGCGCCGACGGGCGCGGTCTCCAGCGCGGTCTTGAGCGTCACGGTCTGCTCGAGCAGCTTGTCGTTGAGGATGCCGATGGAGTTGGCCAGCGACTTCTCGACGTGGCAGGGCAGCTCGGGCGCAGCCTCGTGCTTGCGCAGCATCGTCTCGCAGAGCTTGCTCTCATACTCGGAGGCGGCGTTGAGGATCTCGTGCTGGACCATATCGACCATGGTGGCCGCTTCGATGTGGATGACCTTGCGGTACTTCTCCATGTGGATCTCGTGGCGGGAGAGCATTTCCTCCTTCGTGTAAACGCCGTGCTTCATCATCAGTTCAACGTTCTTGGGCAGAACATAGGTCGGCAGGGCGTCGGCGGTGCTGCGCAGATTCGCAAGACCGCGGCGCGCGGCCTCCTCGACCCACGCCTCCTCATAGCCGTTGCCGTTAAAGATGATGCGGCCATGCTCGATGAACGCCTTGCGCACAAGGTCGTGCAGCGCCTTGTTGAAGTCCGGCGCTTCCTTGAGCACCGCGTAGAACTGGCTGAGTTTCTCCGCCATGATGGTGTTGAGCACCGTGACAGGGCCGGCGATGGACTGGCTGGAGCCGGGCATACGGAACTCGAACTTGTTGCCGGTGAAGGCCACGGGCGAGGTACG
>OHXB01000179.1_pt1 | contig 16001 bp, 10 predicted proteins | sample 1579811 | NCBI WGS metagenome assembly OHXB01 (sample SAMEA3882533, study PRJEB24775) | human gut metagenome | biome: human-associated habitat; feature: intestine environment; material: feces | place: Netherlands | collected 2009/2010 | reverse complement strand
GCGCCGCCGCGGCGGGCAGGTGGCCTTGCAGGTCAGCGGCGGGGTGCAGCTGCTGGATACCGACGACATCCTTTATCTGGAAACGCGGGACCGCCTTTTGCACTACCACACGGCCACGGATACCTGGTCGGTGCGCGGCAGTCTGCTGAAGGCCGAAAAGGATCTGGCTGCCTACCACTTTGCGCGCTGCAACCAGTGCTATCTGGTCAACCTGCGCCACGTCAGAGGCGTGCAGGATGATCTGGTGCAGGTGGGGGAGGAGCGGCTGGAGATCAGCCGCCGCCAGCGCACGGCCTTTCTGGCCGCGCTGGCGGCCTATGTCGGGGGTGCGCTGTAGGTGGATACACTTCTGACATGGGTGGTTTGTGCTGTCGGCCTGTGCGGTGCGGAGCTGGCCTACTGGCTGCCGCTGAAAAAACGCAGGAGTTTTACCATGCGCACCGCCCTGAATTTTATCGCGGCAGTGCTGTTTGCGCAGGTCATCATCTGGGCCAACAGCGGCCACGCCAAGCCGGCGATGCTGCTGGTGATTTACGGCGGTTATTTCATCTGGGCTGCGGTGTCAACCCATCTCTGCACGCTGCTGGACTGGTCGGCCAGCGCATATTGCAGCATTTGGATCGTCCTGACGACGGAGTCGGCCTATGAGCTGTGGCGCGTTCTGATCTGGACGGCGCAGACGCTTGGAATGCGCCATCTGCCGCTGCACAGCACGCCGATGCTGCTGGGGCAGCTGGGCTTTACCATTGCCTGCTGTGTGACGGTCCGGTATACCATGGCGCGCACAATGCCGGAGGACGGCATCTACCACATCGGCCCTCGCCAGTTGGGCAGTGCCGGACTTCTGGGCGCGATATTCGTCTTTCAGTTTTTTGCACTGCAAACCAGTCTGCGCGTCGGGCTGCAGCCATCGGCGGTAGTCGCACCGTCGATGCTGACCCAGTTTTACTGCGTGACGCTGCTCTATTTACAGACCGAGCTTTTCAAAAAAGCGGCCATGCAGAAGGAGATGGACGCACTGAACCTTCTGTATGATCGCCAGCGCAAGCAGTATCAGATCGCACGGCAGAACGTGCAGATCATCAACCGCAAGTGCCATGAGCTCAAGGTTCAAATCGCCGACCTGCGCCGCCTGCAGCCCGACGAGGCCACAACGCAGAGCCTTGACGAGGCCGAGCAGGCGGCCCGGATGTACGACGCCAACGCTGCCACCGGTAATGAGGTACTGGACGTCGTCCTGACCGAAAAGAGCCTGCTGTGTGAGGCCCAGCGCATCCGTCTGAACTGCGTGGCCGATGGCACCTGCCTTGCGGCCATCGAGCCGGGTGACCTGTACGCGCTGTTCTCAAACCTGCTCGACCAGGCCATCGACGCTGCAGCCCAGCAGCCGAATGACCGCCGCATGATCGACCTGCTTGTATGCAGGCGGCAGGGCTTCGCGGTCATCAACGTCATCGGCCCGGCGCTGTCCGGCAGCCAGTCCGACCACGGACGCCGCCACAGCTATGAGCTAAAGGTTGCCCGCCGTGTCGTGCAGAAATACAGCGGCACCATGGCGACAGAGCCCCGCGGAGAGCTGTTCGCCGTCAAGATCGTGATGCCGCTCACCAGGGGATGAAAGAAAAAATACCGCCTGTTTTTTGTGCAAGATGTACAAAGAACGGGCGGCCTTTTTTGTACCCCAAAAACCGAATATCCCGCCAGAAATACCACTTTTCGCAAACCTATTGCCAGAAATTTAACAGTTCTGTACAATACAGGTACAGTAAAAAACAACACAGGAGGGCGCAATGCGAAGCACGACCAAGCTGATGAAGAACTGGCAGTTCACCGGCCCCGACGGTAAGACCACTGCCGTGGACCTGCCGCACACCTGGAACAACATCGACGGCCAGGACGGCGGCAACGACTACTGGCGCGGCACCTGCATCTACAAGACGCAGTTCACGGCGCCCGCTTTTGACAAGGATACCCAACAGGTCTGGCTGCAGTTTGAGGGCGTGAATGCCAGCGCCAAGGTCACGCTGAACGGGGTGGAGGTCGCCCGCCACGACGGCGGCTACTCCACCTTCCGCGCGGATGTCACGGCGCTGCTGGCCGACAGCAATGAGCTGATCGTGGAGGCGGACAACAGCAAAAATGACCGCGTCTACCCCCAGAAGGCTGATTTCACCTTCTACGGCGGCATCTACCGCGACGTCAGCCTGCTGGTCGTCAACCGGAACCACATCGCGCTGGATTATCTCGGCGGCCCGGGCGTGCAGATCACGCCCACTGTCAACGGCGCAAACGCTGACATCGAGGTTAAGACCTGGATGGAGGGCGACGGCGAGGTCGAGTTCTCGATTTACGACGCCGCCGGTGCCGAGGTGCTGACCGGCAAGGGCCGGGACACGACGGTCACGCTGGAGCACCCGCACCTGTGGGACGGCGTCCGCGACCCGTATCTCTACACCTGCGCGGTGCGTCTGGTGCTGAACGGCGAGGTACAGGACGAGGTACGTCAGCGCTTCGGCGTGCGCAGCTTCTCGGTTGACCCCAAGCGGGGCTTCTTCCTCAATGGCCGCCCGTACCCGCTGCACGGCGTCTCCCGCCATCAGGACCGCAAGGGTCTGGGCAATGCCATCACGCGCGAGATGCACGACGAGGATATGCAGCTCATCAAGGAGCTGGGCGCGAACACGATCCGTCTGGCGCACTACCAGCATGACCAGTACTTCTACGACCTCTGCGATGAGGCCGGCATGGTCGTCTGGGCTGAGATCCCCTACATCTCCGAGCACATGCCCAACGGGCGTGAGAACACCATCTCGCAGATGAAGGAGCTGATCGTCCAGAACTACAACCACGCCTGCATCGTCTGCTGGGGCGTCTCGAACGAGATCACAATTTCGACGAAGGACAACCGCGACATGCGCGACAACCATCATGTGCTGAACGATCTCTGCCATGAGATGGACAAGACCCGCCTGACGACGCTGGCCTGCTACGCGATGTGCGGCCCCTTCAACCCGGTAGCGCATATCACGGATCTCGTCAGCTGGAACCTGTATCTGGGCTGGTACGTGCCGGGCCTCTTTTTAAACGACCTCTGGATGGACTTCTTCCACCTCTGCTACCCGAACCGCGCGCTCGGCTTCAGCGAGTACGGCGCCGAGGGTATGCCGAACCTGCACAGCAGCCATCCCCGCCGCGGTGACCACACCGAGGAATACCAGGCCATCTACCATGAGTACATGCTCCGCTGCTTTGACCGCCACAAATGGCTGTGGGCGACCCACGTCTGGAACATGTACGACTTTGCCGCCGACGCCCGCGACCAGGGCGGCGAGCCGGGTATGAACCATAAGGGCCTGGTCACGTTTGACCGCAAGACCAAGAAGGACAGCTTCTACATCTATAAAGCGTGGTGGAGCGACGAGCCGTTCGTGCATATCTGCTCCAAGCGCTATGCGGACCGCACCGAGAATGAGATCGAGGTCAAGGTCTACTCGAACCAGAAGCAGGTAAGCCTTTATGTCAACGGCGAAAAGCTGAGTGAGCAGGAGGGCGAGCACGTCTTCAAGTTCCGTGTCAAGCTGAACGGCGAGACGAAGGTCCAGGCCGTGGCAGGGGACAGCATCGACGATGCCGTTTTCCGCAAGGTCGATGCCCCGAACCCGGACTACAAGCTGACTAAGAAAAAGTCCACCAGCGCAAACTGGGTGTAAATTTCGCCAAGCTGTAGGGGCCGCACATGTGCGGCCCGCAGCCGAATGGCAGACGAGCATTTGCGGGAAAGCCGCGGGCCGGGCATGCCCGGCCACTACAGACCTCCCGGAAATCGCATCGTATTCTTTTGAAACACGCCGCACCGTGCGGCTGGTTTATATGAAACAAGGAGAAAAACGTAATGGATGATCTGAAAATGCAAAAGCAGACCTTGAAAAAGGCCTACAAAAAGACCAAGCGTAAGCACATTACGCCGTGGAAGATTCTGGCAATCATCTGCGCCGTGGTGATGATCGTTTCGATCCCGCTTAGCATCCTTCTGCAAAAGTTCGACAACACCATGGCGGCCCGTTTCGGCGGCAGCTTCTGGAAGCTGCAGAACGAGGACGCCAACGCCCAGTATTACACCAGCGACTTCAACTCCGCCGAGGAGATGGTCAACTACGGTCTGGCTTTGACCCAGCAGGTCGAGGCCGAGGGCGCTGCCCTGCTGATGAACAACAACAATGCGCTGCCTCTGGCTGCCGACGCGAAGGTCAGCACCTTCTCCAGTAGCAGCGTCAACCTCGTGTACGGCGGCACCGGCTCCGGCAATATTGATGCCTCCACCGCCGACACCCTGCGCACCGCCCTCGAAAAGGTCGGTGTCACCGTCAACCCCACCCTGTGGGACTTCTACACCGTCGGCGCCGGCAAGGACTACGCCCGCTCCAAGAGCGGCACCGTCGCCAAATCCAGTGAGGTCACCGCCGAGGTGCCTTGGGACGTCTACACCGACGAGGTCAAGGACAGCGTTGCCCAGTACGGCGATGCCGCTATCGTGACCCTGTCCCGCGTCGGCGGCGAGGGTGCTGACCTTTCCTACGGCGAGGTCAACTATCTGGCGCTCGACGAGAACGAGAAGGCTATGCTGCAGAACGTTGCCGAGATGAAGAAGAACGGCACCGTCAAAAAGACCATCTTGCTGATCAACTCCGCCAACGCCCTGCAGGTCGATTTCCTCAAGAACAACGAGTACGACATCGACGCCGCACTGTGGATCGGTGACGTGGGCATCTCCGGCATCAATGCCGTGGCCGAGATCCTGACCGGCAAGGTCAACCCCTCCGGCAGCCTGGTCGATACCTACTGCTACGACAACTTCAGCGCCCCCGCCATGTGGAACTTCACCCCCACCACCTACGAAGGCTATGTCGAGGGCGGCGATGTGTCCGCCAAGGCTAAGTCCTACATGATCTACCAGGAAGGCATCTATGTGGGCTACAAGTACTACGAGACCCGCTACGAGGACTTCGTCACCGGCAACGGCAACGCAGGCGACTACGCCTACGGCGACATCGTGGCTTACCCCTTCGGCTACGGCATGAGCTACACCAACTTCGACATCAGCGACATGAACGTCAGCTACAATGCCGCCGATGACACCTACACCGTCACCGTCAAGGTCACCAACACCGGTGACATGGCCGGCAAAAAGACCGTGCAGGTCTATGTCCAGAGCCCCTACACCGACTACGACAAGGAAAACGGCGTCGAGAAGTCTGCCGTTTCTCTGGTCGGCTTCGGCAAGACCGGCATGATCGAGCCGGGCGCTTCCGAGACGCTGTCCATGACCGTCAACAAGCGCGACATTGCTTCCTACGACACCTACGGCGCCGGCACCTACATCCTCGACGCCGGTGACTACTACTTCACCGCCGCCACCGATGCCCACAACGCTGTCAACAACATTCTGGCTGCCAAGGGCTACACCGTCGAGTCCACCAACGGCAAGATGACCGCCGACGGCAACGCCGACCTGACCTACACCTGGACCGAGGATGCCCTCGATACCACCACCTACGCCACCAGCGAGAATGGCACCGCCATCACCAACCAGCTGTCCAGCGCCGACCCCAACCTGTACGAGGGCATTGAGGAGACCGTGACCTGGCTGAGCCGCTCTGACTGGAACGGCACCCTGCCCACCGAAACCGTCAAGCTGGCCCTGACCGAGCTGCTCAAGAAGGATCTGCAGGACATCCGCTACGATGCCGCCGACTACGAGAGCGTTGAGATGCCCACCCTGGGTGCCAAGAACGGCGTCAAGCTGTACGACATGATCGGTCTGGACTACAACGATCCCAAGTGGGACGAGCTGCTGGATCAGATGACCTTCGACGAGATGAACTCCCTGATCGGCGACGCCTTCCACTGGACCATGCCCGTCAAGAGCGTGGAAGCCCCCGGCACCCGTGACGAGAACGGCCCCCAGGGTCTGACCGCCAGCCTGCTGGGCAACGACAAGAGCCAGCTGACCGCCACCGCCTTCACCTCTGAGGACGTTATGGCTGCCACCTTCAACACCGAGATCATGACCGAGATCGGCAAGGTCATCGGCAACAACTGCCTGGAAGCCGACATCGCCTGCCTGTACGGCCCCGGCAACAACATCCACCGCACCCCCTACGGCGGCCGTAACTTCGAGTATTACTCCGAGGACGGCTTCCTCTCCGGCATGATGTCCGCTTACGAAGTCAAGGCAATTCAGGACAAGGGCGTCCACGTTGTTATGAAGCACTTTGCCCTGAACGACTGCGAGCAGGACCGTATCGGCCTGGGCGTCTGGCTGAACGAGCAGGCTGCCCGTGAAGTCTACCTGAAACCCTTCCAGGCTCCCGTCGAGGTCGGCAACGCCAACGGCGTTATGATCGCCTACACCCGCTGGGGCGCTGTCTGGTCCGGCGGCAACTACGGTCTGGTCACCGGCATCCTGCGCAACGAGTGGGGCTGCGAGGGTATGGTCATCACCGATAACGTTCTGACCCAGTATGTCAACGGTCCCGACGGCGTTCTGGCCGGTGTGTCCATCTACGACGCCATGATGTCCTTCGTCACCGACACCCTGCCCAAGTACAAGAACGACCCCGTCATCGTCACCGCCATGCGCGAGGCCTGCCACCACAACCTGTATGCCATCGCCAACTCCTGCGGCATGAACGGCGTGGGTGCCGACACCACCATCAAGGTCACCCGCCCGACGGTTGTCACCATGAGCATCATCATTGCCTGTGCCTCCACCTTCTTCTGCCTGCTGGGCATCGTGATGTGGATCATTGGCGGCATCAAGTTCCGCAAGACCGAAGAATACAAGGCCTACAAGGATTTCAAAAAATCCCTGAAAGCCGCTAAGAAAGCCTGATTTCTACAGAATTTCCGTAAGCTCCCCGCCGGCCCCGGCGGGGACTTTTGAGTAAGATTTCTTTTTCCACAACAAGGAGCAGCCCATGAGCGAAAATGCAAAAGCGTCCAGCGTCAATCGCGCCAAACTTTACCAGCTGGTACTGTTTCCGCTGAACAACGGTGCCACGAATGTTTATTACGTCCTTGTGCTTTCCTACATTGCCACCTTCGGCAGCAATGTACTGGCGCTGGGCACTCTGTTTGCCTCGGTCATGGTCACGGCCATGCGCCTGTGCGACGCCATCACCGACCCGATCATCGGTGCGCTGATGGACCGCACGAACGGTAAGTTCGGCAAATTCCGCCCGTTCATGGCCATCGGCAACCTTATCATGGCCGCCAGCATTCTGGTGCTGTACGGCATCACCCCGATGATCCCCGATACGATGATGTGGGCACGCTATGCCGCGTTTGTGGGCCTGTACTTTGTCTGGGTCATCGGCTACACCTTCCAGACCAGCTGCACCCGTTCCGGTCAGACGGTTCTGACCAACGACCCCAAGCAGCGCCCGCTGTTCACGATCTTCAACACCGTCGGCAGTCTGCTGGGCATGGGCGTTATGCAGTTCCTGGCTCCCATCCTTGCCAAAAACTATGAGGGCGGCTATTCCTCCGCGGGCTTCTTCCGCACGCTGGCCCCCGTGGGCATTGTGATGTCCATTGCGCTGACCATCCTGGCCATCATCGGCATCTGGGAGAAGGATCAGCCCAAGTACTTCGGCATCGGCGGCGAAAAGACCGAGAAGGTCAAGGTCAGCGAATATCTGCAGATCATCCGGGAAAACAAACCCATGCAGCGTCTGATGATCGCGGGCGCGGGCACGAAGCTGGCGCTCTCCATCGCCAACAACACCACCGTTCTGTGCATGCTCTACGGCTGCATGATGGGTGCTTACGATGGGCTGTACCTGCCCATGATGGTGCTGGGCTACGCCTGCAGTGTGCCGTTCTTCATTCTCTCTGTGCGCACCAGCCAGAAGAAGGGCCAGAAGGCCAGCCTGACGAAGTATGTCAGCGTGGCGCTGGCCTGCTATGTCGGCGTGCTGGTCCTGCTGCTGCTGTGGGGTCACGGTGATGCATTCCATCTGAGCCTGCTGGGCGAGAATGGTCTGTCCATCAACCTGTACACGATTCTGTTCATCCTGTTCTTCGGCATCGGCTACGGCGCATACTACGCTACTGCCGACATGCCCATTCCGATGGTTGCCGACTGCTCCGACTACGAGACCTACCGCTCCGGCAAGTATATTCCGGGCATCATGGGTACGCTGTTCAGCCTGGTGGATAAGCTCGTTTCCAGCCTGTCCGCCACCGTCGTCGGCATTGCCGTGACCTTTATCGGTCTGAACAACCTGCCCACCCAGTATGACCCGTACACTCCGGGCATGAATGTGGTCGTTATCGTCCTGTTCTGCGCCATCCCGATGGTCGCCTGGGCGGCCACTCTCATCGCCATGAAGGGCTACAGCCTGACCGGCGAGAAGATGAAGGAGATCCAGGCCGTCAACGCCTGCCGCCGCGACGCGGTTGCGAACGGTATGAAGCTGGAAGATGCCATGGAAAAGTGGCAGACCGTCGACCAGCTGCCCGCGGAGTACCGCGCCTAAGCTTTAACCCTGCGATTCTCTTTGTCCTTCCATAAACGCAAAGCCCCCCGGCATCGTGATGATGCCGGGGGCTTTGTTTAGTCTGTGTGGCAGGAAAAAAGAGAACCCCCATGGCGGGATACGCCATGGGGGTTCTCTCTTGGTGCGGAAGATGGGACTTGAACCCACACGTCATAGACACACGCACCTCAAACGTGCCTGTCTGCCGATTCCAGCACTTCCGCTTGTTGCATTGACTGCAAGAGATATTCTAGCACAAACACCCCGGAAAAGTCAAGGCTTTTACCGAAAAAAGATTTTGCAAAATCCCTGCCTTGTAAAGACTTGTTGGGAATGGTAGAATAAAGGCAGCAAAAAAGGGGAGAACTGCCATGCAAAATTTAATTTTCAGCCTGAACGCGACCCTGCCGGTGTTCCTTGTCATGGTGGTGGGGTACGCGCTGGGGCAGCTCGGCTTTCTGCCGCCCGCGTTCTGCAAGGCGTCGGACAGGCTGACCTTTAAGGTGACTTTGCCGCTCATGCTGTTTCTGGACATGGGCAGCGTGGACATCCTGCACGACTTCCGGCCCAGGTTTGTGCTGTTCTGCTTTGCCGCCACCCTCGTCGGCATCCTGACCGTCTGGGCGGGGGCTAAGCGTTTTTTGAAGGACAAGACGCTGGTGGGCGAGTTCGTGCAGGCGGGCTACCGCAGCAGCGCCGCCGTGCTGGGCGTGGCGTTCATCCAGAACATTTACGGCAGCGCCGGCATGGCCCCGCTCATGATTTTGGGCAGTGTGCCGCTTTTCAACATCTTTGCGGTGCTGATCTTGATGCTGGAATCGCCCGAGCAGCGCGGCGTGCCTGACCCGAAGCAGCTCTTGCGCGGCGTGGCCACAAACCCGATCCTGCTGGGCATTGTGTTCGGCACGGTCTATGCGCTGTTGCCGTTCACGCTGCCGCAGATCGCAACCAAAACCATCAGCAGCATTGCGTCGTTGACCACGCCGCTGTCGCTGCTGTCCATCGGCGCGTCGTTTGAGGGGACAAAGGCCATCAAAAAGCTCGGCCCCACGCTGGCGGCGGCGTTCATCAAGACCGTGGGCCTTGCGGCGGTGTTCCTGCCCTGCGCGGTAGCGCTGGGCTTTCGGAATGAGGAACTTGTCGCACTGCTTATCATGCTGGGCAGTCCCACGACGCCGAGCGCCTATGTCATGAGCAGGAACATGGGCCATGAGGGCGTGCTGACCTCGAGCTGCATTGCCCTGACGACCCTTCTCTCCGCCCTGACGCTGACAGGCTGGATCTTTGTTCTGCGGAGCGGGGGATACTTATAACGGAAAAAGGCTTCCCCATCGGGGGAAGCGGACTGATGAGGGCCGCGTTGCCGACAATATCCCGTTTACGGGAAACAGCGCAAGCTTCGCCCTCATCCGACCTCGCTTCGCTCGGCCACCTTCCCCCGATGGGGAAGGCTTTTTGTTTTTTATGGCTTCTCCTCCGGCTCGGCTACGGGCACGCCGCGGTGCTCCACGGGCGTCGAAAAGACGATCTGCGTCCGGGTGCGGCCAAACTGCTGCAGGTGGTTGATGAACTGATCCAGCTCCTGCGTCGTACCGAACAGTACCTCTATCAGCATACTGTAATCGCCGGTGACGCAGTTGCATTCCACCACATGGGGGCAGCTCTGGATATAGGGGTAAAACTCCGGCTTGCGCTGGGGGTCCATGTCCAGATTGATGAACGCCTTGACCATGTAGCCCAGCTTCGGCGCGTCGACCTGTGCCTGGTAGCCGGTGATGGTGCCGGAGCTCTCCAGCCGGGCCATGCGGGCCGATACGGCGGGGCTGGACAAAAACACATGGTCGGCAATTTCTTTTAACGGTGCGCGGGCGTTGTTTTGCAGAAGGTCGATGATTTTACGGTCAATGTGATCCATGGTAACACCTCATTTTAGGCAAAAAGCTCCCGTTCGTGTGCGCCATTGCACCTGAACGAGAGCTTAGTCAGCTTTACTATGCAAAGAATTTTACCATACGGAAAGCAAAAAGTAAAGCGATTTGCAAAATAAATTAAGTCGACAACTCGGCAGCAGCCCGTCTGCCTTGTGCCTCACATATCCGGGAACACATTCCGCGCACTGATAAGTGCATTGTTATAGTACATCTCAAAATGGCAGTGGGAACCTGTGGCAGCGCCGGTGGCCCCCACATAGCCGATCAGCTGCCCCTTTTCCACGGTCTGCCCGGCCTGCACGACAAAGGACGACATGTGGGCGTACAGCGTTTTGTACCCGTTGCCGTGGTCGATCTCCACATAGTAGCCCCAGCTCATGGTGGGGTGGTTGTGCCACTGGGCGGCAATGACCGTGCCCGCGTCAGCGGCATAGATCGGCGTGCCGTAGGGGGCCGTGATGTCCACGCCGCGGTGTCCATAGGGCAGACTGGCCCACCGGCTGATGCCCGAATATCCCGGCACCGGCCAGAGAAAGCTGCCTGTGCCCAGCCTGCCGATCATGCCGCTTTTCAGCCGCGTGCCGCGGTGGATGACCTCCGGCACGGCGGCCTGCACAAGCTGCACCTCCACTACGCGGGTGCTGACAACCTCGCCCGCCACGGTTGTGATCTCGCTGGTGACAAGCTCGCTGCCGTTCTGCCCGGCCTGTACGGTCTCGGTTTTGCCAAAATCCAGCCCCGCGTCCTCGATGGTCTGGGTCTCAAACGGCAGCTCCCGGGTCACGGTCTCGTACCGCACGGCCTTGACCTGCAAAAGGTCATCCGCCCGCAGTGCGGCGGTCAGGTCGCGGTACGGTGTGATGGCCGCAGCAGGGTAGATGCCGTCCACCAGCCGCAGGGCGTGGACAAAGTCGGTCTGCACACCGTCGGTCTGCCACGGCGCACGCACAGCGTACAAAAACTGCCGCAGGTGGTCGCCCTCGTCGGTGACGAACCGCAGCGCGCCGTCCAGATAGACGGCGGTGCCCTCGGTGATCTCGCCGCCTGCGGCGCGCAGGATGGCATCTGCGGTCTCGCGCTCGGTCATGGGGCGGGTGTCGGCGTCGGCCATGACAAGGGTGTACGCGGGCTGGACGTTCCAGCCGACCACGCCGGTCAGGCGGGCCTGTACGTCGGCGCGGGCTGCGTCGAACGCCTGCTCGTCTGTGACATAGCCCACGACCTGCCCGCCGACCTCGACCCGCAGCACAAAGGGCCGCGCCAGCGCGGTGCGCACGAACCATGCCAGCACCCCGGCGGCCAGCAGCGGCACGGCGTATCCCGCCAGCTGCCGCGGATGGGTGAGCGCTGCTTTAAAGCTGTCCGCCGCCCGCACTGCGGGCCGCAGTACCACAGCCAGCAGCGTAAGCAACGCCCGCGCCGCGCCGTGTGCCAGCGCCGCCAGCCCGCGTCCAACGCGCACCGCGGTGTATTCCACATGGAAGCCTGTGTAGTATAGAAAATCTCCGAAGGTCAAAGCAATACACGTTCCTTTTAGCTTTCCCGTAGGGGCCGGGCATGCCCGGCCCTGCACCTTCCCGCAAGCGCCCGTCAGCGGGACACCTGCGGGCCGGGCATGCCCGGCCCCTACGCGGCATTTAATGCGTCGGCACAAACCCCAGCGGGTCTACTCTGCTGCCGTCCACGCGCAGCTCCAGGTGCAGATGATACCCGCCGCCCGCGCCGTAGACATTGCCGGTGTTGCCCACATACCCGAGCAGGTCGCCCTTCTGCACGGCGGCCCCCTGCGCCACGGCGATGCTGCTCATGTGGGCGTACAGGCTGTCGTATCGGTGGCCGTCGTCCGCGGTGCCGTGGCTGACCTGCACGCAGTTTCCGTAGCTGTTCATCGTCCGCGCGGCGCTGACGACACCGTCCGCAATCGCATAGATGGGCGTGCCGCCCGGCGCGGCAAAATCGGTGCCGCGGTGGGGGATGCCCCAGGGGTCCGGCTCGGCAAACTGCGTCGTGATGCGCCCGTAGCTGTCAAGCGGGCAGCGGAAGTCAAGGCTCGTCAGGTGCAGGTCCGCCGTTGTGTAGCGTCGGCTCTGCTCCCGCACATAGGCGTCCAGTGCGGCGGTGGCGTCCTCATACGCCTTTTTCGCGGCGTCGGTCACGGCGGCCTGTGCCTGGGCCGCGGCCTGCTGGGCGGTCAGTGTGCTGTTCGCGTCGAGCAGTGCGGCCTCCAGCGCGGTCTGCGTGTCGGCCAGCGCTGCCTGCTGCTGCTCGAGTGCCGCCTTGGCATCGGCAGCCTGCCGGGCAGCCTCGTCCGCTGCGGCGCGGGCCTGCTCCAGTGCGGCGGCCTCGGCGTCCAGCTCGGCCAGAACCGTGCTGTTCCGCGCGCTCATTTGCTGCAAAACCGCGTCGAACGTCAGCAGTTGGTACAGGCTTTTGGCCTGTGCCAGCAGCCAGACGGCTCCGCCGCCGTCCAGCCGCTGCATCGCGCGCAGCTGCTCACGGCAGACGGCCAGCCGCGCGTCGTACTCGGCCTGCTTGGCGTCCAGTGCGGCGCGGGCGGCGTCCGCCGCGGCCTGCCGCTCGTCCAAAACGGTCTGCGCATTTTGCACGGCGTCGGTCACGGCGGTAATTTGCCCGGCCAGCTCGGCGGCCTGTCCGGTCAGGGCGGCAACCTCGCTCTCGGTCTGCGTCTGTTCGTTTTGCAATTCTTCCAGGGCCGACTGTGCGGCTTCGTACTCCTGCCGCGTCTCGGTCTGCTTTTGCGTTAATTCGCCCTTTTTATCATCCGCGTAAGCGGTCAGGCCCGAAAAAAGGGTACAAAAAAGCAGCCCCGCCGCCAACAGGGCGGGGCCGGGGGAAGTGCCTGTATTTCATCTTGTTACTCCGCTAATAGGGCAGTCCCGGTCAGGTCTGCGGGCGCGCCGTCCTGCCGTGCCTCAAAGTGCAGGTGCGGCCCGGTGGAATTGCCGGTGCTGCCCACATATCCCAAGACCTGGCACTGAACCACGGACTGCCCGGCAGAGACGAGCAGCGACTTCATGTGCTGATACTCCGTTTCCAGCCCGCCGCCGTGGTCAAGCACGACATAGTTGCCCTTTTCAACATCGTAGTCGGCGGCGGTCACGATACCACCGGCAACGGCGTAAACCTCCGCGCCCTCCTCAGCGGCAAAGTCAATGCCGGGGTGGCCGTTTTCGGGGTCATAGCCGCTGACCTGCGGCGGGGGCGCGACCGGCAGGGTAAAGAGATCCACGCCGGAAAGGGCTGCGGCTCCATCGGCGGCAGTCACCTGGTCGGAACTCGCATTGCGCACAGCTTCGGCCAGGATTTCATCTGCCTTTTCCTGCGTCAGTTCGGCGGCATCGCTGCCGTCGTAGGCGGTAAAATAGCGCGGCTCCACCAGCGTGCCGTTGACATGCATCTCAAAATGGCAGGCGTTGCCGGTTGTGTAGCCGGTATGCCCCACGTACCCGATGACCTGACCGGCGGTCACGGTCTGCCCGGGCACAACGGCGCAGGACTTCATGTGGGCGTACAGCGTGACCCAGCGCAGGCCGTCGGCGTCGGTACCGTGGTCGATCTCCACAAAATTGCCCCAGCTGTAATGCTCCTGCGCCGTCAGCACGACGCCGTCTGCGGCGGCGTAAATCTCGGTGCCTTCGTCAGCGCACAGGTCGTCGCCCCGGTGGCCGCTGTCCTTGCTCATGAAGCGGGAAATGTATTTGTACTGCACCGGGCAGGCAAACCGCGGACTGTTGGCGGCGTCACTTAACGTCGGCAGCGTCGCGGCGGGCATGGCTGCGGGCGTCTCCGTGGGCGCAGGTGTCGGTGTCGGCTCTGCGGTCTCGGCAGTAGCGGCGGGCGGCTCCGGCGCGGCGTGGGACGCTTCCACCTGCGGGCGCACCATACAGGCTGTCACGCTGACGCCCACGGCCACGGCGCAGAGCGCCAGCGCCCCCGCACCCAGACGGCGGTAGTGCAGCAGGTGCACAATGCGCTCCTTCACGCTGCCCTGCCCGAAGGCAAGACTTCCGGGTGTTCGGATGGGGCGTCCCTGCATGGCAAACTGCAGCAGGCTCTCACAGTAGGTGCTGCGCTCGGCCAGCGTGCAGCCCTGCACGGCTGCCTCGTCGCAGGCGGCCTCCATGTCGTGCTCAAAGGCGCACAAGGCCAGCCACGCCAGCGGATTGAACCAGTGCAGGCAGACGACGGCATAAAACAGCGGCTTCACCAGCGGGTCGCGGCGGCGGATGTGGGTCCGCTCATGCAACAGCACAGCCTGCCGCGCCGGGCCTTGCAGGCTGTCCGGCAGGTAGACGCGCGGGCGCACAAAGCCCATTGTGAACGGCGTGGGCACGCACGCCCCGCCGTAGCAGCCGTCGGGCGTTTTGCAGGCCAGCGCCACACAGCGCTTTAATTTCAGGTAGCCGACGGTCCCGCGCACAGCCAGCACCAGCACACCGACCAGCCAGACCGCCGCCAGCGCGTGCCACGGCGTCAGCCGGGCGTACCAAGGCAGCGGGGCCGCAGCTGCGGCTGCGGCGGGGGCAGGGGGCAGCAGCGGCAGCTCGCCCAGCTCCTGCACGGTGTCGGCGGCAGCGGCCAGCGGGGCGCTCTCCGGGCGGGGCAGCTTCAGCGGGATGCCCCACGGCAGCACGAACCGCAGCCCTACGGCCAGCCACAGCCAGCATAGGAGCCGACTGGGCGCATGGGCGCGGCGCAGGGCCCTGCAGACCAGCCACGCCGCCAGCGCGGCCACACCGCCGCGGGCGCTCAACAGCAAAAAGGCAAGAACGGTACTGCGCATGGCTATTCCTCCTTATAGCGGGCGGCGTCGAGCAGTGCGCGAATCTCGGCGGCCTCGGCGTCGCTGATGGGCTTTGAGTTCAAAAACGCGGCCACGAACCGCGGCAGACTGCCGTCAAAGGTCTTGTCCACCACTGCGGCGCTCTCGGCCTGCTGGACGTCCTCCTTCTTAATAAGGCTCGTCACGCGGCCATCGGCGTTTTGCAGCACGCCGCGCTCACAGAGCTTTTTTAAAACGGTGTAGGTCGTGCTTTTTTTCCAGCCCAGCCCCTCGGCGGCCAGCGCGACCAACTGCCCGCTGGGCAGCGGCTCGTTGTCCCACACAAGGCAGGCAAAGCGGTATTCGCCGTCAGCAAGGCGAAGCGGTTCATGATTCAGCATAGGGAAAGCTCCTTTTGGTTTATTGCAATAGACCTATCTCTGCCTATAGTCTACTACGATAGACCAAAAATGTCAATAAAAAATCCCCGCCGGTGGTGCACGGTGGGGACATCAAATCCAGAAATGGAATAAAAATTTATGTATTATTCGATGCTTTTGAAATTTTTATCCCTTATCCGTAATTTCTGAGTTCGCCCGCTGGGAAATTTCCATTATAATATAGGGAGTAAATTGAAAAGGAGTACCCAGCGATGCGAGCAATAAACCTGAAAACGAATCATCTTACCGCGCCCCTTGGCATGGATGCCGGGCCGCTGTTCTTGTCTTGGCAGTGCGTTGACGGCGT
>OHXB01000178.1_pt1 | contig 16075 bp, 13 predicted proteins | sample 1579811 | NCBI WGS metagenome assembly OHXB01 (sample SAMEA3882533, study PRJEB24775) | human gut metagenome | biome: human-associated habitat; feature: intestine environment; material: feces | place: Netherlands | collected 2009/2010 | reverse complement strand
GAGCGCCGCGGCTCGTTTATCAAGATGGTTGTCGTCTCCGCCCTTGTCGCGGCAATCTGCTCGCGCCTTCGTGGTACAGTTGGTGCGCTTGGGTTTTCGATTTCAACAGGCTTGGTAATCTGGGGTGTGGTCGATGCAGTAATGCTGACCAACCAGATCAAGGTACTCGACAAGCGCGCGATGGATATGATGCGCGCCCGCGACGCTGCCGCCAAGATCGCTGCCGAGGCACAAGAACTGTAACGACGCCAGACTCGATGGGAAGGTCTAAAGATGGCACAGGATATGCAGGACGCCGGTAACGTCTCCGCCGAGCTCGACGCCATGGTGTGTGACCTGATTGGCGCGTTCTTGGACGACCTTGCCGCCGGTGAAAACCCTGGCGTGGTCGTGGCAATTGAGGACGCTGCTTCCAACCGTTATCTGGCGGCGCTCGATGAGGATGGCGAAGAGGCGTGCCTCGAGGCGGCCACCAACTTTATCTCCGAGCACAAGATGGGTCTTAAGGACGAGGGCCTGGGCCGTATCGCCCGCTATGCCATCGGCTATACCGGCTGCGTCGAGATTGACGGAGGCTACCACGACGCTCTGCTCGTGAGCTTCTTCGAAACCACGCTCGAGAGCGGTTTTTCGGCATATGTGCTGTATGAGGGCATGGGCGCCGGCGATGGTTTTATGTGGAGCGACCCTGAACCTGCAGGTGAGGAAACCCCTCTCATCTAAAATCGCTAAAATAAACGAGTTTTCGGTAAAAGGCTCAATATTCACGCTGAGCGTTGTATCGCTGGGCGGGCCGCATACGCGTGCCGTTTGTATATGGATAGAAGATAGGGGAACTACATGCGCGTAGACAATCTGAGGAACATCGCCATCATCGCCCACGTCGACCACGGCAAGACGACGATGGTCGACAAGCTCCTGCGTGCCACGGACGCCTTCCGTGCCAACCAGCAGGTCGAGGACCGCGTCCTGGACTCTAACGACCAGGAGCGCGAGCGCGGCATTACGATTCTCGCCAAGAACATCTCTATCGAGTACAAGGACGTCAAGATCAACGTCATCGACACCCCGGGCCACGCCGACTTTGGCGGCGAGGTAGAACGCGTGCTGAAAATGGTCAACGGCGTTCTGCTGCTGGTTGACGCAGCCGAAGGCTGCATGCCCCAGACCCGTTTTGTTCTGCAGAAGGCTCTGCAGCAGAACCTGTCTCTGGTCATCGCCGTCAACAAGATCGACCGTCCCGATGCCCGCATTGCCGAGGTCATCGACGAGATTTTGGAGCTGCTGATGGACCTGGGCGCTACCGACGAGCAGCTGGACAGCCCGATGGTGTTCTGCTCCGGGCGCAACGGCACGGCCAGCTACGACTGGACCGACCCTGCCTCCGGCACGGACCTGAAGCCCCTGTTTGACACTATCCTGAAATATGTGCAGCCGCCGGAGGGCGAGCCCGACGAGCCGCTGCAGATGCTGGTCTCCAGCGTTGACTACAACGACTTCGTGGGCCGCATGGGCGTTGGCCGCGTGCAGAACGGCGTCATCAAGGTCGGCAGCCCGATCCAGGTCTGCGACTGGCACAACCCCGACGTACACATGAGCGGCCGCATCACCAAGCTGTTCGACTTCAAGGCCAATGGCCGTGAGCCGATCGAGAGCGCCCAGGCCGGCGACATCGTCGCATTTGCGGGTCTGCCCGATATTTCCATCGGCAACACGATCTGCGACCCCAGCAAGGTGCAGCCCCTGCCCTTCGTCAAGATCAACGATCCCACGGTGGAAATGACCTTCTCGGTCAACGATTCCCCGTTTGCCGGCAAGGAGGGCAAGTACGTCACGTCACGAAACCTGCGCGACCGTCTGCAGCGCGAGCTCCTCAAGGACGTCTCCCTGCATGTGACGGAGCAGGGCACAGACGCGTTCAACGTTGCGGGCCGCGGCGAGATGCACCTGTCCATCCTCATCGAGACCATGCGCCGTGAAGGTTATGAGCTGCAGGTCTCTCCCCCGCACGTTCTGACCAAGATCATCGACGGCAAGACCTACGAGCCTATGGAGCATGTCGTCATCGACGTGCCCACCCAGTATCAGGGCGCTGTCATGACCGGTCTGGGCACCCGCAAGGCCGTCCTGCAGCAGATGGAGTCTCTGGGCACCGACCGTGTCCGTCTGGAGTTCCGGATGCCCAGCCGCGGCCTGTTCGGCTACCGCAACCAGTTCCTGACCGATACCCACGGCGAGGGCATCCTGAACCAGATCTTCGACGGCTACGACGTCTGGGCCGGTATGATCGCCAACCGCTCCACCGGCTCTCTGGTCAGCTTTGAGACCGGTGAGGCTGTCACCTACGGTCTGTTCAATGCACAGCAGCGCGGCACCCTTCTGGTCGGCGCTGGCGAGAAGGTCTACGAAGGCATGGTCATCGGCTACACCGCTTCCGGCGAGGACGTCGATGTCAACGTCTGCAAAACCAAGCATCTGACCAACACCCGTGCTTCCGGCTCCGATGACGCTCTGCGTCTGGTGCCCATCAGCAAGCTGAGCCTGGAGGGCTGCCTGGAGTTCCTGGCACCCGACGAGCTGCTGGAAGTCACCCCGGAGAACCTGCGCATCCGCAAGCAGATCCTGAACCACGACCAGCGCATGAAGGCCAAGAGCAAGCTGAAGTAAGCGCTCCCCTTTTTCCAAAACAGATCAACGGCACCGCAAGCCCCACGGCCTGCGGTGCCGTTTTTTGTGTTTGTCTGCCTTTCCATTTGCAAACCGGCTCCATTCTCTGTATAATAAAGAAAACTTCATCTCACTGCGGCGCTGTGCCGCGTGAAAGACACAAACAGGGAGGTTTTGTTATGAACGACATCATTCAAGCCATGGAGACCCGCCGGAGCATCCGGCAGTTCAAGCCCGACATGCCCCGCAGGGAAGATCTTCAGCAGATCATCGAGGCCGGTCTTTACGCCGCCAACGGCAGAGGCCGACAGGGCGCGATCATTCTGGCCGTGACCAACAAGGAGTTGCGCGACAGGCTCTCCGCCCTGAACCGCGAGATCGGCGGCTTCCCGGAAGGCAAAGACCCCTTCTATGGTGCCCCGGCAGTCCTCATCGTACTGGCAGACAAGAGCTGCCCTACCGGCATCTACGACGGCAGCCTCGTCATGGGCAACCTGATGCTGGCCGCACACGCACTGGGTCTGGGCAGTATCTGGATCCACCGCGCCAAGGAGGAGTTCGAGCGACCGGAGTACAAGCAGCTGCTCAAAGACCTCGGCGTCGAGGGCGAGTGGGAAGGCATCGGCCACTGTGTCGTCGGTACCATCGACGGCGAAGCCCCGCAGCCCGCACCCCGCCGGGATGGCCGGGTGTTCTGGGCCGAATAAGCAGGCGCAAAAAAGGAACGGCATACCAGACGGTGTGCCGTTCCTTTTTATGCTTAATTTGCCGCGTAGGCGCTGCCCGGCGTCCAGGCATTGGCAGCCGAATACTTTGCGTGGTTGCGCAGATAGGTGACCCAGGCACCGTAGCCGTTGCCTGCCGAGAAATGGATGCCGTCCGGAGCGGCCAGCACCTCTTTCAGGTTGCCCTCGCCGTCGGCGAAGGTCTCCCACAGGTCGAGGTAAACGCAGCCCTTGTCCGCTGCCAGCAGGGCCAGCTGCTCATTGACCGAGCGGATGACGTCCGACGCAAGGCCGGGCTTTTCCGCCGCAGCGGCCGGGCGCACCGGCGGGATGGACTGGACGTAGATGACGCAGTCATTGCCCAGCGTCTGCCGCAGCAGGTCCAGCATCTGGCCGTAGTAGGCCAGGAAGCGGTCTGCCGCGCCCAGCGTGGTCAGGGTGTTGGTGCCCAGCAGAAGATAGAGCTTTTTCGGGTGGGCAGCGGCCAGCACATCCAGCGCGACCTCCTCGCCGCGGGTGGAGCTCTTGACGGCGCTGCGGTTCACGATGGCGTCCGGGCCGACGCCGGTGTAGCCGCAGATGAGCGCACCGCCCAGGTTGATGTTGTAATCGGAAAAGCCCACGGTCAGGCTGTCACCGAGGAAGGCTGCATCCGCAAAATAGCTCAGGTCCACCTGCCCGCAGCTGGGCTGGCGGATGGTGCTGCTGTCGTGCGCCTTGACCGTGTAGCCGCCCGCCGTCTGCCGGGCCGGGCCGAAGGTCTCCAGCGTCACGGCCGCGGCACCAGGATCCGCCGTGCTGCCCGCGCTGCCGGAGTCCGCTGCGGTCTCCCCGCTCTCCCCCGCTGTGCTGTCGGCCGCTGCGCCCTGCATGGGCAGCGGAGCCAGAATGTTCTCGGCCATGCCGCTGGAAGTCGCAGTCTGCGGCTGCTCGCTCTCCTTCGAACCGTTTTCCAGAATGGCCGTCACGGCCAGTGAAAGCAGCAGAATGGCTGCAATGACCCCTGCCAGCCGCAGCCCGGTCCCTGCACGGCTGCGCCTGGCGCGGCCATGCGCCGAATGATATTCGTGTGAAATTCCCATCGTCGTTCCCCTTGCCTTTTTTATATTTACGGGTAGTATCCCTCAAAAATTGCATCGCATTCCGGGATCGCACCGTTTTTTGTGCCATATGACCATTATTGTATCATAATTTTTTTGCCTGTGCAACCAATCAGGTCTTGCATACAACAGGCAAATGGTTTACAATAGAAGAGTAGCAGGAATTGTGCCGTTTTCATTGAAGTGCTTGCACATCCTGCATTCTTTTTGTACGACTTGCGGCGAATGGCTGCGCTTGTTCCGGGAGCAGTGCAGGGCACCCGGAACAGTTTCCGAACGCAGCCGTCCGTTTTGCGGGACGTAACAGTTTTTTGGATAAGAAGGAGGTTCTCATGGCGAAAAACGTCATCATTGGCCAGAGCGGCGGCCCCACAGCCGTCATCAATTCCAGTCTGGCAGGCGTCTACAAAGCCGCGATCAGTCTCGGAGCTGAGAAGGTCTACGGGATGCAGTACGGCATCGAAGGCCTGCTCAAGGAAGAGATGCTGGAGCTGAACGTTCTGCTGAACGACCGCATGAGCATCGAGCTGCTCAAGCGCACCCCGTCCAGCTATCTGGGCAGCTGCCGCTACAAGCTGCCTGACCCGGATGTGGACGCCACCCCGTTCGTCAAACTCTTCACCCTGTTTGACAAGTACGACATCTGCGCGCTGTTCTACATCGGCGGCAACGACTCGATGGATACCATCGCCAAGCTCAGCCGCTATGGCGCGCAGGTGGGCAGCCCGGTGCGGTTCATCGGTGTGCCCAAGACCATCGACAACGACCTGTGCCTGACCGACCACACCCCCGGCTACGGCTCGGCAGCCAAGTACATTGCCACCATCCTGAAGGAAGTCATCCGGGACTCTTCCGTCTACAACATCCGCAGCGTGACCGTGGCCGAGATCATGGGCCGCCACGCGGGCTGGCTGGCCGGTGCGGCCTGCCTGGCCGGCGGTGATGACTGCGAAGGCCCGGACCTCATCCTGCTGCCGGAAGTCCCCTTTGATGCGGACCGCTTCCTGGCCAGGGTGGACGAGCTGCAAAAGAGCAAGCCCAATGTCATCATCGCAGCCAGCGAGGGCGTGAAGACCGCCGACGGCACCTATCTGTGCGATCTGGTCTCCACCGCCGGTCAGCTGGACGCCTTTGGCCACAAGGCCATTCTCAGCGGCACCAGCCGCTATCTGTCCGACCTCATCCACGACCGGCTGAACTGCAAGAGCCGCGCCATCGAGTTCTCGACTCTGCAGCGCTGCGCCAGCCATCTGGCCAGCCGCACCGATGTGAACGAGGCCTACGCCGTGGGCGGTGCGGCCGCTGCGGCTGCTTTCGCGGGCGAGACCGGCAAGATGATCTCGCTCAAGCGCATCTCCAACTACCCCTATCAGTGCATCACCGAGGCCGTGGATGTCCAGAAGGTGGCGAACCTTGAGAAGAAGGTCCCGCTGGATTGGATCACCCCGGACGGGATGCAGGTCACGGCGGCATTTGAAGAATATGCCCGCCCGCTGATCCTGGACGAGGTGACGCCCGTTTACGTCAACGGCACCCCGCGTCACATCCGCCTGTAAGTTTCCCCCCCCGCATCCCTCTTTCCCGCAGTCTGTTTTCGTGCTCCTGCACGATAATATAAAGCCGAAACAGAAGAAAAGGAGAAATCATCATGGGTAAAAATGCAATCGTTGGCCAGTCTGGCGGCCCCACCTCTGTCATCAATGCAAGTCTGGCAGGTGTTTTTGAGAGCTGCAAGAACCGCGGCGCACAGGTCGTTTACGGCATGTGCAACGGTGTCGCCGGTCTGCTGGAGGAAAACGTTGTAGACCTTTCCCAGTACCTGACCGACGACCTCGACATCGAGCTGCTCAAGCGCACGCCGTCCAGCTTCCTGGGCAGCTGCCGTTACAAGCTGCCCGACTGGCACGACGACGAGGCGGTCTACAAGAAGCTGTTCGCCATTCTGGAGAAGCTGGACATCGGCTACTTCTTCTACATTGGCGGCAACGACTCCATGGACACCATCGGCAAGCTGGCCGACTACGGCAACCGTGTGCAGAGCAGCATCCGCTTCATGGGTGTACCCAAGACCATCGACAACGACCTGATGGTCACCGACCATACCCCCGGCTACGGCTCCGCTGCCAAGTACATCGGCGTTGTGATGAAGGAGATCATCCGCGATGCCACCGTCTACGGCACCAAGTACGTCACCGTTGTCGAGATCATGGGCCGCAACGCCGGCTGGCTGACCGCCGCCGCTGCCCTGGCAAAGAGCGACGACTGCGAGGGCGTAGACATGATCTGCCTGCCCGAAGTGCCCTTCCATGTGGACCACTTCGTGGAGAAGGTCCGTACCATGCAGGAGAAGAAGCCCAGCATCGTCATCGCCGTCTCCGAAGGCGTCAAGCTGGAGGATGGCCGCTATGTCTGCGAGCTGGCCGACGATGTGCATGCAGTCGATGCCTTCGGCCACAAGGCCCTGACCGGCACCGCCCGCTATCTGGCAAATGTCGTGGCCCGGAATCTGGACACCAAGACCCGCAGCATCGAGCTTTCCACCCTGCAGCGCTGCGCCGGCCACCTGACCAGCCGCACCGACATCACCGAGGCCTATCAGGTCGGCGGTGCTGCCGCCAAGGCTGCCTTTGAGGGCGTCACCGGCCAGATGGTCGCTCTGAAGCGCATCTCCAACAACCCCTATCAGTGCACCACCGAGCTGCATCCCATCAGCGAGGTCGCAAACCTCGAAAAGAAGGTGCCGCTGAGCTGGATGAACGCCAACCACACCCAGATGACCGAGGAGTTCCTGGATTATGCCCGTCCCCTCATCCAGGCCGAGCTGACTCCGCTGTACATTGCAGGTCTGCCCCACCACATCTACCTGAAGAAGTGATTTCTCTTCTGTTTCCCGGCGCATAAGCAAGGCCCCGTGCGGACACATTGGTCTGCACGGGGCCTTTTTTGTCTGTTCGTTTGCCGGGTCACACCGTGGTCTCGACGCGCGGCGCACCGCCCGCGATCTCCTCGGCGGTCAGGGGCCGGGCCGGGGCAGCGGGGGCGTTCAGGCGCTCCTTGGCAACGGCCAGCATCAGCTTGATGCGGTTTTCCTGATTGACCTTGGTGGCGCTGGGGTCGTAGTCGATGGGGGTGATGTTGGCAGCGGGATACAGCGCACGGATTTTGTTCACCATGCCCTTGCCCACAATGTGGTTGGGCAGGCAGCCGAACGGCTGGGCACAGACGATGTTGCCGTAGCCGCCCTGCACCAGCTCGATCATCTCGGCGGTCAGCAGCCAGCCCTCGCCCATCTTGGCACCCAGCGAAATGATGCCGTGGGGCTTTTCCACCAGTTCCTTGAAGGGGCCGGGCGCATAGAACCCGGCATCGGCGGTCGCCTTGAGCATGGCGCGCTCGACGCCGTCCAGCCAGTTGAGCAGCTGGTCGGTGCCGACCTTGACGGCCAGCTTGCCGCCGTAGAGGACATGGTCCTCGCCCATGTTGAAGATGCAGTACTGCACAAAGCCCATCAGGCCGGGGAAGTTGACCTCGCAATCCTGGCTTTCCAGGAACTTTTGCAGGTCGTTGTTGCCCAGCGGGCTGTATTTGACGTAGATCTCACCAACGACGCCGACCTTGACCTTCGGCACACGGGTGACGGGGATGGTGGCAAACTCTTTTGCGATGAGCGGGAAGGTATGCTTCATCTCTTTGGAGGTATAGCCCTTGCCCGCCAGCAGGACGCGGCCCAGCCGCTCGACCCAGAGGTCCACCATCCTGTCGGCGCTCCCCTTCATGTTCTCGTAGGGGGCCACCTGATTGCGAAGGGCACAGAGCAGGTCGCCGTAGAAGATGCAGGCGATAGCCCGGCGCGCCAGCGGCAGAGTCATCTGGAAGCCGCTGTCCTTCTCCAGACCGGAGAAGTTCAGGCTGGCAACCGGGATCTGCGGGTAGCCCGCCTTGACCAGCGCCTTGCGGAGCAGGTGGATGTAATTGGACGCACGGCAGCCGCCGCCGGTCTGGGTGATGAGCAGGGCGGTATGTTCCAGATCATACTTGCCGCTGTTCAGGGCGTCCAGAAACTGGCCGATGACCAGCAGTGCCGGATAGCAGGTGTCGTTGTGGACGTATTTCAGACCCAGCTGAGCTACGGCGCTGCCGCAGTTGCCGAGGATCTCGCACTTGTAGCCGTCGAACCGCAGCGCGTATTCCAGCAGCCGGAACTGGGTGATGGCCATGTTGGGGATGAGGATGGTGTGGGTCTTCTTCATCTCCGGGGTGAATTTGGGATAGTTGTATTCCATAGGTTCCTCCTATGTGGTTTAACCTCTCAGTCTCGCATTGCTCGACAGCTCCCCTAATAGGGAAGCCCTTGGCAGAGAGGGAAAGTAAATCAATATGCCAAAGCCTCCCCTGTCAGGGGAGGTGGCGCTGCGTCAGCAGCGACGGAGAGGTTTACCCTTTCCGGTCCTCGTCCCGCTCATCCAGCGCCGCGAACAGGCTGCGCAGGCGGATGTTCACCGCGCCCAGGTTGGTGATCTCGTCGATCTTCAGCTGGGTGTAGAGCTTGCCGCCCTCCTGCAGGATCTCGCGGGTCTCGTCGGTGGTGATGGCATCGACGCCGCAGCCGAAGGAGACGAGCTGCACCAGATCCATATCCTTCTGGGTGGTGCAGTACTTGGCCGCTGCATACAGGCGGCTGTGATAGGTCCACTGGTTCAGGACGCTGGTGGGGAACTTTTCCACCCGGTCCGAAATGCTGTCCTCGGTGATGACGGCAGCGCCGTGGCGGGTGATGAGGTGGTCGATGCCGTGGTTGACCTCCGGGTCCACATGGTAGGGGCGGCCGGCCAGCACGATGATGCGCCTGCCCTGTCGGCGGGCCTCGTCGATGATCTCGCTGCCCTTGACCCGGATCTGGGCCATGTGGGCCTCGTGCTCGGCGTAGGCGGCATCTGCTGCGGCCTGCACTTCCTTCTCGGAGATGCCGCCAAAGTAGCGCGGGAGGACCTCTTTGGCCATCTTGCGGACGAAGTCCTTCGGGCGGTGGATGCCCACGTAATCATAGATGAACTTCTTGCCTTCCAGCTCCGGGCAGTTGCCGGCCAGAACTTCCGGATAGTACGCGACCACCGGGCAGTTGTAGTGGTTATCGCCCAGCCCCTCGTCGAAGTTGTAGGTCAGGCAGGGGTAGAAGATGGCGTCCAGCTGCATCTGGCTCAGAGCCTTGATGTGGCCGTGGCTGAGTTTGGCCGGGAAGCAGGCCGTATCGCTGGGGATGGTGGCCTGACCGGCCAGATACAGCCCGCGGCTGGACACCGGGCTGGTGTGAACGGCAAAGCCGAGCCTGGTCCAGAAGGTGTGCCAGAACGGCAGCATCTCGTACATGTTCAGGCACAGCGGGATGCCGATGGAGCCGCGCTTGCCGGGCACCGGCTTGTAGCCTGCCAGAAGCTGCTGCTTGTAGGCATAGAGGTTCAGGCTGTTGTCCTCGCTCTTGCCGGTCACGGGTTTATCGCAGCGGTTGCCGGAGATGAACTTGCGGCCATCGGCGAAGGTGTTCACGGTGAGCTGGCAGTGGTTGCCGCAGCCGCCGCACTTGACGCTGACGACCTTCTGGTCGAAGCTCTTCAGCTCCTCCAGCGTCATCACGGAGGAAGTCTCTCTGTGGTTCCTGGCGCTCTGGCGCAGGCCGAACAGCGCCGCACCGTAAGCGCCCATCAGGCCCGCGATGTCGGGGCGGATGACCTCGACGCCCATCTCCTTCTCGAAGGCGCGGAGCACGGCCTCGTTGTAGAAGGTACCGCCCTGCACGACGATCTTGCGGCCCAGCTCTTCGGGGCTGGACGCGCGGATGACCTTGTACAGTGCATTCTTGACGACGCTGATGGACAGACCGGCCGAGATGTTCTGGATGGATGCGCCGTCCTTCTGGGCCTGCTTCACCGAGCTGTTCATAAAGACGGTGCAGCGGCTGCCCAGGTCCACCGGGCGGTCGGCAAACAGGCCCAGCGCGGCGAACTCCTTGACATCATAGCCCAGTGCCTGCGCGAAGGTCTGCAAAAAGCTGCCGCAGCCGGAGGAACAGGCTTCGTTCAGGAAGATGTTGCTGATGGCACCATCCTCGATTTTGAAGCACTTCATATCCTGGCCGCCGATGTCGATGATGAAGTCCACATCGGGCATAAAATATTTGGCGGCGGTGAAGTGCGCCACCGTCTCCACCAGACCGTAATCGCAGCGGAAGGCATTCTTGACCAGCTCTTCGCCGTAGCCGGTGGTGGTTACGCTGGCCACGTGCAGGCCGGGGTGCTCCTGATAGATCTTGATGAGCTGCTCCTTGATGAGGGGCAGCGGGTTGCCGAGGTTCGGCTGATAGTTGGTGTACAGGATCTGGCTCTTTTCGTCCACGACCACCAGCTTGACGGTGGTGGAGCCGGAGTCGATGCCGATGTGCACGGGGCCGCACTGTGCGCTGAAGGGCACATGCGGCACACTGTGGGACATGTGGCGGGCATGGAAGGCCTCGTACTCCTCCTTGTTGGCGAAGAGCGGAGGCTCGCTGGCGTAGGTCGCCGTAGCGGCGTACTCATCCAGTGCCCCGGCCACCTCGGAGAGGTTGAACTCTTTGTCTGCATAGAGCGCCGCACCCAGTGCCACATACAGCAGGCTGTTCTCCGGGCAGGTGCCGGTGACGCCCAGCGCCTCGTCGAAGCTCTTGCGCAGCACGGTGCTGAAGGTCAGCGGGCCGCCGAGGTAGAGGATGTTGCCCTGGATGGGGCGGCCCTGTGCCAGACCGGCAATGGTCTGGTTGACGACCGCCTTGTAGATGCTGGCGGCGATGTCCTCGGTGCGGGCACCCTGATTGATAAGGGGCTGCACATCGCTCTTGGCGAACACGCCGCAGCGGGAAGCGATGGTGTAGGTGCGCTCAGCCTTTTCGGCGGCTTTGTTCATCTCGTCAGCGCTCATCTTCAGCAGGGTGGCCATCTGGTCGATGAACGCACCGGTGCCGCCGGCGCAGCTGCCGTTCATGCGGACTTCGGTGCCGTTGGTCAGGAACAGGATCTTCGCGTCCTCACCGCCCAGCTCGATGACGCAGTCCGTTGCGGGAACGAACCGCTTGACCGCCACGCGGGTGGAGAACACCTCCTGCACGAAGGGCACACCGCAGCTGTCTGCCAGGCCCATGCCCGCCGAGCCGGAAATGCTCAGCAGCGCCTTCTGGCCGTGCAGCTGCTCGGCGTCGATCCGGCGCAGCAGCTCCTGCGCCTTTTCCAGGATATGGCTGTAATGACGTTCATATGTCGAATATACAATCGAATCGTGTTCATCCAGCACCACGCACTTGATGGTGGTACTGCCGATGTCAAGACCTACTCTCACGTTTTTCTTTCCTCCTGAAGGAACTTCCTGCCAGTTTTCGGGCAGGGCCGCTCTGCCGTCCTCTGCCGAAAAGTAGTTCGTTAGCGAATCATCTGCAGGACTCGCATACAGTTGTATTATACTCAAAACCGCGAAAACAATCAATTGGTGTTCCCCATTTTACACGCAAAAAATAGTATTTTCCGCTCATAAAGTTAAACATTTTGTTAATTTCACGGAACTTTCGGCCGTATTTTTCCATAAAACAGCTAAGATTCTTTACTGAGAGTGGATTTTGGCAGACAAAACGCGCTGCGCATCGGTGGGCAGTCCATCCCGCCCGATGCGCAGCGCGTTCGTGATCACATTGCAAGATATTCTTCTACCGCCTTGTCCAGCAGCCGCCCCAGGACGGCTTCGGAATCTGCGGTCAATTCCCTGCGTGCCTGCGGGTGAGCAGATACAGCTCGCGGCGGAGCTGATGCTGCAGCGCGGTGGTGCTGTATTCGTCCGGGTGGGACGGCTGCGAGCGGAACTCGACCGTCGTTTCGATGGGGAACGGCCGGGTGGGCAGCGGCAGTGTCAGCTCTGCCCGGACACCCTGCGGTGTGCGGGGCAGCAGGGCAAGCTCCCAGCCCAGCTGGCGGCAATACCGGCGGCAGAGCAGCAGCCCCGCCTGCGCACCGCCCAGAAAGCGGCGGCGGTTTTCGAGCCAGCCCTCCCCTTCCGGCAGGCCGCAGCCATCGTCCTCGATGGTCAGGCGGATGTCCTGCCCGGTCTGCCGCAGGCACACCTGGATGTTCCCGCCGGGCGCGGCGGCACGCAGGGCGTTCGAAAGCAGGTGGAAGCAGATCTGTTCGGCCATTTCCCGGTCGCCCCAGACAAGGCACTGCTCCAGCCCGCCGCAGTCTACGGTGAGCTTCGTGCTGCTCTGGGCGTCGATCTCGCCGCGCAGCCCTTCCAGCTGCGCCAGCAGGCGGCACAGGTCCACCGGCCGCTTCTGCACCGGTTCCTCCGGAGCCGAAAGCTCCATCAACTCCCGGAACGTCCGTTCCAGCCGGGCTGCTTCCTGCTCCATATCCTCCAGCGCCTGGGCCGTGCGGGCATCCTTCAGCGGCTGTAAGTGCATCTGTAAATATTCCCGGTTCTGTTCCAGCAGGCGCAGTGAGTGCAGAAACGCTGTTTCCAACTGTTTTTGCGGAAATCCCGCTTCGTCCTGCCTGCACATATCCACCGTTCCTCCTTACCGCTGTTCCCGCACGATGATGCCGCGCCGCAGCACGGTCTGCTGCAGCGAGTAGACCAGCCTGCCGGTGGTGACTTTGAGCCCGGTCAGGCCGTTTTCCGCCTTGAAGTGCTCCCATTCCACCGGGTGCCGTGTCTCCAGCCCTTCGACCAGACGGCGCAGGCCGCTGTCCACAGCGGCCACCGTGATGTGATATTGTTCCGCGACGCCCTGCAAGATCTCTTTGCGAAGCGCCAGTTTTCCATCGGCTGAACAGGCGATCTGTACCGCCAGCGTGAGGTATTCGCAATTGGTGTCCGGCTGCGGGAGCTTCCACAGCTCGTACAGGTGGGTGCAGAACCGCTCGATCTGCATCGAGTTCCGGCCGGGGACGCCCAGCAGCCCCCGCAGAAGATCCCGCAGATGGTCGTGCCCGACGCCGTAAAAGCGGCTGCCCGGCTGCAGGTGGGCGGCGGTGATGTCGTCGGCCCAGCCGTCGCCCTGCAACAGGAGCGGCGGGTGGCTGGGCAGGCGGTTGAGCTTTTCGAGGAAGGTCAGGCTATCCATATCCTCCAGCTGGCTGCTCAGCACCAGTACATCAAAGCACCGCTCCTGCCGCAGCGCCTGCAGGACAGGCTCCCCGCTCTGGAAGCAGGTGCATCGGATGATGGTGCTCTGCTCTTCCAGATAAAACTTCCGGATGCGGAGTTCCCGGTCGTCGTAGCTCATCAGAGCGACGCGCAGGTTCTCCGCATCCCGCTCACCGGGCACCTGCGGCACCTCCGTTCTGCTCTGCTTCCAGCACCGGGAGCCAGTCTGCGATCACATCGCCCCAGATCTCTGGCTGCACGGCATTTTCACACAGATATTGCAGCAGCCGGTAGCCTGCCTCCGGGTGCAGCGGAACAAACTCGCTGACCTGCTGTTCCCGCTCGCCCTTCCGGTCCAGCGTCAGGTGGCAGCCGCCTTCTGACGCATCCAGCGCGTAGACCAGCGTATACGCGGCTTGATAGCCCTTGATCGACGAGAACTGCCGGATCAGCGGGGTATACGTTCGTTCCATAAAAGACTCCTCCTTGCTGCTATGGTTGCCATAATCTTCCGGTCTATGGCTTTTCATTCCTATTTTATAGAGCAGCACAGAGAGATGCAATCCCCTAAAAAGCGTCAAAATGTGTCGTTTTGGTGTTTGCTCTGCCCGGTTCACCTCGCGTTTTCCGCCAGAGAAAAGCCGATGGAAACTGCTTTTCTTTGTCAAGGATACCACCTTTTCCACCCAAAAGCAAGGGACCGTAATTTTCTCTTATCTTCCAGAACTTCCCCTGTCGGGAGCCGTCGGGATGCCACGATTTGTTCACATTTTTCTGATAAAATAAAGTGATATTTTTGTTCCGGCGGCTTTGGCACTTCCCTCAGCCGTGTTTACAGAAAGGCAGAATCCATGCTTCAACTCAAAAAGATCCACAAGCAGTACAAGACCGGCGACCTGGTCCAGACAGCCCTTGACAAGGTCAGCCTGAGCCTCCGCGACTGCGAGTTCGTCGCCATCCTTGGCCCCAGCGGCTCCGGCAAGACCACCCTGCTGAACATCATCGGCGGCCTGGATCGGTACGACAGCGGTGACCTTGTCATCAACGGGATCTCCACCAAAAAGTACACCGACCGCGATTGGGACTCCTACCGCAACCACACCATCGGCTTTGTGTTCCAGAGCTACAACCTGATCCCTCATCAGACCGTTCTGGCCAACGTGGAGCTGGCCCTGACCATTTCCGGCATCTCAGGCGCAGAGCGCAAGCGCCGCGCCACCGAGGCGCTGCAGAAGGTCGGGCTGGGCAATCAGCTGCACAAGCACCCCAGCGAGATGTCCGGCGGCCAGATGCAGCGTGTGGCCATTGCCCGTGCACTGGTGAACAACCCCGACATCCTGCTGGCCGACGAGCCCACCGGCGCGCTGGACAGCCACACCGGCCGCGAGGTGCTGGGAATGCTGCAGGACCTGCATGGGCAGGGCCATACGGTGGTGCTCATCACCCATGACAACTCCATTGCCGTGCAGGCTGACCGCATCATCCGGCTGGAGGATGGTCAGGTGGTCTACGATGGCGACTCCCGCGCGCCGGAAGCCATCGTCCAGCCGACGCTGAACTTTGAACCGGCAGAACAGGAGGGGAACAAATGATCATTGAGACCTTCCGTCAGGCCATCCAGAACGTGTGGAGCAACAAGCTCCGCACCTTTTTGACCATGCTGGGCATCATCATCGGTGTCATGGCGGTCATCGTCATCGTGGGTCTGGGCAACGGCATGACCCAGAGCATGCGGGACAGCTTTTCGGCGCTGGGCACGAATGCCCTGTCCATTCAGGTCTGGGGCTACGGCTCCCGCACCGCCTCGGTGGAGGATGTGTATAAGATCGCGGATAAGAACAAGGAGCTCATCTCCGCAGTCTCGCCCCAGATCGATTTCAGCAACAACACCCCCAAGGTGGGCACCACGACCTACCGCTACGGCACCAGTGTTTACGGTGTGGACGAGCACTACACTGAGATGAAAAACTATACCCTCGCCCAGGGGCGCGGCCTGCAGTACATGGACATCAAGGACAATAAGCAGGTCTGCATCATCGGCGATTACCTCAACCGGGCAGCCTACGGCGGCAACGCGGTGGGCCAGACCATCAAGCTGGGGGCCTACAAGTTCCGGATCGTGGGCGTGCTGAACGCCAAGGTGACGGACAAGAACATGCAGCAGGGCTCCGACGATGACTGCATCTATCTGCCCTACACCACGGCCGGGCCAACGAGGCCAAGGCGGTGGTGGAAAGCGGTCTGTACGACCTGCTCAAGAGCGACAACGCTTACTACATCTACAGCGCCAGCGAGTGGCTGGAAGAGATGAACGAGATGATCAACATGGTCATCATCATCCTTACCGGCATTGCCAGCATCTCGCTGCTGGTGGGCGGCATCGGCATTATGAACATCATGCTGGTGTCGGTGACCGAGCGCACC
>OHXB01000171.1_pt1 | contig 16606 bp, 12 predicted proteins | sample 1579811 | NCBI WGS metagenome assembly OHXB01 (sample SAMEA3882533, study PRJEB24775) | human gut metagenome | biome: human-associated habitat; feature: intestine environment; material: feces | place: Netherlands | collected 2009/2010 | reverse complement strand
CAGGTGATAGTTCCTCAGGCTGATACGGTTCTTCATTCGTATGAAGAACCGTATCAGCCTGAGGAACTATCACCTGTTCGCCTCTCCACACACGGGAGATGATGAACTTGCGATGCGTCATCATCGTAATCTCTGCGATGGTATTGCCGTTCAGGGCAGGATTCACGATTACGTATTGTCCGATAGACGTATGGTCGTCATCATCATTTTTGCGAATCTCCAGATCTTCCGGTTTCACAAAGAGTTTGCGCAAGAGCATCATCGCCAGGATAACGCCCACAACACCCAACGGATAAGTAACGGCACAGCCCAGAGCCGCACCTTCGCTAGGCAAGCCCAACTGCTGCAACGCCTGCTGGGCAGCACCAAGGGCAGGCGTATTGGTTGTGGCGCCACACAGGATGCCCATCATATCAGGCAGACTGATTGGCAAAATCCAGCACAAGCCGAGCGAGAACAAGGTTCCCACCAGGATGACAGCCAAACTCCAGAGATTGAGCGAAATGCCTTCGTGACGCATCGAACCGAAGAAGTTAGGACCCACATAGAGACCCAGCACATACACGAACATGGTGAGTCCGAAGCTCTCGGCAAACTCCAGCATGTTCTCGTCGATGGTGAGTCCGAGATGGCCCGCCACGATGCCCACAAAGAATACGAAGGCTATGCCGAGGGAGATTCCCTTGACATGAATCTTGCCCAGGGCAAGACCTAAGGTACAAATCAATGAAAGAATGACGATGCCCTGCACCGCCGAATGCACGTTGATTAAATGATCAAACCACATAATAAATATAAGTTTCTATCTTTTCTCGAGATAATGTTCAATTTTCTAAATTCGGCTGCAAAGGTACATTAAATAAAGAAAATCACAAAAGAAAATCGCCCTTTTCTTCTAAATATTTGCAACAAAAGCTGAATTTAAAGCAAAAAACCAAATCTAACTCGAAGTTTTTTTGTACCTTTGCACCCGTTTAAAATAGAAATAGATGAAAGATATTTGTTGTATAGGGCACGTAACCAAAGACAAGATAGTTACCCCAAACAGAACTGTTTACATGGCTGGCGGAACATCGTTCTACTTCGCCTACGCCATCAACCAACTGCCCAAGGATGTGAGCTTTTCGCTCATCACGGCAATGGATCCAACAGAAACAGAGCCTGTAGAAAAGATGCGCCAGGCGGGCATAGAAGTAACCCTCAATCCTTCGCGCAATACCGTCTTCTTCGAGAATATCTACGGAGAAAACCAGAACGAGCGCAAGCAGCGTGTGCTTGCCAAGGCTGATCCATTCACCATCAGACAGCTGGAGCACGTGGAGGCGAAGGTCTATCACCTGGGAAGCCTGCTGAGCGATGATTTCTCGCCCGAGGTAGTGGCTTATCTTGCCAGCAAGGGAAGGGTTTCCATCGACGTGCAGGGCTATCTGCGCGAGGTAAGAGACGAGAAGGTTTATCCCATCGACTGGAAGGAGAAGCTCGAGGTGCTGAAGAACACCTACTATCTGAAGGTGAACGAGACGGAGATGGAGACCATCACGGGGCTGAAGGAGCCACGCGAGGCTGCGAAGCTGATACATTCGTGGGGAGTTACCGAGGTAATCATCACGCTGGGCAGCGAGGGCTCGCTGGTTTATGTAGATGATACGTTCTACGACATTCCAGCCTATCCTCCTCATGAAGTAGTAGATGCTACCGGATGCGGCGATACCTATTCGGCAGGCTATCTCTACAAGCGCCTGCAGGGAGCCAATCCGGTAGAAGCCGGCAAGTTTGCGGCAGCCATGTGCACCATCAAGCTGGAGCACAACGGACCATTCAACCGCAGCATCGAAGATGTAGAACGCGTCATGAAATAAATTTTAGATAATTTATCCTATTATCTTCTTATTTTTGCCTGAATTGGTGTAACTTTGCATCCTATATGGAACAGATTTCACCAATTCAGGCATTATTGCAACAACGCACCCTGCTCCAGCTGGAGTATTATACCGAGAAAGAAGCCTTCCGCAAGCTTACCGAACAGATGGGCATGCAACGGAAGGTGAAACGAGGTGATGCCTGGTTCCCGCTCCGTGTGGGAAAAAGCTTTTATAATTCGCTGAATCAAACAGCCATTGAGGTCTTCCGTACCTCTGATCAGGATATCGAGCACAATTTTGAGTTCGGTCGCCCCGTCATGTTCTTTATGGTCAAGAGCAAGAATGAGAACCAGGGCAGCACAGCCCTTCAGCTGTCAGAAAACGCTAATCAAAAAGTTCAAAGTTCAAATCTCAAAGTTCAAAGTATCAAATATTTTTCCTTTACCGGAACCGTGAGCTATGTAGATGGCGACAGAATGGTGATTACCGTGCCTGATTCAGCCCCGCTGCTCGATTTGCAGCAGTCTACGGAGCCTATCGGCGTGCAGCTGTCGTTTGATGAAACCAGCTACAAACTGATGTTCGAAGCCTTGGATAGAGTGATGAAGGCGAAAAACAACCGCCTGGCTTATCTCCGCGATTTATTCTATTCGCATCAGAAGGCTGGCAGATTCTCCTTCGAACCAATGAAGTTCCCTTGGCTCAATCCTACCCAGGAAAGGGCTGTGAATGAGGTGCTCTGGGCGAAGGATGTGGCGATTGTTCATGGACCTCCGGGAACCGGAAAGACCACAACCCTGGTGGAAGCCATCAACGAAACCCTGATGCGAGAGAGTCAGGTGCTGGTGTGCGCACAAAGCAATATGGCGGTGGATTGGATTTCTGAAAAACTGGTGGATAGAGGCATAAATGTGCTCCGTATCGGAAACCCAACCCGTGTGAACGACAAGATGCTGGGCTTCACCTACGAGCGCCGTTTCGAGAGTCATCCCGACTATCCGCAGCTCTGGGCTATCCGCAAGGCAATCAGAGAATTAAGGAAAAACAGAAAGAAAGGCAGCGAGAACTATCATCAGAAGATGGATAGGCTGAAGAGCCGTGCCGCCGAAATAGAAATCCGCATCAATTCTGAACTCTTTGGCGAGGCGCGTGTCATCGCCTGCACCCTGGTGGGTTCTGCCCACCGGTTGCTGGAAGGCATGAAGTTCGGCACCCTGTTTATCGACGAGGCAGCCCAGGCTTTGGAAGCCGCCTGCTGGATTCCGATGAAGAGAGCCAGCCGAGTGATTCTGGCGGGCGACCATTGTCAGCTGCCACCTACCGTGAAGAGTATTGCGGCATTGAGAGCCGGACTTGGCAAGACCCTGATGGAGCGCATCGCCGAAAACAAGCCGGAGGTGGTAACCCTGCTGAAAATCCAATACCGCATGAACGACGAAATCATGCGATTCTCCAGCGACTGGTTCTACGGGGGCAAGGTGGAGAGTGCGCCTCAGATCAAATACCGAAGCGTATTGGATTACGACCATCCGATAACGTGGATTGATACTTCAAACGAGGAGAATCAGATAACGATAGAAGGAGAAGATGCTCCTGAGGATTCTGCTTCCACATCATCTCCTGCATCTGCAGCCAATCAGAATTCTGATTTGAACTTCAAGGAGCAGTTTGTGGGCGAGAGTTTCGGGCGTATCAACAAGGCGGAAGCCGAGCTTACCCTGCTCACCCTGGCGGAATACTTCACCAAGATAGGCAAGCAGCGGGTATTGAGCGAGAGCATCGACGTGGGCATCATATCGCCTTACCGTGCCCAGGTGCAGTATCTGAAGAAGCTCATCAAGAAGTATGAGTTCTTCAAGCCTTACCGCCGCCTCATCAGCGTAAACACGGTGGATGGTTTCCAGGGTCAGGAAAGAGACGTGATTCTCATCTCGCTGGTGCGTTCCAACGATGAAGGTCAGATAGGATTCCTGAAAGACCTTCGCCGCATGAACGTGGCGATGACGAGAGCCCGCATGAAGCTCATCATCCTGGGCAACAAGGACACGATGACGAAGCATCCTTTCTACAAGAAACTGTGGGAGTATGTGGAAGCAATCAATCACAGTGAATAGAAATCACTGTGATTGATTGCCATCAAAAGCTTTATATCATCCTATTGCCGAACCAATAAATCACCAATCGTTTGATTGGTAAAAGTACGCCAAATTTTCAATTCAACAAGTTTATATTCTTCAAATAACTGACCAATATATTCTATTTCAAATACTAACCGAAAATCTTTAGAATCATTATCAAATTGCCCTTCTTTACGAGTACCAATACGCACTATTTTTATAAAGTACAAATCTCTAATGCCCTTCCCTTTTAAGTAAGGAACAAAGTAATATAGTTCATCTAATGCCACAGTAGCAGGGAATTTCCTTCCTGTATAATATATTTTAGCCGATTTTTCTTGAAACAACTTAAAATTATCAGTCTTAACAAGACTCACCAAGCACTTTTTCGAAAGACTAATTTCACCTTTATCCAATAAAATTCTAGTTCTACTATCTTTTATATCTTCATGCACCATACCATTATTTACAATAGGCGAATCACCATATTGTTCAAACAGACTCATAAAACTAAGTTGTTTTACCCGTACATTTTTATTTTTCATCTTTACATTGTTCTCTTTCTGGTTAATTTTAGAAAAATCATCCCAAAACATATTTAAATCTATTTTTTTACTAGAATATTTTTCTCTAAAAAATTTATCGAGCAAAGAAATATAATTACAACAAACGCCTCCATAATATTGCAGTTTTTCATAAACCGCTAATACAAAATGTCTTTCTAACTCTGACAGACAACGGAGATCTGCTACTTTTCCTTTATTTAAATCATTAGGTTCAAACTTAATCAATCCATTACCATACTGCCGAGAATTATCTAAAAAAATTTCTTTTGCCATATCCGTAACAAGATAGGCAAACAAAATATCCGTATTAAATTCACTTATATTATACACACAATGAAAGGTTGTCAAATTATAAGCTTGCGTTATGTTTCTAACAAAACGTAATCCCTTTCTATTAAAAACAGAGACCCAAATAGGCGCAGGCTTCCTATTCTCCAAAGCATACCATGGGGAACGCTTTGATGTTAAATGCCTCTTATGAATATTATTTTCTTCCCCCAACTGTATATACGTTCTCACTTGGGAATTTACACAATCAGCACATCCGTTAAATAAATATACAACTTTATCAGCATTAGACAAAACTGAAAAATCTTCATCTGTAAAAATCAAATTTTTAACATCTACAGCATGGCAAATACAACGAAGGAAAGAACTATCTGGTATATTATACAGTTCTTTCTTGGACTCTGAAAAAGTAAAATATTCATTAGCACCAGTTGCAATTCCACGGGAAACCTTAGCAAATGTAGAAAAAGGAACCAAATGAGAATAGTTACCAGCTTGAGTTTGCTCATAATACAACTTCCATTTAACAGTAGGATCTAATTCTTTCAAATTATAAGACACACTATTTCGCATAAAGGATGACAAATCTTCCATATTTTTAACAGTTGAAAAAGTCACCTCTTTTGACGTTTTTGTATTTTGACACAATAATACACATGCAGTAGTTAGCGCATCATCAAACACACACTGATTAAAATCTACAATAATTACATGTCGAAGTGTACCACTCTTCAATAATTCTCGTTTTACTTCTACACCATAATCAGAATTTAAAAATTCCGAGGGTATTATATATGCCAATTTGCCATATTCTTTTAACTGAGACAGAGACTTCAACAAAAATAATGTATAAATATTAGTAAAACCATTCAAATGAGTCTGCAATTTTTTGTTAACCAAAGGAATTAAAGTCGCATTATCATAATCATGAAACTTTAGATAAGGAGGATTACAAATTATGGCATCATATTTTTGAGTCCATGATGCCATTAGATAATCCTCATTACTAAGGCTTATCTTATAATGTGCGGCTCCAAAATTTGATAATGCATAGCTAAATATCGTTTTATCAATATCATAACCTACAATATTAAGGTTTGGCTTCATTCTACACATTGTTCTGCTAAACACCCCTAGTCCAATTGCTGGTTCTAACACATCAGCATCACTACTCAAATCTTCCAAAACCCAATTTGACATAAACAATGCTATTTGCTCAGGAGTGAAAAATTGAGCAAACTTTCTTCTATGCGCTAAATCGACAATTTTAGAATATTCACTTTCCGTTATCATAAGTTACAACTAAATAATTTTTCAAACTCATTTTTATCTATGCAAGCTTCTCCTCCTTCAAATTTCACATAAAACAACAATCGACCCTTGTTTAACTCTTTTCTTACACTATGATGGTTCGGTTCCAATACTTTTTGTGCTAAACATATACCCTCTTGAATTGGAATTTTAATCGTTGTTTTATTCTGATTTTTATTATCATGCTCTACAAAATACTTTTCATCTTCTAATTCTGGAGTAGAAATTAACTGCAGAATTTCTTGAAAAGATATTCCATATACTTTATCAAAAAACACCTGTACATAGTAATGCGGAACGTTATAGGTCATTACCCATTTATGAACGACTTTCAAATCCTCTACCTTAGGAGTTATCGACAATGTATTCCTCTTCTGGATTGCTTTTAAGCACTTATTTATAGCCGAAAGTAAAGAAGACAATTCTTGAAGTCTTGGAGATGAACGCCAAGAAGGAGTCCTGAATTTCAATGTTCTAACAGAAACTTCATCCAATTGTTGTAGCAGAGGGATAAACTCTGGCCTTTTTTGTTCAAGCAAATCTTTATACTGCTCCAATATAACATCTCTGTTATTTAATATAGAGACAATATTTTCTTGAACAAATCGGTTAGACTCAGCCGTATATCTATCTACTAAAAACGCACTAGAACGAACCTCTATTCCAGCAATAGCTTTAGACACATAATCTGCAATTTCTACATGAGTTAAGGAACTTATGTCATACCCCAACTCCGCATTAAAATCTTCTCTCTTAAAAAGCAACAAATCTGGGCGTTTACCTATCAAATCCAATTCTGTCTGATAAGAGTTATAAAAACTTTCAAACCCAACATCTCCAGCTACAAGATCGTCAGATTTACCATATTTTACAGCCACTATTTTTTGTGAATTGTCATTAACCGCTCTAAAGATCACATTTTCCGCCCAATCACCTTGCTGTTTATTTGTGATAAATTCTGAAGATGCCTGAGTTGGCATAGATGCCTCACTACGAGGCTGAGAAAAATCAACTAACCCCGTATGAATGCTTGAGCAAATCTTATTTATTTCATTTTTATACATCAGCTATACATTTATTCTAAATTAACTATATTTTAAAACAGTAAAAAACTGAATTATGCCTTACCACTTTAGGAATTATCTATCACTATTGTGATTTAATATTTTAATTTCTGAAAGGCAAGGCAAAATTACTAATAATATATGAAAAAATCTCTTTTTTTGAGAATATTTTGCGTTATTCCACAACTTTTCCATATTTTTACACCCATTTTAAAAGATAAATAAGGTAAGAAACGAAATACAGGTACTATATGCTTATACGCAGCGACTAATTAACAAGGACACAATGACGAAGCATCCTTTCTACAAGAAACTGTGGGAGTATGTGGAGGCAATCAATAATTATGAATAAGATGGGAAAGCGGTTGTCATGAACGTAATACGAGGAAAGTTCGTGTAAAAAAGTGTATGCATGCGATGAAAGTTCGTGTAAAAAAGTGTTGAAAACATTTGGAAGTTCGTGTAAAAAAGTGTATCTTTGCAACCGACAGAGCTGTTTAAACATCATAACAGCAAGTTATTAACATCTTTAACAACTTCAAAATGTATGTAAGGATGAAATACAAGAACTTCACAATTCTCCATGTCGCCATACAAGGAGCAAGAGTGGATGAAGAATGTCCCATTGTACGGGGTAGAGGAGAGTTTCTAGGAACTCTTCTCACAATACTCCCTGAACTTTGCCTTAGTCATGGCAATACCAATGAGTCTATTAGATAACGCAACAATAACAACAAAATAAAAAAATATGCTACAACGAGACTACATACAGCGACTGATTCGCGAGTTTATGGCGGCACTCGAAAGAATGCTCGAAAAGAAAGAGGTGGAGGTGAGACGTGAGAAGATTAAGGAACTCTACAATCAATACGTGGGTCCTTACGCCTTCTACAGCATCGCCACCATTGAGGACGTGATGAAGGCAATGGCAGGAATTGCCGACGAGGAGAAACGACTCTCCAAGATGGACATGCTTGCCGAACTCTATTATCACGAGGCAGATACCGTGGGACAACCTACAAGAGATGAACTCCTGAACAAGGCGTTCATGCTCTTCGATTATGTGGAAACCCACGGAGATACCTTCTCCATTGAGCGCCGCAATAAAATGGCACAAATCAGACAGAAGATAGGAGATGCGCTCAAATAAAATGAGTGCATCCTCCTTTTTTATATTTTAGGATAACAAACTATAATTATAACGTTCATTGAAAAACTAATCATAAAGTTCAATGTTCAAAACTCAAAGTTCAAAGTAAGTTATGGTCAAAACTCAAAGTTCAAAGTCTACTAATGACATGACAGTAGGCTCGCCCTTGCGAGCCATCATCAAATTTGCGATTCCACTTATCTTGGGCTACATCCTTCAGCAGATGTATCTCATTATCGATGCCGCCATCGTGGGAAGATGGATTGGCGTGGGGGCTCTTGCGGCAGTAGGCGCATCCAGCTCCATCATGTTCCTCATCATGGGCTTCTGCAACGGCTCCTGTGCCGGTTTTGCCATCCCTATCGCCCAGGCTTTCGGCGCCAGGGATTACGCCAAGATGCGGACTTACGTGAGCAACAGCATCCGCCTCGCCGTGGTGTTTGCCGTGGTCATCACCTTTCTTTCCTGCATCTTCTGCGGAAAGATTCTGCACCTGGTGAATACGCCGAAGGAGGTGTTCGATGATGCCTACATCTTCCTGATGCTGCAGTTTGCGGCGATTCCTTTCACCATAGGCTACAACCTGCTCTCCGGTCAGATTCGTGCCCTGGGCAACTCGAAGCAGCCTTTCTATTTCCTCATCACCGCCTCCGTCATCAACATCATTCTCGATGGCATTCTGATTCTCGGCATGGGACTGGGCGTAGAGGGTGCGGGCATTGCTACCTGGCTCTCGCAGGGAATCTCCGTGCTGCTCTGTATCTGGTTTATCAAAAAGAAAATGCAGATTCTGATTCCGAAGGGTGAGGAAAGGAAATTCGACAACAAGAAGGTAAGCATTCTGCTGAACAACGGCGTTCCGATGGGTCTGCAGTTCTCCATTACTGCCATCGGTCTCATCATGCTGCAGAGTGCCAACAACGCTCTGGGAACGGTTTATGTGGCGGCATTCACAGCCTCTATGCGCATCAAATATCTCTTTACCTGCGTTTTCGAGAACATCGGAGTGGCAATGGCTACCTATTGCGGTCAGAACCTGGGAGCCCGAAAGCTGGATAGAATCGGTCAGGGCGTAAGGGCTTCCATCAGGATGATGCTGTTTTATTTCGTCCTTACCTTCCTGCTCATCTATCCGTTTGCCGACGAGATGATGATGCTCTTCGTGGATAAGGGCGAGGCTGAGGTGGTAACTTATGCAGCCCAGTTTATGCGCATAGCCAACTATTTCTATCCTTGTCTGGGCTTGCTCACCATCCTGCGCTACAGCATCCAGGGCTTGGGTTACAGCAATCTCTCGATGCTGAGTGGCGTAATGGAAATGATAGCGAGATGCGGTGTGAGTCTCTGGCTGGTGCCTGCCCTGGCATGGACGGGAGTCTGCTTCGGCGACCCTGTGGCGTGGGTCATGGCAGATCTCTTCCTCATTCCCGCCTTCCTGTGGCTTTACAAGCATCTGAAGAAGGAGCAAGTCCGCTAGAGTAAGAGAAAAAGCAAGCCCGCTAGGCGTTCCTCCGGATTTGCAATCCGGAGTCAAAAAAGGTTCGACCTACTTCTTGCGGATTTGCAATCCGCACAACCAAGCTCTCATTTATTTAAAAATTTGCATTAAAAAATATTCTGCTAAGGGTTAGGAAAATGAAAATTCGATTGTAATATAGGCAAAAGAAAATAAAGTAATGCAAATAAACAAAGAAACGACAGAACAGCTCTTCCGGCAGCATTATCTGAGGATGTACCAATTGGCCAGGGTACTTCTGAAGGATGATGCAGCCAGCAAGGATGTGGTGAGCGAAGTCTTTGCCGATGTGCTCGACGGAAAGACTCAACTAGGTCTTGATAACGAGACTATAACCAGCGATTCGCCCCTGCCTTCCACTAACGCCGGGAGCTATCTTCTGGTGTGTGTGCGCCATAAATGCCTCAATCTGTTGAGCCGACAGAAGATGAAAGACCGGGTTCATCATCTCCTGAAAGCCGATATTTCGCCTTCGATAGCTCCCCTGGAAGCGACGATTGCCGAAATAGACAAGGAGACCGAAAAGTACGAGGCAATTCAGGCTTATATGGATGCTGAACTCACGCCACAAACCCGCAAAGTACTCAATCTCCGTTTTCGGCAGAAACTGAAATATCGGGAGATTGCTACGGAATTGGACATCAGCGAAGTGGCAGTTTATAAGCATCTGGCGCAAGGCATCAGAAAATTAAAGCAAAAGTTTAACCCTTAGCAGATTTATTATGGACAAGTTTGAAAAAATACTGGATATCATCGACCATCAGGAGAAGTATTCTGATGAGGAGATTCGTGAAATATTGCAGGATGAGGAATGCCGAAAACTCTATCAGACGATGGTGGAAGTGGATTCTGCACTTGAAAGCCCCTCTCCTATTATTAAAGTAGATGAGGAATGGGAGAAATTCAGTCAGAAGCATCAACTTCAGGAAGAAGCAACCCATCCTATAACTTCCTGGCGTAAACTGGCAGCATCCATCGCCGGCTTTGTCTTGATTTCGGGTATTGCCTTTGCCGCAATCCATACTTACATCAAGCGCAGCCAGGAAACAACCCAGGTAACCGCAGACACTCATCCGGAAGTCATAAAATCAGATTCCGCAAAGCAGGTAGCAGCAACGGATTCCCTGACTCATCCGAAACCAGAAAAGCCAGCCATTCACAAGACTTTCGAGAATGTGGCTTTCGAGCAGATGCTTTCTGAAATTGCTTCTTATTATGATTTACAAGTAAAGTTTGAGAATAACGAGGACAAGACCCTCCGCCTCTATTACGAATGGAACAGTCATTCGAGCATCGAGAACATCGTAAAAGAACTGAACCAATTCGAGAATGTAAACATCGAATTGCAACAAAACGAGCTGATTGTAAAATAACAAATAAAAAGCAACATCATTATGAGAAGATTTTCAGCCATCATATTCCTGCTGTGCACGTTCGCCCTGGCGATGAGCGCACAGCACATCCAGCGCAACTATCACGACCGCAGCATGTCGGACGTTCTCATCGACCTCGACAAGGCTTCCAAGCGCTACAAAATCAGTTTCATCTACAACGAACTGGAGGATTTCACAGTTACCCAGAACGTGAAGACAGCCAATATTCCCGATGCCATCCGCAAGGTAATCGGTTTCTATCCGATGCAGATGACCGTGGGCGACAGCCTCATCACGGTAGAATGCATACGCAAGAGCGAGCGCAAGCTGATAGGCAGACTGATAGACAATCACAATCTTCCTGTAGAATTCGCCAATATCCAACTGCTCAACCCGAAGGATTCCTCCTTTCTCTGTGGAGGCGTGAGCAACGCCAATGGCGATTTCGTCATCCCCTGCCAGCAGAAGCAGGCCCTCATGAAGGTTTCTTTTGTAGGCTATAAGACCATTTGCAAGCTGGTACCTATTGCCCGCATCGGAAATGTGAGGATGCAGGCGAATTCATACCTGTTGAAAGGGGTGACCGTTGAAGCCGCAAGGGTTGTAGAAAAAGTAGATAGACAAATCATCTTCCCTACAAAAGAGCAGGTGAAAACGGCTTCCAATGGTTATGATCTGTTGGACAACTTGTCTTTGCCTACCATTATCGTAAATCGAGCAGAACGCAAAGTTCTGTCATTAAAGGGCGGAGATGTGCAAATACGCATCAACGATGTCAAAGCTAGCATGCAAGATGTATTGGCTTTGCAGCCGGATGAAGTTACAAAGGTGGAATTCATCAATGTTCCAGGACTCAAATATGGAGACAGCAATCTGGATGCAGTCATCAACTACCAGGTCCGCCGACGCTATGCCGGTTATGTGAGTGGAGTTTCTACGATGCAAGGCACCAAGGCAGGTTTCAATAATAGCGACGGTTATTTCAAATACAATGTGAAGAAATCGGAATTCAGCCTCAACTACAGTTTCTCCTATCGCTCGGTAGAGGAACGAAGCTATGAGAGTCTCGGTACTTATCATCTGCCCACAGGAGAAACTCTACATCGCAATTATTTAGGTTATGATTCTCCGTTCCTATACACCACCAATAATGTACAGTTGGGTTATAATCTTAGTGAGCCAGACAAATATACATTGAATGTACGGTTGAATTTCTACAATCACAACAGTCCTGTGAGAGGCATGAACCAGCTTTATCAGGAAAGCGGCAAGGCAAATCAATATCTGCAAAACAACAGAAAAATGCTGGAGCAGATTCCATCGCTGGACATTTATTATTCGCTCAATATGCCCCATGACCAGAACCTGGCTCTGAACCTGGTGGGTACTTACATCGGAACAGATTACCAATATCGTATGAGGGAATATACGTTCAACAAATCGCCGGATGAATCTGTAAAGAACGCTCCGCTGACCGATTACAGTTATGATGCAACTGGTAGAAAGCGCTCTCTTATTGGTGAAGGAACATACAGCAAGAACTGGAAACAGATGGCTTTATCGGTAGGTGGACAATATAATATCAGCCACACAGATAACATCTATGTGGGAAGCAGTAATGCTGATACGGAATTGAAGTACAGCAATCTCTATCTTTTCACCCAGCTACAGGGACAGCAGAAGTGGTTCAGTTATCAGGTGGGAGTTGGCGCAACCAGGTCTTCCATCCATCAGGGGGAGAACGGATACAGCAAATGGCTGTTTCGACCACAGGTAACTTTACAGGCAAAGGCTAGCGACCGTCTGAGTTTTAAATGGAGCAGCAAAATCACGTCAGACATCCCAAGCCTTTCCGACTTGAGCGAGTTGCGCCAATATTCCAACAGCTTTGAGGCGCGTGACGGCAATAGCGGTCTGAAGCCATTTACCGGCTACAACAATACCTTGTCGGCTTCCTGGAACATTCCGCTGATGTCTGTGTACCTGGAGGGAAACTGGACGTATTACGACAAGCCAATAGCCACTTCTATCTTGCCCGAAAAGCGGGTGGATGGCTCTTATCTCTTTGTGAGCAAACCGGAGAATCAGAAGAGTCATGATTACAAGCACCTGCTGTTGACTCCAGAAGTTCACCTCATCAAGGATCATCTGGATTTGAACCTTATGTGCGAGTATCAGAATGTCAAGACAAAGGGTTTGGATTATTCCCACGAGTTCAATTACTTCAGTTATGGAGCAGAAATTCGGTACATGACGGGCAATTGGAACATTGGCTATGGTGCCTATAAGGTGGAAAAGAGTTTTTGGGGAGAAAAGACAGACGGCGGAGAGCCTACCTCCAATCTTGCCGTAACCTACAGTTATAAGAACTGGCAGTTTGGCGTTCTCGGATTATTCGTATTCTATCCTCATGGCTGCGTGTATAAGGATGAACTTTTCAACAAGTATGTGCAGCAGAAGAACAAGGTACGCCTTGCTGACCAGGGCAACATGCTTGTCTTTGCTGCCAGCTTCAACTTCAGCCATGGCCGCAGATACCATACAGGCAGCCGTAAGCTGAACAATAGCGATAGAGATAATGGTATCAGATAAAACAACGACTTGTAGTTATAAAAAATAATCTTTCTAACTGGGAAAATATTTTTTTCCAGTTAGAAAGATGAAATTCTATTATTCAGTATTCGTTATGGAAAACCTTATAGGGGTCCATCTGCTGCATTTTTTCCTTTATTTTCTGCTCTATTCCCTCTGATGGTTCCGGAATTTCGGCACCCATTTCCTTGGCAGCAGCCTCATCCTCGGCAGCACCGGCACTATCACCCAGACTTCTGCGAACCTCGCTGCGCTCGCGATACGCATCAATAGAGAAAGGATTTACATCCATCACCTTACCGTAGGTCTGTTCAGCCTCCTCCATCTTTCCCTGCGCCTTCTCTACACGAGCCTTCAGCAACAGCACATCCTCGTTGTCCGGAATATGCTCATAGAGAAAAGTTGCATCGAGTTCTGCGTCGGAAAGCTGAGCCTGATCCAACAGGATGCTGCCACGAAGCAATCGGGCGGCATAGAAATCCTCACGCTTGCCTATCGCCTCAGTCAGCATCGACACGGCACGGATGGGTTCGCCCAATCCCCGGCAAGCCTTGGCATAATAGAGATAGGTCTGCAGATTCGATGTGTCCAGGTGAAGAGCCTTATCGCATACCTCCGACATGGCAGTATAGTTCTCCATCATATACGCCACATCCGCCATACGCAGCAACACCGCCACGTTGTCGGTCTGGGCTTCCGAGAGAATCTGCAACTGCTCATAGGCTTTCTGCAGATCACCCATAGAGATGTAAGCCTGCGAGAGATAGTCGCGGCATTCCAAATCTTCGGCATTCAACTGCAGAGCGTGTTCCAAAGACTTGGCTGCAAGGTCAAATTGATGCATGCGGAGAGCACGAACACCATCATATTTCACCATGTCGAAGTCTTTTTCCTTCTCCTGTTTCACTTCCTCAGTAGTCTTTTGGCCACCAAATAGCTTTTTAAATATGTTCATAATCCAACTATTTTTTTAGGTTTTGAATTGTTTGTTGTTGAAATCGTATCAAACGACAGGGCAAAAATACGAATAAAATCCCGAAAAACGCCCCTTTTTTGGAAGAAATATTTTCATTTTTCTGATTATGAGAAGATGGTGACAAACTTCTGCTTGATAGGGATTTAGGATTGTTTTTGATTTCAGCTAAAGGCATCAAAAATCTCAGTCTCAGTTGTCTCAGTTATTTTTCAAGTACCCCCTCTTTTTCTTTTATTCTTATATATATATTATATATTTATATATAATTAATTAATAATCAGTAAGTTACAAAACAGAAGAAAGAAGAGGAATAGAAAAAAGGGGGGAATGATACCCCCTTATTTTTTAACTGAGAGACTGAGACTGAGATTTTTCAAATCAATTGGAACAACTGGAGCAAGCTAACTGGAACGCAGCCCCAGGGAAATCCCCTCTTCTCTAGAAGGCAAGCCCAATCCATTTGCTTTTCACCTTAGGAACAGAAAATCATAGGAAAAACATTAATTTTCCTTAAACAAACCGCTTTCTAGGATTATTTCGAAGTATAGTTAGAAATATTTTCGTATTTTTGCAAAGTATACTTTAAAATATTTCTGTATGGACAAGCAAATTATCAAAAATATCATCATCGAGAAGCAAATAGCCATCCCGAACTACAAACTGGTTCACCGAGATTTCCTTTTCGGCGACAAGTCGAATTATATTCTCGTAGGTATCAGACGAGCAGGAAAATCCTACTTACTGTATCAGGATATTCAGACCAGACTCAACAAAGGAGAACAGTCGGCCCAAGATATTCTCTACATCAACTTTGAGGATGAGCGCTTGTCATCCCTCAAGGCTGAAGAACTGGGCACTATCCTGGATTCCTACATGGAACTATATCCAGGCAAACAGCCCTTCGTCTATCTTGATGAGATTCAGAATATAGAAGGTTGGGAGAAATTTGCCCGCCGCCTGGCTGACTCCCAATATCGCGTGATGATTACAGGCAGCAACGCCAAGATGCTGGGCAAGGAAATGTATTCTACACTTGGAGGAAGATACATTCCGAAGGAAATCTTTCCTTTTTCCTTTGCAGAATACCTAACCTATCATCAAGTAGAACTAGGTGAAAACTGGGAATACAACCAGCAGATAAAATCAATAGTATCCAACTATTTTGGTTCCTACTTTTACGAAGGGGGAATAGCTGAATCGTTTGAGCAACCCGACAAGCGGGAATATCTCAATGCCCTGTATCAGAAAATTCTGATTGGCGACATCGTGGAGAGAAACAGCATTCGCAATTCAAGAATATTCCGCTTTCTGGCTAAAAAACTTGCCGATAGCGTGATGCAGCCTTCATCCCTGACCAGATTGCAACATATGGTGAAATCTACCGGAGACACCATCAGTTTGCCGGCCCTAAAGGATTACCTGGAATACATGCAAGATGCGTATCTCTTCTTCCCGATTCCGAATCTGGTTTCACCTATGACAGAACAGGCAACACTTCAAAAAAGATACGTTGCCGATAATGGAATACTCAATCTCTTTCTGTTTCAGGGAGAAACGAAGCTGTTGGAGAATATGGTGGCGATAGAACTGAACAGAAGATTCAGAAACACGACAGAAGAAACCTTGCTCTATTATTTCAACAAGAACGTAGAGATAGATTTCTGCGTTCCTTCTGCCCAGTTGGCCATACAGGTATCTTACAATCTGAATGATGAGGCAACCTACGAGCGAGAAGTAGGAGGACTGATTAAATTTCTGAAAGCCTTTCCAGGCTATCACGGCTACATCATC
>OHXB01000161.1_pt1 | contig 17367 bp, 18 predicted proteins | sample 1579811 | NCBI WGS metagenome assembly OHXB01 (sample SAMEA3882533, study PRJEB24775) | human gut metagenome | biome: human-associated habitat; feature: intestine environment; material: feces | place: Netherlands | collected 2009/2010 | reverse complement strand
ATCTGCCGCACCTCGCTCGCCGTATCGGCACTTAGAATTATGCGGTATTGCCTTAAATACTATCTTATTTATTATAGGGGATTGTACGATGGTGCGCAAGAGAATTTGCACCAAACAGGAAAAAAGACTCTTGCTTTTGGAAATAAAAGTGATGTATAATAAAGCGTCCATTTATTTGTGGTAGTTGTGGAGAGGATGGTATATATGGCGACAAAGTACGTTTTTGTTACTGGCGGCGTGGTCTCCGGCTTGGGCAAGGGCATCACAGCAGCCAGCCTGGGCCGTTTGCTGAAAACCCGCGGCCTGAAGGTGGCTTCTCAAAAGCTGGATCCTTATATCAACGTGGATCCCGGCACCATGAGCCCGCTACAGCACGGCGAGGTGTTCGTGACTGATGACGGAACCGAAACCGACCTGGATCTGGGTCATTATGAGCGCTTTATTGATGAAAACCTGAACAAGTACTCGAACCTGACGACGGGCAAGGTCTATTGGAACGTGCTGAACAAGGAACGCCAGGGCGCTTATCTGGGCCAGACGGTACAGATCATTCCCCACATTACCAACGAAATCAAGAGCTATATCTACAATCTTGCCAAAAGCACCGAAGCCGATGTTGTCATCACCGAAATCGGCGGCACCATCGGCGATATTGAGTCCCAGCCCTTCCTGGAGGCGGTGCGCCAGATCGCGCTGGAGGTAGGGAAGGAGAACAGCCTGTTCATCCACGTGACGCTGGTGCCGTTCCTCCGTGGCTCCGACGAGCATAAGTCCAAGCCCACCCAGCACTCTGTCAAGGAATTGCAGGGCATGGGCGTCAAGCCGGATATCATCGTTCTGCGCTGCGATGAGCCGCTGGAATCCTCCATTTTCCAGAAGATCAGTATGTTCTGCAACGTGCGCCCCGACTGCGTCATTGAAAACCTGACGATGCCGAGCCTGTACGAGTGCCCGCTGATGCTGGAATCCGCCGGTCTGACGAACGTCGTGGCCCGCCAGCTGCACCTGCAGACCCCGCCGAGCGATCTGACCGAGTGGAAGGCGCTCATCAGCCGCATTGCGACCCGCAGCAAGACCTGCAAGATTGCGCTGGTCGGCAAGTATGTCAAGCTGCACGACGCTTATTTGAGCGTCATGGAGAGCCTGTACCACGCGGGCTTTGAGAACGAGAGCAAGGTCGAGATCAAGTGGGTCGACAGTGAGCATCTCGTCGACCAGGACTGCTGCACCGACGAGCTGGGCGACGTGGACGGCATCATTGTGCCGGGCGGCTTTGGTGACCGCGGCATCGAGGGCATGATCCAGGCTGCGCAGTACGCGCGTGAGAACCACGTGCCCTATTTCGGCATCTGCCTGGGCATGCAGATCATGGTCATGGAGTACGCCCGCAACGTGCTGGGCTACGCCGACGCCAACTCCAGCGAATTTACGCCCGAGGGCCAGCACAACGTCATTGACCTGATGCCGGACCAGCAGGGCGTTGAGACGAAGGGCGGCACGATGCGTCTGGGCAAGTACCCCTGCGTCATCACGCCGGGCACGAAGATGGCCGACTGCTACGGCACGACGGAGATCGACGAGCGCCACCGCCACCGCTATGAGTTCAACAACGAGTTCCGCGCCGAGTTCGAGGAGAAGGGTCTGGTCATTGCCGGTACCAGCCCGGACGGACGCCTTGTGGAGGCTGTGGAGATCCCGGGCCGCGATTTCCATCTGGGCGCGCAGTTCCACCCCGAGTTCAAGAGCCGCCCGAACCGTGCGCACCCCCTGTTCAAGGGCTTCATCGCCGCCGCGCTGAAGTTCCAGAGTGAGCACACCCCGACCGGCCATCCCGCGGTACTGGGAGAGTAAAATACAGTATAAGCCGAGGAGCTCGTCCCTTCGTGACGGGCTCCTTTTTGCTGCCCCTGCCGCTCCGCCACTTGTTTGTTTACAACTCTTTCACATCTGTAACGCATTATTCCCGCGCGGCTATTCGTATTAGTATACAGAAGGCGGCAGGGACAAAATCTCCACAATATCCTGTCGAAAACGCTGCTGCGAATTGTGCGGATTGTCGCTTGTTTTGTGCGCCGCGTGCGGCGTATAATAGTACATCATCGAAAGGGTGTAAATGTATGCGTAACTGGTGTTCGCGCCATCCGGTCTGGTTCATGGCGCTCTATGCTTTGTTTTACTTATCGTTTTTTGCGCTGCTGGAGCGCACGATCCAGACACCGGATCTGTGGGTACACTGTCGGCTGGACGATTTGATCCCGTTCTGCAAATATGCCATTATACCGTATATTTTGTGGTTTCCGTGGATTCCGTTTACGCTGTTTTATCTGCTGTATAGGGCCCCGCGGGAGGATTTCTGGCGGCTGTGCATTCCGCTGTTCACCGGCATGACGATGACGCTTCTGTTCTATGCCATTGTGCCTAACGGCCTGGCCCTGCGCCCGAAGTACGTGCCGGGCACCGACATTTTTGCGCAGCTTGTGCGGATGATCTATCGCAGCGACACGCCGATGAACGTCTGCCCGTCCATCCATGTGTTCAACTCGGTCACGCTGATGCTGGCGTACTACCGCAGTGCAATCTTTGATGCCCCGCGCCGCCGCTGGATGCGCCCTGCCGCCATGGTGCTGTGTGTGTCGATCTCGCTGTCCACGATACTGCTCAAGCAGCACAGTGTCATTGACGTGGTGTTTGGCCTGCTGCTGGCGCTGTTGCTGGATCAAACCGCCACCGTTTTGCAGAGAAGCCCGGTGCAGCACCGCGAGCGCCGCGTACCGGAAAGGCTGTAATAGAGAGTACGTAGGTTCTTTCTTTGCAAAGAAAGAACCAAAGAAATTCCAAATGCCCAAATAAAAAACGTCCTGTCTGCGCAATGTTGCAGGCAGGACGTTTTTAGTTACAGCGCATATACAAGGATGCCGACCAAAATCATCGCCAGTGCGGCGAGCTTTTTGGGGTTCATCTTCTCGTGGAAGATCGTAACGCCGAAAATCGTGACGTAAATATAGCCTGTTGCTTCCAGTACAGGCCCGACGTTGAGCGGTACGCCCTTGTAGGCCAGCATCGTTAAGAGCGTGCAGCCCACAAAGAGGGCATAGCCTAAAATCACCCGCCAGTCGGTGTACTCGGCCAAGACCGACTTGTGCTCCCGCAGCGCGGCCTTCTTCAAAAGCACCTGCGAAACCGCGGAGAGAAACGTGCTGCACAGATACAGCAGCACATAGGGCAGCTGTGCCTGACTCATTTGCCGCCCTCCCCCTCATTGTCGGCCCGCACAAAAAGCACGATGCCGCATATAATGATGACCGCACCGATGACCCGGCGCGGCGTGACGGCCTCACCAAAAACGGCCAGACCCAGCAGAATGCCCCACACCACGGTGACGGCCTTGTTCGCGTAGGCCGTCGTCAGCGGCAGATGCTTGATGACCTGCTGCCAGCCCACCGCATAGGTGACAAGCGCCAGCAGCATCAGGCCGTACAGCACGATAAACGCCGCGCTCAAAAACGGCTGCTGCGCGGCCAGCTTGCTGCACACGCTGCTGCCCGCATAGATGCCCAGGATCACATGCAGCAGCAGGAACCATTTCGCCTGCTTCATGCGTCGTTCTCCTCATGCCGGATAACCTCACGCTCGACGTACTGGGGCGCGGCGTTGGCGCACATGTAGATGCGGCCCACGTACTCGCCCATAATGCCCAGTACGACCAGGATCATGCCGCCGAGCAGCAGCAGCAGCGCCGTGGTGGACGCCCACCCGATGGGGGCCGCCGCGCGGGTAAAGTGGTCGATGATGATATAGATAAAGTAGAGAAAGCCCGCCATGGCAAACAGCGTGCCGATGTAGGTCGCAATGCGCAGCGGCTTGACGGAAAACGACGTAAAGCCGTTCATCCAGAGATTCAGCAGCTTGCTCAGCGTGTAGCCGCTGCGGCCCTCCTCACGGGCGCGGTGGTGCACCGGCACGTTGCAGATGCGCTTGGTGGAGCGCAGCACCAGCCCGATGACGTAGGGGTAGCAGTGCTCATAGCGCAGCATCTCGTCCACAATGAAGCGGCGCGCCGCAAAGTAGCTGTTGACGACGAGCTCCGGCGGCTTGCCCAGCATGATCTCGGTCATTTTGCTGTTGACCCAGCTGCCCAGGTTGCGCCAGCCGGCCTGACGCTTCGTGTCATAGCTGGCGTAGACGACGTCATAGCCCTCGTCAATTTTTGCCAGCAGCTTGCCGACCTCGTCCGCCGGGGTCTGGCCGTCGTCGTCGAGGCAGACGACGATGTCGCCGCTGCACTTGTGAAAGCCCGCCATCAGCGCCGCATGCTGGCCGAAGTTTTTCGCCAGATCGACGCCCACGACATGGCTGTCCGCCGCCACAAGGCTGCGGATCGTGCCGAAGGTATCATCCGGCGAGCAGTCGTTCACCAGAATGACCTCGTAGTCATACTGCGGCAAGGTCTGCATGGTGGCGGCGATCTCCGCCACCACGCCCCCCACGGTATGCTGGGAGCGGTAGCACGGGATCACATAAGAAATTTTCTGCATAGCTGTGTACTTCCTTCTGCGCTCACGGGCGCTTATAGATCACCAGATCCTCGGTGGAGACGACCTGCTGCCAGTTCTCGGCCAGCAGACGGGCGGCAACGCGGGTGTCGTGGCCGCACATCACGTAGCGGGAGTAAATCGGGTTTTCCTCGTCCCAGAGGTAGCTGTTTTTATCAAACTCAATGCCCATACCGTCCGGCACGGCGTAGAGATAGCCGTGGAACACCCCGTCGTCATAGGCGTAGGCCAGCGTGTGGTCCCAGGGGTCGGCCCCGGCATCCTGCACGCTGGCGGTCAGGGCGGTCTCGACGGTCTGCATCTGGGCGGCCATTTCGGCGTTTTTTTCGGGCAGGCTGCCGCGCTGGAAGTTCATCGGCAGCAGCAGGACGACGAGCACCGGCAGCCACCAGTCCGCTGTCGCAGAGCACGGCGGCGGGCGCGGCGTCCTCGACAACGACGGCCCCCAGCAGCAGGATAGCCAGCAGCATCATGTGGCGCGGGTCGATGTTGTACATGAACAGCAGCACCAGCGCAATGACCGCGCTGCAAAACAGCGCACAGCCCTTGAGCACCAGCGGGCGGCCTTTGTGCTTATCCCAGACAAGGCAGACCACCGCGACGAGCACAACGGCCAAAAACGTCACACAGCCGCCGCCGATGTAGGTCGTCTCACCGTGGAGTGTGGGCAGAATATCGTCCCGCCAGGCCGCGTGCAGCAGGGCCGCGGCGCGGGCGCACTCATAGCGGGCCGCCGCCACGGGATGGAGCTGCAATAACAGACGGATGCCGTCAAAGTCCATGCCGCCGTCGCTGAAATAGGGCGCAGCGAGCTTGGCCATGGCGAACAGCGAAACCGCGAACCCGCCCGCCGCCGTGCCCAAACAGGCCGCGCGGCGGCGCTTATTCTGCCAGACCGCTGTGAGCGGGAACACCCAGAACAGCAGCGCGTAGGGGCGGAAGATCGTTTCCACCGCGCAGGCCGCGGCACAGGCAATCAGCCAGCCAGTCTTGCCGCTGCGGTGCAGGGCCGCCGCCGTGCCGACGATGAGGAGCGCCAGCATATAGTGCATGGCCTCCGACGCGCCGCTGACGCAGGAGCGAAGCGGCAGCATAATGCTGAACAGTGCGCCGCACAGCGCGATGCACTGCCGGTAATTCAGCCGTGCGCAGCGGGCAAACACCGCGATGCCCACGGCAATCAGCAGCAAATTGCACCACAGCACGACGTTTACGCTGGCACCGAACAGCAGACCCGGCAGCGCGTAGGCCCAAATCAGCAGCGGGCCCCAGGTACCGTAGCGGCCAATATCCGCGGTGGATTCCTGATAGCCGAAGTACCCCTGCGGCCCGCCGTGGGTCAGCACGCTGACGACCTGGCGGTTATAGAGCGCCTCGTCGTTGTTCATCGTGGTGGGCAGCCAGACCTCGTTCAGCGGCGTGCGGTAGCACAAAAAGTAAAAGCCCGCAAGGAACACGACTGCCCCCAACACGCAGAGCAGCGCATTGGGGGTCTTTTGCAGGCAGGCTCGGATTTTCTGCATCGGTTTTTTCACGTCAGTTCTCCGCCAGCTTGGCCATAAAGACGACGTCGCGGTAGGCTCCGTCCAGCAGCTCCATATCGCGGAAAACACCTTCCTGCACAAAGCCGGCCTTTTCATAGCTGCGGCGCGCGGCGGCATTTTCGGCCAGCACGCGCAGACTGATGCGGTGCAGGTGCAGCGTATCAACGCCGAATTGTGTGAACAGGCGGGCCGCCTCGGTGCCAAGGCCCTTGCCGCGGGCGCTTTCCTCACCGATGAAGATACCGTACTCGGCGCTGCGGTTGTGGTTGTCAATATCGCGGTAATAGACCGACCCGACGGGCTTGCCGTCGGCGTTGTCGAGGATGATATACTGCACGACCTGGCCGGTGGCGACCCTCGTCGCCAGCCAGCTGCGGTGCATCTCCGGCGTGAAGGTCTGGCGGAAGATGAAGTTCTGCACGACAGACGGCGTGTTGCGCCACTTGACGATAAGGTCCGTGTCGGCGTCGGTGATGGGGCGCAGCGTGACCGCTGTGCCGGTCAGGACGGGGAGAGTGGGTGTGTTCATGGGTTTACCTCGTTGTTTTGGGCAGACGGCCCGGGCGGATATGGAATCCGCCCCTACGGTGCGGGGGTCGATGCTTGCATAGACCCACGGCTATAGGACGGACGCCTGTGGGAAGGCCGCGGGCCGGGCATGCCCGGCCCCTACATTGTGCCGTGTTCGTACAGCACGCCCCTGTCGCTCTCATACAGCACCGTCCAGCCGTCGGCTTGTAAGCGGGCGGCGGTGGGGGTGTCGGCGGCGGTCAGGACGTAGCGGGAATGAATCTCCTGGGCCGGGTCGGTCAGGTAGGCGGCCTCGTCAAACTGGATGCCCATGCCGTCCGGCACGCCGTAGAGCAAACCGCAGTGTACGGGGTCGCCAAAGGCGTAGGCCACGGTGCTGTCCCAGGGGTCGGCGCTCGTCACAGCGGACCGGCTCTCGGTCAGCGCGGCCTCGATTTGCTGCACCGCGGCGTCCCATTCGGCGCTGTAGCGCGGCATGGTGAAGCCGTCCGCCAGATTCAGCACGCCAAGCGCGGCCAGCACCAGCGCGGCGGCTGCCGTGCCCGCGGCGAGGCGGGCGTCCTCCACAAGGAGCGCCGCCAGCAGCAGCACATCCAGTACAAGCGTATGGCGGGAGCCCTCAACGGGGCGGTACATCAGCAGCAGCGCCAGAAAGACGATGACCGCAGTCACGGCGGCGCAGCCCTTCCAGAACACGGGCCGCCCGGCGCGGGCATCCACGATCAGGCAGACCAGCGTCACGCCCAGCAGCAGGAAAAACAGCAGGTACTGTCCCCCGCTGCGGTTTGCCAGCTGGTCGGCCAGCATTTCGGCCACGGTGCGCAGGGCGTCCAGCAGCTTGTGTGCCACGTCCCTGGCGGCGGAGACCACCTGCCCGCGGGCCAGCTCCTGCAGCGGGCTTACATCGACATTGGTAAAGAAGTAGGGCGCGTAGAATTTGGACATCAGCACGAGCGTGCCGCCCAAGGAAACCGTCCCGCCCGCCACGCAGACAGCGATGCGGCGGCGGTCCTGCCGGCACAGCGCCAGCGGGAACAGCCAGAGCACGGCCTCATAGGGGCGCACGAGCGTGGCCACGGCGCACAGCACACACAGCCCCGCCCACGCGGCGCGGCTTTTGTCCCGCCGCGCCAGAATGCCGCAGCCCAGCACTGCCAGCATGAGCGCATAGTGCAGCGGCTCCTGCATGGCGGAGAACACATAGCGGATCGGCGCGTTCATGGCGGCCAGCGCCGCGGCAAAAGCCAGCTGGCGCTTCCAGCCAAGCCGCGCGGCCCGGGCGTAAAACGTCCAGCCCAGCACGACGAACAGCAGGTTGCACCACAAAAAGGCATTCTGCCCGCGCAAAAGCAGCCCCGGCAGCGCATAGACCAGAAAAACCGCCGGCCCCCACGCGGCGTAGGTGCCGACGGCGGCGTGCGACTCATTGAAGCCGAAGTACCCCTGCGGCGCGCCGTACTGCACGGCGGCGGCCAGCTGCTTGCTGTAGATGACCTCGTCGCTCCAAGAGCTGACCGGCAGGAAGATCTCCGTCACCGGCACCCTGTAGACGACCAGCTCATACGCCAGCAGGAACACCAGCGCGGCGGCAGCGGTGCAGAGTGTGTGCGCCCAGCCGGGCAGGGCCTTACTGCGCATAAAATTCCAGGACCTTGGCAATGACCTTATTGCGGTCTGCCTCGGTCAGGCCGTAGTACATCGGCAGGCGGACGAGGCGCTCGCTCTCGGCGGTGGTGTAGACGTCCGCGCCGTCAAAGCGGCCAAACTTCTGGCCCGCCGGGGCGGAGTGCAGCGGGATATAATGGAACACAGCCAGAATATCGTTTGCCTTCAGGTGGCGGATCAGCGCGGTGCGCTCCTCCAGATCCCTGCATTTCAGGTAGAACATGTGGGCGTTGTGCACGCAGTCCGCCGGGATGGTGGGCAGCTCGACCCTGCCCGCGTCGGCCAGCGGCCGGAAGGCATCGTGGTAGGCGTTCCAGGTCGCCATGCGGTTGTCGTTGATCTCGTCGGCGTGGAGCAGCTGCGCCCACAGATAGGCGGCGTTCAGCTCACTGGGCAGGTAGCTGTCGCCAAAATCGACCCATGTGTACTTGTCCACCTGACCGCGGAAGAACTTGGCGCGGTTCGTGCCCTTCTCGCGCAGGATCTCCGCGCGCTCATTGTACGCGGGATTGTTGATGACGAGTGCGCCGCCCTCGCCCATCGAGTAGTTCTTTGTCTCGTGGAAGGAGTAGCAGCCGAAATCACCGATGGTGCCCAGTGCCTTGCCCTTGTAGCTGCTCATAACGCCCTGCGCCGCGTCCTCGACGACCTTGAGGTCATGGCGGCGGGCAATGTCCATGATGGTGTCCATCTCACAGGCGACACCGGCGTAGTGCATGGCGATGATGACCCGCGTCTTATCGGTGATGGCCTGCTCGATCTTCGTCTCGTCGATGTTCATCGTATCGGGGCGGATGTCCACAAAGACGAGCTTCGCCCCGGCCAGCACAGCGGCGGTGGCGGTGCTGGAGAAGGTGTAGCTGGGCAGAATGACCTCGTCACCGGGGTGAATATCGCACAGCAGCATGGCCATGTCCAGCGCCGTAGTGCCGCTGGTGGTCAGCAGGACCTTCTGGGCGTGGAAGCGCTCCTCCAACCAGGCGTTGCACTGCTTGGTAAAGGCGCCGTCGCCGCAGATTTTATGAGAGTCGATGGCCTGCTTGACATAGTCGAGCTCGTCGCCCACGCAGGGCGGTACGTTAAAAGGGATCATAGTAAAAGCCTTCCTTCCGGCTGGATTTTTATAATCGTATTTAGTATAACACAGTTTGCGGTATTTGTCACTTTATCGCGGAACAGATTTGCGCAAAATCGCCTTATTTTTTTATGCGCGCGTCGTTGTAGGCGCGGATCATAATAGCCGCAAACCAGAGCATGACGACGCTGAACACCACAAAGCTGACGGCGGCGACGGAGGTCAGCGACGGGATAAAGTGCGTGACGGTGTAGACGGCCAGCGGCACGGCGGCAATGTACGGCATTTTGCTTTGTTGCCGCCCTGCCAGCCGCACCAGCACGAGCGCCGCGCCCCAGAACAGCCACAGGTCTGCCGCGCGCAGCGCCGGGGCCAGCCGTGCCCACGCCCCGCCGGTCTGGCTGCCGCAGAGGATCAGCTCCAGCACAACCCCCGCCGCGCCGAACACGGTAGGCAGCCTGGTTTTGGAGGCCAGCAGCAGATAGCCCACAAGGGCCAGCACGGTGAGCGAGACCTCCTGTATGGCGGCATTTTCCGGCACGGCCAGCAGGGCGCGCCCCGCCGCCGCCACACCGACAAGCAGATAAGCCAGAGCGGTTTTATTGCGTTTGTCCATAGTGATAATGCTCCTGATCGTAATGCACCGGTAGGGGCCGGGCATGCCCGGCCCGCGGCCTTCCCGCAGGCGTCCGCCCGCCATACAGCTGCGGGCCGCATATATGCGGCCCCTACCGTATTTCAATATAATTTTTATTATACCTCTTTTATAATCCCCTTGCAAGCGCTGGCACGGCGGCGTATAATGGGGATGTTTATACAAGAAAATGTGCGTTTTTTGTATAAAGCTACATCAATAAGCGAGGTTTTGGGATATGGAGTTTTCTCGTCGTCTGGACCTGTTCGGGCCGGAAATTTTCGCGGCGCTCAACGACAAAAAGGTCGCGTTGGAGGCCGAGGGCCGTCATCTTTACAATTTAAGCGTCGGCACGCCGGATTTTGCACCGGCAGACTACCTGAAGCAGGCGCTCATCGACGCCGCGCAGGACAACGAAAACTGGAAGTACAGCCTGCGCGACCTGCCCGAGATGCTGGAGGCTGTCTGCGGCTACTACAAGCGCCGCTTTAACGTGGATACCATCACCCCCGACGAGGTCATGAGCTTCTCCGGCAGCCAGGACGGTATCGGCCATCTGGGCCTGGCGCTCTGCAACGACGGCGATCTGGTGCTGCTGCCCGACCCCTGCTACCCCGTCTTTATGACCGGCTCCAAGCTGGGCGGTGCCGAGCCGTGGTACTACAAGCTGACGAAGGAGAACCACTTCCTGCCCGACGTCACCTCCATCCCGGAGGACGTGGCCCGCAGGGCCAAGCTCATGCTGGTCAGCCTGCCCGCCAACCCCGTGGGCAGCATCGGCACGCCGGAGCTCTACGCCGAAATCGTCGATTTCTGCCGTAAATACGACATTCTGCTGGTACATGACAACGCCTACAGCGATATTATCTTTGACGGTGCCCACGGCGGCAGCATCTTCAACACGCCGGGCGCCGAGGAATGCGCTGTGGAGTTCTTCTCTTTGAGCAAGAGCTTCAACGTCACGGGCGCGCGCATCAGCTTTTTGGTGGGGCGGCGCGATGTCATCGCCGCCTGCAAAAAGCTGCGCACCCAGATCGATTTCGGTATGTTCCTGCCCATTCAGAAGGTCGCCATCGCTGCCCTGACCGGCCCGCTGGACGGCGTGCAGCGCCAGTGCGGCGAGTACCAGCGCCGCCGCGACGCCCTGTGCGGCGGTCTGCGCGGCATCGGCTGGAATGTGCCCGACAGTCACGGCAGTATGTTTGTCTGGGCCCCGGTGCCCGCCGGGTACAAGACGAGCATGGAATTCTGCCTGGCCCTGATCGACAAGGCCGGCGTCATCTGCACCCCCGGCTCGAGCTTTGGCCCGAGCGGCGAGGGCTACGTCCGTTTTGCCCTGACGATGCCCGTTGAGAAGATCGGCGAGGCCGTACAGGCGATCAAAAACAGCGGCATCCTGGGGTAATTTGCCCACTTTTTAAGACGGCTGGGGGATGCGCTGTGTTTGCCCGCCGGGCACGCGCGGCAGCCGCAGACCCTCCGAACCGATGCAGGCATCGTCCCCTACCGCGTAGGGGCGGATTCCATATCCGCCCGGGCACCTTGCCCCTGCCGCATACGGCCAGCGGGCGAACGAAAAGTTCGCCCCGGCAGAGCCATCCTTCCTAATAAAGAACACCGCCGATCCGGGTCACGGGTCGGCGGTGCTTTTTTGAACAAATCATTGATTACTGTGCGTTTTCACGCAGAGCGGCACGCATTTCCTTCTGGATGGCAGGGGTCGTTTCCACCTTCTGCATCAGGGCCGCGATCAGCTCGGGCAGCTGCTTTGCGGGCAGCTGCTCTGCAACGACCGAGGCCAGGTACTCAGCGTGGGACATGGCAGGCTCAAACGTGCGGGCGTAGGTCTTACCGCTGCGCACGAAGCCAACCTCCCGCAGAACACCCTTCTCCATCAGGCTGTTCAGCATCGAGAAAATCGAGCGTTCCTTCCATTTACGGTCAACACAGGTTTTCACGACTTCCGTCTGTGCCATCGCGTGATCCGCCTGCCAAAAAATTTCCATGATCTGTTGTTCGCTTTTTGTCAGATGCACGTTGGTATACCTCGCTTTAAAAAATGTCTACACTCCTATAGTATCCGCTTGTCAGCAAAATGTCAATGAGTTTCCGAAAATTTTTTCAAGTTTTTCTGGTTATTTCATAACAGTTTGCAAATTTGACACATTTAGCGGGCAGCTTCGTGTATTTCCCGATTTATGTCATAGATTCGACAGTTTACAAATGTGTGGCATATATGTGGCGCACTCTGCCGCATCATGCCGCACTTTTGCCGCAAATGGTATTTCGTGTACCCCCCCCCGTCATTTTTTAGTTGATTATATCCTCTTTGCGCCGTTCCTGTCATTCCGCCGGCCACCGGCCGCGCAGGTACTCGAGTGCGCGCTTTTCCAGCCGCGAAACATAACTGCGGCTGATGTGCAGCGCCTGCGCCGTCTGCTGCTGGGTCTTGGGCGCACCGTCAAATCCATACCGCTGCCGCATAATAGCGCGTTCCCGGGCGGGCAGAGCGTCCACCAGCGCACGCAGCCGGGCGGCGTCGGCGCGGCTCTCGCAGCCGGCCTCCATGTCGGCTTCATCGGGCAGGGTGTCCGCCAGCGTCAGCTGCCCGTCCGCCTCGAGCGGCTCCTGCAGCGACAGCGTCACTCCCGTCCGCCGCCCCCGCCGCAGGTCCATGCGGAGCTCATTCTCAATACATCTGCTCGCATAGCTGGCAAAGCGCTTGCCTTTGGCGGGGTCGAAGGTATCCACCGCCTTGATAAGCCCGATCGTGCCGATGGAGATCATGTCGTCCTGTGCGCTGTTCCCGGCATAGTATTTTTTGCAGATATGCGCGACGAGCCGCAGATTGTGGCGGATCAGCGTATCCCGCGCCTGTGCGGCGGCTGCCCCGCCCTTTTGCAGATCGACAAAGGCCGCGCGCTCCCTGTCCGGCGGGAGCGGACGCGGGAAGGACCCGCTTTCGAGATGCAGCGCCAGATACAGAATATGCCCTGCCGCCGCCTGCAAAAACAAACCAAAAATGCCCAGCATACACACCACCTCGCGGAAGTGTATGCCGGGCATGGAAATTCTATTCTGTCTTTTGGGTGGCGAACGCCGGGTTGGCGGCGCGGGTCTCCTTGCCGCAGACGGTTTGGAGCTGTGCAAAGGCGCGGCGCACGTCGGCGGGGACGTCCACATGGGCGATGAAGCCTTTTTTTACAGCGTAAACTGCACCGCGCAGAAGGCGGCGTAGATCGCCAGGAGCAGGATGCCCTGGGCGCGGTTCAGCTTGCCCTTGACGAGGGCGGGGACCGTCAGGATCAGCATGACGGCCAGCATGACCGGCAGATCCAGCACAAGGCTGGAATTGATGCCGAACAGCGTGGCGCTCTGCGGGATGGTGAAGGGTGCCAGCGTGATCGACATGCCGCTGACCAGCACAAGGTTAAAGACATTCGCACCGACGATGTTGCCCAGCGACAGGTCGCTGTGGCCCTTGACCAGCGAGGTGATGGCCGTGACCAGCTCGGGCAGCGAGGTGCCGAGCGCGACAAACGTCAGGGCGATGACGCTTTCGGGCACGCCGAGGGCCTGCGCGATCAGGGTGCCGTTGTCCACGAGCAGGTTTGCGCCGACGGCGATCAGCACCGCGCCCAGCACAAGCGGGATCAGCGTCTTGGCGAGGGGCATTTCCTCCTCCTCGGATGCCTCTTGCTCACCGGCGGGGGTATTTTTCATCTGCAGCACGTTGGCGGCCATGTACGCCACAAACATTGCCAGCATGATGATGCCCATGACGCGGGTGAATCTGCCGAAAACATAGGCCGCAATGCAGTAGATGGCCGCCGCCGCGAAGAAGAAGGCGACGGGGGTTTTCAGCGTTTTGGGGTCTACCCTGCCGGGGCGCACCGCAATCGTGATGGCCGCGATCAGTGCCGCATTGCAGATGACCGAGCCGATGGCGTTGCCGTAGGCGATCTCGCCATGGCCGGACAGCGCGGACATCGTGGAGACCATGACCTCCGGCAGCGTCGTGCCGATGGAGACCACCGTCGCGCCGATGAGCAGCTCCGGCAGGTGGAAGCGGCGGGCCAGTGAGGACGCGCCGTCAACAAACCAGTCGCCGCCCTTGATCAGGAACAACAGGCCGACAATAAAAAGCAGCACAGGGATGAGCATATTGATTCCTCCGTTAAAAATGCACGTTATGTGTCGGAAATTATATTATACCACGGCAGTCCGGGCGCCGTCAAATAGGGCGGGGTTTAAAATGTAAAAATGCAGCCTTTCGCGCGCATGGCTTCCACCCGGAGGGGGAAGCTGTCAGTGGCCCCGACCACTGACTGATGAGGGTCGACCTTGCAGATGCTGCCCGTTTACAGGCTGCTGCCGTGCACACGCCCCTCATCCGGCCCTGCGGGCCACCTTCCCCCGCGGGGGAAGGCTTTTCTTTTATTGACACCCCTGCTATAATAGTAACCAAAGGGGGCATTACCTGTGGATTATGCAAAACTTACGGCGCAGGCGCGGCAGGCTACGGAAGAACTGCTGCAGGCTGCGCATCTTGAGACCGGGGACATTTTTGTGGTCGGCTGCTCCAGCAGCGAGATCATGGGCGGGCGCATCGGCAAGGATTCCAGCATGGAGGCTGCCGCTGCCGTGCTGGCGGGCGTGCTGCCGCCATTGCAGGAGCAGGGCGTCTATCTGGCCGCCCAGTGCTGTGAGCATCTGAACCGTTCTATCGTCATTGAGCGCGAGGCCGCGAAGGCCAACGGCTATCAGATCGTCTCGGCCATTCCGCAGCCCCACGCGGGCGGAAGCTGGGCCACGAACTGCTGGCAGCGCTTTAACGATCCCGTCCTTGTGGAGGAGGTCAGGGCCGCCGCGGGCATGGACATCGGCGGTACGCTGATCGGTATGCACCTGCGCCGCGTGGCTGTGCCGGTGCGCCTCTCGATGGACCACATCGGGCAGGCAATTCTGCTCTGCGCCCGCACCCGTCCGCCGTTCATCGGCGGTTCCCGCGCCGTTTACAGTCAGGAGGAAGTGCGATGATTCCCGAAGCCCAGAAGCAGCAGATGGCCGAGGCCGTCGCGAAGATCCGTGAGACGATGGCCGCTGCCGCCAAGGCCGCAGGCCGCGACCCGGCAGATGTGCGCCTTTGCGCCGCCTGCAAGACCCGCACGGTGGAGGAGGTGCGCTACAGCGCCGACCTGCCCATTGACCTTTTCGGTGAAAACCATGTGCAGGAGCTGGTCGAAAAGACCGACGCGAACGCCTACAACGGCAAGCCCGGGCACTTCATCGGGCATTTACAGACGAACAAGGTCAACAAGGTCGTAGGCCGCGCCGCGCTGATCCAGAGCGTGGACAGCACGCGCCTTTTGGATAAGATCGATGCCGCCGCGGCCCGTCTGGGGCTGGTGCAGGACATTCTTGTCGAGATCAACATCGGCGAGGAGACCAGCAAGAGTGGCGTGGACGCCGACAGCCTGTTCCCGCTTTTGGAGGCTGCCGCCGCCAGGGAGCACATCCGTCTGCGCGGCCTGATGGCGATCCCGCCCGCCGACGCCGACGACACCGAGACCCGCCGCTTTTTTGCACAGATGCGGGAGCTTTTGGCCAGAGCCGACGCCCAGCACTATGACCGGGCACAGATGGACATTCTGTCCATGGGCATGAGCCACGACTACGCCGCCGCCATCGCCGAGGGCGCGACCATCGTACGCGTCGGCACGGCGATTTACGGCGCACGGGATTACAGCAAAAAGGCATAATTTCAGGCTTCCCCCGCGGGGGAAGCTGTCCGCGAAGCGGACTGATGAGGGCAAAGCTTCCGCAGCCACCCGTTCACGGGATTTCGCCGCAGACTCGCTCCTCATCCGGCCTTTCGGGCCACCTTCCCCCTCGGGGGAAGGCTTTTTTATTATCTCCCCCTGTATTCCCGCGGCGTCATCCCATACCGCTTTTTGAACAGACGGTTGAAGTAGGACAAATTCTCAAATCCGCATTGCTCCGCAATCGCCAGCACGGTGTCGCTGCCGCTGCGCAGGGCATCGGCGGCGGCGTTCAGGCGTTGCTCGTTCAGGTATTCGGTAAAGCCCTGGCCGGTCATTTTCTTGAACCAGCGCATAAAATGGCTGGGGCTGCATCCGCAGGCCGCCGCTGCGTCGGTCACATGCAGCGCCCCCGCGTAGCCCTCATTCACAAGCTGCACCACGGTTTTCAGCCGCCGGGTATCGGGGGTATCGGCAGGGGGCAGGTCTCCGGTGCGGCCCACCAGCGCCGCCAGAAACAGCAGCAGCTCGCCCTTTATACAGAGTTCATATCCCACGTCTTTGATCTTGTTGAATTCCTCCGCCGCGTGCAGGCACCGCACCGCCCAGTTGTAGCCCCAGTCTTCCGGGCCAAGGCGCATGGGCAGAGCCAGACGTCCGCTCTGCAGCGGCAGCAGGTACTTCTCGGCACAGATGTCACCGGCGCCACCCAGCAGCTCCAGCTCAAAGATGATGTTCTCATATTCCATTGCCTCACCGGGCAGCTGGCGCAGGGCGTGCAGTACGCCGGGGGCAAACACGTAAATGTCGCCCGCCTGTGCCGTGTAGGTCGTCAGCCCGGCCTGCACGATGCCGCGCCCTTTTTTGACAAAGACCAGCTCCATACTGTCCTGCCAGTGCAGCGCCACCTGCGGGAAGTCCTTCGGGATCGTGCACGGGTAGATATTGAACGGGAACCACGCGGCCCCGTGTTGCTTTGCTTCGCGTAAACGCTCTTGTTTCGCCATATTTTCACCTCGCATGATAGTATTGTACCATAAGTTGCGGGTATTTTGCAAGTCAGATGCACGTTTTGTGTGGTATAACCAAGTTGTATCCAAGAAGCTCATACACGAATGGAGGGAACCTCTTATGAATATGACTGCTGCGATGGAAGCCAGAACCAACAAGCCCCTGACCGCCTGCACGGATCAGGAAATCTATCTGGCCCTGCTGGACATCGTCCGCGAACAGAGCGCCGCCCGCGTCCGTCCCGTCACGGGCCGCAAGCTCTACTATATCAGCGCCGAGTTTCTGATCGGCAAGCTGCTGTCCAACAACCTTATCAATTTAGGGCTGTACGACGACACCCGCGCCGCGCTGGCCGCTGCCGGGAAAAACCTGTCCGATATTGAGGAGGTCGAGCCGGAGCCCAGCCTTGGCAACGGCGGGCTGGGCCGTCTGGCCGCCTGTTTCCTTGACTCCCTCGCCACACTGAACCTGCCCGGCGACGGTGTCGGCCTGCGGTATCACTTCGGCCTGTTCCACCAGTCCTTTGAGGACGGCGTGCAGAACGAAAAGCCCGACCCGTGGCTCACCGCCCACAGCTGGGCTGAAAAGACCG
>OHXB01000159.1_pt1 | contig 17522 bp, 19 predicted proteins | sample 1579811 | NCBI WGS metagenome assembly OHXB01 (sample SAMEA3882533, study PRJEB24775) | human gut metagenome | biome: human-associated habitat; feature: intestine environment; material: feces | place: Netherlands | collected 2009/2010 | reverse complement strand
ATCATGGCGCTGGAACGCTTTGACCCGGAGGTAAGGCACATGATCGTCTTTGATGTGCTGTCTTATGATTCCCCTGTGGGTGACAGGGGCGATAAGATGCGCCTGTTCCTGACGGATGCCGGCTATCAGAAATTCTTAGACAGCCAGGAACGGGGCGAAGTCAAACTGAAAAACCATGCGAAGGTTTCAGGCGGGCACCTCCACTATGACCGCAGGGACCGCGCCTTGTAACGGAAATAACCGGAGAAAGGAGGCTGTGAAATGGCTGTATTCCGGGTAGAAAAAACGAAGGACTTCACGATCATGTGCAACCACCATCTGCGCAATACGGAACTGTCCTTAAAGGCAAAGGGGCTTCTCTCCCTCATGCTGTCGCTGCCGGAAGATTGGGATTATACCACAAAGGGACTCGCCCATATCTGTAAGGACGGTGTGGATTCGATCACTACCGCCCTGAAGGAGCTGGAGCGGCACGGGTATCTCACCAGGCAGCGCCTCCGCTATGAGAACGGGCAGCTCGGAGATATTGAATATACCATCCATGAAAAGCCTGTAAACGCTGAAAAACAGACGTTTCCACCTAAACGGGAAAATCCAAGACAGGTAAAACCAGAACAGGCAAAACCTAAACAGGCGGAACCTGAACAGGAAAATCCGGCACAATTAAATACTAATCCATTAAAAACAAAAAAATCAAAAAAAGATAAATCAATAACTTATCCATCAATCTATCCGGCAGAGCCGGAAGCGGCAAACCGCACGGATGGGATGGATCGGATAGAGCTGATAGAAGCCTATCGTGAAATCATCAAAGAAAATATTGAATATGACTTACTGGTCTTACGGTATGGCAGGGAACGTCTGGACGAAGCCCTTGAACTTATGCTTGAAGTGATTTTGTCGAAACGCCCTTACATTCGCATTGCCGGAGATGATTTTCCGAGGGAAATCGTCAAGAGCCGGTTCCTGAAGATCAATTCCGGTCATTTAGAGTATGTCTTTGACTGTATCGACAAGAACACGACGAAGGTCGGAAATATCAAAGCATATCTGCTGGCGGCGCTGTATAATGCCCCGGCTACAATGGACAGCTATTACCGTGCCGAGGTCAATCACGACCTGTACGGCTGTTAGACACCTTTGGGTGTCTTTTTTCATTTCATCACAGGAAGGAGGCAAAGCACAATGAAAAGAAACACTGTGCCGGTACTATGCCCGGCGTAACCAAAGAACAGATTCAGGCAGCGCGGGAAGCTGACTTGTTTACTTACCTGCAATTCCATGAACCCGGCGTGCTGAAACGGGATGGACCTAATTTCCGGCATAAGGAGCATGACAGTCTGGTATATGTGACCGGGAAAAGGTACTGGTACTGGAACAGCCGTGGACGGAGTATCAATGCGCTGGACTACCTGATCCAGATTCGGGGATATGGTCTTGTGGATGCGGTTCATGCTCTGGTAGGTGGCGAAATCCCACAGGAACCGGCTTACCGAAGTACGGCAGAAATACAGGTATCAAAGGAGCCGGAAAAGAAAGCATTCTCTCTCCCCTGGGCCAGACGTTGCGCGACCGCTGCGGTCTCCTATTTGCAGAAGCGGGGGATCAGCTCAGAAGTCATTCGCCAGTGTTTACAAGCCGGGATTTTTTACGAAGCCCGGTATCATGGAGAACCGGTTTGTGTATTTGTAGGGAAAGATGATTCCGGGAAAGCGAAGTTTGCCTGTATGCGCAGTATCAGTGGCAATCTCAAAAAGGATGTCTATGGCAGCGACAAAGGATATAACTTTTGTTATCCCCCGCAAAGTCCGGGCAGCCGGCATGTGGCAGTTTTTGAAGCTCCTATTGATGCGCTTTCCCATGCAACGCTTCAAGAGCTGGAGGGATGGAAATGGAATGGTTATCGCTTGTCTTTGGGCGGTACTTCCCATGTGGCGCTGACTTCTTTCCTGGAACGCCACCCGGAGATCCGGCGTGTTACCCTTTATATGGACCACGACCTTGCCGGATTTGTCAATGCCCGGAAAATCAAGACCATGCTTCACGAGGATAAACGTTTCCGTCATATCCGGGTAAGTGTCAACCCTCCCCGGATGGGAAAAGATTACAATGAGAAATTGCTGCAGGTTCGGGAACAACTGCAAACCAGCCAGCACCAACGCCGCCCAAAAGAGGCGGCTGTTTCAATTTAGGGAGGATTTCAACATGAATGGATCTCAACAGATCTGCTTTACAGACAGCGCCGGAAAAGCGCTGTTTTCCATTCCCGACAATGGTTTACTCTGCCTGTTCTATGGAAACGGGGACAGGCACTTTGCTGTTTGTCATCGTCTGGATGACACCCATGCAGAAATTGACGGGGTAAATTATTCGCTGCCGGACTTTGCCAAAAGGATGAAACACAACCAGATCAGCTTTGCCCCGGCATAAGGCTGGAAAACAAATAACAGGAGGATTTGAAAATGAAAAAAATTGAAAATACCTCAGAGTACAATAAGACTACTGACTGGCAGGTTAGTAAAAATCTTATTATACAGAGAGGTATCTACAATGAAGTCTAACACACAGAACGCAAAAATTGAAGCTATTACAGAAAAAACTTTGGTACTCGGAATTGATGTCGGAAGTGAAATGCACTATGCCAGAGCTTTTGATTACAGAGGAATCGAGTATTCGAAGAAGCCATTTAAGTTTAGTAACACAGAGGCCGGATTTGCGACATTTAAGGAATGGGTCCTGGACCTCAAAGAAAGGCATGAGAAGGATAAGGTGGTTCCGGGTATGGAACCGACCGGGCATTACTGGTTCAATCTTGGAAAGTTTCTACAGGATAATGAAATGAAACCGGTTCTTGTAAATCCTCACCATGTGAAAAAAACAAAAGAACTCGACGACAATAATCCAACTAAAAATGATCGTAAGGATCCAAAAGTCATTGCAGGATTAGTTAGAGAGGGACGTTACATGATCCCATACCTGCCGGAAGGTGTTTACGCTGATCTTAGAACAGCATCAAACATAAGATTCCAGTTACAGGCGGAACTTACAAGAATTCAAAACAGGATCAGTCGTTGGTTCAATATATATTTTCCTGAATATAAGACGGTATACGGAAAGCCGGATGCCAAGAGCGGAATGCTAATCCTTAAAGCAGCACCACTCCCTGAAGATATCCTGACGTTAGGTATCGATGGAGTGAACCAAATCTGGCGTGATGCGAAGTTAAGAGCAGTTGGAAAGGCGAGGGCGAAGACCCTGATAGAAGCTGCAGAGCACAGCGTCGGAAGCAAAGAAGGAGCAGTATCTGCAAGAATGGAAATCCGAATGCTTCTGGAGGACTATGAATCCAGAAATACGCGTCTACAGGAAGTTATGGTTCTAATTGAAGAACTAGTAAGAAAGATTCCGATGGCTGAAAAGCTGTTAGAGATCAAAGGTGTGGGAATCAGGACAGTGTCAGGGTTCCTTGCAGAAGTAGGTGATATCAGCCGCTTCAACAATCCGAAGGAACTGCAGAAGCTTGCAGGATTGGCATTGGTTGAAAATAGTTCGGGAAAGCACAAGGGCGAGACAACAATAAGCAGACGAGGTCGAAAGAGACTCAGATATCTGCTCTTTGAGGTTGCAATGTCACTTGTGTCGAAGAACCAGGAGTTCAGGGAACTCCATAATTATTACACAACCAGAAGGCTGAATCCGTTGAAGAAAATGCAGTCACTTATGGCGATTGCAGCCAAGCTGATACGTGTCTTTTATGCCATGCTGACAAAAGGTGTGGATTATGATCCGAAAAAGATGGTCAGTGACATCAAGAGACCGGCAGTTTATCTACAGGCTGCGTAAGAAAGACAAGTAACTGTAATGGAGGCTGTCAAGTGGACAGCCACTGAATTAAGCAGAATGTAACAGATAACGTCCACTGATCACAGTGCTGGAACAGGAAGCGAGTCAGTAATCAATAATACAAAGAATGAGCCAGTAGTCGGCAGGAATATTTTCCATGGAGCGAGACCCCGTATAGGAGCATAGCTGACACACTGGTTATGGGCAGGCAGGACGAAGGAAGTTAGGACCTCTGGAGACAGAGAAGATCCTGGTGGATATAGGAGGTTAGCTGCCATAGAGGGAAGGGTATACACAAGGCCAGTAAAGCGAAAATCAATGACGTTTTATTTCGTATACCATTCAACCGCTATTTCAGTACCTGATACATCGAAATGCTCATAGCTGTGGCTTATTCACTGAGATATGAAAGGTCGAAAAATCTTGAATTTTCAATAAAAAACACTTGATTATATGAGGAGGAAAAAATGGAACAACAATATAAAAGGATATATTATCTTGATTTAATGAAAAGCATAGCAATCATAAGTGTTGTATTTTATCATGGTGTATTGCCGCAGATAACAATGACAGGAACAATGAAGTTCTATAGTTATTATTTTTTACAGGCTTTTGCAGCAGTTGCAACCCCTTTGTTTTTTTTCGTAAATGGTTTTTTATTATTTAATAAAGAACTTGATTTGCATAAGCATATAAGCAGAATAATACGGATGATGGTTCTTACTGTTATATGGGGTGGTATAACAATTATTAGTCTCATGCTTATTCGGAAAGAGATTTTAAGTGTTGGAGAATTTCTAAAAACATTATGGCAATTCAAAGAAAATTGGATTAGTCATTTGTGGTATATGGGAGAGTTGATATGTATTTATCTGTTTTTCCCAGTTTTCTATTATGCGTATCAGAAAAAAGCATCAATATTAGTATATTTTGTATGTATTGGCGCTATTATTATTTTTGGAAATGCGTTTGTGAATGAAATTATGACAATGTTGTCTATTTTAGTGAAACATCCGGTTGTAATAGCTAATAAAAATATATTTAATATGTTCAATCCATTTAAAGATGTAAATAGTTATGCATTAATATATTTCTGTTGTGGAGGAATTATATATCGTTATCAGGAAAAATTTAAAAATTTCATGAGCAATAAAAAGTGGATATTTGTTGCCATAATTTTATTGGATACATGTTTTTTATTTATGTGCGGCATAATGTATACGAAATTAAATCATAATCTTTGGGAGATCGGATGGTACGGAAAAGAAACAATATTTACGTTTATAAATGTATTGGCTATTTATACTTTGTGTATGAATTATAATAAATCAAACAAAGTGATTGAATTAATTTCAAAAAACACATTAGGAATTTATTTGATACATATACCAGTTTTAAGATTTATTGAGCAAATAATTGATGTCAAAATAATTACAACAAATATATGTATATCATTCTTATACACAGGAATAGTAGTAATAATTACATTGCTATTGTCTTTAGGTATAAAAAAACTCCCAATTGTAAATGGGCTTTTGCGTTTTTAGATAGAAGATTTTCAAAAATATTCATAGGATTATTATGAGGGATAATAAGAAAAGCAGGAAATTAAAATGAGAATATTACAAGTTGTAAATGATATGCATCGTAAGCGATGTATAATCGCACGGTTTGTCGCCACCGACTTTTCATGAGATAATCACTTCAGGAGTGAGGACATCTCTGGAACAGCTACATTTGTAGTTGGAGCCGTTTGCTCTAACTGTGATTGATTCCGGTTGAATTCACTCTGAATAACCTTTAGGAGTGAATTACTATGAGTTCAAAAAGACTGCACTACTATGATGAAAAGTGGCTGGACCTGATTAGCGAATGCCGGTCAAGCGGGCTCTCTGACAAGGACTGGTGCATGGAGCACCAAATCGGAATCAGTACTTTTTATTACCATGTCAAACGACTTCGCAATAAAGCATGCAGTATTCCACCAGCTGCTGTCGGTGCCGTGATTCCCTGCCAGAAGCAGGAAGTTGTGGAACTGAATTTCAATCCTGTATCTGAATTACCAATGAATTGTAGTTCAGAAGAGATTACTGCAACTGCTATTAAAATCTCAATGCATGGGATTCAGATTGAAATCACCAATGCTGCGGCAGAGTCTACAATCGTTCAAACACTAACGGCTCTGCAAAAGTTATGTTAGGCGACCTGTCCGGTGTTTCCAAGATTTTTGTAATCACCGGCCGCACTGATAGGAGAAAGACTTCTGATAATACCATCCGGGATCTGCGCCAGACCATTGTAAATCTGGAAGAAACCATTGCCGAGTTAAACCGGAGATTCTTTGGTATTTCAAGCGAGCATTCCAAAAATATCTCTTTGCCAGCAGACGAGGAGTCTGATATGGCTGAAGATATATCAGAGGATGATGCAAAGGAGTCGCCTTTCCTGTTAACAAATTGTTAACAGTAAGGACGATACGAGGTGCAGCATATTTTTTTACCCATGTCGTAACATTTCATAACATTTGCTGACTTGAAAAAGTAAATTCCAATGCAAGAGTAAATTCCATCGTGATTTAAATTTTGCTGGTTTAACAAGAAATTTTTGGACTAAATCTCTCGTTTTCTGCTATAATTAATGTAACTTATCGAAATTTTCTCGATTTCTAGGCATGCTAAATAGGCTACTGGAATTCAGTGTGCTAGACTAAATTCCACCAGCCGCATCTTAAAAATGTGAAAAGTTTACATCCAGTCTGACAGCAGATTTCGATTAGTTTTATTAATGGTTAAAGCGTATCAGCTTAGGCGTCAGATTAACCTTATCTGGTTCAATCGGCTTAAGCTGAAATGCTTTTAAGATATCTTCACCAAGCGTTTCTAATGCAACTTCATATGGTGTCCTTCCACTGAGGATTTCTCGCGGAGTGGAGTTGATGTGGATTACGATGAGATTCACATCCCATTGTGTTAAGAATTCAAAAGAAGTTCCTTTCGGTAAAACCATATGAAGCATCCATTTCCACAAAAGACGACAGGTCTAATGAACAAAAGTCTGAGTAGGTTCTGTCTGTAAAAACAGAACAATCAGTGATTTGTGTTTTATGGCACTTTCGCGGTTTGAATTTTGCCTGTCTTTTCAAATCAATATTTCTTGCTGTGAAGAGTCCTTTGTCAATGTATGTTGTACATAGAGCGGACAGACATATCCAGTTCCGGGTGATTTGTAAGGATTTGATAAGGGGATTGCCCCTGCTCAATCAATGGAGATATAATCTGGTCTTTCTGATGGAGCTGGTGCTTGGTCATATTTATTCCAGAACGAGAAGATATCAGCAGTTCACGATATTTTCTGTCAGCAGCACGGCCGTTGTAATAGTATTTATGTGCAATCGTGCAGTGATTTATCTTTTTCGTGCAGCCATTGCAAACATATGGCGCTTTGTCCAATCGTTTACATCGTTCTTTTTCAAAGTCCTTGCAGGTCTGATTACATGTAGGACATGAGGCACATTTAATGCCACAGAGAGGGATTTTTCCACAGGCATTGGTCTTTTGACAATGGTAACGATGAATGCAAAAGTTCTTTGCGTTATAAAAAGTACCTTTGTGATACCAATCTGAAAGCCGATGAGCACGGACTTCTTTAGATATAGTTGTTGGATCTTTACATAAAAATGCTGCAATTGATGACTTGGTTATTACATTAGATTCTGGTAAGAAAATATATTTTCAGATGAAGAGAACGATATCTTTGAGCGATGATAGTGAGTCGGAGTTTTTTTGTGTATGCGAACAGTTTGTGAATCAATTCTTAAAACAAAATGAGAATGATTTGGCATATATATTGGTTACAAGGACAGAGGCATCGAAAGCAATTTCGGTAAAATTGAAAAGAATTTTAGAAGGAATACGTTTGGCTAATAGCTTGAGTGTAATAGAAAAATTATACCAAGAAGAAAGAAAAATATTTGATAAAGTTAGTAGTAATATTGTAAATGCACCATAGCGAGTACTCCTTAAATTTTACAGCCGCCATCCCTGGCGACTGTATGTTTGATATTTTATTTTCTGATATGTGCTGGAAGATTCTCAGACCATGGTAACAAATCTTCTAGGAAGCTACGGTCTGTATCTTCCATATGCTTTGGTATCTCCTCCAAGAGATACTCAAAATAATCATATGGTTTAAGATTATTAGCTTTTGCTGTTTCAGCAATACTATATATCATGGCTGATGTTCTGGCACCATTGATTGTATCAATCATCTGCCAGTTCTTCTTGCCTACACAGAAACCTCTGATAGCTCGCTCACTTGCATTATTATCGATTGGTACATCGCCATCTGTGAGGAATACCTTGAGGTATTTTTCCTGGTTTAATGCATATTTAAATGCATCCTGAAGCTTACATGAGCCCGATACATTTGCCTGATTTTGTTTTAGGTACATAAACAAGGCATCCACAAGCGGTTTGATTATTGCCTGTCGTTGCTCAAGTCGTTCATTGGAAGTCAGATCCTTTAGCTTACCTTCTTCCCGGTAGATTGCCTGAATCTGCTTCATGGCAATGTATGATACGGTTCCTTTTTGAGATCCCTTTGGAATCACTTGTAGAGCCTGCTCGAATCGGCGTCTCATGTGAACCCAGCAGCCCGCAATGGTTAGGTCTTCTTTCTCTTTTTCAAGAGTGTGATAGACCTGATATCCATCGGTCACACAGATTCCACTGAAATCCTTTAGGAATTCTCTAGGATGTGAGGCATTTCTGGTGAGCTGATAATCATATAGGATTATCTGTTGTTCAGGATTCATATACCCTGAACGGTAGACCCACATATAGCTCTTGCTACCTGCAGCTCGGCCATCCTTGTTTACGAGAACCGGAGTTTCGTCGGCCTGGATTACATGATAGTCATAGATTAGCTTATGCAGATAATCATACATAACTGATATGTAGGTCTCACCAAGACGGATCATCCAGTTGGCCATGTTTTGGCGGGTGATTGCCAGACCATAGCGTTCAAACTCTTTTTCTAATCGATAAAGAGGAAACGCATTTACATACTTACCATTCATGATAGCTGCAGCAATAGATGCTGATACAGGACTTCCTTTAAGAAGAGCCTTTGGATGATCAGCTTTCACTATACGATTATCCTTCTTGCTGGCATATACACCTACATGATGCTCTGTAACTATGACCTTTGCTGGGATAAATTTATATCGCTTTGAGATTGCATCTGGAAGCTGCTTCCAGCCATTCTCGCCAAACTCAGCAATAAGCTCTTCTTCTGTCATGTAGTGATTAACACGATTTACAGGAAGACCTGACATATCAGCTTCCTTTTTGCCAACCTTTTTCTTTCCGCGTGGCTTAGGCTCCAGGTCTTCTGGCTCCTCGGCGGATAGATCGCATACTGCTTCAGATTCATTAAAAAATATGATGTTTCCATCTACTTCCATAAATGAAATCTGGTCAGTATTATCCATCTTTTCGGAAGAACGTCCGAAGCGGGCATTGTTGGAAAGAATTATCTGTTCCATCATGCGCTGCAGCTTGTCGTTACCAGATTGAACCTCTTTTGTTAGCTGCTCAATCTGATTTACGGCTTTACTCAACTCTTCCTGCTGATTGAGAAACATTTGTATAATAAGCGACTTGTCTACTGTATTAAGTTGTTCTTCTGTGTACTTAATTGCCATAATGGAACCTCTCTTTTTACTAGTTCTATTATAGCGTATTGCCTTGAATTATGCCAATTTAAGGCATTTAACCAATAGGCATTTTGACGGTGGATAACACCTCTGAGAAACTGAATATTTCCAGTTTTTCAGAGGTATTATCCACGAAATTAATAATGATTGTGTAATTCAGATGACTTATTACACTATCTGTATTCTGTTCGTGGATAAGTGCCGGTAACAATTAAATATGCTCCATAATGAAGGATTTTATTTTCTACGTATTGCACAAAACTAAATGGCTCTAGGCGGGTTAGTAAGCTCTGTGATAGGGCGCTTTGCAACAATGGAGAAGCCTTCCATGAGAAGTTTGTATTGTTCTGAGGTAATCTCAAGGGCCTCTGCTGTATTACGAGGCCAGCTGAATGCTCCGACATCAAGTCTCTTGTAGAGAAGCAAAAAGCCGTCACCTTCCCATAGAAGGCCTTTGATTCTGGTATTCTTTTTGCCGCAAAATAGAAACAGGGTGTCCTTATCATATGGATCCAGCTGGAACTGAAAACGGATAATGTTTGCCAGGCCCTCAATTCCACGCCTAAGATCCGTTTGTCCGCAGGCTATATATATTTTTTTGAATCCACCAGTTGCATTATTAAGCATGCTTCATCACTCCTATTAACTTTAGTAGAAAAGCTTCTGATACTGATTCAGATATTTCAATCTTAAAGTTGGGACATGATATCACTGCTGCTGGCTTGTCTTTACATGAGTATGTGGCAACTGGTAATTCAACAAAAGCTGGCATAGCGGGCTCTGATAATACTGAGAGTTCAGAGGATTCAGCTGATATCTGACATGATTCCAGGCATCTGTCCTGAACCTTTTGTAAGCGTGTTGCAAATGTAGACTGCGCAATTCCCCGTGATTTACACCAGGCGGACATGCTCATGCCATCTGGCCTTTCATTGTACTCTTTAACCTGTTGAATCCACTGTTGGAAGCGGATTTCACGTTTTACTGAAGTAGATTTACCCATTTAATTTTGACTCCTTACGATTTATTCGACGTAATCGGCGAATTCGACGAATTCGGCGAAAATACCGATTACCTTCGTAAGCTAATTATCTAGGAAAATGGGCAGGTCTACAAGAGTACCACCTATGGAGCGTTTACGTAATATTAAAACAATTTATAAAAAATATACGCACGAGGATATTTCTGAGGATATTTTATTAAAGATTTTTCTACGTATGTATGTCGAATTATTTGATATAGAGAATGGGGAAGAATACGAAAAAACGATCAAGTTGATTTTATGGAAATTGATTGATGTTGATGTTGAGCTATTTTGGAGAACGTTTATATCAAAAGCAATTGAATATGGTGCAAATAGAAGATGTTTGTCCCGAGAAAATCTAAAAGAACAGTGTAAATCATATTTTAAAGAAAATCAAACAAAAGAAGAGCTACTTGCTTCTCCTTTTTTAATAGGTCGTGGAAAGAAAACAATAAAGTTATTCCAGTTCAAATTGATTATGTGGTTGCTATTCCAACGAAAAAAACAATGGAGAAGATGAAAATAGAGAACGATACAATTTTTATGTTTGAATTATATCGTTTTGATGATAGTAAGAAAAAGGAATCATTAAAGTATATAGCACCAAATAAGATGATATTTGAAAATGGACTGGAATTTGTTGTTTTATATCGATGTGCCTCGCAAGAGCGATGTCATAATTACATTGAAAAAGAAATAGTAGAAGAATTGGGAGATATTGAGGGAAAATACGAATTGATAATATGGCCGATCAAGGAGCATTTTGAGCCTACTGATGTAGAACTGTTACATAAAGAAGTGTTAGAAAAATCTTTGGAAGAATGCCAAGATTGTATATGCTCTAATTGTGGAAAAGCTATTTTTGATAATGAAATTTATATAATTGAGATTGATAATGAAGAGTGCTCTAATAAAGTGGGGTTGGCGCATAAGTCATGTATTAGACCAGTTGACAGAGTAATTGGCGAAGTTACTATTTCGGGAATAGAGGATTATTCATTTTTAAAACATTTTGATATTGGATGTTGGGCCAAAATGGTAATGAAAGGAAAAAGAGTATGGGAAAATCTCGAAATAATGGCAGCACAATGTATGCCTTTGGTGATTGATACAGATGAAGTATTCCATGATGGAAATTATTGTGTATATCAAATATTGGAAAATGGAGATAAAAGATATACTACAAATAGAGGTGTGATTGATCGACTTAGTAAAACAAATGCAGAAATTTTGCAAAAACAATTTACAGAAAGCTTAATTGCAGCGAAGAAAGAAGGAAATCCATTTGGCTACAGTAGTAAAACATTCATGTACGGACAGTATGAAAAAATACTCGAACAAGTTGGCGATAAGGAAGATTTTATAGAATGTACAGAGGCAAAAGCGGAATTATATAATGAGTCTGTTGCAAAAATATATAATGATTGCGAAACATACTACGCGCCTATAATATATTTATCTGTTGAAGGAGAACCATATATATTGCCTAATGGTGTATTCCCGATGATAACAAAACCTTTTGATCTTCCACAATATATTAAAAATTGGGAAAGAATGGGAGTCACGGTGCCGGATTATGAAGTATGCATTATAAAAGACGATAACGAGTTCATTTTAAAAATGATTAGTCTGATTAGTAATGGTATATTGCCGGCTGCTAATAGTATGTTTGCTCCGAACGGAAAATTAATTAGAGGAATTCATATTCATTTAATGTGGGAGTTACAAGAACTGGAAGGAGTCGAGGAGGATACAAATGCTAGAGATTAATAAGTAGGAGAAATTTGCACCAAACATTAATAATATGTTTTTGCAAGTTCTGTAAGAAGAGACTATGAAGAAAAGTCTGTAAATAATAATCTTCTATGATAATGATTGAGCTGGAAGCGCTAAATTGGAGCTTCCAGCTCTTGTTTTATATATACCCGTCTTCCGTCGTAGTACTATGAAAGTTCCGACGTTTTCAAATTAAAAATTTTGATGTACAAAGTTACAATACGGAGCAAAACGCGGCGAAAGTTATTCTCTAATAAAGAATACCAACCGACAGCAGCAAGAACGTTTCGATAGGCAAGACGATGATTTGTACGACGAACTGTACTTTGACGACAGCCCGTATTGACGCAAAAAGTAAATTTAATACCATATTTTTCAAAAAATTGTATTGACAATTCAGAGATTTGTAAGATAATAGTGGTGTGGGGTATAACTACTATGAACAATTATGAATTTTTAGAGAAACTCGGCTTTTCGTCAAACGAAGCAAAAGTATATGGAACACTAATTAAACATAAAGTGTTAAACGGTTACGAAATCGCAAAACTTTCGGGCGTTGCGCGTTCGTTGGTGTACGAGGTTATCAATCGCTTGGTGGCAAAGGGCGCGGTTATTCGTATAGACGGAGAGCCGAATTTTTACAAGCCTCTCGAGTATCAAGACCTTATACGTAGCATCAAGGAAGAAAACGAAAAGAATATTGCCTGCGCCGAACGCGAGCTACAACAACTTGCAACGGAAAACGCCGACGTCGATTATGTAATGAATATAGTGGGCGAAGAAAAATACGTTGCTAAGGCAAAGGAACTTATCGACAGCGCGCAAGCGGAAATTTCGCTGTCCATTTGGCGAGAGCCGTTCGAAGTGCTACGTAGTAATATCGAAAACGCAATATCCCGCGGGGTAAAGGTGTATATTTTTACCTTCGAAAGCATTTTGGTCGAGGGCGCAACGGTGTATTCGTACAATATCAACGACGTTTCAACACTGTTTCCATACCGTAGAACAACAATTATAATCGACGGCGGAGAGTGTTTAGTCGGAGAAGAAGGCGATCGCAACGTTTACGCGCATACGCGCAATCATTCGGTTGTTTCCCTTGCCACCGACGAAATTGTTTTGAATGTTTTTTGGAATAAACTTATCGAAAAAGAAAACCTGTTGTCTAAAGGCTGCTCCGGCGCGGATTTCTTGCAAGCCATACACAATTTGGCGGAGCGCTACGGCATTACCGACGAGATGACCAAGAATTTCCTTGTTTACAATTTTCAAAAGGAGAAAACTCAAAATGGCAAAAAACGTTGAACGATTACAGGCGCGCGAAGCCAGGGAACTTATCCGCCGCGAAAAGCAGTTGGGCGCAAGAAGCAACAAGTTTTATTTAATTTACTTGTTTATGATTTTGTCGCTCATCTACATAACGGACGAAATCGCGTCTACTATATCCATTCAGTTTCAGGCGAATATAGTTACAGAATTCTTCGTAAAAAATATGGGTATGGAATACGGCGCGGGATTATCGCTCTTTTCCGCCATAGGTTTTATTTCCTATCCGGTAACACTGCTTATTATTTTCTATCGTCCCCTTGCGGACAAATTCGGGCGTAAGCCGTTTTTGGTTATTAACACGTTATGTATGGGATTAGGGCTGTTCCTTGTGTATTTATCCAAAGATATCTACGTTTACATGATAGGCGGCACGTTGATGAGTTTTATGGTCTCGCACGATATGCAATGCGTGTACATACTGGAATGCTCCGACAAAAAGTCTCGCGCCCGTAACTACGCAATCGTAAAAGCGGTGGCGATACTGGGCACGTTACTTGTTCCGTTGCTTAGGGCTACACTCATGCAAAACGTAAGCGAGCGTTGGCACGTAGTATATTTGGTGCCGGCAATTATCGGTTTTGTAATGTCGTTATTCGCGCTGCTTTTTGCTAGGGAAACAAACGCATTTTTGACTAAAAGAATAGAGTATTTAAAAACGCCTATAGAAGAACGTGAACAACGCAGCAAGGAAGGACGCGAACAAAACGCACAAGGCGGAATTCTGACCGCTGTAAAATTCGCATTCAAACACAGACAATTGCGCTTTTTGATTATTGCTTGTTGCTGCTTTTATTTCGCTTCGTTAGGTACGGCAACGTACAGTACGGTCATGGCAAAGTCGGCGCTGATGACGGAAGAAGAAATAACTCGTGCTTTGTTTCTGTATCCCGTCGGCAACGCGCTGTTTACATTGATTTCCGGTTTTGTGTCGGATAAATTCGGACGTAAAGTAACTATAGTCGCAATGTCTTGTTCGGCGTTGACGTGTTATTTGCTGTTTATCTTTAGCGGTATGTTAAAGTGGACTCCGTATTTGACGGGTTTTGCTATCGGCGGATTTATGGGCAGTTACTGGGGCGCAGGCGATACCATCGGCGGAATTATGTTTTCCGAATCGACTCCTACAAATCTGCGTTCATCGGTTACGGTAATCAATACGTTGCTTAACGGAGTTATGGGCGGACTTGCAACAGTTATTACTATGATACTGCTGCCTATCATTCCCGAAAGTATGTTCGGTTATATGTATTTGGGCTTGACGGTTCCGGGGCTTGTAGGTGCAATTGTAATAATGTGGCTGTTTGTCGGCGAAACTCGCGGACTTGATCTTAAAACTGTAACCGGTACGGAATGGGATAAGCCTAAAAAGGTTAAAGAAGAACAACAGGATGGTGAATAAAATGAATAACAAACGATTTGAAATCGGCGCAGGCGAACAGCCGTTAGATATTATTAAGGAAACGTGCGGTTTTGCGGGCGTTTTTAAGCAAATAGGTGTTATAGGGGATTCTTTGGCATCGGGCGAGTTTGAAAGTCACGATGAAAACGGAAATATAGTTTATACCGATATGTACGAGTACTCGTGGCCCGCCGTTTTAGAGCGCATTACTGGAACAAAATACAACAATTATTCCCGCGGCGGAATGACCGCGCGCGAGTATGTTCAAAGTTGGGCGGACGCAAACGGATTTTGGCAATGGAATCAAGCGTATATTATTGCGTTAGGCAACAACGATTCGTTTGTGTTCGGGCATCCTCTGGGAAGTGTCAAGGACGTCAACGCTGATTGTCCGCAGGATAATGGCGATACGTTTTTCGGTAATATGGGCAAAATCGTTTCCAAACTTAAAACAATAGAGCCTAACGCGCGTATTTTTGTTGTAACTCCTCAACTGCGCGGTGAAGCGTGTGATAACGATATCCGTTATATCGCAAGCGAACTTGCCAAATTGTGCGATATGTTTGAGTTTACTTACTTGCTGGATATGACTGCGCATGCGCCCGTATACGATGCAGAAATGCGTAAATCGTTCGGGTTGGGCTTTCATCCGAACCCGATGGGCTACTATGCATACGCGTTGATTGTGGGAAATTATATCGATTACATTATCAGAAGTAACCCGCAGGAATTTGCTACGATACCGTTTGCAGGTACGTTGCTCAAAAACAAAGATTACAAATAGAATAAAGATTTCAATTAGTTCTTTTCAATATTTTATCAATTAACTCTGACACAGATTTGACACAGCCTTCTGCATATTGCTTTACAGTAGCTGGAGAATTATTGAATGTATAACCATGCTTTGTTGCCCTTAACATATCAATGTCATTTTCAGCATCACCAATGGCGTAGACTTGTTCATGCATGAATCCAAGTTTCTGACAAAGGATGTTTATGGCGTTCCCTTTTGAACAGTCTCTACACGCCATGTCAACATCCTGGATATTTACAAAAGCTCTCACCTCCTGGTGATCTGACTTTTCCAGCCAGTCTGCAAAAGCTTTTGCAGATTTATTGTCTTTGAAATGGAATGACATTCCATAAAGTTTTTCCGTTTTTAATAAATCAATACTGCTAATAGGTGTTGTTGGCAGGTTGTACTGCTTTTTTTGATTGCATGAAAATATGTTGTCTTTCGTATGAACTGTTAATGGTATATCCGATTCATATTCGTTTATTATTTTTTTGATTGCTGTAAATGATACAGGTTCTTCATGCAGTATTTGTTGATGACTATCTGCGATAATACTCCCTGTACCGGCAATCATGTAATCAGGCAAAAGATATCCTTCCAACGGAGCAACTATCCATGGCAATGCTCTGCCGGAGTTAATTACAATCAGATTTCCTCTTTGCTGGAATTCCTTTATTGCATCTAAATCAGATTCCTTAAAATATGTTTTTCCATTATCAGAGAACAATATTGTTCCATCCATGTCTGTAAATAAAATATTTTTCTGTTTCATATTTTTTTCCCTTGCTAAATTGATTGTCTTGTTGCATTATCCTGGAAGCTAAAGTAATCAGGGCGATGGCGTGACTGGGTATATTCAAACATAACACCATCACTATTGTAAGTATGAGATGTGACAACAGCCATACAGTTATAGTCTCCAAGATCCAAATATTTTTCATCAATTTCAGTCATCTTTTCTACGGTCATGATACGTTTACTTGTGACAATGGAAACTCCAAGAGTATTTTCCAGATAATCGTAAATCGACTTTTCTGCAATCTCTTTAGTTAGATCTTTAGCAACGCTTTTCAAAAAATAATTATGGTTTTATAAATTTTTTCCGATCCCCTCAAGTTCGTTCATGGAATCCTTGTTTTTTTCAAGTTCATCTCTGGCTGTTGCGTAATATGATTTTTTGAAAAGCATATCCCATGAAAGATATTTTGCCATACAGTCAAACTGCTTATCAATCAGCTCATACTGGATACTGTCTACGGGAGAACCGCCTACAACAATCGTGCCAACTTTTTTATTTTTTAACTGCAATCCACGGCAGTAGCACTTATCAATGATAAGTTTCAATTGTGCTGACATTCCCCACCAATAAACTGGTGTAGCAAAAAGAATCATATCTGCGGCAGCAATTTTATCAATTGTAGGATTTGTATCATCCTTATCGACGCATCCCTTAGAGCATTGACAGACACCACATCCCTTGCATGGTGCAATGTTGAGTTTGTCAGGTTCAATGATTTCAATTTCATTCTTTTCTGATGCTCCTTTTATAAATGCATTGATTGCTGTCAGCGTGTTTCCTTTTCTGGCACTTCCATTAATGATTACAATTTTCATGCGTGTATCCTCCAACTTCCGATTT
>OHXB01000151.1_pt1 | contig 18094 bp, 18 predicted proteins | sample 1579811 | NCBI WGS metagenome assembly OHXB01 (sample SAMEA3882533, study PRJEB24775) | human gut metagenome | biome: human-associated habitat; feature: intestine environment; material: feces | place: Netherlands | collected 2009/2010 | reverse complement strand
CCATCTGCCGTTCCTTTGTTTTCATACCCATTTTTTCGTAGAAGTGCTCTGCCGATGTGTTTCCTGTCCAGACGTTCAGGGTTACTTCGTAGCAGCCCAGTTCCTTTGCCTGTTGCTTCACATATTCAAACAGACTTTCCCCAATGTGCTGCCCTCGCGCCTGCTTGTCAACGCACAGGTCATCAATAAACAATGATTTAAAGGACACCATGTTGGTGGAAAAGGGCTGTTCCCTGAGCTGACAGAAGGCATAGCCCATGCACAAATCGTCCTCATCTACGGCAACATAGACCGGTTTATCCTCCTGCTTCAATAATTCCGTCAACTCACAAAGGGTATATTTGGTGGTACCTGGTATAAAAATATCCGGGCGGATCTCTGCATGGATCTGCAATACCTGTCCCAACAGTTCAAGAATTCTTGGGATATCCTTTTTCTCCGGTATAGCGCGTGTCCGCCAGAATACGGGCGACCATATTTTTGTTCCAGAGCCTTCCCTCGTCGTATGGGATATCCTGCTGGCGAAGCGACTTCGTCAACTCATTCAAGGATTTTCCTGCAATATATCGGAGGAAGATCTCCTGCACAAGTTTCGCCTCTGATTCCTGTATGACAATCTCACCCTGGGACATCTTGTAGCCGAAGGGCTGCTTCCGGTTTCCCATCACCGCACCGTCCTCTCTATGGACTCCCGCAGCTCCAGCCCATTTTTCAGGCAGAAGCGGACGGAGTCGTTGCTCTCTATGATAATTTTCTCAACGAGTTCAGCAAACAGTTCCGTGTCAAAGCTGTCGAGGAATTCCGGCCCATCTTCCAGGAGGTCTATCAAGTCTCGTGTTTGCAGGGCGGTCATGTCGCTCTCGGCATCCATCAGCTTTTCTTTTTCCAGCTTGGCCTGCCGGAGCTGCTTAGTCAGCTCATTGGTTTTGGCTATAAAAATGTCAGGATCAACAAGGCCCTGCTGTTTGAGGAAGGCCAATGTCTGATTCTGACTGGATAGATCTGATATTCTTTTATTCAGGGCAACGATGTCAGGACTCCAAAGCATCCTGCGATTGCGGATCATCTGGAGGTTTGTAAGCATCTGTTCCAGAATGGGGATGCTCTGATGCTTCAGCTTATAGTATAGGCGGCAGAAGGATTCACATAGGCTTGTTTCGGAAATTGGCATTAACGGGCACTCTTCACGATTCGTATCGTGTCTCATGCAGCACCAATAGTATTTACCTCTTTGCGGTTTCCTTCGCAGTACTGTCCCACAGCACCCACAGATAGCCTTTCTTGAGAGAGGATGAATCGTCTCCGATGGAGACTTCCCATAGTTTTCCTTTCGCATTTGGATAAGTATTTGAACTTTTGTGAAGACTTCTTTCGAAATAATAGGAGGATGAGTCCCTTCTACATAGTACTGCTCACGCGCCCCTGTATTTCTGTGCCGAACCGCAGGAATTGCTTCAGTTGTATAGGTCTTCTGCCATAAAGAATCACCAATATACCGTTCGTTTGTGAGGATGTAGTGGATTCCACCAGCTCGCCATGCTTTATTCTGATTACTAAGTACACCAGCTTTATTTAATTTGTAGGCGATCTGCTCTTTACTGATGCCGTTAAGATACCACTGGAATATTTTGCAGATAATCACGGCCCGTTCAGGATCGATTTCGATTTTTTTGTTTATGATTCTATAGCCATAAGGTGTGGAGGGTGGAAGAAACGTTCCGCTTTCCATCCTGCGCTGATAGCTCCATCGCATATTACCTGAGATGGACTCGCTCTCTTTTTGGGCGAAGGCAGCGTAGATGGCGGTGATGAGTTCGCTGCTCACATTGACAGTATCGATACCTTCACGCTCGAATCGGACATTGACACCCAGTTCCTTTAGCTCACGGATATTCTGGAGGCAGTCTTTGGTGTTGCGGGCAAAGCGTGAGATGGACTTGACAAGAATCTGGTCAATCAGGCCTCGACGGCAGTCCGCCATCATCCGCTGGAAGTCATCTCGCTTAGCCACCGAAGTTCCGGAGATCCCCTCATCCGCATAGATGTCGACCATGCGCCATTCGGCCTTGCTTGAGATCAGTTCCGTGTAGTAGCGGTTCTGAGCGGCAAAGGAATTGAGTTGATCCTCGGAGTCTGAGCTGACACGAGTGTAGGCAGCGACCCGCAGCCGCACATTTTGAGGCCGCTCCGCAGGCTCGATTTTTATAACACGAGGCCGCTTTTCTGCCAGGGCTGTTGTTCCGTCTACCAGTCGCTTTTTATCCATGTACGCTCACCTCCTTTTTTGCAACACAAACACTACCACAACAGCGTCCGAATAGCTACTGAAAGATGAAGAAAATCAGAGAAAAAACATGACTTCAACACCGCTATCCGCAGCGATCCGTGCGGCAATTTTTCTCAGTTCTTTTTCGGTGAAAATACCGCATTCCCGGAGCTTTCTGAGCAGGATCACGATTCCATAGAAGTTGATATTAGGGTTCATAATTGCGCTCCTCCCTGTATCTGACCATCTCTGCGGCACAAGCATGGGAACCGTCCGAAGAAGGAAGAGGCAGGAGAGAATAGAGGGACCATTGGGCAAAGGAAAGCGAATATAAAAATACTGGAGAGGTGGACAGCTCCCATGCTTCTGCCGCAAGAGTGTGGTCACTCCGGTGATGGAAGCAAATGATTCCATCACCGGAGTGGCCAGAACTTTACGGTTTTGTTTGCCTGTATTCGACACTACTTCCCCAGGCGGGGCGGCAACTTGAACTGTGCGGGCGCACATCACGGGACTCTCACCCCTCCGAGGATCTCTCGAAGCTGCGTACAGGAGTATCATTGTGGGCTGACGGGATCATGGCGGGGACAGCTTGCCAGGGCTGCCATGGCCTGAGTGGGTATCGCTCTGCACCTTATTTGGCCGTCCTTTGATGCGGAATTGCTCCGCACAGGTGGTCATCGCGCACTCGGTCTGACGCTGGCTCCGTCGGCTAATGTATTCAAGTTGCCGGATATGACCGCCTGGGCGGTGTTTTTCAAGGAACAACGCCGCTGATTTATCAGCAGCAGAGTGAGGTTCAAAGCCCTCTCACTCTATTAGCCGTTGAAAACACCGTTTGCACCAAACTTTTTTGTCATCTCAGCATCTTTTTCATTTTCTGCAAAATACGGATCTTTCGATTATGGATCGTCATTCGATGGACACCCATCATTTCTTCCAGCTCACGCTCTGAGCGCTCGTCGAAAAACAGCGCATGGATCAAAGCTCTTTCTTCTTCGCTCAACTGATCCAGTGCGGCCCGCAAACGGCATAAATCGTCTTTCTTGATCACGGCATCCTCGACGCCTTCAGCATCGTCCGCAAACTGGCACTTCGCAGAATATATAAGCCGCTCCAGCGAATCCTCTTTGCTGGGAACATAACTTTCCGCACCATTCTCGGCATTTTTCCTGCGCTGTTCGCTTTTCAGATCCACCTCCATGTATTTCATCTTGCGGTCGCTTTTCTTCAAGACTTCCAACACATCCGGGCGCTCTTTTAAGCAGGGATATATCTTCAAATAATCAACCCGATATGGGTCATTGTGATACGACATTTTCTGTCCTCCGTTTTTCGAGATTTGGTGGTGAAGCAAATCTCGAAAACGGAGGGCCACGGCAGCGTGGCAAAGGAGCCCCAAAATGCAAAAAAACTCCCGGAGCGCAATGGCTCCGGGAGCAGGACGCAATATTAGAATGATAGACTGTCTGCGGCGCAGGAGGACCGTACAGATCCGTACACAAGGGGCGCAAACCGGCCTTGTGGTGACCAACGGCGTAATATCGTCTCCTGCACAGCAAAAAAATCACCCGCCCGCATCATCTATCGGACGCATCCGATAACCAATGATAACGGGCGGGCAACCTCAACCGTGACCTGCTGGACAACCTGCTGTATGACTTTTCTATGACCTCAACTGCAACCTACTGCGCAGCCTCCTGTACGACCTCCTCCGTAACCTCTGGAGCAACCTACTGCGTAACCTCTGCTACAACCTCCGGAGCGACCTCAAGCAGCTCTCATTTTATGTGCAAATACTTCTTGATGACCTCGGCATGCTCTAACGCCAGATAGGGCTTTGCCGCCGTATAGTAGGTCTGCGCCATAGAGAGATTTCCTTGGAATCCCATGACGAGGATCGCATACATGTTCAGTTCGCTGTCCTTCGGGTCGAAGCGCAGAGCATCAATAGCCGTCTTTTGCGCCAGGATATAATCCTTGCACTCCATCTTCAGGCGGACATATCCCTTGGTAATCTGCAGGTACAGGGACTGATAGTACATGGACAACTGCATCAGCCACAGCTCATGTTCACATCTTGGGAGTAACTGTCCTTTATACATATCGACTGCGCTGTGGTAGAGGGAATGCCGCATATCCGGGTTTTCTTCTGTTTTCAACTGAATGCAGGCATCCTCAAAGCGGTCGAAATCCGTATGGATATTGAAGTTGGGATTGATCTGGAATGTACCATTCTTCCCGATGACCAGCTTGTCGAGCCCGATGACGGAAAGAGTACGCCGCAGGCGGTAAACGATATTATTGACGACCTTATATGGCGAATCGAGTTCGTCGTATGAACAGATGATCTCTGCCAGTGTGTCAACAGTGAAATTCTTTTTGTGGTTCAGAATGAGATATGCCAGAAGCAGGTAGCACTGGTCCGCTTTGATATCTTCTCCGGTCAGCGTTCCTTTTGGTCCGATGATCTCCATACCGCCAAAGAAATTGATATGGATGTCCTCCGGATTGTACTTGGAGGCTTTTGTGGCAGCCAAAAGGGACTGCTGCTGTTTGATCTCGTTGAGTTCCAGTACTACTGCATAGGAGGCGATGAACAGGAAAACCGGGTCATCCGTATAGCGGGTCGGATCGTCCACGGCAATGAATCCCTGATTAATCCGTTTGGAGAATGGTGCCGCCAGCAGTGTAGTCACCCCATACTCCCGAAAGAAGGCTGCCTCATCTGGATAGACTTTCTCTAATCTCTGCAAGTCAGAAATCACGACCGGTTTATTGGCCCGAAGTGCTTTCCTCCATCTCGGGAACTTCTCCATGGGCAGGCACTGGAGCATGTCCCTTTGCGCCGGCACACCATCTTTGCACCATTCGTAGGTAATGACGCCGATTCCCAGATCCCAGTCAGCTTCCACCACAGAGGCTCTTGATGCGCCATAAAACTCAGCTGCACCTTTCAGAAGGCCACTGATGATAGCTTCTGAATCCTCGGTGTTTCGCAGACTGGCCTCCAATACGCTCATTCCACGATGAAACGCACTGCATTCCACAAATGGTGTGTTTTCCTGCATGATTTCGTTGCTCATGGATACGCCTCCTTTGATTGGTAAAAAAATACAGAGACTGTCCAATGTAACTCGGGCAGCCTCTGCTGTGAGCCGCACAGTATGGCTGAGCGGTTATGTACTATACGATTGTCTTGATGAATGCGGCAAGCGCCTCGCGCTGATCCTCCTTGAGAGCCGCAACACTATTATCTAATTCACTCTTGGCGTTAGGTGAATTTGCCGTATCGTTCTCCGTAAAGAACTGCGCCAGTGTGATTCCGCAAGTGTAAATTCCGGAGCGTGAGCACCACCTGCACGGAGGTTTAGCCCCGGCATCACGGTAAAATAGCTCCACCCTAACGGGCAGGAGCGCCAATAGCCCTTATACTGATGACAGCACGCGAAATGCGTGACTAAAATCATAAGGAGGGCTACCTATGGTAGACTACTTGGAAATCCTGCGGTTGAGCAGCGATCCCAAGAACAGCCAGCGTTGCATTGCCTCAATCGTACATTGTTCCAGACACACGATTCGTGCTGTTTTGGAGGCAGCGAAAAAAGCAGGTCTGAGCTGGCCGTTGGATGATACTGTTACCAGCGAAATGCTGAAACGGATTCTTTTCCCGGAAAGGGCTACAGCTGAGGCTCTGCACACCCAGCCTGACTACCCCTACATCCACAAGGAGTTAGCACGACCAGGCGTAAATCTGACGCTGTTGTGGACGGAATATTGCAGGCGCTGTGAAAACAACGGCACCACGCCGTACATGTACACGCAATTCTGCGAAAAATACCGGCAGTGGGCCCGGATCACGAAAGCCACCATGCGGATCCAACACAAGCCCGGAGATGCCATGCAGGTGGACTGGGCCGGCAACACGCTGGATATCTATGACCCGGTTACCGGGGATATCTCCAAGACGTATCTGTTTGTTGCAGTCCTCCCTTGCAGCTGCTATGCCTATGCCGAAGCCTGTAACGACATGAAGCTGGAAAACTGGCTTCTTTGCCACGCCCATGCTTACAGCTACTTCGGTGGAGTGACCCGGTTGCTGATTCCGGATAATCTGAAAACGGGCGTGAGTAAAAATACCCGGTATGAAACAGTTCTCAACCGGAGTTACCAGGAACTGGCCGAACATTACGATACTGCAATTGTCCCAGCCAGAGTGGAGCACCCTAAGGACAAGCCTCTGGCGGAGGGCACAGTAAAGTTTGCGTCCACCTGGATTCTGGCAGCGCTGCGGGACCAACGGTTCTTTTCCATACGCGAAGCGCAGGAAGCGGTGTCCGAAAAACTGGAGGAATTGAATGCCCGCCCATTTAGAAAGCGGGAAGGATGCCGCAGAAGCGCCTATCTGTCCGAAGAGCAGGAGTTTATGAAACCTCTTCCGACTGCGGCATATGAGCTGGCGGTCTGGTCTCCTGATCTGACGGTTGGACACGATTATCTGGTTTCTGACGGCATGAACAAATACTCCGTTCCCTTTGACCTGATTGGAGAAAAGGTGAACCTGCGCCTGACCCAAAACACGGTTGAGGTTTTCTACCGTGGAACCAGAGTTGCAATGCATACACGTCACCGAAAAGCGCTTCGCGATCCGGTTGTAAAGCCAGAGCATATGACTCCTGAACACAAGAAGTATCTGAACTACAACGAAGCCGAATTTACAGCCTGGGGCAGCTCTGTTGGGGAACAAACTGCTGCTGTTGTCCGCTATTTTCTGACAAGCGGCAAAGAAACCGAACAGGGTTACAAAGCCTGTGCCAGTATGACAAAGCTGGCCGACCGCTATGGCACAGCACGGTTGGAAAACGCCTGTGAGCGTCTTCTGGCATTCACTTCTACGCCGTCTATCCGAACGCTCAGTACCATTCTAAAAAATGGGCAGGACAAGGTTTCTGTGCCGAAAGAACCGGAGGCGCCGAGAGCTGATACCCAGCACGGTATAACCCGCGGTGCTGCTTATTTCCGCAGAGGAGGTGGCAGCAAATGATGAACAATTCCACCATTGAAGCATTGAAAGCAATGCGTTTCAGTGCGATGGCCGCCGAATTTGAACGCCAACTGGACGATCCGGCTGCTTATAGTCATCTTGGATTTGAAGAACGGTTTGCCCTAATGGTTGACGCGGAATGGAACAGACGCCAGCAAAACAGGCTGGCACGCTGCATCCGGGAAGCACATTTTGCCACTCCCGCTGCCATGATTGAAGATATTGAATACCACGAGGACCGCAGGCTGGATAAAAGCCAAATCCTCCGTTTTGCTACCTGTAAATACATTGAGGACGGCCACCACATTATCTTAAAGGGAGCTTCCGGCAGCGGAAAGACCTTTTTGGCCTGCGCCCTCGGAAACGCGGCCTGCCGCAAATACAAGTCTGTGCGCTATATCCGTCTTCCGGAGCTGCTGGAGGAGTTGAGCCTGGCGCAGGCAAGCGGAGAGCTGAAAAAGCTGATTAAGAGCTACCGAAAGTATGACCTGCTGATTCTGGACGAGTGGCTCATCCGCTGCCTAACGCCCCAGGAATCCTACAACCTGCTGGAGATTGTTGAGATGCGCAGCGGCCAGGGCGCGACCGTCTTCTGCACCCAATACAATACGGAAGAATGGTATGAGCGCATTAATCCCAACTCTGATGACCGCAGCCCCATTTCCGAGGCGATTATGGACCGTATCGTCCACAATGCCTACGAGATCTTGATTGATGGCAAGGTCTCCATGCGGGAACGGCACGGCTTGAGAAACCCGGAGGCTGTTTCCGGAGAGGCCGGTGATTGATTTGACGATTACCCGCCAGATGCTGGGCACTGTGCTGCAGAGCTGGTTCCACAACATAAAGAACGCCGAGCAGGCTAAGGCTGAGATCCTTGCGCTGTTCTCTGAGGAACCGGGTGACGGATATACCTGGAGTGAACAGGATATCTGGGAGCAGTCCAGAAAGATTATTAACCGTTGGAACCGGATGTAATATGATCTTATGGGTGAGCAGAGGGGCCTTGCCCCTCTGCTCACCGTGGACCTCGCACCCGTGACGGTGGAGCTAAATCTCCGTGAGAGTGGGGCTCGTTTCCCGTGCAAGTGGAGCTCTGTACTCGAAATTTACAGCAAGCGTCACAAATCGCATTTACCGTTGGTAGGGACGGTTGGTTATTTCTCTTGAAGATATTGCTGATCGTTGTCTGCGACAGGCCAGATTCCTGCGCTAATCGATAAATAGTCCATCCACGCTCGGCCATCAGCTGCCGGATTCGGTTTTGTGCATTGAACATATATACCACCTACTATGTTATTAGTTTACACCTCATTTGATTATCCTTGTAGAACTCATCAGTATGGTATATGGCAATCAAATGATGTGTACTTTGTGGTGATATACTATGCAATTCCGGCGTATTACCCAGAGTTAGAACTGCAAATTGTTTTTCTCTCAGGCTTCAATGCAAATCACCTCTATAAAGCAAAATCCCGCAAGGCATGGATTATACACCGATGCCTTGCGGTTTCTCTGTACTTACAAATGTGTTATTTCAGGGAATGGTCACTCACGGGTCAGCCGACGAATATTGCCGATGATGAGCATTAAGTCATCGTCATTCAGCTTTCGCAATTCTTCAATGGCCGTTTGCAGGAGTGCGGGATTTTCTTCGGATTCATCGAAAAATTGGCTTGGTGTAATATCAAAATAGTTACAGATTTGAAGAAATTCTGCCATAGGTGGCAACGATTTGCCAGAGGATATGTTATAAACATAGCTTCTGCTATGCCCGAGATCATAACTCATTTGATATTCAGAGACACCCTTTTTTAGTCTCAGCTGAGTAATTCGATCACGCACGAATTGTGTGTCCATATGATATTCACCACCTATCTTATGATTATTTTAGGTGATGACCGAAGAAAAATAACCCACGATTTTACGCCGTTTGCCTTGAAAGCATACAAGAGTTTATGCTATAATACAGAGAATTATGTTTTTTGCTCTGCGATTCAAGTCATTTATCAAATTGTGCTTGTTTATAGCGTATCAAAAATGTTTTAACCCGCATTGCATTGCAACAAAAAAACGAGTGCCACGGGCACTCGTTCAGGCGTCGCTTCTTTTCGTGAAGTATCTAACTTGAGGATAGCTCACTTGTTGCATTCAACTCCGACTATCAGCCAGCATCTATATGAGGGCAGAAATTGCAGCGGCTTTTGAAAAGAGTATTGCTTTTTCCTTTCCAAAGTGCTATAATCGGTATATACCGAAAACAGAAGGAGGAAGGCGTCCATGCCAAGACCGCCACGGTGCCGTCGGATTTGTGATGTACCACAAGTCGATAAATTCTGCCCCAACGGGGGCGAGGATGTCGAGCCGATTCTGCTGACGCTGGACGAGTACGAGGTCATTCGGTTGGTTGACCTGAAGCAGCAAACCCACGAGCAGTGTGCCGCGCAAATGGACATTTCCCGCTCTACCGTGCAGGAGATTTACGAAAGCGCACGGCGCAAGATCGCAGCGTGTCTTGTCCACGGGAAACCGCTGCACATCACCGGGGGAAACTACCGCATCTGCGGAGGACAGGAGGCAGCTCACTGCGGCCGTTGCTGCCGGATGCAGAGAGCCAACATGGAAAAATCAGGCAAAACTTGCAAAGGAGATTCCATTATGAAAATTGCAGTTACCTATGAAAACGGTCAAATCTTTCAGCATTTCGGTCACACCGAGCAGTTCAAGCTTTATGAAGCTGTGGACGGCAAAATCACTCATGCGAAAGTCGTTGACACCAACGGCAGCGGTCACGGCGCACTGGCAGGCTTCCTGATGCAGAACGGCGTGGACACTTTGATTTGCGGAGGCATCGGCGGCGGTGCGCAGGCAGCTCTGGCCGAAGCGGGCATCAAGCTCTACGGCGGTGTCAGCGGGGACGCTGATGCGGCGGTGAGCGCATTGCTCAACGGAAATCTGGGCTACGATCCCAATGTTCACTGTGACCACCATGACCATGAGCACGGCGAGGCTGGTCACTCCTGCGGTGACCACGGCTGCGGCAAGCATAGCTGCCATTGATATGGAACGCACACTGACACAACTTCCGTTCTGGTCATCCTTGACCGAACAGGAGCAAGAAACGCTACGCCGAAGTGCCTTTGTCCGTCATTATAAAAAGGGTGCGTTCGTTCACAGCAGCGACAATGAATGTCTCGGAATGCTGTTCGTCCTTTCCGGCGAGATCCGCACCTATCTTCTCTCCGAGGAGGGGCGGGAGGTAACGCTGTTCCGCCTGTATCCGGGCGAACTATGCGTGCTTTCTGCCTCCTGCGTGATCAGTCAGATCACCTTTGATACGCAAATGACCGCAGGAATGGATACGGAGGTTCTGATTATCCCTGCAAATGTCATCGCTGCGCTCAAGGAGCAAAATCTTCATGTCCGCTGCTTCCTCTATGAGTTGGCAACGAAACGGTTTTCTGATGTGATGTGGGCGATGCAGCAGATCATGTTCAAGGGATTGGATCGGCGGCTGGCAGAATTTCTCCTTGCCGAAGCGGAGCGTACCGGCTCCGACACGATACGCATGACCCATGAGCAGATCGCCCAGCACATCAGCTCGGCACGGGAGGCAGTGGCACGGATGCTCAAAAGCTTCTCGGAGGACGGGCTGGTGGAGCTGAAGCGTGGTGCAATCACGCTGCGGGATAAGAACAGACTAAATCACTTAAAATAATGTGACTTTGTTACAGAACGGAATCATAATTCTGATATAATGAAAACAGAAAAACTGAAAGGAGCATCGACCATGAAAGAAACGAAATACGCAGGTACTCAAACCGAAAAAAATCTGATGGCTGCCTTTGCCGGTGAGTCCGAGGCACGCAACAAGTACACCTATTTTGCATCCAAGGCCAAGAAGGAAGGCTTTGAGCAGATCGCGGCACTGTTCCTCAAAACCGCTGATAATGAGAAGGAACACGCCAAGCTGTGGTTCAAAGAACTGAACGGCATTGGCGACACCGCAGAAAACCTTCTCGCCGCCGCTGAGGGCGAGAACTACGAGTGGACGGATATGTACGACGGCTTTGCCAAAACAGCCGATGAGGAAGGTTTCCATGCGCTGGCCCAGCGTTTCCGCCTGGTCGCCGCCATTGAAAAGCACCACGAGGAGCGCTACCGTGCCCTGCTGCACAATGTGGAGATGGTGGAGGTATTCGCCAAGAGCGAGGTCAAGGTGTGGGAGTGCCGCAACTGCGGTCACATCGTCGTGGGAGAGAAGGCCCCGGAGGTTTGCCCCACCTGCAACCATCCCCAGAGCTATTTTGAAATTCACGCAGAAAACTATTAAAGAAAGAAAAGGAGAATTATCATGGAGCAGAAGTTTTACATTTGCAAGCATTGCGGTAACATCATTGCCAAAGTTAAGGACGCAGGCGTCCCTGTTGTCTGCTGCGGCGAGCCGATGAGCGAGATTGTTCCCGGCACCACCGATGCCGCCGTGGAGAAGCACGTCCCTGTCTGGACAGTGGAAAACGGCATCGTCCATGTCAAGGTCGGCTCCGTGGAGCACCCCATGCTGCCGGAGCACTACATCGAATGGGTATCTCTCCAGACCAAGCAGGGCAATCAGCGTAAGGAACTGCATCCCGGCGAAAAGCCGGAGGTCTGCTTCGCTCTCTGCGAGGGCGATGAGGTCGAGGCGGTCTACGCCTACTGCAACCTCCACAGTCTGTGGAAAGCGTAATTCACCTTCTTAAAATCCGGTGCTCAAAAAGCACCGGATTTTTTTATCAATGTAACCTCGTCACAGAAAAAGACTTTGTTCTGCGGTAAAATGGAGCATCTACTGCACATCCTAACTTAATATGCACTGAATAAAAGAAAAAGCCTTATATTTCAATCCATAGAGGCCAATCTGTTGTATAATCGGAGCAAGAGAACTGGCAAAAATCCAGCAAAAACCTTGTACCTGGAGGGCAGCTATGTATCGTTACAGCAATGTCCAGATCAGCTTGGCGGATTAATCGAGTATCTAATGCAGCAGGAGACCATCCTCCGGAAATGTGAGGCAGTGCTGGATCTATCGTCCGTGTATGAGAAAATGGTGCAGTTGTGCAGCAAAGAAGATAGTCGTCCGCCCCTCGCCCCAGCGTTCATCGTAAAGTACCTGCTGGGGAGTTTCCTGTACAGCAAACCATCGAACCGGCAGATCGGGCAGCGCACCCCTTCACCTCAAAGCTAACGAAGCTGATGAACTGCACGCTGCCACCAGCCTTCAGTACCTCCATCACAACTGCGACGTGGACGTTCAGTGCCGCCTCCCTGTCCTTTCTTCGTCAGGCCAGGCTTTTTTCGCAATAGTGGCGACGAATTCGTTCTTGCTGTTTTTCGTTTGAAAAGAGCCTTATGACCTGGGCGCTCTCCGGTCGTGGGTGGCGTAGTAGGCTCGCTTATTTTCGTACATGCAATAGTCGGCCTTGTCCAGCAGCGTTTGCATGATGCAGCCTTCATAATCGGCGGAGATCGCCCAACCGTAGGCGTAGCTGAGAGGAAGCTGATTGCCGTCACGGTTTGCAGCGTCGGCTTCCCTGCGCAGACTGTCCAGTATGCCCTCCACCTCCTGCCGGTCCGTATGGTAAATGACCGCCATAAATTCGTCGCCGCCGTATCTGCCCACGAAATGCTTTTCCGGGATCACCCGGCGTAAAAGCCGGGCAAAGCTCAGGATCAGTTGGTCACCCGCCGAATGACCCCTCGTATCGTTGACGGTTTTCAGATTGTTCAGGTCAAATATGACGCAGGCCGTAGGCTCCTGGAGAATTTCCCTGTTGTTGAGAAGCTCCTCGCAGGAGCCTTTGTTGGGCAGGCCGGTATGGATGTCGATGTATGCCTTCTGCTCCAGCAGTTGGTTTTTCCGGGCCATTTTCAGTGCCATGGCGGTCTGGAGCATGATCAGGATCACCAGGCACAGCATATCCAGTGCCGAGAGGATCTCAATAGTGCGGATCTTCATGGCGATCTTTTCTGAATAATGTTCCGCGGCAGACACCGTTTCGTCCGCCATTTCAAAATAGGTCTCGCTCATGGCAACGATTTGGGTGTTCTCATATCCACGCTGTCTGGCCGCCGCGACCTCCGCCTTGAGCCGCTCCCAGTAGGCACGCTGGATGTCCAGCCTTTCCTGATAGGCCGCGTCCTTGAGCTTTACCAATTCGTAGTGCCCATCCCCGGATGTCAGATCGCTTAGAATATCGTCTAAATACGCGATCAACGCATCGTTTCGGGTGCCTGTGATCTCCAGCTTTACCGCCCGCTGCGTGGCTCCGCGCACCAGCCCGGCATAATTGATGACGCGGGCCGTGCCCTTCAGGTTGCCGATCTCGACCATCATCAGAGCGACAAGGATCACCAAAATCAGCACAAGGCAGCTTTGCAGGATGCTGATGAGATTTTTGCGATCTATTTTTACATTTCCTTTTATCATAACGACCTCGATCACGGAACGACCATGATATTCTTTATTGCGAATCAGTCTTGATGAATACTTTACTCTGTAACGCACATCATGTCAATAACAATGGGAATTTTTCTACTGTCTCCCAAGAATGATCGGCATGAATAAAATGAAAAGCACGCACTTTATTGCTTGTTTCGGTTGGATGGCTTAGGCTTGTCAGGGATCGCCTCATCCGCCTTGGATGGGCGACCCCTGCGAGCCCCAACCAATTTCTCCGCTTTCTGGTTTTCAGGCATAGTCTTTTCTGCTTTCGGCGGACTGCCACGGCACAGCTTTTTCGGCTTCTATAATTGTAAGGAACATGGCTTTTCGCTGAATGGAAAGCGAAGTTGACCCGGTCTGGGGCGGTCTGTATGAAAGCAATATTTTTTTTTGAAATAATCTTGACAAAATTTATCAAGATTGATATGATAGTATTAACAAGCAAGCGAAAAGAGGATGTGGAGCATGATCATCACCAAAGAGACGGACTACGCGCTGCGCATTTTGCGGGTGCTGATGGACGGGGAGAAGCATTCGGTGGCCGAGATGTCGGAAACGGAATTGATCCCCAATCAGTTTGCCTACCAGATTCTGCGCAAGCTCTCCGCCGGCAATTTGGTGCGGGTGAGCCGCGGCGCTCTCGGCGGCTGCGCGCTGTCCTGCGATCTGGACGCGACCTCCCTCTACGATCTCATGGGGGTCGTGGGGGAGCGGGGCATCCTGTGCGCCTGCATGGAGCCGGGATATGAATGCCGCTGGCAGGACAAGCATGGGCGGTGCGCCATCCACTGTCAGCTGGCGGCCTTGCAGCAAAAGCAGGACGAGGCGTTCCGTGCCGTGAGCCTGCGCAGGCTGCTGACCGGCGGATCCGATCCCCAAGATACAAGCAAGCTGTAAAATTTTAAAAGGAGGTACCCGTATGCTGTTTCAAACCACGTCGGCGCACGAAGAGCTGCGCGCGAAGATCCGGAGTTTTGCGGAGGAGGAGATCAAGCCCCTCGCATTTTTAATGGATCAGAACAATGAGTTTCCCGAGGAGGCTGTCAAGAAGCTGGGTAAGCTGGGCTGGATGGGCATTCCCTACCCCAAGGAGTACGGCGGTGCCGGTCTTGATGCTCTGAGCTACGCCATCGCGGTGGAGGAGCTGGCCCGTGTGGACGGCGGCACGGGCGTAATCCTCTCCGCCCACGTCTCCCTCGGCTCATGGCCCATTTTCGCCTATGGCACCGAGGAGCAGAAGAAGAAATATCTGGTTCCGCTGGCCAAGGGCGAGAAGATCGGCGCCTTCGGCCTTACGGAGACCAACGCCGGATCCGACGCCGGCGGCACGGAGACCACGGCGCTGGATAAGGGGGACTACTACCTCCTCAACGGCGGCAAGATCTTCATTACCAACGCCCCTAAGGCGGACACCTATGTGGTTTTCGCCGTCACCACGCCGGACATCGGCACCCGGGGCATCTCCGCTTTCATCGTGGAGAAGGGCTGGAAGGGCTTTGAGTTCGGCGACCACTATGACAAGATGGGTATTCGCTCCTCCTCCACGGCGGAGCTGATCTTCAACGACGTGAAGGTTCCCAAGGAAAACCTATTGGGCAAGGAGGGCGAGGGCTTCAAGATTGCCATGTCCACGCTGGACGGCGGACGCATCGGCATCGCCGCGCAGGCGCTGGGCATCGCCCAGGGCGCGTTTGAGCACGCGTTGAGCTATTCCAAGGAGCGCGTCCAGTTCGGCAAGCCCATCGCGGCCCAGCAGAGCATCGCCTTCAAGCTGGCGGATATGGCAACCAAGCTGCGCTGCGCCCGGTTCCTCATCTACTCCGCGGCGGAGCTGAAGGAGCAGCACGCGCCTTACGGCATGGAGTCCGCCATGGCGAAGATGTACGCCTCGGACATCGCGCTGGAGGTCACCAACGATGCCTTGCAGATCCACGGCGGCAGCGGCTACCTCAAGGGCATGGAGGTGGAACGGGCCTACCGCGACGCCAAGATCACCACCCTCTACGAGGGCACTAACGAGATCCAGCGGGTGGTCATCGCCTCTCATCTGTTGGGCAGGCTGGGCAAGAGCTCCGGCGGCGAGAGCCGTTCGGCGGCCAAGAAACCCGCGCCCATCACCGGCATTCGCAAAAAGACCATCTTCCGGGAGGGGGATGCTGCCCAGCAGGTGGCCGACCTTGTGGCGGCGCTGAAGAAGGATGGTCACGACTTCTCCGTGGGCATCCCTATGGATACGCCCATCCCGCAGGCGGAGCGGGTGGTCTCCGCGGGCAAGGGCATCGGGGAGAAAAAGAACATGAAACTGGTAGAGTCGCTGGCCAAGGCCGCCGGCGCGGCCATCGGTTCTTCCCGCCCTGTGGCGGAGACTCTCAAATATCTGCCGCTGAACCGCTATGTGGGTATGTCCGGTCAGAAGTTCACCGGCAATCTGTACATCGCCTGCGGCATCTCCGGCGCATCCCAGCACCTTAAGGGCATCAAGGACGCCTCCACCATCGTGGCCATCAATAAGAACGGTAACGCGCCTATCTTCAAGAACTGCGACTACGGCATCGTGGGCGATGTGGAGGAGATCCTGCCCCTGCTCACTGCCGCGCTGGATAGCGGCGAAAAGCTGCCCGCGCCGCCCATGGTAAAGATGAAGCGGCCCACGCCGCCGAAGCCCGCCCCCATCGGCGACCGCTACGTCTGCAGCGGCTGCGGCTACGAGTATGTGCCGGAGTTGGGCGACGAGGACGGCGAGATCGCGCCCGGTACGCTCTTTGAGCAGCTTCCCGCCGAGTGGGTGTGTCCCGAGTGCGCGGAGACGAAGGATCAATTTGTAAAGGCTTGAGGCCGTGAAGGAGGCAAGATAAGATGTATTGCGTGCGTAAAGTAACGAACGACCTCTACTGGGTGGGCGCCAACGACCATCGCCTGGCCCTGTTTGAAAACTGCTTTCCCATTCCCCGGGGCGTAAGCTACAACGCCTACTGCCTGCTGGATGAAAAGACGGTGCTCTTTGACACGGTGGACTGGTCTGCCTGCCGCCAGCTTTTGGAAAATCTGGCGTATGTGCTGGATGGCCGCGAGCTGGACTACCTGCTGGTCAACCATCTGGAGCCGGATCACGCCGCCTGCATCGAGGAGATCCTGCTACGCCATCCCAAGGTGAAACTGATCTCCAATGAGAAGGCATTCATGCTCATGCGGCAGTTCGGCTTCCATGTGGACGGACATGAGTGCATCGAGGTGAAGGAGGGCGACACCTTCTCCTTCGGCAAGCACACCGTCACCTTTGTGGGCGCGCCCATGGTTCACTGGCCGGAGGCCATGGTGACCCTTGACGTCACCGACGGCGTTCTCTTTTCCGCCGACGCCTTCGGCACCTTCGGCGCGCTGGACGGCAAGCTGTTCGCCGACGAGGTGGACTTCGAGCGGGACTGGCTGGACGACGCCCGCCGTTACCTCACCAACATCGTGGGCAAGTACGGCCCCCACATCCAGCTCCTGCTGAAAAAGGCCGGCGGCGTTTTGGATCAGATCAAGTACATCTGCCCGCTCCACGGCCCCGTGTGGCGTAAGGATCTGGGCTGGTTCATCGAAAAGTACGACACATGGAGCCGCTATGCCCCTGAAACCCAGGGCGTGCTCATCGTCTACGCCTCTATGTATGGCAACACGGAGAACGCGGCGCAGGCGCTGGCGACCTCGCTCTGCGATAAGGGCATGAGCAAGGTGGCGATGTACGATGTGTCCTCCACTCATGTCTCCCAGCTGATCTCCGAGGCGTTTAAGTACAGTCACATTGTCCTGGCCTCTGTGACCTACAACCTCGGCATCTACCCCGCCATGCATGACTTCCTCATGGATATGAAGGCACTGAATCTGCAAAACCGCACCTTTGCCATCATTGAAAACGGCTCATGGGCGGTGAAGTCCGGTGACCTCATGCAGAAATTCGTCAACAATGAGCTTAAGAACATGACGGTGCTCAACGAGCGGCTCAGCCTCGCCTCGTCCATGGGCACGGACAAGCGCACTGAGCTGGAAGCACTGGCGGACGCCATTCTGGAATCTATGAAGTAACTGGCAGGAAAGCCAAAACCAAGACAACAGACAACAAACGGCCCTGCCGCGTCGGCTGCAGAAAAACCGGCTTTCAAAAACAGAGCGGGCAAGCGTGATACTGCGCTTGCCCGCTCTTTGCCCAAAAGGACACGAGAAGTGACCGGAGAAGATGAGAGGATCGAAATGGAGATCAGAAAACGAAACGGGGAGTCTGTTCCCTTTCAACAGGAGAAAATTTTCAACGCCATGA
>OHXB01000149.1_pt1 | contig 18294 bp, 14 predicted proteins | sample 1579811 | NCBI WGS metagenome assembly OHXB01 (sample SAMEA3882533, study PRJEB24775) | human gut metagenome | biome: human-associated habitat; feature: intestine environment; material: feces | place: Netherlands | collected 2009/2010 | reverse complement strand
TGGTGAAGGTTCAAAGGTTATTTGCAAAGACTAATTTGAAAATTCCAGTTTGCCGCACTCGCTCACAAAAAGAATTTAGCGCAACATGCTCCAATAAGAAAACCAGAGTTGTTTGGCAGGTCTGCCTTGCAACTCTGGTTTTTGTTTTTTGTGTGATAATGAGTTATTTGTGCTCGCTCAGCCAGCGCAGAGCGAACCAGCTGTAGGCCGCGCTGCCCTCATAGAGGATGCTGTCGTCGAACTTGACCTTCGGGTGATGCTGGCCGTAGGCGTAGCCCTCCTTGGCGTTGCCCGCGGACAGGAACATGCTGACGGTGGGCACCTCGTGGCTGACGAAGGCGAAGTCCTCGCTGCCGCCGCCCGGCTTGCCGCCCGTGAGTTTGGACATATCCATTGCGCCCTGGCCCACAAGCTCGGTCATATAGGTCATTGCGTTTCCGGCAAGGGCGTGGTCCACCACCATGCAGGGGCAGTAGTCACTGAAGCCGACCTCGGCGGTGCAGCGGTAGGCCGCCGCCACGCCCTGTGCGATCTCGGTCATCCGCTTGTGGATCAGCTCACCGACCTTGTTTTCGGGGTCGATGGTGCGGATGGTGCCCCACATCTCCGCCGTGTCGGGGATGACGTTGGAGGCAGCACCTGCCTGGAAGCGGCCGGTCGTGAAGACGCCGAAGCTGTGCGGGTCCATCTCCCGGCTGTTGATCTCCTGCAGCGCGATGTGGATGTGTGCCGCCGCCGTGATGGGGTCGATGCAGGCTTCGGGCATGGAGCCGTGGCCGCCCTTGCCGTGGACGGTGATGTGATACTGCTCGCAGCTGGCCATCGTGATGCCGCCGCCCGGCACCAGCACCATGCCGGAGGGCAGGGGCATACCGGCCAACACATGGAACATGACCGCCGCATCCACCTTCGGGTCTTCCAGCAGGCCATTGACGATCATATCCGAGGAGCCCTGAAAGATCTCCTCCGCAGGCTGGAACTCCAGCTTGACGGTGCCTTCCAGCTCCTCTTCGTGGGCTTTGAGCAGCTTGGCTGCACCCAGCATCATAGCTGTGTGCATGTCGTGGCCGCAGCCGTGCATCCGGCCGGGCACCTCAGAGGCAAAGTCCACGCCGGACTCCTCCTGAATGGGCAGAGCATCCATGTCGCCGCGCAGCAGAATGGTCTTGCCCGGCTTTTTGCCGCCCGCCAGCACAAGGATGCCTGCCTTGCCGCAGTCCTGCGGGGTGTAACCCATCTCGGTGAGTGCCTGCTTGACCAGCGCTCTGGTCTGGGGCAGGTCGAAGCCTACCTCCGGGTGCCGGTGCAGGGTGCGCCGCCAGTTTTGCAACTGGGGTTCCAGCACGGCGGCTTCTGCCATCAGTTCCTTCGGGTCCATCATTTCAAATCAGCTCCCTTTTTTATCTTGTGTGCACAGCCTGTTGAATGGAATTTTCCACAAAGCTGTTCAGACTCATGTTGTGTGCCGCAGCAAAGATCACTGCTCCCCGCCGTCGGAACCATTGGGGTGATACTGGGCGCAGGTGCACTTCTTCCATTTGAGGCCGCTGCCGCAGGGGCAGGGGTCGTTGCGGCCGATCTTGATGACGCGGACGGGCTGGCCCTTGGGGGCACCCTTGGCACCGGGTGCGCCGTTGCCGGGCACAAAGCCTTCGCCGGTGGGCTTGGCCACCTGCTCCCGCTTGGGGGCTGCAGTGCCCGCACCGCGCACCTCGATGGTCAGCAGCATCTTGATGCTGGACTCGCGGATGGAATCGACCATCTGGTCGAACATGTCAAAGCCCTCGATGCGGTACTCGACGACGGGGTCTTTCTGGCCGTAGCCGCGCAGCGCGATGCCCTGACGCAGCTGGTCCATGTTGTCAATATGGTCCATCCACTGGCGGTCTACACACTTGAGCAGGCAGATGCGTTCCAGCTCCCGCATCAGCTGCGGGCCGTAGCGCTGTTCCTTGTCGTTCAGGATGTCCATCCCGCGGTCGTACAGCAGATCGGCGATGCCCTGGACCGAGAGGCTGTCGTAATCCGCGACGGTATAGTGGAAGTCGGCGTCGGTCGTCAGCCAGCCCTGATAGTGGCGGCGGAGCGCACCAAAGTCCCACTCGTCCTTGACGTCACCGGCCAGGAACTGCTTGCAGCTGGAGTCAATGTTCTCCCGCAGCATGTTGTGCATCTCGGTGCTGATGTCCTCACCGTCGAGCACCTTGCGGCGCTGGCCGTAGATGATCTCGCGCTGCTGGTTCATGACATCGTCGTACTTCAGCACGTTCTTGCGGATCTCAAAGTTCCGGCCTTCCAGCTTCTTCTGGGCGCTTTCGAGGGTGCTGGTGATCATGCGGTTCTCGATGGGGGTGTCCTCGTCCAGCTTGAGGGTATCCATCAGGCTGGAAACGCGGTCGCCGCCGAACAGACGCATCAGGTCATCTTCCAGGCTCAGATAGAAGCGGGATGCGCCGGGGTCGCCCTGACGGCCGGCACGGCCGCGCAGCTGGTTGTCGATGCGGCGGCTCTCGTGGCGCTCGGTGCCGATGATGAACAGACCGCCCGCCTTGCGCACCTCGTCCGCTTCGGCTTCGATGGCGGGCTTGTACTGGGCGTACAGCTCCTCGAACCGTCTGCGGGCCGCGAGGATGTTCTCATCGGTGGTGTCGCCGTGGCCGTCAGCCTCAGTCAGCAGCAGTTCCACGGCGTTCGGGTCGGCATCTTCGGGCTTTTCGGGGTTGAGCAGGTTCTCGCAGAAGTGCTCTTTGCGCATCTGGGCCTTGGCCATGAACTCTGCGTTGCCGCCCAGCATGATATCGGTGCCGCGGCCTGCCATGTTGGTGGCGATGGTGATGGCACCCTTCTTACCGGCCTGCGCCACGATCTCGGCCTCGCGCTCGTGGTTCTTCGCGTTCAGCACGTTGAAATCGCGGGTGTGTTTTTGCAGCATTTTCGCCAGCGTCTCGCTCTTTTCCACACTGACGGTGCCCACCAGAACGGGCTGGCCGTTTTTGTGGCACTCCATCACCTGCTCGATGACGGCGCGGTATTTGCCGTTGACGGTCTTGTAGACCGCATCGGGATAGTCCTTGCGGATGTTGGGGCGGTTGGTGGGCACGGTAACGATGTTCAGGCCGTAGATCTCGGTGAACTCGGTGGCCTCGGTCTTGGCCGTACCGGTCATACCGGCCAGCTTCTTGTACATGCGGAAATAGTTCTGGAAGGTGATGGTCGCCAGCGTCTTGCTCTCGGCGGCGATCTTCACGCCCTCCTTGGCCTCGATGGCCTGATGCAGGCCCTCGTTGTAGCGGCGGCCGATCATCAGACGGCCCGTGAACTCATCGACGATGATGACCTCGCCGTTCTTGACCACATAGTCGATGTCCTTTTTCATGACACCGTAGGCCTTGATGGCCTGGTCAATGTGGTGGGCCAGCGTCATGTTCTCGGCAGCGGCCAGGTTCTCGATCTTGAAGTATTCCTCGGCCTTTTTGATGCCTCTGGCAGTCAGGGTGCAGGTCTTGTGCTTTTCGTCCACGACGTAATCGCCGTCGGTCTGCTCGTCGGTCTCCACCTTGTCTTCCAGTTCGACCACCACGCTCTTGCGCAGGGTGCGGACGAAGCGGTCCACCTGCGTGTACAGGCTGGACGAATCCTCGCCGCGGCCGGAGATGATGAGCGGGGTGCGGGCTTCGTCGATGAGGATGGAGTCCACCTCATCGACGATGGCGTAGGTGTGGCCGCGCTGGACCATGTTGTCCTTATAGGTCACCATGTTATCGCGCAGGTAGTCGAAGCCGAACTCGTTGTTGGTGCCATAGGTGATATCGGCATTGTAGGCACGGCGGCGGCTGTCGCCGTCGATGCCCTGCACGATGAGGCCGACGGACAGGCCCAGCCAGCGGTAGAGCTTGCCCATCCACTCGCTGTCGCGCTTGGCCAGATAGTCGTTGACGGTGACGATGTGGACGCCTTCGCCGGTCAGGGCGTTCAGGTAGGCGGGTAGGGTGGCCACAAGGGTCTTGCCTTCACCGGTCTGCATCTCAGCGATGGCGCCGCGATGCAGGGCGATGCCGCCGGTGACCTGCACCGGGAAGTGCTTCATGCCCAGCACACGCCAGGCGGCCTCGCGGCAGACGGCAAAGGCATCGGGCAGGATATCGTCCAGCGTCTCGCCGCCGGCCAGACGCGCCTTCAGTGCGGGGGTCTGGGCCTGCAGGTCGGCATCGGACAGTGCCTGGTATTTGGGTTCCAGGGCCAGCACCTTTTTGGTGATCGGGTTGATCTTTTTCAGCTCCCGGTCCGAGAAGGTACCGAAGATCTTTTCAGCTAGGGACATTCTTACACCTCATCTATTGAAATCTGGGCGGAGACCGCCCGGCAGGGGGAGTTCATCATACAGTTATATGATACACCAAAGCAGAAAACCCGTCAAACCCACAGGCTCCGTTTTGGGCCATTTTCCAATGAATTTTCTGTAAAATCAACAAAAAGGCCGCTGAAAACTCCCTTCGTCATCGCTGGTGCGATGCCACCTTCCTCAACGAGGGAGGCTTTCACAGCGTTCCGGCACGTCAAGGCTCCCTCTTGGAGGGAGCTGGCACGGCGAAGCCGTGACTGAAGGAGTATCCAGCAGCCTTTTATTACAATAGCACAGCCCCCGAATGCGGCAGGCCGTCGGCCCAGAGGGAGCGCAGGCGCTGGGGCAGCGCGTAGAAGTTGCCGCCCGTGTACACCCATGCCCCAGCGGTGCAGAGCGCGGCCAGCACGGCCAGCACCAGCAGAACCACCAGCACCCGCCGGGCGCGGCGGGGCCTGCGGGCAGGCGGGGCCGCCTCCGGCTGGGCCGTCCGGGCGGCCTTGCGGGCGGGCAGAAAGCCGGTACCTGCGGCCTGCGGCAGGTCACAGGCTGCGCGGCGGATCATGTCCAGCAGCCAGAGGGCAGGCCTGTCCGCCAGCGGGACCGTGCGCAGCCAGCAGCCTTTTTTGCAGCTGAGCACCAGTACGCAGTCCCCTTCTCGCTCGGCGCACCCGGCGGCAAGATCACAGCCCACCACCCGGCGGGCTGCCTGCGCTTTTGCCAGCGCACGGCGCACCGGGTCGGTGGTGTCGGCGGGCAGATGCGCTGCCGCCTGCTGCTCGATCTTTGCACCGGTCTTGGGGTGTGCATAGCTCAGCGCCCCAAAGTCAAAGACCCGTTCCGCCCCGGCGATGGTCTCCAGCCGGGCCTCCAGAAGGGTACCGGCGGCAGCATCCGAACAGATGAGGAGTCGGTCGTGCCGTTCCAGTTCCTGCACGGCGGCCTCGGCCAGCGTGGTCTCCCCGGCCCCGTACAGGTCGGCGGAAAACTTCTCCCGCAGCGCCTGCGCGGCCTTTTTCAGGCCCGCCGGGTTCTGGGCCGAAAGCGCCACCAAAGTCTCCGCGCCCCGGCTCTTCCAGCGGGCCTCCGCCTTCCACTGGGGCGAAAACCCGCCCGCAGCCTCTTTCACGGCGGCGTCCGGCACTCCGAACAGCCGCAGCACACATTCGGCCTTCTTCTCTTCTGTCAATACTGCTCACCCCTGCGTGTTATTCGCTCAAGAATGCCGCGTCCAGCGCATCGAGCACGGCCGTGTCGTGCTGCTGGGCTGCGGTCAGGGGCTTTGTGCCTGCGGGGGTCCTGCCCTGCGCCAGACGCAGCACCAGTTCCAGTGCAGCCTGCGCAGCGCGGGCGCGGACCAGCGCACGGTCCGGACGAGAGACGAAGAGCTTCTTCACATACACGGTCTTGCCGCGGGCCGCACCCAGATAGACGGTGCCCACCGGGCGGACGGCATCGCCGCCGGTGGGGCCTGCTACGCCGGTCACGCTGACGGCAATGTCCGAGCCGGACGCCTTCGCCGCGCCCAGCGCCATCTGCGCGGCCACCGGGGCCGACACCACATTGTATCGCGCGATGACGTCCGGGTCCACGCCGACGAGCTTCGCCTTCGCCTGCTCCCAATAGGTCACAAAGCCGTAGCCGAACACCTCGCTGGAGCCTGACACTGCGGTGATGCGCTCTGCGATCATGCCGCCGGTGCAGCTCTCGGCGGTGGAGACGGTGAGCCCCTTTTCCTTCAGGGTGCGCACCACCGTCTCTTCCAGCCCGGCCACATCCTCATCATACACCGCATCGCCCAGCAGATCGTAGAACTTCCTGGCGTATGCGCGGCACATTTTTTCGCCGTCCTCGTCGGAGGCGGCACGGGCCGTGATGCGGATCTCGCATTCGCCGGTCTTGCAGTAGATGGCGGCGGTGGGGTTGGCATGATCCAGCAGGTCCTGCACCTGATATTCCAGATTGCTCTCGCCGCCCAGCACCCGCAGGGTGATGGAGTGCAGGGTGCAGTTCTGGCGTTCCAGCAGCAGCGGGCGGATGCTCTCCGTCCACATGGCTTTCATCTCGCTGGGGACGCCCGGCATCAGAACGGCACAGCGGCCGTCCTGCTCGAACCAGGCGCCGGGGGCGGTGCCGTGGTGGTTGACGATCTTCCGCCCGTGCACGGGCACCATGGCCTGCTTGCGGTTGTTGGGGGTCGTCTCGCGGCCGGTGCGGGCAAAGTAGCTGGTGATCTTCGCCCACTCTTCTTCGTCAAAGGCCAGCGTATCGCCGTAGCAGGCCGCCACGGTCTCCTTGGTCAGGTCGTCTGCCGTGGGGCCTAAGCCTCCGGTGAAGACCAGCAGGTCACACCGGGCCTTGGCCTCGTTGACAAAGTCCGCCAGACGGCCCTGGTTGTCGCCGATGGTGCTCTCCCGCTGCACGGTGATGCCCAGATCGGCCAGTTCCCGGCTCAGATACTGGGCGTTGGTATTCAGGATGTTGCCGAGCAGCAGCTCGGTGCCCACACTGATGATCTCTGCGGTCATGCGGCATCACCCCTCAAACTCGATCTCGTCGGTGATCCGGATGCGGATGCGCTCGGTGTTCTCTGCCGCTTCGGCTTCCAGTGCAGCCAGACCCGGCATGGCGGCTTCAGCGGTCAGGATCTCGTCCAGCTCCGGGCGGATCTTCGGGTGCGGCGGAGTGAAGATGGTGCAGCAGTCCTCATAGGGCAGGATGCTGGTTTCAAACGTGCCGATGTGGCGGGAGGTCTCGATGATCTCGGTCTTGTCCATGCCGATGAGGGGGCGGAGGATGGGCAGGTCCTGGGCAGCATCGGTGCACTGCAGCGCCTTGACGGTCTGGCTGGCCACCTGCGCCAGGCTCTCGCCGGTGATGAGGGCCTCGCTGCCCTGCTTTTGGGCGATGCTGTTGGCGATGCGCATCATGCTGCGACGCATCAGCACCGTGAACAGCACATCGGGGGCGTTGTCCCGGATGTACTCCTGCGGCCGGGTGTAGGGAACCACGAAGAGGTTGGTGCTGCCGGTGTAGGGCGTGATCTTCTGGGCCAGCGCCTTAACTTTGAGTTTTGCACGTTCCGAAGTATACGGAGGGGATGCAAAATGGATGTGGTCCAGCGCCAGACCGCGCTTTGCCATCCGGTACGCAGCCACCGGGCTGTCGATGCCGCCGGAGAGCATATTCAGAGCGCGGCCGGAAGTCCCCACGGGCAGACCGCCCTCGCCGGGGATCTTCGGGCCGTGGATGTAGGCACCGTAATCGCGGATCTCCACGATGACCTTGAACTGCGGGTTGTGGACATCCACCTTGAGGTAGTTGTGTTTGCCCAGCAGATACGCGCCCAGTTCCCGCATCAGTTCGGGGCTGGTCATGGGGTAGGTCTTATCCGAGCGGCGGGCCTCCACCTTGAAGGTCCTGATGCCGTGCAGGCTGCCGCCGAGGTAGTCCTCAGCGGTCTGGCAGATGGTGTCAAAGTCCTTCTCGCAGACCACCGCGCGGCTCAGTGCGGCCAGACCAAAGACGGTACGCACCCGGTCGAAGGCGAGGTCCATGTCGATGTCCTCTTCCTCCGGCTCCATATAAAAGGTAGACTGGGTGCAGTAGACCTTGAATCTGCCCACGGTCTTGAGCCGATACCGCAAAATCTTCATCATGGCCGACTCGAACTGGTTGCGGTTGAGGCCCTTCAGGGACATCTCGCCCTGATAGCCCATAATGATCTCACGCATAGAGTTTCTCCTTTATTGTAACTTCATCCTTCGTACAACCTCTCCGTCTCGCTTGCGCTCGACAGCTCCCCTGGTAGGGGAGCCTCTGGCGAAACCGGAGACGTTGCGTGGACTGCCAAAGCCTCTCCTACCAGGAGAGGTGGCAATGCGTAGCATTGACGGAGAGGTTGTACAGAGCATCGGTTTATCGTTTGATCCGCTGCAAATGCTTCATGCCATCCTCAAAGCGGTTGAGGAAGGCATCCACATCTTCGGGGGTGTTGTCTGCACAGAAGGACACCCGGATGGCCGTGTCGATGGCCAGCGGGCTGCGGCCCATGGCCGCCAGCGTGTGACTAGGCTGGCCCCGCCCGCAGGCACTGGCTGACGAAACATAGATCTGCTCCTCCGCCAGAAACGCCAGCATCGTCTCGCTCTTGATGCAGTTCTCACTGAAGTTCAGCACCTCCGGCACGGCGCTGTCCGGGCTGTTGATCTCCACTTCGGGGAAGGCTTTCAGCCCCTCGCGCAGCTGCTGGTTCAAGGCGCGGACAGCGGCGTCCCGACTCTTCATGTTCTTCGAAAGGCGGCTGACCGCAGCGGCCAGCCCCACCGCGTAGGGCAGGTTCTCGGTGCCGGGGCGCTTCTCACGCTCCTGCTCGCCGCCAAGGTAGGGCGGCTGGAACGCCTGTGCCAGACTGTCGCTGAGGTAGAGCGCCCCCACGCCCTTGGGCGCGTGGATCTTGTGGCCGCTCACCGCCAGTGTGTCGATGTTGGCCAGCTTGATGGGGACCCGCATCCACGCCTGCACCGCGTCCACATGGACGAGGGTGCGGCTGTTCTTCCGCTTGACCTCGGCGGCCAGGCGCTCGACCTCGTTCCGGGTGCCGATCTCGTTGTTGACCATCATGCAGGCCATGAGGATGGTGTTCCTGTCCACATGCGACAGCATCTCATCAATGTCCAGCGTACCGTCCGGGCGGGGGGCCACGACCGTAACGTCATAGCCCATCGCGGCCAGACGTTCCAGCGGCTTTTGCACACTGGGGTGTTCAAAACCGGACACCACGATGCCCTTGCCGAACTTCCGGGTCAGCGCCGCGCCCAGCAGGGCCATGTTGTTGCCCTCGCTGCCGCAGGAGGTGAAGTACAGCTCCCGCGATTTGCAGCCCAGGCTCCTGGCCACCACGGCGCGGGCCGCGTTCAGAGCTTCCTCGCTCCGGGCACCGGGGGCGTACAGGGACGACGGATTCGCCCAGTGCTCCCGCATGGCCCTGTCGATGACATCCGCCACGTCCGGGGCCACGATGGTGGTGGCGGCGTTGTCCAGATAATGCAATTCAGGATTTTGCAGCATAAGATTCGATTCCTGCTTTCTTTGCTTGCCGTCGGCAGAGCGTTCCGCCCTGAACCGACGTTTTCTCATAATAAACCAGAATAATTATAGCACAAACCCTGCCCTAACGCAAAGGATTTGCGGCATGGCTTGCGCCGGGGCCTGCCATGCTGTATAATGAAGAAAATGAGCTACAGAAAGCAGGGTGTTTTATGGCCGATTATCAGGAATACCGCCGCCGTATCCTCCGCAAGCGCTGGTTCCGGACCTTCTCCGTTGCAGGGCTGCTCTTCCTGCTGGTGCTGGTGGGCGTCGTGGGTACACTGTGGAAACGGCTCCACCGGGAGCAATCCCCCGCCGCCGTGCAGGGGCCGACCATCTTCCAGCAGGAGCTGCAGGGCAGCGAGTGGAACACCGTCAACTACACGCCCGCCCGGCGGCTGGCGGTACAGCTCAGCGCCGACGGCACCACCGCTATGGATTTCCGTCTGGCCGCGCTGGCCGAAAGCCCGGCCGTGGACCGCAGCTATTTCAACGACGCCTGTTTTCTGGGCGACAGCCTGACGCAGGGGATGCAGATCTACAGCACCGGCCTGCCGGAAGCCTCCTTCTGCGCCTATAAAGGCATCGGCCCCAACGCCGTGGTCAACAGCACCACCTGCACCCGCCGGGACGGCGTCAAGGAGATCCCGATGGAGGTGCTGACGGCCCAGCAGCCAAAGGTGCTCTACATCCTGCTCGGCACCAACGTGCTCAACCGGGACGGCGATTATTCCAGCTTCCTCACCTACTACCGCCTCATGCTGGACATGATCGCACAGGCTCTGCCCAACACGCAGATCTACGTCCAGTCCATCACGCCAGTGCGGCCGGAAGTCCGGGCCTCTCACCCCGGCCTCTACAAAGAGCGCCTGTGCGAGATCAACGATGAGCTTTCCGCCATCGCGCTCGAAAAAGGCTGCGTCTTCCTCAACCTGTGGGAGGCCCTGGCCGACGAGAACGGCGACCTGAAGGCCGAATATGCCCAGAACGACGGCTACCACGTCAAGCCCGAAGGCTACACCGCCTGGGTCGATTACCTCCGCACCCACACCATCAATCCCGGCGTGACCTCCGCTGCGGCATGATAAGATTACAAAAAAGGAAGGCTCCCCCGGCAGTTGTCGAGGGAGCCTTCCTTTTTGTGCAAAATCAGAACAGCCCCGTGATCTTGCCATCGGCATCGACGTCGATGTTGACGGCGGCAGGCTTCTTGGGCAGGCCGGGCATGGTCATGATGTTGCCGCAGATGACCACCACGAATCCGGCACCGGCAGCAAGGCGGACCTCGCGCACCTCCATCGTGAAGCCGGTGGGCGCAGCCAGGAGCTTGGCGTTATCGCTGAAGCTGTACTGGGTCTTGGCGATGCAGACGGGCAGGTTGCCATAGCCCAGCTCGGTCAGCTCGGCCAGCGTTTTGCTGGCGGCGGCGCTGAAGTTCACGTCGTCCGCACGGTAGATCTTTCTGGCAATGGCCTTCACCTTGTCCTTGAGGGGCATATCCAGCGGGTAGACATACTGGATGGGGCGATCTTCCAGGATCTCCAGCACCTTCTCGGCCAGTGCCTTGCCGCCCTCGCCGCCCTTGGCGAAGACCTCACTCAGCACACAGGGTACGCCCTGCTCAGCGCAGACCTGCTCCACATACGCCTGCTCTTCGGGGGTGTCGGTCGGGAACGCATTGATGGCGACCACCACCGGCAGGCCAAAGCCGTTCTTCAGGTTGTCGATGTGGCGGACGAGGTTGGCCGCACCGGCCTTGACGGCTTCGAGGTTGGGCTGGTTCAGGTCAGCCTTGGCAACGCCGCCGTGGCTCTTGAGGGCGCGGACGGTCGCCACCAGCACACAGGCGCTGGGTGCGATGCCCGCATAGCGGCACTTGATGTCCAGGAACTTTTCTGCGCCCAGGTCGGCACCGAAACCGGCCTCGGTGATGACATAATCGGCCAGCGAGAGGCTGAGCTTGGTGGCCATGACACTGTTGCAGCCGTGGGCAATGTTGGCAAAGGGACCGCCGTGGATGATGGCGGGGTTGTTTTCCAGCGTCTGAACGAGGTTCGGGTCCAGTGCATCCTTCAGCAGGGCGGTCATGGCACCGGCGGCGCCGATCTCGCCCGCCGTGACGGGCTTGCCGTCGTAGGTGTAGGCGCAGACGATCTTGGCCAGCCGCTCCTTCAGGTCGGAGATGCTGGTGGCCAGGCAGAAGATAGCCATGACCTCGCTGGCGACGGTGATATCAAAGCCGTCCTCACGCGGGGTGCCGTTGACCTTGCCGCCCAGGCCGTCCACGATGAAGCGGAGCTGGCGGTCGTTCATGTCCATGCAGCGCTTCCAGGTGATGCGGCGGGGGTCGATGTTCAGCGGGTTGCCCTGCTGGATGCTGTTGTCGATCATGGCAGCCAGCAGGTTGTTGGCCGCGCCGATGGCGTGGAGGTCGCCGGTGAAGTGGAGGTTGATGTCCTCCATCGGGACCACCTGTGCATAGCCGCCGCCGGCTGCGCCGCCCTTGACGCCGAACACGGGGCCGAGCGAAGGCTCACGCAGGCAGAGCATGGTCTTTTTGCCCAGCGCATTCATGGCGTCGGCCAGGCCCACGCTGGTGGTGGTCTTGCCCTCGCCCGCCGGGGTGGGGCTGATGGCCGTGACCAGGATCAGCTTGCCCTGCTTGCCAGCCTTGTGGATGAGGCGGTGGTTGATCTTGGCCTTGTAGCGGCCGTAGGGGATCACATCCTCATCGGCAAGGCCGAGCGAGGCGGCGATCTCGGCAATGGGCTTCATGCGGGCTTCCTGTGCGATCTCGATATCAGACTTCATGGAACATCCTCCTTCAAAACAAAAAGGGCAGCTTTGCACAGCAATTGCGCAAGGCTGCCCAGACGGTCGGCATTGACATCAAACCCGGTCTCTGCTGCACTGTGGTGCTCCACAACGTTCCGTCAGCAGCAAAAACCTCTTCTGACCGAATGATAACACACCCGAACGCCCTTTGTCAAGGAAAAACTTCCCGCGTCAAAAAAGTGCGGGCGAAGTGCCTCTCCGGCTTGCATCCACCCCCGGATGTGTGATATACTAAAGTGAATCTAAACGATAGGGAGGCTTTCACGATGCCATTTACACCCAAACTGACTTATAAAGGCAAGCCCCTCGTCCGCAAGGACAACGAGCTGTATTACGGCCGTATGACCGACCCTTATGTACTGCGTATGCAGATCTTGAGCACCAAGCCCGTGGGCGGGATGGAGGTGGCCGATAAGGTCCACATCCAGGTGTTCTCCACCAACGACAGCCTCGCCCCCGAAGCCCGCGTATTCCGCCAGACCACCAAGAACGGCCTGTACAACGCGCTGGACATCGGCAGCATCTGGCTCCAGAAAGCAAACGAGAGCCGCTGATCGTTCGGCGGCCGTCAAAAAAGGGCCTGTCTCCCATGGGAGGCAGGCCCTTTTTGCATCGGATTTACTCTTCGGTCACTTCAAAGTCCAGCGGTTTGCCGCAGTTGGGGCAGGTGGGTTCGCCGTCCAGCAGGTCGGCTTCCTCAAACACTGCGGTGGCACCGCAGGCCGGGCAGGTCACCTCGTACTGCACGGGGCCGTCGTCCTCTTCGGGCTCCTCGTCGTCGGCCAGAGCCACCTCAAAGGCGACCTTGCAGCTGGGGCAGATGGCCTCGCCTGCATCCAGGTCGTCCTCGCTGACGTACACGGTCTCGCCGCAGGCCGGGCAGGCCACTTCATAGTAGGGCTCGCTGGCCACATCGGCGTTGTCGTCGGCGTCGTCCTCTGCTTCAGGCTCGTCGTCTTCCTCGTCGGCATCGTCGTCTTCGTAGAGATCGGCTTCGAGGTCTTCCAGCTCCTCGCTCAGGTCGTTGATCTGATCGTAAGCCTGGGTCACATCCTCGTCAATGCCGTCCACGGCCTGTGCCATCTCGCACAGCAGCTCGCTCATGGCCTTGATGACTTTGCCTTCCCTGGTGGTCTCGTCGATGCCGAGGCCCTCCACCAAGCCTTTCAGGTATGCAGCCTTTTCCTTCAGTTCCATACGAATGCCTCCTAGTCTATAAAATTTCTAAGCCGGTCAACGGGCTCACCCTCTCCGTCATCGCTGTGCGATGCCGCCTCCCCCGAAGTGGGAGGTTTTGGCAGTCCATGCAACGGACGCAAAGCGGCCTGAGCGGGCAAAGCCGTTTTCCTGAACAAAAAACCGGGCAAACGGTCGCCCGCTGCCCGGTCTTGTCGATAAAATCAGACGCGCTCCATATACTCGCCGGTGCGGGTATCGATGCGGATGTGGTCGCCCTCGTTGATGAACAGGGGGACGCGGATCTCAGCACCGGTCTCGACGGTAGCGGGCTTCAGGGTGTTGGTGGCAGTGTTGCCCTTAACACCCGGCTCGGTCTGGGTCACTTCCAGCTCGATGAAGTTGGGGATCTCAACGCTGAAGACCTTGCCCTTGTAGCTCAGCAGCTTGCACAGCTCGTTCTCCTTGCAGAACTTGAAGTTCTCAGGGACATCGGAAGCGTTGACGGGGATATCGTCATAGGTCTCGTTGTCCATGAAGTGGTACAGATCGCCATCCTCGTAGCTGTAGGTGACATCCTTGCGCTCGATGAAAGCCTGCGGGAACTTTGCGGTCGGGTTGTAGCTGGTCTCGACCACAGAGCCGGTGATGACGTTCTTGGTCTTGGTGCGGACAAAGGCAGCGCCCTTGCCGGGCTTGACGTGCTGGAACTCAACGACCTGAAGAACCTGGCCGTCCTGCTCAAAGGTCACGCCGTTGCGAAACTCGCCTGCAGAAATCATAGGAATTCCTCCATTAGTAAAATCTCATTGATGCTTGACGCATATCTCTATTTATTTTACTCAATCCCGCACGATTTGGCAAGGGGTTTGAGCAAAAAAGACGGTGAAAACAGAAAAAAGTTTATAAGGACGCGCAAGTTTCTCCATAGAGCTGCTGCATCGTCCGCGCATCCTCCGCCTGTGTCCCGGCGCTTTCGCAGATGATGACGGGTTCGAGCCTGCGCTCCGCCAGCAACTCCATCAGCGGCTGCGGCTCCGGGCCGAACTGGGTCTCGGCAAAGGTCCAGTGGCGCTTTTCGCCGCCCGCCGTATACTCGATGCGGGAGAAATGGACCTGGAACCGCCTGGCCCGCGCGTCGCCGAGGGCCTCCTCCATCCGGTCGAGGATTGCGGCATAATCGGCCTTGGAAGCGATGCCGCCCAGCGTCCGGGCGTTGAGGTGGCCGAAGTCGATGCAGGGGGTGATGCGCCTGTCCACACGGCACAGGGCCAGCACTTCGTCCAGTGTGCCCAGCTGGCCGATCTTGCCCATCGTCTCCGGGCAGAGGGTGATGTCCGAAAAGCCTGCTTCGTCCAGCGTGGCCTGTGCCCGGTGCAGGGTGTCCAGTGCCTTTTCCAATGCAGCCTCCCGGCTCTGCCTGCCGCAGCTGCCGGAGTGGAAGATGACCCGCTGCCCGCCCAGCGCCTTGCAGACCGCCGCGCTTTGCAGCAGATAGTTCACGCTGTTCAGCCGCTTGTCCTCTTCCAGGCTGGACATGCTGATATAATACGGCGCGTGGACGCTGAACAGGATGTCCTGCACCGCCGCATCGGCGGCCATCTGCCGGGCCTTGTCCAGCCCCAGCCGGACGCCGCGCCCGCACTGGTACTCAAAGGCGTTCAGCCCCATCCGGGCCGTGTAGGCCGGGATATCCAGGCTGGTTTTGTAGCCCTGCGCTGCAAAGCTGTCGCTCGTGCCCGCCGTGCCGAACCGGATCTTCCACTCCCTCACAGGGTCTTCCCTCCCCGGTCGTAGTACGCCTGCCAGTGTTTTTTCTCCCACTTGCGCTTCAGGATGACCTGTGCGCCGAGGTCCGGCCCGCGCGGGATGACCATCAGGCCGGGGATGCCGTAGAGGGCTGCGGCCATCCGGTCGGCATAGAGCTGGTCGCCCACCATCGCCATCTCACGGCGCTTGACGCCCATCCGGCGGCGGGCCACCATCAGCGCAAAGGGCAGCGGCTTTGCCGAGCGGTACAGATACGCCAGCCCCAGCTTTTCGGCAAAGGGGCGCACCCGCTTTTCGGCACCGTTGGATACGATGGTCAGCCCGATGCCCGCCACGCGCAGGTCGGCCAGCCACTGGGCCACCTCGTCCGGCAGTTCCTGGCTGCGGTCAGCCGTCAGGGTGTTGTCGATATCCAGCACCAGCGCCCGGATGCCCTTTTCCGCCAGCCATTCCGGCGTGATGTGAGTCACATCCTGAAAAACATATTCGGGGGTTATCAGCATAGCTTTGACCTCATTCCGATAGCTGTCCTTCGTACAACCTCTCCGTCATTGCTTCGCATTGCCGCCGCTCCTTATAGGAGAGGCATTGGCAGTCCTTGCAACGTTTCTGGTCTCGCCAGCGAGACGGAGAAGTCGTACGAAGGGAATCATAAAATGAAAATAGGAGAGCCTGAAACTCTCAGGCTCTCCTACATCAGCGTTAGCAACACGTTTGAAATCTGAACAACCAGCGATTTCAAGCAGTTAATTACTTGAACTTACGCTTGCGGGCTGCTTCGGACTTCTTCTTGCGCTTAACAGACGGCTTCTCGTAAGCCTCGCGCTTACGGACCTCTGCGAGCACACCGCTGCGAGCAGTGCTCCGCTTGAAGCGACGCAGTGCGCTTTCCAGCGACTCGCCCTCTTTAACACGAATTTCCGACATCTTATTCCCTCCCTTGGACCGTGAGGCAGGAATTTCGTTGTTACATGGTAACTAACAGTAGACAGTATAGCGCATTTTCATGCGTTCGTCAACCTTTTTTTGAAAGTTTTTTCGGAAAACCTCTCCGTCAGTGCTTCGCACTGCCACCTCCCCTGCGGAGGGGAGGCCTTGGCAGCCGGGCACAGCTTGATGTATACGCCAGAGGCTCTCCTATTAGGAGAGCTGTCGAGCGCAAGCGAGACTGAGAGGTTATCAGCCCTTGACGGCCAGGTTGACCAGACGGCCCTTGACGTAGATCTCCTTGGCGATGGTCTTGCCGGCCAGAGCTTCGGCCACAGCAGGCTCAGCCTTTGCGGCTGCAATGGCGTCCTCGCTGGTGATGTCGGCTGCGACCTTCAGGCGGGCCTTGACTTTGCCATTGACCTGCACTGCGATCTCGACCATGGCCTCCACGCACTTGGCCTCCTCGTACTGGGGCCAGGGGTAATAGGCCAGCTGCTCGTCGTGGCTGTGGCCCAGCTTCTCCCACAGCTCCTCGGTCATGTGGGGAGCAAACGGGTTCAGCAGCTGAACGACGGTCTCATACTCGGCCTTGGTGGCGCCGCCGTTGTCGTACAGGGTGTTGACCAGCGTCATCAGCTGTGCAATGGCGGTGTTCATCTTCAGGCCCTCGATGTCCGCGCCGACCTTCTTGATGGTCTGGTGCATCAGGGTCTCGACCTGCGGGCGATAGCCCTCGCCCTCGACCAACTTGTCGGACAGTGCCCACACGCGGTCCAGGAAACGGTTGCAGCCTGCAATGGCAGAGGTCTGCCAGGGAGCTGCCTGCTCGAAGTCGCCCATGAACATCTCATACAGACGCATGGTGTCGGCACCGTAGGTATCCACGACCTCGTCCGGGTTGATGACGTTGCCCAGGCTCTTGGACATCTTGACGATGGGGTGGCGGGCCATCTCACCGTATTTCTCTTCCAGCGCCTTCTCAGCGGCCTTCTGGCTGCCGTATTCCTTCAGCAGCTTTTCCTGCTCCTCAGCGGGCAGGTTGACGAAGCTGTGGGGGTTCAGGCCCAGGATCATGCCGTGGGCGGTGCGCTTCTGGTAGGGTTCCGGAGAGGGCACGACGCCGATGTCGTACAGGAACTTATGCCAGAACCGGCTGTACAGCAGATGCAGGGTGGTATGCTCCATGCCGCCGTTGTACCAGTCGACCGGGGACCAGTACTCCAGCGCCTCCTTGGAAGCGAGGGCGTCCTTGCAGTGCGGGTCCATGTAGCGCAGGAAGTACCAGGAAGAACCGGCCCACTGGGGCATGGTGTCGGTCTCGCGGGTCGCAGGGCCGCCGCAGCAGGGGCAGGTGGTCTTGACCCAGTCGGTGTGGCGGGCCAGCGGGGATTCGCCGTCGGGGCCCGGCTCAAAGTCGGTGATGTCGGGCAGCGTCAGGGGCAGGCTGCTTTCGGGCAGGGGCTGCCAGCCGCACTTCTCGCACTTGACCATGGGGATGGGTTCGCCCCAGTAGCGCTGACGGCTGAACACCCAGTCGCGCAGCTTGTAGTTGACCTTATCCTTGCCCTTGCCGCTGCTCTCCAGCCACTCGACCATCTTTTTCTTGGCGTCGGCGACGGACAGGCCGTCCAGGAAGCCGGAGTTGACGAGGGTGCCGGTGGCCACATCGGTAAAGGCGGCCTCGTCCAGGTTGGACGGGGTATTGCCCTTGACGACTTCAATGATGGGCAGACCGAACTTCTTTGCGAACTCCCAGTCGCGGGTATCGTGGGCGGGCACGGCCATGATGGCACCGGTGCCGTAGGTGGCCAGAACGTAGTCGGAGATGAAGATGGGGATCTCCTTGTCGTTCACGGGGTTGATGCCCATGACGCCCTCCAGCTTCACGCCGGTCTTCTCCTTGTTCAGCTCGCTGCGCTCAAAGTCGCTCTTGCGGGCAGCTTCGGCCTGATATGCCTTGACGGCCTCTGCATTCTGAATGGTGCCGTTGTCCAGCCACTGCTTGACCATGGCATGCTCCGGGGAGACGACCATGTAGGTAGCACCGAACAGGGTATCGCAGCGGGTGGTGTAAACGGTCAGGGTATCGCCTGCGGTGGTGCCGAAGTTGACCTCTGCGCCGTGGCTGCGGCCGATCCAGTTCTTCTGCT